>Ga0179593_1292894_pt1 | contig 17996 bp, 30 predicted proteins | sample CZODoug2_1_08_16_FD_185931 | JGI IMG/M metagenome (GOLD analysis project Ga0179593, IMG submission 185931) | Vadose zone soil fungal communities from Angelo Coast Range Reserve, California, USA - CZODoug2_1_08_16fungal (PacBio error correction) | ecosystem: Environmental > Terrestrial > Soil >... | reverse complement strand
CGTTATGTTTGACCCAACCACTCCTCCTATGTTTCTGTAGCTATAAAAAGAACCCCACTTCCCCGGGAAAGACTGAAAATGGTGGTCCCGAGATTAACCGCCCTGACTTTCTTTTTTTTTTTTTCTTGATTTCTGTAGATTGCTTTCAAATGGGTGTGAATCCTTCCCTGGCCGGTTGTGTTTGGGCAAGCCCCAACGGCAAATTGTGGACCCCTAGCAAGGCGACGGAATACATAATGGTTTTTATCCTTGTCATTTGAGTTCTTCTGTTGTGGCAACCCCTTTTGGTTCTCCTCTGATGATCGGTGGAGCCCAAGACAGGGCGTGTCAGAGACTTTACACCAAATCATCGTCTGTGTAAGCCTTCAATTTATTTATGGACCTTTTTGATTATATCTGACCGGACAGTAGTAACTTCGCCTTTTTTCCTATCTTCTCCCTTCCCTTTAAAGACCTGCGCGGGAGCATGGCCTCGCATCTGCTCCCTCATTTTTCCTTCTCCTCCCCTCCTACTGGTTCTCATCCCTTTCATCACCAACCATCTCACCCTTCTGCGCGTGACCTTGATCCATCCTTTTTTTCCTTTCTATTTCCTTTTGCAGAATGAATTTCCGGAACTTTCTATGTAAGTCGCCATCACCTTTTTATGACCCGACGAAAATTTCGGCCCCCCCTTCTCCCGCTGGCGACCGGCGGATCGAAGGTTCCTGCAAGTTCTTGTGCTTTCTTCCATCCCTGAGTGGACAATTCATGTCCTCACAGGACATTTTCGTTTACTGTATCCCCAAATTTTTCTCAGAGCAACTCTTATCTCTTGGTATTTTCCCCGAATGGGGCGATCCGGCGTTTCTCGATAGGTTAGTGTGGTCCAACCCTCTTTCCCTGTTTTTCCCTCTGACGTACCTTCACCGAGTCCCTACTTTCGTTATGCCACTCTTGATAGATGTTCCCATGGGATCATGATATGTAAGTGGTCTCCACCAGTTTTGGCAGTCTGATAACTCTTAGTGCCATGACAATGATTTTGGTCACGATCTGCCCCATATTCACTGTTTATTGAGGATTTCCACGGCGGTTTTATTTTCAATCCGTCGTTAGAATACGTGCTCACCCAACCACACACTTACGTGATCTCTCCTTTTTCCCCCACCCCTGCCTTCGCTGCTGTTAGGTGCTCCCCCTTTTTCATTAATTTTTTAGTACCTATGAATTTTTGAAGGAAAGTATCCAGTCTTTTTTTAAATCTAAATTTCTTTAAAACTTTTTGCACCTTCCCTTTTCCCCTCTTTTCATTCCTTTTTTGTGCTGGCCTGACCACTACTTCTAATATTACCCCCCCCTCCATCCTTGCGTAACGGACCAAATATAGTACAAGAATGACCTTCTTTTTTCGTTTCCCCTCTTCAATTGATTCTTTGTACTGCCCTGTCGTTCTGATTTACTTCCCAGCCATTTCCTTTTGCCCCCTTATGGGTTCGAATTTGTCCCCCCCCCCCGATGGATGTTTGAGGTGTCAAGCACACCATTCACCACAGGAAATGCTCCCCCTCTCCCCATTCAGGTTCCGCCCCCAGGGCTTTTTCTTTAATGCGTTCCCTCACCTGGCTCCTTCTCTTTTGCAGATGAGCCGATATTCAATATTTCTCTGGGTCAATCCCGACGAGGATGCCGAGCACTCCTCTCTGTCGCGAATAAGTAGATCTCTTTCCCGCCAGCTTCCTGTCTATTTCCAACTTCCTTTCTTCTTGACTCAGGTGGCGACACCTTAATACCCCCCTTAACAGCAGCTATCTTTTGTAATAGAGATCAGCGAAGGTCCTATTTGTTTGATCAAAATTTGTTACGAGTTCTCCATAGAATAATCTTCCCCCGCACTCCACGGCCTTTTCTTGCTATGTGTCCCCCCCCCCCCCTGATTGCCACACCCGCTGGTCCCTGGTTGGGAGTGTTCGCTTTCCCCGCTGTGATAATTATCCGCTTTCTGATGGATGTTCTCTGAACACTTTTTGCCAGCGATGTTTTTCTTCGATATTCTCCTTTTTTCGTTACACGCTGGTTCAGCGCCGCCCCCGCCTACTAAACTCGTTATTACTTGTTGACGGCGCCCTCGCTGAGAGGCTGTTGCTAGCCTTTTTTTCTTTTAGGGAATTCATTTCCCCTTACTCCCTTGTGATTTCGTACTGTGGACTCAGAAGCTATGGGTGGATCTTAGCTCTCTTTCATGCGACCCCTTAAAGCCCGCGTCCTTCAAGGTCTGAAGCTGTTTTGTTTTTTTTCTTCTCCGAGCCCCATCTCCCAGTGGACCCGCTGGTGCTGGGCCTGGTCATTTCGACGTCCAATGCTGGGCTTCTTGGGCGGATGGCGTCGTGGCTATTTTTTGTTTTTGAATGCTTTCATCTTCATGCGCTCTCCCTTGTTTCGAAACTCTTTTTTTATGAGAGGGCGTACTCGGCGGTTTTTGAATAGGATGTTACAGAATTTCCCCTTGATTTACTCCATTGACGTGATGTTAGAGGACCTGTTCCCGCTGGAAAGGATAGAATCCCCTTCTTTGTCGGGAGCGACGCCCCTGGTAGAAGACTCCGTCCTTGCTTCACCCTTTTTGAACTCGAAAGGCGACTCCCCCCGACTATATTTCCTTTGGCGATTAATGGTCTCTTTTTTCCGATGGTGTTTTCGATATTCCCTCTGATTCCACCTTTTTGCTACTTGGAGGCCTTTTCGAGTTGAAAAGCAAAAAGAAAGACGGATGTGAGTCTTTTTTTGACCATTCAGATGGAGATAGCCTTGGCCTGACTCTCTTACTCGATGTTATTGAAAGGTATCTTTCCCTTCCGGTCCGCAGTATTCGTTAGTCTCATTCGGCGCTCTGCCTTCGGCTTTAGTCACCTCACCTTGTCTATTAGATTCCCTGTTGCTCACCCCAACCAACCTCTTTTCCATCCCCCCAGAAGACTGACTCCTCAAGAGTCGTGTGCTTGAGGCTTTTTCCCCCTATATTGGACCACCCGTCTCGCACCGCAAGATAGTAGTCCCACCTCCCCCCCCCCAAGTAACGCCTGCTCCTTCTTGGAGTGTGTTCCAATTTTCCAATGTTTTCCCCCCCTGGAGGCAGTTATGACGCCCTTTTCGAAATGCTTTGTTTGTTATTCGCGTCCCGCGTGGCACACTGATGGAGTCCTCCAACTTCCCGCAACATTCCCGCTTCTCTATGTTGCGTTCGAAGACGAGTTGGCGAAGGAATTGCCGGGGGGTCCTTCCCCCCCCCCGTCCCTGGAATTGTTCCCTCCGGGAGAACGGAAGTCCACCTCCACTTTTATCCCATCCCGTTTTTTCCTTAGCTGGGCCGTTGATCTTTTGTTCGTTGCTGGCCGTGGTTCGCGCCTCATGCATCAGACCTTTTTGGAGCGGATGCCCCTTCATTGTACATTTTCCCTGCCCCCGTTCCTCATCCTCCTTTTTTTTATCTTTCCCCCATCTTTATACCCTTGACGACGCTGCCCCAGCCTGTCGTGATGCATGCCTAGCTCGTTACCCCCTTCAGACAGAAACCCACGATCTGCCCCCTCCCTCCGGCCCAATCATATGAACCTTTTAACTTTTTTTCCTCCTTCAGGGCGCCGTAGTGCCAGTTTCCCCCCCCCCGTCTTCTTTTTGGGCGGATCGTCTGCTGTCAACGGTTCCGAACCCTGTCTCGTAAGCACTCATCACAAACGTGTAGGGCTCGTTATTTGCGGAAGTTTTGAGCGACCGATCCTTGTCCCCGCTTTTTTGGCCGACGGAAGTACCACACCCCATTTAGACCCCTATCCGTTGTAGCAGCAACTTCTCTGTGATAAGACTCCATTGCAGGCTTGAAAACGGGCCCTAGGCTAGGGTCGTTCTTTTGTAGTTCTTGCGAACGCAGGTTTTTGCGTACGTGGTCACGCTATGTGAAAAGGTTCCTCCTTCCCCCCGCGGCTTCTCAGAGATCGATCGGGCTGTGTGCCTCCCAAGAGACCCTTGTTTTTCTCTTTTCAAATCGAAGAGACGGGTTTCTTTTGACTTCAGCCCTCTTTGCTCTGTCTCCTTTGCTTGACCAGATCCCGGGTCCCGGGTCAAATCCCTTCTCATGTCAGCCTCCTTTAGAATCTGATTCCGGTCATTTTTCTATCGAGAAGAATGCCGGGTACGTGACGTCCCCCCTTTTTGCGCCCTGCCATTTCTGGTCTGCGGTTTTCCCCCTGCTCATCCCTGGCCTCCCCATGTTGACCAGGGTGGCCCATGATCTTTTACCACCCCGAGACCCCCGGACAGTTGCCTGCCCCCCTCTTATATTTTTTTGGTTCCGGCGGCGGTTTGCCAAGTAGGTTCCCCTGGGTCACTGCCTTTCTTTTTAGACCCGGTCTCGGGTCTCATCCGCCCATCTCCTTTCCGCATTCTTTTCCAGCTGGTGCAGGGCCTCACCCCCCTGCAGGCCCCCAAGTGAGACAGGATCCCAGTAGGCCCTCTTTTTTCGGCGCCGACACTTCTTTCGCAGTCGTTGGTTCGTCCACACGTACTTGAGAATTCAATCTTTGAACCATCCCCCGCGCAACACCGTACCCTGCCGCACGTCCCCAGAGCCACGGCTCCCAATCATTTCCCCCCTGAGCACCAATGCCCCCGGAGCCCAGCCCCGCGTCGATCAGAGTTGCGCTTGTTTCTCGCTCCTAAAAGCACCCACCGTCCTGAATCGGCACGCTCCTCGGTGACCCCCGCTTTCAAGATCCTCTCCAGATGCTGCGGCGTCCACCGGCAGATAAGACTGACCCTTCCCAAGGAAGTCTTTTCCCCCCGGTAGACCTCTTGCCCATCAGATCATCGGACCGGTCCCTGTCGCCGCCTGCACCTCGCACGCTTTTTTTCTGGTTGTGATGCGGGCTTTTCATATATAGTGTTAGGACCACCACAAATAGACTGTAGACCGAAAACCCCCATACAGCGGCAGGAATTTTCCCCTAAATCAACAGAGTACCTTATGAAGAGCGACAGCAACCAGACTTTCCCTCGAGTACATCGTTTTTTGACAGCTACCTTACTACTGGCGACTTGAGGTGTTTCTTTACCCCCAACCCACCCCACCAACCCCACCCCCCCAAAACACCACCCCCCCCCCCACCCCCCCCCCCCCAACAACCACAACCCCACCCCCCCCCCCCCACCCCCCCCCCCCCCCCCCCCCCCCCCAAACCCCCCCCCCCACCCCCCCCCAACCACCCCCCCCCCCCCCACTGGGCGTCTGGTCGCTTATTTTTCCCATTGATGATCACGCCGTGGGCGCCTTCTGCCCCACGCGATCTGTCTGGACTCGAGCATCCTCCCCCTTTAGGTTATCAGTTTCGGAGCGGGATCCCAGCCCACCTTGACCCCAGGTTGCTACTGGGCCTTCCCACTTGACTCCCTGGGCTTTTAAGGAGATCGAACGTATTCGCTCCCCCGTCTCGAGGTCCTATGTTTTTTCTCCCGCCTGCTTTTGTAGTCCCGCTCAGGATCTGTGCCGTATCGCTTCTCTTCAAAGTCGAGTTCCTCCTTTCTGTGCGATCTCTCTAACTCCGGGTTTCGTCGGGGAGATTTGCGGCATCCCTAAGGTGTGAAGGGGTGAGTCCAGGCCCCGTCCACTCCCCTCAGTTTTTTTTCCCCCCCGTCGCCCCAGTAGTCTGCGTCCCTTTGTCCCTTCCTGAAATCCTGGCGCCGTCACAGTACCACCAGCCTCCTCCAGAACCTATGTTTCTCGACACGGCACTTACGGATTTTATCGTCCCGCGAGGTAATTCCTTCTGCCGGGCGTCGGGGTCTCCCTCCGAGGCTCCCTTGCATCCCGACCTCCGCTGGAAATTCATCGGGCAAGAAGGTCCTTTCACCTGCGTTCCGTTGGGTCAGAACTGGATTCTTGGCCCACTCGGGTTTTCTTTTGCTTCCTCCTTTCTTGCAGACCCAGTAGTAGGAATTCGGAGCCCTTTCCCCTCACACCTGGAGCAGAGCCAGTACCCCTTAGTGGACCTTTCTCTATCATCACTAGTAGGGGTGTGTGTCCCATTCCTCGTTCCTCCTTTGCATTGTCAGCCCCCCCGCCGGTTGAACCATCCCCCCGTTTTGAACGGAAGATAAGCCCTCTCGCCCCCCCGAATGGTTTTACTTCGAGATTTTCTAGTCTTCCAATTGTGTGGATCAGCTGGATAGTCCCTCCTTTTTTCCCCCCGCGATTTCACCTCTTGTCCCCAGCCAAGAAGTATGCGGTCGCCGTTTCCATTCCTCCAGTGAAAATATTTGGTGCTCACAAACAATAAGGTTTCCCCCGCCATCCTACGATTCGCCCCCTATCAGTCTTTCCCCCGCCCCTGTTAGCCGAATATCCCCCCCCCTTTATTGACTCGTCGGGTCGTAGAGCTGTGGCTTACCTTAAGAAGGCCCCCCGGGCGGATCAGACACTCTTTTTATGGGCGACCCCTCGCTTTGCTGGAACAGTGCGTCGTTCTTTCCCCTCCCCTCCCCGCCGCCTTATCGACAGAAGTGGTGACCTCAGTTGCTTTTATTGTTCAGCAGCGTTGATTTCGCCCTTCGTCCATGTCACGGTCGATCCTGAAGGAGGTCCCCACAGGATCGACCAGGCGAAGCCTGCGGCATTCGGTTTTCTTCTCCCCTGGCCTCGCTTTCCCGGTCTGTTGGTTCTGACCTTTTCTGGGCCACCCCTGGATGAACCGGCGCAGGCAGAGCCTTTGAGAAGAGGAGGCCAGAACGCCCGACTGCTGCAAGTAAGGGGCTAGTCTTCCCCAACGTTCCTTTTCCGGCCCGCCGCGATCACGTTCGAGGCCCAGCAGACGATTTAAAGTCTCGGAAACCTCCTAGCGATGTGTTCATGAGCGGACCCCCTCCCTTTCTTGCGCAAAGTCATAGCGAAGCCCCCTTGACTAACCCGACCCGATTTCCTCGTCCGGCTGAAGACGGACACACCAACCTTTCTTTCAGGCTGACTACCCCAGTTTTCCCGTACGGTTTCAACAAGTGGACTGTTGTTGCCTTCTGTGCCGACTTACGTCCCATCCTTTCCTTGCGCACCAGCCTAATGATTTTTTTTTCCCCGTTAAGCTCCATAAGTGACTTCCCCCCCCCCCCCGTCCTTTTGAGAAAACCAGGCTAAATCTTGAAGATGTACTTGTGTTTTTTGGTAGACGCTCTCCGCAAGCCGGCGTCTTGTGGTGTCATCCTCTCCCCTTGGTTCTCTCTCAGTTTGTTGGAGAGATTCCAAAAACACACTCCAGGCTTTTTTATCCGTCTACAGCACGGACCCACAAGGACATCGTCACCCTTTCCCCTTTTTTTCTCCCCTTCTGATCCTCAGCCCCTGATCCCTGCAAGGTTCTCGAGTGTCTATTCTGTCCATGCTCCCACTGGCAGTACTTCCTTCAATTGCCCTGGAAGGACCGCCCCGTACACTTGTGTTACCAAAAAGTTTTTCTCCAACTGAGACATCTATTTTTTTTCTTAGTCTTCCCTTAGAGTTCTCTTCTGTGTTAGAGAACCCTCTATGTGCTAAAAAGAATTTTTTTTCAAATTTGACGTGAGATCTTTCGAATTACATGCTCCCCTATCATGAACAACATCAGCTTTCTTTTTGGATGTTGAAGAAGGAACTATTTTATGTCCTACTAAAGTGATCATTGTGAGAGTCCCGTCACCCCTGGGGACTCTCATACCGGAATTAAATTGCAGAAGGGAGAGGAATGAGTAACCGCCATCTTCTTCCATGTCCTCTTTCCGGATCATAGTCTAATTTTTTTCCTAACCCTTTAATCCCAAACTATTAAACCTTCAGAGTAGACGTGCATGACCTTTCCAACAAAAACCTGGTTGGGAACAACCCAAAATTTGAGCAATGTCGCTTGGTCGGGTGCGGCCTCTTCAATGTCATTGAAACTTGACGGATTCGTACCGGCACGCCACCGCTTTGACCCCAACTTCGAAACACTTTCCTTTTCTATCCTGAGGCCTGCAGACCCGACGCTGTTCTTAAAATCTTATGTTTCTTTGCCAATCCCTGTTGGTACTTTCCTGGAAGACCCCGTCGGCCTCCCTTCCTCCACAAATCAATCTCGACCTTCGATACCCAAAAGCCGATCTTCGCGATTCGCATTTCCCCTCCGCTGATTGTTTTTTGGATTTCTTTTGAGTTGCTTCGCGTGTGGGCCCAGCCCTATGTTTCACGGTCCCTGACGTCGCCAATCGTCCCTAATCGCTGCCGATTTGTTTTTATGCGTTCCCACGGCTTGAAGATCTTCATCTTTTACTGCCCCCTTCTTGGGCGGCTCTTCTTACAGCTCGATTGCCCCAGGCTTGTTCGAGGGCTCATCTTTTACCTTTGTGTCGGTCCCTTCACCGACTTTTGTCTTGGAACTGCCGGGGGATAACGTCGTTTTGCACCCCAACACATTACTACTTTGATTCCCACTCCCCCTACGTGCTTGTAGCCCGTATCCGTGTTCGGATAAGGCTTTTTTCTTAATACGTGTTCGGCAAGGACTAACAGGCCGCCATTATCCCTGGGGACGTTGCATGATCCATTTGGACCTCATATTCGTGAAATTCACTTTTCATTCAGATCTCATCGGTCTTCCTGCCCTCCCGAACACTACTTAGCCACCCGACGCATGTGATCCCTGGATTACCCATCTCGCCTCTTGGTGACCCAGACCCCTCCTTTCTTTTCCTCGTGCCCAATCTTCTGGCTATTTATTTGTTTTCAGTTTTTTTGCTACATTGCCTGAACGACGCAAGGTACTTCCCAGACAGTCTACTGGGGCGACGTTGCTACCCCTCGTTATCTTCATTTCCCTCTTCCTACCCCAACTTTCCAAACTCTTCAGACATTCCCCCCGACCAATTATCCAGCGGCGCACCCTTTAGTTAGGTCTTAGGGCGACTCAACTTAGACCTCTGGAAGACTCTAGTCCCCCGTAAAGACCTGGAAGGTATCCCTCCGTGCGGCCTACCTAAGCCCTCCCTATTAGCTTCTGAGCAATACCCCCTATCTTCCTCTTGCGAAACGCCGTCATCTGTCGTCCTCCCCTTCATTCGGTGCTGATTTTATGATGCAGTGTAACCTGTCATCCCTTAACCTCAGCTCCCTCAGAGTGTCAAGCGGATCGCGTTTATCCAGGGGAGATCTTGGCTGCCATCACATGTGGTAACTTAGAGCGACCTCGACTCCCTGATGTCCTCCCCCCCCTGAAATCTGCGGTTCTTCACGTCTTGGTCCCCCCCCCTCTAAGATCTTTCCTGTTTTTCGTGTCCCCTGTTTCTTGTTCTCTTCTTCTCCGTCCTGTATGATGGCTGTTCTACAACTGGCCGTGCGCTGTTGTTGGCTTCAGTCATCTTCTCTTTTTTTTACACGATCTGATTAGCTAAGAACTCCTCAGACCATCGTGATAGGCGAGTCCAGGCAGCCTTTTCCCTCCTTGGACTGCTGGGCCGCGTCCTTTGGACTTTGTCTTCCTTCGGTCCCTGCCCTGTTCTGCTGATCTTCCTGTTTGGACCCTTTTTATTCTGTGGCCCTGGCGCTTTATCGTGCCAGCAGATTTTTCCTCCTTTTCCACTCCTCTTCGGGTGACCTATGATGCCGGTGTGGCGCGATTTTCGCTACCCCCCCTGCCATTCCTGATGATATCCAAGTGGTCCCTTTCTTTTGGCATTGTCCCTCCGCCCTGCTTGGCGCCGTGGGCTGCTTTGTACGGCGGGCCTGGCGATGGTGTTGCTCCGTTCCTTTCCTCAGTTGCCATGCGCCGTTGTGGTGGCCACAAACCCCCCCTCCTCTGAGAGTGTGTGAATCCCCTGCCTGGGCCCGTAGGTGTTTTTTTTGACTTTTCTCGATTTCTTAACAGTGATTCTCGTTACCTGCGCTGGACAGGCTCTCCTTCAAGGTATCTTGTCTGATGAGCGCGCCCCTTTGACTCCAGCACCGTACTAGCCCCCGTAATTTGCACCGCCCATCTCCTCCACTAATCTCGTCGTGGATCGAATTTTCCGTTTTGTGCGCTGGTGGACCTCATATTATCTTTCTTCCCTGGTTTTAATGTTCTGTCCAGGGCAGCTGCAACCCTCCCTCTGTAATTTCGACTGGTGGCCCGTCACGACCGGCATGATGGATCTCGCTTCTTTCCCGCATCGCCTTAAGCGTTTTTTTGCCCATTAGCAGGGATTTGCACAGGGACAGCCGTCTTTTTTCCTGTCTTTGTCTAATTTTGAGGATATTCCCCTCTTCTTGAGCGAACGTCCCACCCCGTGCGCTTCGATTCCCCCATTTTGGGTGACCCCAACTTGCTTGGCGTTCCATCCGCACCTTGCGAGATCAAGGTGCTTTGACTTGTCTCTCTTTGCCCTCGAGTGACCGTTCTCTGAAACTCCTAGTCTGCACCGCGCCTACAACGTAAACTCCAGAGACTGTTTTCCCTGGTTCATTGCCCCAAATGCTTCGCCCCTCTCCGTTCTGCTGAAGGGATTCGTTTCCCTCCCTTAATTTTTTTCTTCGTATCCGCGAGGACACGGAATCCCAGGGCGCCCGTCCCCCCGTACGCACATCACGTTACCCCAAAGTTTTCGAGGCTAAGCCTTCTCGGTTCTGAAGGGACCTTTAGGAGTACTGCCCGCCACCCCCCCCCCCTCGTGGAAAGGGTGTCCAACCTGGAGAAGGATCCACTATTCCTCATTTCTCCTTTTTCCAGGAGTTCTTTGCTCGATCGTGAGTTTCTGCTGGCCCGTGTTTGTGTTTTTGGTTGTGGGGGCGTTGTTCCCGAAGAGCTCGGCATGCTCCCGACATGACTGGGCCAGCTTCCCCTCGCCACGTCATGAGATGTCTCCCGACTGTCCCTCTCACCTTGTTTTTGATCTGTCCCATCTTCATGACATTGGAGACGTCCAGCTGCCAGCAGGTAGTGAGATTTCCTCTCTCTGCCCCACGGCCAGCAGACAACCGATCGCGCCAGCTCCCCCCTTCCCCTGGGCTGGGTGACCAGGTTGGATGCTTCCTTTGATCCCTTGTCCCTTGTTTTTCCTTCACTTTCAGTCGCCTGCATTCCTCCCGAGCAATTTGTCATCCCTGCCCCGCTTCGCCTCTAAAAAACGTGTAGGAGTAGTTTCATGTGCGGATTTTGTTTCGCGCGATCCTTGTCCATCGGGATCTGACGAGAACCCCCACCCCCCCTTTTGCATGTCGAACGACTGCCGTTCCCCCCAGCCCCTGTCCAATGCTCGGTGAAGCCGAAATTCTTTTTGCCCCCCGTTCGCATTTGGCGTGACGTTTGTTCTTCTCGGTGCCGACTTCGTTTTTTTGAGACGTGGTCAGCCACGTTCCCTTCTCTTTAATCTCCCCCAGTTCCACATTGATCTCCTTCTACGGCGGCTTTAAGCGCCACTGCTTTTTTTGATCAACCTTTGGAATCGGAAGCGTCAAGTTTCCTTTTCGCTCCTCCCCGTTTTGGCCGCCTCGCCTTCCTGTGGCCTCTCGGAGTACCTTCCCCCCCCCAGCCCGTAGACTGCCAAATTATTTATCGAGTTGCGAGGCGGCTAGCCTGAGTGCCCCTCCCTGCGTCGTGCTGCCAACCAGGCGCCATGCCATTTCCTGGGTCTTTGATTTAGATACTCCCTTTCCTCCATGCGCACCAGGGTTTCGCACTCCGAAGATCGTCCCACCATCTCCAAAGGAAGGCGCCCGAACTATCTTCTTTTTTTGGCCTCCCCTGTTTGTCGGCGTGGACGGCTGCTTTCGACCCCTGCGTCGCTCACTACCGCCCCCGGTCCGCATCGTTCAGCGGCCTTGGACGATCCAATAGGAATCTCCATCCTGTCTCCTGGAACTCTCGGCGCCACTTTTCATTTTATTTTTTTTGAGACAGGTCTCGGCGGCATGCCGATGAAATCCCGTCCACACCAGCGCCCACGCTCCGATACAGCCCTTTCCCCCGCGCCCCCGCACGGTTTCAGGCGCCACTTCCCCCCCTTCCTCCCGAAAAGAGTGAGTTGTCGTCCGCTTTTTTTTCCTACGCATGCACCAACTTCCCTCATCGTAACTAGGCGCGGCTTTAGTTCCTTTCTCGGGGGTTCCTCCATGCGCCAGGCCCCGAAGTGCTTCTTCTCGGTAAGGAAGGTAACCCCTTCCACTCCTATTACCTTCCCCACGTCCCCGGTAGCTTCCCCTAGATTCATACGTCGGGAAGGCGCCGGGCCTCACGACGATCCCCCGTCTGTTCTGCGGTGTTTGTGCGCTTTTCCTCCCATATCTTGAGAAGAACAAATAGCCTATGCTCCTCCCTCCAACAACAGCGCATGCCTTTTCGAGCTCATCATCAGAAGTACTGGAGAAGAGCCCTACCCGCAACGCCAGGGAGCGTCCATAGGTTCCCTCTCCCGGCGGCCAACGGTCCCTCTTGTCGGGTGTTGGTAAGACTTTTTCCGAGGTAACCCCATTTGAATTTGCAGTCCCTCGGCGCCGTGCCCTTTTCATCGCGGGACCGCAGAGAGCTGAGTGTTTCGTTATGCAGGTGTCCGGCGCGATCGCACGCCTGACCAGGCCCCCTGGTTCGCCTACCAGCGGACATGTTTATCGTTTTTCCCTTCTCTCCCTAATTAGTCGCGCCGGCCGCTTGGCGCTTGAGGGCAGCGCCTGTCGTATGCCCTGCTCAGGCTTTTTCCCACTAGAGCTTCCCTTCGTCACAGGAAGCGCCGGTGATCCCTTACTTTCCAATCCTTGGTTTCCGCACTTTGGGTCGATGTGCGGCAGTTCCGGTTGTGTCATGGTGGACGGCGAATTCCCCGTTAAATACCGCGTGGTAGCCTTTCCACTTTTCGCTGGCGCCGACGGCGGCCCGTACATCATGCCGCCGAACCCGCCCCCCAGATCCTCCCCGGAGAGGTCGATCCCGAAAGTCCTTTGCCATCCCCTCCCTACTGTAATTCAAAGTGCGCGTCTCGGGTCTTGATTTTCTCCTTTTCTTGGATTCGCATTGCCCCCCGCTGTCACTCAGAGTCCGAATCAGGCCTTTGCCGATGCTTTTGTTTCCGTCCTGGATCTTGCCGGCCCACTCTTAATTAGGAAGGTCATTCTTCTCCTCACCCGTAGTAGAAGCCCGGCTCCAATGCCTCCCCCTAGGTGACCCGCATCCGTAGTGGAAAGTGCCTCCGATAACGTATAGGTGTGTGCAGCGCGATGTCGCGGCGGTTGCCCATCCCCCCCGCCGGTGACCTTGCCCCCAAATTCCCCCTCCTAATTCCAGCAATGCATGTTCACTTCAGCATTTTCCTTCGAGCGCCCCACCATGGTGGCTCTACCTCTGAAGATCTTCACGCCGGTCCCACCGCGATCCCCCTTTCGTGGCAGCACTTCCGGAGAGATTTTGTCGAAGTCCATGCTTTTCCTTTACCCTATGTTGAGCCCACAAGACGAAGTCCCCGACCTCCTCCTCTTCTGACCACCCTCGAGTCTTCCTGTCCCCTCTATAGCGTTCCATCTCGGCCTTGCTCCCCCTTCATATGTGGTCTTACGATGCCGTAAGGCCGGCAGGATAATCTGTACACCTCGGGGGCCGCCTCCCCCAATAAGCGGTGCGACCCCTCGTCTGTTGCCGCGCCGCCGGCTCGATAAGGGGTGCCGAAGTTCTGTCGTTCGCAGCATGGTGATGTAGACCTGCCCTGCCCCGCAGGGCGAAGACCTAATTCTGATCGCATAGACCTGGCGGAACGAGGAATGCGGGCAAGCGTCATGCAACAGGCAGGCTGCATGGTTGAAGATGTTTTCTTTTTTTACCTCTGCTGGCGCCAGGAATCGACGCGTCCGTCCCCTTCCCATATGGACAGGGAGACTCCGCTATGTAAATGAGTCAATTGAGGCCTTGTAAGAGCGGTCTAGACTCGTCCCCCCCCTTGACCTACTCCCCCCGTCCGACTCTAACCGGCCGAGACAGGCTCCGAAGAACTCCCGGTCCCCTTAACCCAGCCAGAATCTGATGTGTCCGCGTGCCCCGCCATGTACTGGTCTCCCCCCTATAATCAGCGGCACTCTAACCACTCCGTTCACTGCTACGGCATGACGCCGTGAAGTAACACCCTGAGTCGGGCCGTGGCGCCTTTCAACGAAGGGTTTTTTTTTTTTTACACAAGTGCCGTTGTTGTTTCCCAGTCCGGGCAATTTTCTCACTTCCACGACCGGGTGTCCAGCCCCTCTGCATCTCCCCTAGAGCTGACCCCCTGATCAGCGTCGTCGATAATCGCCCTGCAACCCGGTAAATCGTGACGAGTTCCCCTTGGTTCGTGCTGTAGACGAAGGGTCCCCTACTTTTTTCTTGTCTTTGTTCCTCTTTCTATCTTTTCCTCATCCCCTGGTTGCTCTCTATGACACCCACACGCCGCCTCTGGAGATTAGTTCTACCTCCCCCCTTTAACCCCACTGACATCGCACTTTGGATTGTACTGGTTTCTCCCGATTATTCGCCGCCCTGATCCCGGACTTACTCTTTTCCTCCCCCTGGATCATGCCGGCTTTCGATGATCCCCCTTGATGCCAGTATCAATGGCCGGCGCATCCCACTTCCCTTGTTCGCACACAGTCTCCCCGGCGCACGGACTTATCCTGTGTCTTCGTCTCATGCCGTGCCCTCTTCTCTTCGGGTTAGCAAGGGGCTTTTTCCCCTTCTGAGCCGGCCCATGGCGGTTCCTGCGCATTACCACATTTTTTAGCTTCTGGCTGTTGCCGCCGGCTTTATCTTCTGCTGCACTCGTCCTTTCTCGGATTCCTTCGTCGCCTGGCAGAATATATCCCCCCTCCTGCTTACCGTGAGCAGGGGAGATTCCATGTCCCCCCAGACATCTTTCTGTACCGTGCATTCTGGCCGTCGCTTTAGTAGGATCTGGGAGCCATCCCCAATTCTCCCCCCAGGTCAACATGTCTTCGCTACAGGGCATACACTTCAACGTACTTCCCTCTTTTAGCCGGTCCTTTCTGGTGACGCCTTCATGCTGCTGCTGGCTTCCCGTTTGCTGTCGGCGCCTTAAACCCCCTTTTCATCTTCGACGCAAACTCACCCCTTCTTCGCTCCAGGGATTCCGGCGGCGACCCGCGCTGTTTCCTGCACCTTGGTTTCTTCGTGCAATCCTCGGTGTAAATACGGATCCGGCCGGCCTTCCACTCTTCCAGTCCCCCCCCCTTTTTCATCGAGGAAATTGTTTTAAAACTCACGTCTCTTCTCGCGGAATACGCTATGGTTGGCGTCGGCGTCCCTTCTTTTCGTAGTTTGTTTTTACTAAAATTTTGTTCAACGGGCCTGCTGTCTTCGAAACCCCGCGCACTATTTTAGTGGTCTTGCACCCCCCCCTATGGTATCGCGTTGCCCACGGGCTTTTTTCTCCTCTCCTTCCTCCTTTGCGTAGCAACATGGGGGGCGGCTCGCTCACCTCTTCCCCCCGTCAGTGCCCATGCTGTGGTACGGCTTCATCCTTCCTGGTTCCGGGGGGACTGACGTCACGGGAGTGGTGCTGTCCCCCCTTCTGCTTCCTGCATACGCGCTGCACAACACCCCCACAAACCCCGATCCGGATCGCGCCAATTCCAAATACCTTTTTCGCTCTTCGCTGTCGGCCTGTGGGCGCTTGCTCTACTACTGGTCGGTCCATCTTCCTTCCCTCAATTACTCCCGAGTGGGCCGCCCCCCCTGATACCTTTTTTTCTGGACCCCCCCCCTTCCCTCAGGCACGTGTTACCAGGAACCTTCTTCCGATGCCTTTCCGCGGGCTGCGTTTATTCCGCTGCACTACGTCGCTTTTTATCACAGACTTTTCCATGGCTCACTGGAATCCATCGCGTCACGATGTTCTCCCTTTCCTTCTCCCATTCTTTGCTTATCTTGTCGTGGGTTAGGCGGCATGATGAGTCAGAAATTTTCCCTTCGCCAGCTTCTTTTTTGCGGCCTTTGCCACAAAAGCTGGATTGGTCCCCTTTCCCATTCGCCTCCCAACACCTTAGTATTCCCTTTGCCTGAACCCTCAAGTTGGGGCACCTTAGGAGCGTTCGGAGACTCAACGGAGCCTGAAGCTGTCTTTCTAAGGCACAGCTCTCGAAGGGCATCACACTGAAGCTTCGGGGCTCCCCCTCCCCGTTCATCGCGCTGGTGCTGCGATACGTCGATTCTCCCTCCTACAGACCGTCTTTCCCCTTGGGAGTATTCACTCTGTTCAGGCGTGCTTTCTCATAGCAGGGACCACTTCCTTTTCAAAGTAGCTCTCGCTTCCACTAGCGTGATCGTCTGCTGTGATCCGGGCGCATGCGGGCGCCATTTTCCATTTTTTCATCTGCTCTAAAGACAGACGCCCCTATGAGGCACTCCCCTACTCGGCAGTTGAAGGCAGTCTCTTTTCCCCCCCAATATTTTTTCCCCTCTTCTGGAAAGGGGTTCTAGATTTAGACTCTTCTCCTTAATCTATGGCAGTATAGACAAACTTTCCATGGTTAAAGAATGACCCGATGGTTGCCGGCGATCCTCTTTTTCATGTGTTCGTTTTCTCCCCGCCTCTGGATGAGAGAGCCCAGAGCCTCCCTTCTTTCTTTTCGTCGGGGGACCTTGCGCCTTCCCGCCGATGATTCATGGTGGCCAGAGTGTTACGGGGATTGTCTGCAGTATCCTTTTCCTGTTCCTGCTATCATGTTGGAAAGAAGACAGTCCCTATGGGAGCTGGCGCATTATCTCATCGAAGCCTTCCCTCGACAGTGCTGCGTGTCTTTGTTGGTGCGGTTATGCTCGAGACACAAGTCGCCCAGCTTTATCTTACACGTTGTTTTCTTTTTCACTGTTTCCTTGTTCTCATCCCCCACTGCTGGGCGTCCGGGGGATTTCTATTTCAGGCGGGTGGCCGTTTGTTGAGCCGTACTTTCCTCTGGGCATGCTCTCAAGCAGTGGGTGGGCAACCAACGCCTTGTATTGGAGTGGCCTACGTCTTTTGCCGTCGGATGTTTCTTCTTCGTGCGGCTACTTAACCTTTCGCTTTTCTTTTACGAGGACTTACGTCTTTCCCGTTGAACTACTCCTGACTATGCTGGTGAGGAGCGACGACTTGTAGAAGTTAAGCCACGTCCCTTTGAACCTCTTTTGCCACCTCCCCCGCGCCCCCTCATCGCTTCTTTGTTTTCAGTGGTGTGCGATGTGTCGCATTCTTATTTAGGCTCACCTTGGTGGAATGGTTTATTCCAGGATGTCCTGTTGAAAATCCCCTCCCCTGACTGTTTGCATGGCGCTGTGCCTTTCACCTCAGGCTGTGAGATATGCCCCGTCCTCTGACTCTCTACGTAGGTCTAAAGGTCCTGGCTTTGCCGGTTACTCGTAGCGATCATTACGTTCAGCGGCCGCTGTTTTAGTCGGACTCCCACCTTGCGCTTAGATCCAATTGTGACCCAACTTCTTGATTCCTATCTCCGCTTTCCATTAGGGGGGCGGCGGAGATGCCCCTGTCCCCACTCTTTCCTGTGACCCCCCCAACTTTTCTCCTCACCCTCCATATCGTCGGCACAGGCGAATCCACGTTCACGCCCCCTACTCTCTTTTCTTTACCCCAAGGCAATTCTTTCCTGCTTCACAGAGCTTTTGAGCGTTCCCGGGCAGTCGTTTCGACATGTCCTTGTTTTCTTCGTCGATCCGCTGTACAAGGATAGCTATCCTCCCCCTTTCTTTCACCATCAAGATCTCTAAGTTTTTTCAGAGTTCCCCTCCTCCCCCTTCGAGGGCGAAGAAATTGTTCGTTTCTCGCCGTCCCAGCGTAATGGAAAGGTTTGGATGCCCATTTCCCGACCCGGCGTCCCCGTCCTGCCTCCCTATCACCTTTCCTCTTCCATCCCGTTGGGCCTTCCTTGTTTCGATCGGTGCGTTGTTTTTCCGTGTTGCCCGCGTCTCCTGCCTTTCCTAACTACCTGATGGGCCGTCTTCATGTCATTCCAGATGAGTAGA
>Ga0179593_1611672_pt1 | contig 17997 bp, 19 predicted proteins | sample CZODoug2_1_08_16_FD_185931 | JGI IMG/M metagenome (GOLD analysis project Ga0179593, IMG submission 185931) | Vadose zone soil fungal communities from Angelo Coast Range Reserve, California, USA - CZODoug2_1_08_16fungal (PacBio error correction) | ecosystem: Environmental > Terrestrial > Soil >... | reverse complement strand
CTTCAACTTCGACTTTCTCTCAAACCCTTTTTCCCCTTTTTCTTCACCGCCAAGATTTTTCTTCTGATCCTCTTCCAGGATCAACTGAGGTCCATGATTTCTTCGCGTCGCGATCCTCTTTTTCGCCGAGACCACTTTTTCCTTTCCCAAACGCTTTTCTAAACAGCAAACACAAGCCACCCTCTTCAAGTGGTGTTTGATAATGTCCCTTCTCGTCAAGCGCTTTATAGCCACCCTCTTTTCCTGTCGAAGGAACTTAGTTTGCGTTTGCCGCCCCCCCCCCGCTGGCATTTGTATACTTTCTCTTTCCTTCGCATGGTTCAACATCGGCTTTCTTTTCCGCTTACTATTTGCGACCTGATTTTTTTCAACGCATTGCTTCCCGCCCCAAAGACAGTCCTTGTGGCCCTGGTTGTTCTCTTTAACTCTTTACTTTCTCGAGCCCTGGTCCCTCTTTTCGCTTCCGGCATCTTTTATTAAAAGCGCGTCCGTCGTCCAGACAACGCGACTGTTCCCCTCTGCCCGCCAAGCCTCCGACTCCTTTCCTTTTCGGATACATCGCGTTGGCCCAGGGTCCGCCCAGTATCTTTTTCTGGCGAACAATTGACGGGCGTTTTTCCAATATGAGCGTCAGCCCCCCGCCCGTTTTTTTTTCCTTTCTGCAGGAGGCTTTCCCCTCCCGTCCCCCCTCACCATCCTGCCTGACGTGTCCTTCGATGCCTGCCTAGGGGTTCTTTCCGTCCAGCCGCCAAGTTGTTGAAGACTTCCCTCACCTGGGGCTTAGAGTACTTTCTTGACCCCAGGTTCCCCTTTGACAAATGGAGCACCTTTCCCACTTTTCCGTCCCCTTTTTCCTCCGCACAGGCCTTTTTCCCCTGCTGCCTTTTACCCCACGATTAATGCGGCGCCACCCCCCCGGAACGTCTCATCTACTTTTTTTTTTCCTCCCAATTACGAGTTGCATCTTGTTCTTTTTTCCGCACGCTGACATTTTCGCACTGTTTTATGGGCAAGCCTCACTCTGCCTTTTCCTTTTTCTCGTGGATTTTCCCTACCTTCATCTCTTTTCCCCACCTTGAAATGTTCTTTCGGTCCTGGCTTTCTTCGAGGAAGACCGAGGGTCAGCTCTTCAAACGCGCTCTTTTTGTTTGTTCCAACCTTCTCCCTGCTCGGTATCGACACTCCCGGTACGGCCCCCTCTTTGGCTTCTTCTTCGATCACGTTGTGACGGTTTTTTCGAATTACTTACTTTTCTGATGGCTTCTACTATAGTTTCCGCGGACGTCTTTTGGAGTGCTTTTCCCAGTCCGCGCCTCGCTTTATCCATTATGTGTTGCGGAAGAGGCGAAAATTTGCCGTTTTCAAAGTGGGGTCGAGATGATGGCGTCGCTTTCCCCTTGCAGGGCTTGTGAATTGGGGGGGGGGGCGGGGCCGCCTCACCTCGTGCCCCTTTTGTGAAACGTTTCCTTTTGGGGGGGTCTAATTAGGTATGTGGTGTGGTTGGCTTTGTGCAGAGCAAACGAAGGGCCGGACGCGTGGGAGTCCTGTACCCAGCACACATGGGGCCTTCGCCGATCCGTCGCGGGGAAGGGGGGGGTGGGGGTTGCTACAGCTCCTTTTATGGTTCGAGGAAAGTACTCGCGCTTTGGTCGTCGAACGTGTGCATCCACCTTCGGATAGAGCGGGCCCCGATCAGGGTATCCTTTCCCCCCCATTCGGTCAAGTCATTCCCGTCATCTTTTCCATAGGTGCCAAGCATTTTAGGTTAGCCGCCAACAACCTCTCTACGCGTTGCGTTCGGCATACGAACGGTCTTCCCTTCCCTTTCATCCCTTCGTCCCTTTTCCTTCCGATCCGTCCTTGGAGGTCTTCTATGGAATAGAGGCGCGCACCGTGGTCACACACCCTGGCCTTCCATTCTTCGCTTTTCCCTGAAGATTTCTGTATTTTTATCTCCCCGTTATCTTTTTCCGAAAGATGGTCGGATTTTTGTGCGTGCTAAGAAGGTTACAACACGCTTTTCCTCTTTCAGACCTCCCAAATTCTTTTTTCCCTTTGCCGTTCTTCCTTTCCCCGCTAAGCCTGTGTTACTTCCCCCTCAGTAATGCCACGTTGTCATCTGAGTGCTTTCTAACACCGCTTTTGCAGGAAATAAAGGGTTTTGTCCATAAATTTCTGGTGCTGATTTCCCGGAGTAGACAACTTCCCTTTTATGTCACCGCAGCTTATTTTAATGGGGGTGGATCGGATGGGGCCCCCTTTGTGCTTCTCTCTGTTGCGCTGAAGGCTGGGGGGGGGGCATATGCGCTGGCCGGGGAGGGAGAGAAGCATAACCCCCGCCACGCACTTTGCCGGGGGACCTTTCCCGAACTCTTTTCCTTCCATTTTTTTGTCCTTGTTTGTGTGTTTGCACCATCGGCGATTATGCCGGTGCCACTGGAGCGTGTTCGGTTTCGTGACGAGGGGCGGGCTGTCGGGGTGGTCCCCAGTCGTTCTTGCTGTTGCCCACGTAGACGGGCATCTTTTCCGAGGCAGTTATACTTTCTATTCTTGATGACGGACTTTTGGCGATGACGGTCCAGAAATCGTGGGGGTGGGGGGGGGGGGGGGTGTGTGTAAAACAAATCAATTCCCCTCGCTCTCCAGGACCAACCAGAACGCGGGCCTACAGATTGATCACCCCAAGACACTAAACAACTTCCCTCCTTCCTATAAGTGGTGTTGTTGATTTGCGTAGGTGGCGTTCTTGGGGGCTCCCTTTCTTTGGGTGGGGGGCGCATCCGGAGTCCTCCCATCACCCCCATATGTTGATTTATAGTCATGTTATGCCTTTTTTTTATAGCCACTCATATAATCTATACCATCCCTCTGGGCTTACACAGTTTTTCTCCCTATCCGATGGACTTTCAACCCTACCGACCTTTTTTTACCGTAGAGGCTAAAGAATCTCGCCGACAAAAGGTCTTACTTACCTTCCAAACTTTTCGACGATGGCACTCTACACTTTGAATTTCTCAGCTGATTTTCGTGAACATGAAAAGGTGTTTTTTAGATGCTAGTTGGCGTGTCCTTTTTCATCGCGGTTGTTGGGTATTTCAAATTGTTTTCTTTCCGGTTCAATCGAACGTCCTTTCCCTTGGGGGTTGCTAACGTCGTGGATCTGTTGGTCTAAGAGTTTTAACTGCACGCATCTGACTGTGGTGGGGGTGGGGGTTGAAAGAAGAAGTGGGGAACATGAAAAAACGGGGGGTGTGGGGGGGTTGTTGGCCTTCAGCAAGAATGGGATGTTATTGCCCCCCCGGTATACCCAATATTCTTTTCCTCAGAGAGACGGAAATCGCCATTTTTCTAAGTGCACACTTTGATGATACTCTTCTCGGGAGTACCCCACTATTTTGGATCCTGTCATTCCATCCGGAACTGGCATTACATGACAATTTACTCCAATTTTGCACCCTGCCCCTTTGCCAAACGCACTGGGGGTTTTGGTGCCCAAACGGATTATGCTCACCCCTAAGACAGCTCGGTACCTTTCCCTTTCCTCGATAATGGGGGGGGTCGGCCTGCTTTTTTCCCCCCATCCCTTGCAATTTAGCTGGCCGCCTACGTAACTTCCAAGGTCCGGCAAGGGTGGTCCGTGGATGGAAACAAACTGCCTCGACAATCAACATCCTCCCAACCGGGGGCCCGCGCCGCGACGATGGGGGGCGGGATCCGAACTCTCGGTCCCCTTTTCCCAAACGCCAACCACTTCAGACAAATTCAAGGACCTCTCTACCTCTAGCAGAACGAAACCAAGGTAGGGTTGCCCTTTTAAATTATTTTTTATGCATGTGACGGCCCCGAACATGGGATTTCCCGGATTTGCCAAGAGTTATCTCCTAAAAGCCGTTCAAGTTTTTGGCGACTGTTTTCTTCGTGGGTGGCAATGACTTACCCGTGACGGTCCACGTTGGATAATGATGTCGCTGGCCGTGATCGGTGGGGGTGTCCTCTGGGGGTTTTTTTTCAAGGACTTTTTTGTTTCCTTGCGTTTTTCACAAGAAAGTTCTAAGAGGATGGCTCTTCTCTTTTCGGTGAGGTTTTATTCAGTGCCGCTTAATTCGATTCGCCTGTGAAGTTGTGCGGGTTGGGCGTGACACGGCCTTTTTATCTTCGTGGGGGGGTGTTTCTTCGGGCCATTCAAGCCTTGCTGGGGGATCGCCTCCTCGACAGCTTTGCGGAAGTGTTCGTAGCCTTGGGGTCGTCGCCTCGCAGCAGCGCGGGGTGGGTGTCTTTTTTTTCTCCGTTGTTGGTCACAACGCCGTCGGCTTTTGGTAAAACCTTCGAATCACATTAGTTACCTCCCTCAGACACCCGTGCAGGAACCTTCCCCCGTTTTCAAATGTTTTCACTATCTCCGGCCCCCTTCCGTGCCGTCAGGGATTTTGGTTATCCGTGCGATCTTTCCTTCTGTGAGGGAACCGCAATCGTGATAGTTTTTTCCCTCGCTCGGGGTTGCGTCCTTTCCCATCTAAAGGCGAAAATATTCATACTGAAGATGCAGCTTTCAGGGGGGGGTAAAACAAAACCATCCTCCCTACGGATAGTGCCAGCTTCTCCCCAATTTAGTTAATTCTCTGTTCGAGGCGTTAATGCAAAAGAGTGCGTCACATGTCAGCGTTTTTGGTTCGGGCGGTGGCTCAGGTAGTCCCGTGGGAACTCGTCCATTTCTCTAGTTAGAGGTACCGTGTGGAGCAAGTAATTATTGTTGACACATGGTCTCCCTTTTCTCAGATTTCGGTTTCATCTCCCCCTAAGTTGTCATCTTGACGAGGTTTTCCCCTCCTTTGTGGGTGGTAAATAGGGGGGTGGTTCCTGGTGGGGTTTCCTCTCTCTGTGGGGGGTATACAGTCTAATTTTCCCCTTTTTCCCCCTAAAAAACAGCGTCCCAGTGCCCTCCCGTCCAGTCCACCCACTATCTTCCTTCTTTCCTTACGGCGGATTCTGTTTTTAGCCAGCGCCCGTTTTATTTCCTGCCGTATATATTGCGATCAGCCCCCATCTCCCCCCCCTTTTGCTCGCAATCTATTTGGGCCCTTGGATTTGAGATACATTACGCCCAACCTCCAACCTCTTGCTCTCCGGCGGAGAGTGGCGTAGTCGCACTAGTAGAATTTGGCTGTCGACTCTCCGTTCACGCGTCAAACCCCTCAGTGAGCTCTTTACTTTAGGGGAACTCACCGATAAAGTCAGACACCTTCAATTCTGCCAATTCCTTTATTAAAAACCCCTTTGTGACCCAATTCGTTTCTTTTTTTTTGTGCTGTAGCGGTGGGGTTTGCCTTCCAAGTCCCCCTTTTCCTGTAGTTGTCGGGGTCGAGCCTCGTTACCGCCGCGGTCATTTATTTTGGTTGTAGAAGTCCTTTGGTCTCTCCCCCGTAATCTTTTGTGCGCGTCGTTTGGGGGGGCTTCTACGCAATATCGTTGCCGTGTTCTCCCCTCTGGGGTGGATATAACCTTGTCCGGGTGGTGGTGACTGGGCATTATCACCTTTCTGCTGTTAATCGCAGCATATGTGGCGGTGTTTGCTGTGTATCCTTTTGTCTCTTTGGGGGGTTTGTTGCGTCGCGTTCCATATCTGTGACTCTTAGTAGGTGTGCGGGATGATGTCGGTTATCCTGAGGTTGATTTTTTTTTCGGGACATCGTTCCACTCGGTCACGGGTCGCACTCGTGGAGGTGATCTTGGTTGCGGCTGGTTTTGCGAGTTGGACTTTACCCCCGGCTCGACTGGTACTTTTTCCTCTAATTGTTGATGACGATACCCCCTCCGGTCAGCACTGGAGGCCTAAAAGCAAAAACCCACCTCCAATATTTCAACGCCATACGCGTGGACCTCTTTCTTTCTCCGGAGCACGAAGTCCCTTTCAATTTTTTTTTTGTTTTAATGCTACTTCCTAGGACGAGAAAAAAGTACGTGCTTCCACCGACAGAGACCAAAACGTTCCACCCCCCCAACCCCCCCCCATTCCATAATACCGAATTTCCCCCCCCTTTTAATCCAAGAACCATCTCCTGCCTTCGGCGACATATCACTTCGACTTACGACGCGAACAAAAGAGGTCTTTTCGGCTCCCCGGATAACTTCGACTTCCACTGCCTCTGTTTCCCCAGCGGCTGTGGGGTGGGGTTAACTTCTTTCCTGGTCCTATCATGGTGGCGAACCTGGACTTGTTTTTTTTATTTCCACGCCGGATGGCGACGCACCAACCTCCCGAAGGGTTGGCACTGGTTGTTGTTTTCATTTTTTGGCACCGACTCGGACGTTTGCTCTCTTTTTTAAGCCGTTTCTCCAAAGCTTCCCAGCCCCCAGCGCGGACGCCTTACAGCCAAACTGCGGTTCCATTTTCCTAACCCGTCCGCAGTACCCATCCCGTTTTTTCTCTTGTTCGGGCTACATCGGCCGCTGTGGCCCGGGCGCGCGGGATTTTTTGGTGTGGCGAACAATTGCCTGTGTGCGAGCGCCAACTTAGTGGGTGTGCGCGTGTTTCCTGTTACGAACACCTCTCCTTTGTCGTTGAGGCTTCTAAACTCTCGTGGTCCTTCTTTCGGCCGTTCCCTCCCGTAGGGTTGGACGTGCTGGACGTTTCGTGGACAGACGGGTTTCCCAGACGAAGAGACTGGGCTCCAGGGATCTCTGTCTCTTGCTAACATTTTTCCCCACATGGACCCGCCATGCGTAAAGTTTGTTCAACTGAGTTGGTGATCCCCCCCCAGTTTCGCCCTGTGGCCATGTTACCTGCGTCTTGCAGCGTTTTGTCCCCCTTGGCTGCACCAGATAGTGAGTTCAATTACGATCTGTCGTGTGGACTACCTTGGGTTGCGGCACTGCACCTTTTGCAGCTTTTCCTGGCCCCTTTTTTCCCAAACGAGAGTCATCCTTCTTTTATATTAAGTTCCCCTATTCAGTTGAGGACACTGTTCCCTTTGGTCTGAAGCTTCTAGCTGGGCGGCTCCCGGCCTTTCTCTGCTTGAAAGCGCTGTCCGTGTTAGCAGCGGGCTGGGTGCCCCCCAACTGGCGCTCGAATCGTTATAAACGGGACGAACTTTCCTTCCCGATTTTTTACAACCAGAACCTTCTTTTCATTCCGGACTTCTGCCGTTTCTTCTCACTCAAAACTGTCGTTTACCTTTGAAGCGGAAGGCTCGCTGTTTTTTATTGCGGGCGCCCCTCTATCCCCCCGCTGTTCTAATCCGGCTCCCCCCTTCCCCCCCCAAAGCGTCGATATGCTTATACATGTCGTTGCGTTATGCACCCATGTTTTTCGCAGAGACGAAATCCGTTGTTTCCCCGACGTCAACCTTCCGTTTTTTCGTCCTTCGGCAAGTCCGTGTTGCGGTCAGTCCGCTTCCGCGTGGTCGTCAGCCGCGTTCCCCTCCATTCAACTTCAGACTTTTTGCGCGGCCCCTTTCTGACCGCTTCGGCCCGGGACGGCTACGCTATCCTTCCCCCGGAGGTGGGCCTTTTTGGACCCCTGGTTCCGGTGCTCTGGTAGCCCCTGGGGGTAAGGAGTGAGGTTCAAGCTTGTCGCTGAGGACGGATATCCTATAACTTAGCAACCTCTCCATTTCCTCTTTTTTTTAGAAATTTCCAACACCCCCCACTTTCCTAACAGCGTTTCCCGGTCTCTTCGCTGTGGGAGGTCTGCTTACCATTCACCCGAGAATTGGTGGCGACGAGTTGGGCCGATCTCCCTGCCGCCTCGGGTGTCCCCCCCGCCCCCCCCTGGGTGTGAGGGTAGGAGATTGCGGGATTTGAGGGTGGATGAGGCCACGGCGTACTGTGAGTTATCGTTTGTTCGTCTGAAGGGGGGGTGTTGTTTTTTCAATTTTTTTTTTTTTTTTTTTTTTTTTTCCCTTTTCCTCGCGAGGATACGGGCCGGCAGTTTTTGTCTGTTACGGCGCGGTTCCCACCTTTGCGGTTTGGCCGTCATAACGCCTCGCCCCAATTAGTTTTTTTTTACGCCGAATTCCGTTCTTTCCTCAACCCATCCCAGCATACTGTCCCCTTTTTTACGCCAGCCTATCCTCACACATTTTAAAACGTGCGATTTTCCGGCTCACGTCGGTCTTGATGCCGCCGTGCTGTTTGCGCCCTTGGCTCGCGGTCTTTTTGCCCCCCCCTTTCTTTCCGGTGCTGCTTGGTGCTCTTGGTGCCCGGTTCGTACCCCGCTCCAGCGTTTTATTTTTTTCCCCGCAGACGTTCGTTAACACCCTGCCAACTATTCAATCCTCTGAACCAGCGAACCTACATATGCTCCCCCGGAACCCCTCTTTCTCCCCTAATTTCTCCCCTTCTTCTTCCCGATTTGACATAGGCTTGTCCAATTGCCCCAGCTTTAGAGATTCTTTCCTAGACGCCACTGTAGTAGGAGTTTTCCTTCCCTTGGCCTTGGGGGACTAGACGTTTTCTCTAACCCACGAGGCGATCTTTAAATGATCTCGCGAGCCGAAGCCCCCTCTCGAAAGCAATCGCCCGTTCCAGGGTCAATAGATCTTTTCGGCGCGCGTGTTGGCTAGCCTCTTCCGGCTTATGATGGGCCAAGAACCCTAAACCCTATGTACTGCCCTCCGTTGGTTGATCTGTTTAGGTTGTCTCTTTCAATCTTTTTTTTCCATCGGCGCCACCCATAACCTACGCGACGCCGCCCAAAACATGTGACCCTGATGGGCGCGGTACAGTCGTTCCCCGTGTTGTCTATGTTACCCCACTTACACCACCCCCTCCTACTCATAGACCCCCACAACTCAATTTGGTTTAGTGCTCCCCCCCCTTGGGTTTTTGAGTGTTGTAGTTCCCTTCCTAAAACCACCCCTACCCACTTCCCCCAGCCTTGCCCTCTAGCCCACCACCCCCCACCTACCAACTCCGACTACCCCACAAAACCCCACCCCCCGTCTCCTTTTCCCCCTTCAACCCCATCTCGAAAGCCCAAACCCTCACTAGCAGACTCTTTTTGGTTTTTTTTGTTTTTTGCTGCCCCCCCTTTCCAGAATTTAAAATCAGAGGTACCCTGGTTAGCCATGAACTGTTTTTGCGCATATTTACTCATACGTTTACAAACTCCAGTATTCCTTTCCTACACCCACAAGATTGCCGCCGATCTCCCCTGCTTGGTGCTCCCGTTTGTAGATTTGGCTCGCCCCCACCCCTCATCCCCAAGCTGTGCTCCCAGGTGATTGCCTCTTTGCCCCTCACGGCATGTCGGAAGTCCCCCCTCACAGCGCTTTCTCCCGGTGATGTAAATTTCCTTCGGGATCTTTTAACCGCAACGGCTGTCATTCGCGGGCCCAGTGTTCAATGCCAAGCACCCTTCACCCACTGCCGCCGACGGGGACCCCTTCGTTTAGGACGGCCCACCCCCGCACGCGTGTTGGTACACTTTATTCAATCTATCACCACCCCACCCAATCTCCCCTTTCCCCCCACTCCTCGAGATACCCCCCCACTGAGACCCCCCAGTTTCCTTCTTCCACCTGAACCACTATTCTCTGAGGTACCCACCCCCTAACCCCATACCACCTTCCCCAATCAGTTTTTTCCATGACCACCCTCTCCTGTCCCTTTTACTACCCTCCCCTCTTTTTCCCGAGACGAGGCGCTAACCTCAGCATCATATACTCCCACACCGTCTTTAATTGCGCCACCAAGTTTTCCTTTCCTATTTTCCCCCAAGCCCAGAACCTCTTTTCAAACCCCCAACCCTCACCAACCTAAAAGAGTAGCAACTTCCAAACGTCGTCGTTTTCCAACACTTTTGGTCCTCTCTCACCAACCTCCACGACAGGGCTGTCCCCCAGCCCCCACATAGAAGATATCCTTTAAAACCAACCTCCTTTTTTACACCCCCCCCTGTCCATGTCCTAATCCTCCCAGGTTCCCACCCTGGCCGCTCTATCCCTTACCCCAAGCGATGATATCCTCCTTCCGTGCTGGAGCTCACTATTCTAAGGACTGGCCCCCCCTTAATAGCGTCCTATCTGGAGTTCCCCCCCTCCCCCAGGACTTTCCTGGACCTCTGTTCTTTTCCGGTTCTGCCGTCCGGTCTTCATTCTTTCTCCATTTCTCCCATCATAGGTCTCTTTAACAAAGGAAAGGCTCTCCCTCTTTTAACACCCTCTTAACTCCTACCCTTTCCCCGGGCATCAAGTTCTCCCCCGACCTATTCGTTCCGCCTCCTGCGAATAGGATAACAGTTTTCCGTAGTCTTTTTTGTTCCTTCTACTTTCACTTTTTTTTTGTTGGCAGGGTTCGCGCTCGCTTTACGTTTTTTTTTTTTTCCCTGCGATCAGTAGGTAATCCCTTTCTCCCCTCAGGATCCTCCCCCTTTCCTTGTTTAAAACGTGCTTCTTTTTGTTCCCCGATGCATTCTTTTTTCTTCTAGTCAATGTCCTCTCGACCGCCCATTTGTAGTGCTGGGTTCCCCCCCCTAGTGCTCGGGTTTCCTCGCCCCTTTTCGCTCGGGGAAATTCCATATTACCTATTCTTGATTGGTCCTTTTCTTTTTGCTTGCAGGGTCGTTTGGTTCCCTGCATCGGAGGCTAGTTGCAACGCTGTGAAATAAGAGAATTCTGAGTTTTTCTTCTTTGGTTGTGTGGAGGTCGTGTGCCCCCTGACAACCTCTGGTGGGGCAACGTGCTCTATAAGTTCTTGAAAATTGTTTCCTCGTAATCCTATAGGTTGAGTACGTTCCGTTGGTTTTCCAGCATGATAGGCTCCCGCCCCCGCCCCCTCTTCCGTCCCGGAAATTGGGGGTTGCGGTTCGATCCCCCAGGGGGGCAGACGTGGATTTTCGTGGGTATTGGAAGGGTAAGGTTCGCCCCCTTATTCCTGTTTCTATTCCCCTCCTTTATCTCAAAGACCTCCCATTTTCACTTATTTCCCAACCTTTACAACCCCTCTTCAAAAGCTTCCCCCCCAACAACCCCCCTTTCAGGCATCCCCTTCCCCCTAAAGGGAAACGGAGGAGATGACCCTTTTGTAGCGTTTAGAAATATACCTCAACGTCTTCCAATCCCGAGAATATATTGCGTACCTCCTGTTGCCAGCGACGCAGCTCTCGCGGGCTAACCTGAGATTCTCACGCCCCTCCTCTTCGGTATCGCCCTGAGGAGATTGGCTTCTTCTTCCCAGTTCGCAGTTGGTTTTTTCTTTTTGTTTTGCGTCTTTTTTTTCGCGCTTTTTCCTTCTTCCCCCTCGCGATAAAGTCCGATCCTTCGCGTCTTTCCCCGGGGTCCCCCTCCACCTCCCTCCCCTCCCCAGTGTGCCACCCTCCTTTTTTTTTTTTTTTTCCACTTCGCGGGGCTTCGGTTTCCCCCCCCCCTATCTGTGTCTCGTCCTCGTTAACGCCTCTTCCCTGCTTTTTTCATTTTCTGAAGGATCAGGGCGCGTCCTTCTTTTGTGCGCTGTCTCTCTTTTTTCCTGACTTGGCCTCCCTTTGTTTTTCCTGTGGTGGGATGGGTGCTTTGCCTATCACCACTGTTCCCCCGGCCGTTAATGCCTAGTTTGATTTTTTGTTTTGCTGTTGATCTGGTTCATTGGTTGTAGTAAAATATTTCATAGCCTTCGTCTTTACCTCGAAGACATTTACCTTCCTTTCCCTGGGCTTTTCCGATGTAAGGAAACTCCTCTTTCGGAATTGTAGAACACGCTTTTTTTCTTTAGTCTTTTACTTTTTGCCTCAACTCATTTTTTCCAGTTATGACCGGGGGTCATTTTTTCTTCTTCTCCGGGCTCATCAGTTGTTGTGTTGTGCTCCCGTCCCCCATTCCTCGCGGGTCGTCCCTGGGCGCCCCGGATCGCAAAAATTTCAGCCGCCCCCCCTCCCCGCCCCTCGTTTTTCTACAATTCTTTGTGTCCGCTTTCGTGGTCCTTCTACTCCCAAGCAACCCCCTCCTTGGCGTGACGAGTCTCAGCTCGTGGTGGTGCCTATGACTCGTGTTTCGAACGACGTGATTAACAACCGCCCCGGTTCGCGCCCGACGTGATACCCCGGGGGAAGAAGCCGCCACGGGGGGGGCTTGTGACCTCTTTTTACCACCTTGTGATAATGACCTCACCGCCCGTAACCCCCCCTCCGCAAGGCACTTCGTTGCGTTTCGACCTCACAAAAAGAGGAAAAAACTATTCCCTGACCAAGCATTCCTTCCTTCGGTCACGTGGTTTTGTTCGCTCACTATATGGCCACCGGCTTTTTAGCAGTCAGACGATGTTCTCCCCCCTCCTACCGAAGGGTGGCACCTTTTTTTTTTTTCTTCCGGCTGTGAAACGGCCGGTGTGGGTGCGGCCTCGGCGGTGTGGTGGACCCCCACGGCCTTTGGGGGTAAGCCTTTGCGGGGGGCCGGCGGCAATGAACAATAAAGCTATTTTTCGACCTGCCACTGCGACTTTCGACGGACTCCAAGCTCCGCGACCCCTACTCCTCCCAATCTTTCTTAGCGTCTCGTCTGCCCCTTTTTCCCCCCTGCCCCCATCGAGTGATCTCAAGCTTTGTTCCCCCTTTTTTTTTGTGTGGCCTGCAAATATATGCGCGCCCTGGGAAGCGTCACCGAAAACCGGGTGTCCCTTTGTGTTCCTGGGCTCTAACGGGTGGTGCTACCTCCGCCGTTTGTTTTTGGGTCCCGTGCCGCGATGCCTTTGCCTTGATTTCGCATGGACGCGTGCGGTTGTTTTTTCTTGGTTTCAAAGAGACTTCAATTATCTGTTCGGGACATGTTGAGGTGGTTTTTTCGGGTGGGGCTCGGCCGCTGTTGAAAATCTTTGGGCCCTTGACCCGTCCCATCTGATGGTCGGCTTTGTGTGATCGCCCCCCTTGGCACAGCGGCGCCCTTTATGGCGTAATGTGTCTCTGCTCGGGTTCCCCGGCTTGGTTTAACCCCGATAAGTGACACCCAATTACGAGGTTGAAATCTTGCTACCCACCCTGCATGACTTTCGCAGATTTTCAATAAACGAGACGTAAGAAATTTTTTTCTTTTTCTCTCCGCGCTGGCACTCCTTGGACACCCCTGTTCAGAGGACGTTGTCTGTCGCGCCCTTGTTGCCCAGAGGAACCCCTTCACAAGTTTCCGTGTTTGTTTCTTGGGGGTGGGGGTGCCTAAAACTTGGCGGGGTACTCGGTTCGGGCGTTTCGACGACCACTTTTTTTTCGGGGGCCCACGTTGGACACGCGATCCATCAGGCTTCTGGACTCTTCAGAATTAATGCCGTTTAACAACCCCATAACAATGATCAAATCACTTTAACGCTTAAATCCCGCTCGAATTTTGTGGGGTGACGGTGCTGTTGGCCAATACGCCGACGCGGGGGGGGGTTTTGTTGTTTTGTAAGAGGGGTTTGGTGAACCCGGGTAAGAGCCATTGCTGTCGAGCTGCTTGGCGATCTTAAAGTCGTTGGGTTCCTTGAAGTGGGGGGTGTGGGCTTAATTAAAACTCCTGACTTTTTTTGCGCGAATTCCCGTCCCCCTCTCTTTCCCCCTTTCCAATTTTTAGAAAGTTACCCCCACCCGACACAAAAAACACCGGCCCACCTCCGCAGCCCATAAGCATTTTTTCCTTTTCTTCCCATGCAGCGGGGGGGGGGTGGGGGAGGGGGGTTTGAGGGGGAAGTCCACCCTTCTGTCCGAAAGATCTGCCCCCCCCCCCCCTCTTTCGGGCCCCCCCTTCCCTACTTCTTCGAAAAGCTCCTTTGCCCCCTACTCATCTCCTATCACGGATTTCTAGTAGCGGGCCCAAATTTTGTGACTGGTCTCGTGACACCACATTGGCTAAGCCGGGTTCTCAGGATATAATATGATACCCCAATACGGTTTTTCCTACCCCAGAAAATACACAACAAAAGTGGGGGGGGGGGGGGGGGGACACCACCCCACGTATACGAGTTAATTTCGTTCGTCATAAGGTATGCCTAACCCCTCCCGTTGGGCATCCCCGCGGAGGGTGTGTGGTGCCCTGTGGCCGCTCTACATTACTCGGTGCGAAGGGGGGGGGGTCCCCTCTATCGAGTGTGGCCGGAAGAGTTTTTTTTGGGGGGGGGATGGGGGTTGTTTGGTGAATCGCGTTCGAGGGGGGTTTTTTGTTCCTTCACACCTCCCCCCCCTTTGCGGGGGGGGTGTCGTGTATGGGTGCAAGCTTCGTAGGTGGGGCCCAAAGGGGAGTTTGCGGGGCAGGTGTAGAGTCGTGGTATTTGATTTATGGCGGGGGGGGGGAGGGTTTTGGGTTTTAAGCTTCCGGCGGTAACAACTCTTTCTTGCGCGTTTTTTTGCGGCGTTCAACGAAAAACGTTGGTGGGGCCCGGTGGTTCCGGTGTGGTTTCGGGTGTGGACTGTTGCAATAGAATTGGTCGGTCTCGCCGTTTTTTACTCCCTTTGGTTGCAAGCCAGAAGTCGTCTTTAGGCTTCAAGTTGGTTTTTACCGCACGGTTGGTTTCCTAGGGTCTGTCATGATGCTTCGCCTGGCCGAGTTGTGCCCTTTTGCCTCTTGGGCTGGAGATTCTTCACCGGAAGCCTTTTTTTGATGTGTTCCCGGCGCAACAGCTCCAGCGTTCTTTCACCGCAGACGTCTAGGTTATCGCCCTGCCTTTCTTTTGCCGCTGAAGCCTTGCCCCTTTCTCCCCGACAATTCCCTTCCCCCCCAAACAACAGTTTACCCTCCCCTCCTTTCTCACTTTCAATTTGCATTGCGCTTTCACTCGGCGTCCCACCACATTTCCCACGACCCATGCCAAATAAAAACAACAACCACCCACGAACCTCCCCCAAACTTTTTCACCATGCTAAGCGACTCCCACCCACCCGTCCCCTCTCTCACTCATCCTTGAGTCACACTCCGTCCCTCAGGCCCCTCCAAATCCCCCGCCCCCCCCCCCCTCCCCGGCTAGGTGGGGGATCGTCGTGGGCCCCGGTCCCGGCGGGGCTTTATAGGTAACTAGGGTATTAGGAGGGCGATTGTTGTTCAGATTAGGAAATGACGCTTGGGTGGGGCAGGGTCGGGCGAGCGGGCCAGAATCTTGGTTGCCTGAGGAAGCAGTAGATTGTTTTCCCCCCCCCAAGTACAAATACCCCTTTCTCCCCCTGTTGAGAGAGATTTCTGTTTCTTCTTATATAAATTCTTTGATCCCACTCCGGCGATCTCCAAATTCTCGTCCGCTCTCCCCTGTCTACCCCGTGTTGGACTTGCCAAACCACACTTCGGCACGTTTAACCCCCCCCACCCCTATCCCTCTTAAACTTAATATAGCCTAGTGGGCGACTACCCCCCCCCCCGTCTAACCGGGGTCGAAAACCCCGCGTTTTACGAGGGAACCAACACCCCCCCAACACCTCAACTCCCACACAGGGGCGTCAAGACTCTCTCCCGGGTCTGTAGCTTTTTCTGTCATTTTCTTTCTAAGCGCACATTCCCCTGGAAGAAGAAAATTCTTCGGACGGTAGGAGCCCTGCATGTTTTTTGCTATTGGTTTCCATTTTAAATTTCAGCGCAACCCCTTCTCACGGTAGCAGATTCCCCATCCCCTTCGGTGCTACGCTGGAGCGGTTTGACGCGGTAACCACGCCCTCTTTTCCCCCTGCTCCCTTTTCTTGATTGCCCAAGGCAACTTCGGATGTTCGTACGCAGCCAGAGCGCCTTCAGCCACGTTCAGGACGTCTTTAAAGGCCCTTTTTTTACAAACTTTATGCGGGATGGTCACTTAAGAACGGCAATGGGACCGTTATTTTTTCTTTTATACTCCCCCCGCAAGCGTGCCCCCATCCACCCCTTTGTAACCCGATCACTTTTCCAATCCGCCCCCGTCCCGTGCCCGATAGCCTCCTAACCGTAGGCAGCCCCGGCCATTCACCACCAAGGTGGGTGGGGACTCTCTGCGGGCGGGCAAAACTCTCCGTCCCCCAGTTTTGGGCCTCACTTGACCCCTTCGCCCGCAACAAACCCCCCCCCTTCCCTACTAGGGGTTGGCCTGCCCTTCGACGTCACCGCGCTTTCGCTTTGCTAGGCTTACTCCATTTCTTTCTTGCGCTACCGAACGTGGACGTAGAGATCTTTTTTGTGACAGGCCTTCCCGACATGGCTTTCCCCCGATTTGAAAGCGTTCCTTGAACCCGTTGGACCGCCTTGCGAAAAGGGTGAACCTTATCAAATTCACGCTCTATCCGAGACTTCTTCTGAACTAGCGGCTTTTTTTTTGTTCTTCACTTATGTCGACTGGACTGGCTTCTCCCTCATATTTTTAGTGACAAGCCCTTACTTTTTTTGCGGCTGGACGAGCCATGGCGTTGGACGGTTTGGGCCGTCTTTTTTTGTGGGCTTCGAATTCGCCCTTGGCTGAAGGTTTGACGCTTTTCCCCGCGGTTCGTTCGCTTTTTTTGGTGTGCATTCGTTTTTTGACGTGTAAGGTTTATCAGCCGTTTTTTTTGTTGTTCCCGCGTTGCGCTCTGATAACCGTGTTTTTTTTTTGCGCTTTTGTCTCAGCACTCCGACGCCGCGAAGGGCCGCTTCGCGTTTTTTTTAATTACCTTACCCCTTCCTTTGCAGGAAGTCCGCACGATGGATATGCCCGATCTTTCCGTCCTTTTGCTCTTTCTTGTCCCTGCATACCGATGCGATTCGCCCAGGTTTTAAGTCAAGTTTCGGGTTTTTTTCGGCAGCGTTCCTTTCGTCCGTCTCCGGCGATTACTCGCCTTTGCAGCCCATTTGGTTTTGTCCGCATTCGGGATAGGTTTTCCTTTTCTCCGAGAATTCTGACGCCTCGGCTTGCCATGAAACCTCTTGAACTGGCGAGTGCGTTTTACACGATCAGGTAGTCCCCTATCAACTTCTTAATTGCCCCCCCTCGGTTTTATTCCACCGTTCAGGCGCGCCCTTCCTTATCGTTTGTCCCGGCCGCAACGCAAAGGGTCCGATTTCAATAATTAGCAAAAAACAAGGCCCGTTCGGACGCCTGACGACCGGTTAAGCCACCCCTGTTTCTCCATGGAGAAAGCACTTCCAAGGCGCATGGGGCCCCACCACTTGAAAACAGCCCCCCCCCTTGCTAAAAACCCTCCCACACCCCTCCGCCTTTCTCGGCGCATTTTATCCTTTTGAGTAGCGGTGCCCCAATTTCGCGTTTATACTCGCCCTCCCCCGATAGTTCTTCTGTAATGACGCGTTTTCTTCTTGTGCCCGAGCCCGGTTATGTTCGCCAGAGACCGCTCGGGCACAGGTTTTTTCATACTGGCGAGGAGCCGAACTCCGCCCCACTTCCTTGGATCGCCACTCTGAGTCTGAGGCGAACAGTCTCCCCTTGAGATGTCCAAGGCTCAATACGCGCATCATGCGGCCGAGTGAAAACTCGCCTCGATTAACAATTTAACTAGATCCCATTCAGACGAAAACACGACCAGATTTCCACCCGTTGGGGGGCGTTCCCCCTTTCCCCCCCCCCGCGCCGGGGCGCCATGTGTCAGGGTGTCGTCTTTGGTCCGTTTCCGCCACTCGCGTTCTCTTCACTGCCCGATCACTCCACTTCGCCAACAACAGTACGAGTCCCTCCCATTACCGACGCTTTTCCCCCCCATGCGGCACTACCCTTTCGCCCCCGTATCGGTCAACCCACCCAAAAAACCCCCCACCCTCTTTTGTCTCTCCGAACGGAAAACTCCCTTCTCCTTCGAACCGTGGGGTGGGACCCCAGCGCGTCGAGCCTTAGTTGCTCACAACCCCCCCCCTCTTCCACTCCCCCGTTCATTCCCTGTTCATATTGTGGCGTTTTTTTTTCTTTGAGCGGTGGGTCTTTGCGGGTTGGTTTGGTCGTATCTTTTTTCTGACTCCAAGGTCATGGAATTCGTTGTTCCTTGGATGACCGAATGAAGTTTTGCATCGTTCACGGAATTGTCAATCTTTTTGCTTCTTTCCTTTTTTTTTCCCCATCTCTTGAAGTTTCGAGCCTAGCTGCATGACCGGACCCTCTCTATTTTCC
>Ga0179593_1489992_pt1 | contig 17998 bp, 19 predicted proteins | sample CZODoug2_1_08_16_FD_185931 | JGI IMG/M metagenome (GOLD analysis project Ga0179593, IMG submission 185931) | Vadose zone soil fungal communities from Angelo Coast Range Reserve, California, USA - CZODoug2_1_08_16fungal (PacBio error correction) | ecosystem: Environmental > Terrestrial > Soil >... | reverse complement strand
GCTTGTGTCGATAGCAGTCTTTTTCTTATTAGAACTTCTGCGTTTTTCTGCGCCGCCCCGGTATCTCCCCCATCCTTCTCTCTGACAGCCGCGTTCCAGGATTGAGTCCCTCGCGGCTAACTAGACGAAGAAGCTGCAGCCGACGGTCACAAGTTTGTCCGGGAGGCAGCCATCTTTTTCTCACGCCGTCAGACACCCTCTTCCGATGCAAGACCGCCTTTTGATCCCGCCGTTTTGCCGCGTCTTCTCTCTCTTTTAGCCTCGCTTTTGAGACACTATCTCTGGGCAAAGTCCTTGCCCTCCCAAATCCGGCAAGCTCTGCCCGATTCATCGGCATTAACCTCCTGCCCAGCAAAAGCTTTTCGTGGTTTGACGTTGCGAGCCTCTTTTTTCGCTGTTCGAGCAGCTTTTTCCCACCTAGGCTTTTTTTTTAGCACTTCTCTTTCAGATGACGATTTTCTTATCTAAAATACGGAGATATTCCTCTCCGTGATTATCTCTCTGAGTCGAGGTCCGTGCTGGCCGGTATTTTGATGTCTTTGCACTTATTAGGTCATTCCTTCTGAGCCAACAGTCTCTTCTGGTCCCTGCCATGAGGTTGTCGATGTCTCACCGCGGTGTGACCCTGACTTTTTCAGCAGTCAATCATTCCACTCTTGATGAAACAAGACGTTCTGTCAGCCCTTTTTAGGGGCCTGATAATGAAATTGTTCCGGCTTCTCCCCTTAATGCGGGGCCATCAGAATAGTCCGCCATCTTTCGATGCTGCTGTCGTTCTGATTCACGAGACGCCCACTTTAACAAGAGCTGGACCTCCACAACTTTTGGAGATCATTACAATTTCCCCTCCCGTCCTCCTAATGGTCGGTCTCAGATGACATTTTTCACGACGCCTTGGGCCCCGTGACTCCATAGTCCATATATTTCTTTCATAATTCCCCCCCTCGCCCCCCAACGATTCTTTAGATTCTTTTGCTCTCTGGAGTAGCGAGTGAAATCATGGGTTCGCGTTTGGAAACATCTCGCGAGAAGCTCGGGTCCAGCTTTCTCCCCATTTCCAGCAGGATGGTGCTCGGATTCTAAGAGGTTTGGCGATTAAAAGGGGAGCTTTCCCCCGCCATTTTTCCCCCTATTCTGAATCGAGGCGCGCCAGAAGGCGGTCCATGTCCCAAATTTTCGAAGTCTCTAGGCCGCCGTTTCCGGGAGTCGGATTTGTGGTGCGTTTTACCAGAAGAGAGAATGCTAGCGCAAGCCCTCCTAGCCCCCCCCCTCCCTAGCTAGTTTAAGGTTTCAAGGTGACGAATTTTTTTAGCTCCAAAACACGTAGCCCTTTACCTCCCCCCCCCGATGCTTTTCCCCCCCATCGGAATGAGGACGCCTTCTAAGAATGACAGACCACCCCTCTCTTTTCCGGGCCGTTCCCTCCCGTTGTCCTCCCCAGGAACGGCGAATTATTCCTTTGTGATTATTCATTCGGCATTCCGCGACGATGTCTTCGGAATCAGGCCTTTTTTGTGAGGACAAGAACTTGCCAATCTTGAGATGAAGTCCCCGTCAACCCCCCATTTTACTTATGATTTATCCTCCCCCCTCGATCCCACATCTAACTTTCCGACCCCCTGTTAATCGGCCGATTTGGGCTAAAAGAAAGGTCCGTTTATTTTCGCGATCAGAGCCCCCGTAACCGAGTACCAGTCAGCGATCTAGTCCATTTCGCCTTTTCTCTGCGCCCTTTTTACTGGTTATGAAGCGCACGTCCGTGCCCAGCCTGGAAGTTCCAGCGAGTACGGAGAGGCATGACAAAGTTATCTTTTCCTCACTGATAATGTCGCCAAATGTAAAAGTGCATTCTCTCTGCCCTTCCCCTACGCCGTTTTCCCCCATTTGGTCGGTCCATATGTTTGTCTGACCAGCTCTTTGTTGCGACTTCACGGGTTTTTTTCTCCCGCACTACGACATGATACGCAGTAAGGAAAGATCCCTTCTCCGACACAGCACGTTTTTTTTCTTCACCCCAAGTCAGTTTTTTAGCAGTAAGCCCGGGCGCACAGGAGCATGTCGGCGATCCGACACCATGCCGTCAATTGTTGAGCAGGACACTCGTTCTCTTTTCTGTGTGCGGCTCCCGATTCTCTCTTGGCTTGCTTTCCTCTCCCCGCCACTTCTTTCACCAATCATCATTTTTGTTTAGGAGTTCGGCCGCCGTTAGGTGAATGTCCCCCCCCCTCTTCTCGATTCCTTTCCTCCCCCCCATCCTTACGTTGGTGTTTTTTTTGAGAGATATATTGCGCCCATTTCCCCCTCCCCTTTCTACGGGCCTATCGAATACCCAGTTCTCTTTTCTTTTCGGTTCGGGATGGATAGCAGAGCCAATCCTAGAGGTAGATCTCGTCCTCCCCGCCATTTGCTCAAAAGTTTCTTGCCCACAAGTGTTCCTGCAGAATCTACGAAGGCTCCGGTGCCTCCGCTTTCCTTCTAGGCAAATGTTTTTTCAGCTTCCGCCGAAGGCTGGCTATATCTTTAGTTGCCTGGACGGTCTCTCTTGCTTTTCTTCGTTGTGACGCGCAACGTATTTGATGCTCCGTCACCCACTTCTTCGAAATTTGATCGGTTTGATTTTGACTCTTTTGCTCCAGGGTCATGTTCGTCCTTGAGCTGAATGATCAAATTGGCGATGCTCCTTTTCATCGCCTTTTTCTTTTTCCCTTGCTCCCGGCTTTCTCCCCTTTTCGGCTTATCGGACACAGCTGCAATTGATCTGTCATCCCTTCTGTGTTGTTTTTTGAAAGCTGGATCCTTCAGCGACGGAGCCTGACCTGGATTTTTCACCCCAATTTCTTCCGGTTCTCGAGAGATTGACCCTGCGCGATCATCCTTCAAATTTTGTTTTTGTACGGCCATCTAGATGAAGTCTTTCCCTACCTTCCTGTGAGACGGCCTCGTCTTCTTGTCCTCCCCCTCCCATCCTGTGAGTCAGATAAGCCTCTATAGACTGCTTTTTTCCTCCTGATGGTATTCAATCACCGATCGAGATTTTTTGTCTGTTTATTCTTCGACCTTCCCTTTTCATAAGTTTAATAATCCTCGTTTTGGGTGGTGGCTTTTTCCCGTTCCTTTTTTATGTCTGATTGTCTTATACCAATTGCTCGGCCCTGTTCTGATGATGTTGCTTCCATCTGTCCAGAGTTTGGGTGAAGGCCCCCCCCCTCTCCCGACGATCCTTCCTTCCACGCTCGTCGGCCCTTAAGAAATGGGTCTCTGCCTTTCGTCGTTCCTCGCGTTTTTTTTCCAGATTCCGATGGTGTCCCTTTTACCCTTTCTGCACTCCTACCAACGTGGTCCTGACGAAGCGGGCCGGTCATGAAGACATCCCTTCAACATGGCCGTTACGGCTTCTTCTCTTTTATCCTTCCGTGTTTATTCTGCTCCATTGATTTCCGGCGCCCGTTTCCTCCCGTTACTCATCGTCTATCCCTCGTTGGTTTCTCTTCGGGAAGGAGGACCTGCCTCCTTCTATCTATTCGTACTTGTGCCGCTGGCGTTGTCGTAGTGTTGGGCCTTTTCTTTCCTCCAATGCAGGGCTGGACCCGGCATTTTAGAGATCTCCACCTGATGGTGTTTCGGGCGCGATTTTCACGTGAGTATGGAGTGCTTCTCCCTCTGTGCTATACCTCTCGATCTGATTTTGGCGGTTTTTGTCCCAGAAGCCGTTCCGTAAGCCAGCTTTTATTATTTTTCCACACCGCCATTGTGTTCGCGTCCCTTACGTTTTTTCTACGGGCGTCCTTCTTTGATTCGTCCACCATGAAGGTTTCCGTTGGGAGAACGCCCCATCGGCACATCCTTCTTCACTTTTCCGATGTGATGACCCTCCAACTTTCATCTACGGTTGTCCGAAAAGGAGGCGCTCTCCGCCTGTCGGCACGCGCTTTCACCCTCTCGTAGTTTCTTTGGAACTCGAGCTTTTGGGATCAACTCGGCTTCACGGTGGGACCAGCTGTTCGACAGCTCCACGCATGCGATTCCCCTCCCGCTGCCCCCCCGAGCGTTGCTGCTGAGGTGCCTTCTGATTTTTTTTTTTTGTAAAAACAAAAAATTTCATTTGTCGCGTCTTCTTTGCGGTCTTTTGCCAGAGATCGTGGGCATAGCCTTTGCGATGCTGATGATCGGCTTGAATTCCGCCCTGCGAGCACACGTCTTTTCATTCAACTTTCTTGCGTCGTCCTGCTGGTGGCTTCCTTCGATTAGTGGCTGCTAAAGAATTGGTGACCTTTTGTGAGTCGTCTCCCTTCTCCATTATCCTCAGCCTCTTGGCGGCAGCTCTTCGGCTAGTCTTTCCTATGTTTCTGGCGCTAGAAACCACCCTATCAGTCGAATACCCCTCTCCTTCTTTCTCTTGCCACACATCTATCTCAAGATACGTGTTGTGTGGAGTTCGAGATGTCGATTCAGTATGGAGAGTATTTTCCGAAATTTTTTTTGCCCCGTCTTTTTGCCAGGTATCTCCCTCTACAGGCTCTCTGGAAGAGGCCGGTCATCCAGGTTTGTCAGTCCTCTTTCCCGGTCTGAAGGACGAAGTCCTCGTTCCTTGAACAATGTGCCGGTGCGGCGCCACATTGTTCCCACGACGGTCGCACCGCCTTGCCCAGATACGCCCTCCCCCAATACTTTCCTTCCGTGTGGCTCGAAGCGTCCTTCGCCGTTGCAGACATTTTTTAACTACCGCCAGCCCCCGATCCGGGACAACTCCCGGCAGCATTTTTTAGAGTCACACGTCATCATTAATTACATCAGACCTCCCCTCGTGTTGTTTTTGCTCAGCCTCCTCTTTTTAGCTGTAGAGCATGTTCCCACCGATGCGGACGACAGGTCGAGCAGTGTGTTTCCAAGATGCCGAGCAGTCTTCCTCCCCTACTGCGCCTGGTGCTGCTCTCGCTTTCGTCGCTGTCCAGTTATGGCGGATGTTTGCTTTAGAGCCCTCCTTCTTTCCCGTGAGGCCCCCCGCCTTAATAGGCTTCCTCCGTATTTATGGTTGGAGAATGGACACGCGGTGTGTTCTCCGTCGCCTTCAATGTCAGGAACTCTGCCGCACTGCCACCGAACCACAAAAACCCCCCCCCCCCCCCCCCCTGGAAGATCCCTTTTCGTCAGATCATGAAGTTCCGCGGCGACCTCCCAGGCCTGAGGTGACCCTCCCGCCCCCCCCCTTGCCGAGCTTATCCTGTTTCTTGCATGCGGTAGAGTCACGCCGCCATCTAACCTTCGTTCCGACCCCCCCTCTTTGTAGTAATGAAGACTGCGCTGCCCTGCGGTTGTTGCGGCTAAGATGCCCCTGGTCCCCGAGCCATTGTGCCCCCCCCGATAGGAGAGAGCTTTTTTTTTCATGTCATCTGTCACCCTTCAACCCAAAGAGGTGTAGATCTTGTCTCCCTCTTTCGATCTCGTCACACAGGATCCATTTTGTCTGGTTTCCGTCCTCTTTAACATCGTCAGGCTCCTCTCAGTCTGCGTCAACCCTATTAATCCTTTTCTTTCGAGATGACAGTATCCCTCCCGGTCGGCGATTACATGTTATTTAGGGCATGCCCCTTTGTGCCGGCCCCCTCTTCATCTTTTTTTCGCAGTCCGAGAAGAGTTCTGATCCCCTTTCCCCCCCTTTTAGTTAAGTGTGGGACTCAGTTATTTTTTAGGCGTCGGGATGTATTTTTTTCCCCCTGGCCATCCCAGTGCGAATGATGGCGTCCCTCCCTCAAGTCCCCGGAGAGAACGCTTTTAGCCTTTGAATTTTATTTGACGCTCGCATACACAACAACCTTCCCGCTTTTACCCACCCGATGATGAGAACCCGGTCCTGTAGGTCCTCTTTCCGAAGAAAACGATCGAACAGCCCAGATAGTTTCGGACTTTTAATTTTCCCTCCCATCGGGTATACCAGAACAGGATGCGTCTTTTTTCAGTATCATTGATGTCTGATCGGCTTTACCCGCTCGCGGACGATTTTTCCGGCATCCGTTTTTTTTTCTTCCACGCCCGGCATTGCGTTTTGTTCAAAATGTTGATCTATGATCGCGCTTTAGCCCTGCGATATTTTCCTCCCGACTGAAGGTCTTCCCTTTTGGTAGAACCTCCACCCAGTCATAGGAGCAGTCGCGCCCTCACCCAGCGTCACACGTCCGCAGATCTTTCATTCTAGGGTAAGCCCGCAGGGTTGGCATGCGGGCTATCAGCAACGCGCCGTCCTCGTTATGAAAGAGTTTACTTTCCCGCGGTAGGAAAGTCTCATCCCCCCGCATGCTCGCGGAACAAGGCCCCATTCAGCGCTGGACGCCTGATCAGCATGGCCGTCCTTTGATATTGGTAGAGTAGTTGCATGCATACGACGTTGTCGTCTTTCGAGCACGCTCGCCGAGACGTCAGTCCTTCCCCCTCCTCTTCCCCCCCTCTTCCAGCGCCCTTCGACGCCCTTCCAAAACATGGCGTAAGAGCGGCCTGCCACCCCTTTCCGGTGTAAGCTCTCGTCGTAATTGTTTTCCGCGGCACTTGTCGAGCGTCGGTTGGCGATCTTCCCCTCCGGTCTTGGCTTTTTCTAGACCTTCCCTTACACGGCGAAACACTTGATCACAGTTTCTGGGGCCGATCATTAGTTCTGTGATCCATACTCCTAACCCGTTTTTTTTTTTTCTATCGATGGAGCACCTTCCCTACTGATCGGCCGACTGAAGAACTTCTTCTTTGATCGGGTTCGATTTTTTTTTTTCAGTCGTCACCTAAAGTTTTTTCTTTCGATCTCCCTCCCCCTCATAGACGATATCTTCTGGATCACCCTGGTACTTCTACGATATCTAAGACAGATCCATTGTCTAGTTTTTCTGTGATACCGTCATAGGTTCCCCTGTGTGGCTGTCCTGTCGAGGTTTTGATTTGACGTTTTTCCCTTGACGCTTTTTTCCTGCTCTAGTTCGCGATTTTTGTGACGGCAACTTCCGTTCATTCCCTCTTCCCACCCTTACCACTAGCATTAGACCTTTGATCCCGGCTTGATTCCACCTTGTTTATAATGTAGAAGTCCATTTCTCCATTTCTTCCCCCACTTTCATAAGCTCACGTCCTCGCTTTCGGGCAGGCTTTGCTGATCGCCGTCATCCCGGAAAATTCCGAGTCTTGAAAAAGAGACTTTTTCCTTTCTTCTCGATTGGGGTGACTTGGGTTTCCATAGAGATTAACTTCCCTGGGCGTCCTTAACCAAAATGGCCGATAAAGTCGTCGGACCCTCCGTGCTTTTTTAGGAGCGTATCCTCCTAACTTTTTCTTCGGCAAAGCTGCCGTCTTTCTTTTCCACCCCCTGTCTTATGCGATATGCATCGTAATCTGGACTGAGATCCCCTGCACCAGTCTTACATTGTCCTGCCTCATGTTGTTCTGTCGACATTTTTTCGAAAATTAAGGAGATATCTATGGTGCTTATTCTTCTCTTGGCACACCCCCGATGCCTTTTCATTCCCTTTTGTGGGGGGTTTTTTTTGGGGTTGGTCAGAGCCCTTGTGTTTCGTCGTTAAATTTCTTTTTCTTTCACTGTACCCCCCCTTGCTCGGATAGGTTTGGCCCCTCCTTACATTTAGCTATTTTTTTCTTCCCGAACAACGAAAATCCAGCTGACCTCTCAACACGGCTTCGGCTCGAAAGGTTTGCATGGCCTACGTTTTCCGCTTAATTAGAGTGTAAAGAGTCTCTGTGTTCCTTTTTCACACCTGGTGAGATTCTTTCCCGCGTTTTTTCGGTCATCCTTCTCCCTCCCCTTTTGAAAATGGGCTTTTTTTTTATTATACCCCCGGCCGATTTTACCACTCCCCTTTTCGATCCCTTTTGTGTCCCGCTCTTTCCATCTTTTTCCCCTGAAAACCCTCCTTCCTACAACCGGGTCTTGCTGGCAAGGAGTACCGTCTAAGATGAATCGTTATTCGCTTGTCTATTTGCTTTCCAATTGTCATCTCGCTTTTCCCACAAACGCTTTGTCGTCCCGGAGGTGAATTTTACTCTTCTCCTGCGTGGTGTCGTTTCTAGCTGTGGTTGTCATTTAGTACTTTCCTAGACCGCCTCACTTCGCGAGATCGGGGCCTCTGGTTGGTGTGTTTTTCAACCAGCTCTTTTCGAAAGCAGGCCCCTTTCTGATCTCTCTTAATGTGCTGATGCCAGGCTTTTTCTCGGCTCTTCTACCTCTCGGTCAGTAAAGGGTAACCAAAAGAGGTTAGCCTCACACCTCACAATCAGGTATACGCATATGCTTGGGATCTCCTTTTAATAGACTGTTTCGTTGATCGACAAGCCGGCGATAGCCTTTTACTCGTACTCAATTTCTAGATAATCATGGGGCACGCTTCCCTTCTGGCGATACTTGCTCTTGATTTTTTTTCCCCCTCTCTTTTGCCGACCTTCTGCCCCGTCCATCGTGGTTTTAAGATTAGAGCTACCCATTTGCATTTCTTCTACAACCTCACACCCGACGGTTTTCTTGATTGACTTCTATGATGACTTTGGTCTGCTTCTGTTACTGCCTCTTTTTTCCCGATCCTTCTTCTGTCTGGCGATGCTTTATTGCTTTAGGATTGTCCCGTGATCACACGGTCGGTCGCCTTTCAATGGGTGGCGACTCGTTTTGGTGGAAGGACCGGTCTTTCAGAAGGTGGTTCCCTCCCGGACGCTGGGACCTCGGCGGAGCTCGTCTTTCCCCTCTTCTTCCGTTTTTCTCAAGATGCTTTTTTGACCTGGCCGGAGAGAGACTGCTGGTTCTCTCTGTCCGCTCGCAAAACAGTTTTGATTCCCCTCTCCTGACTCCTGTACCGACCAAATTCTCCTCCGTTTTGGCTTCGAGAGATGTGGTTTCTCTCTCCGGATCAGGATGGTTTTTTTTTCCAACAGTAGTGATTTTTCCGGCGGCCAGGTATTCCCTCCCCCTGCTTCGAAGCAGGCAGAGTTGTCCCCCTAGCGACTTGATTTTCAAGCGCGCGACCTCTCTGACGCCCTCACTGAGTCCGAAGGCACCTTTCCCGGTTGATCAGAAAAAAGCGTGATTTCAAGCCGGCACCGTGATGGCCCTTGACCCTTCCGGGACTCCCTTTTTTTTATTTTCCCGAGGATGAGACCATCATCTCTCTGTTGCTTCCGACCTCCCGCACGATAGCGGGCCCCACATTTACCCCCACCTGGAGAGAGCCCACCCTCCTTAATCGGCATTCACCTCACCTTTCAGCCCCATAGGAGTGGGGATTTTCCGAGCGATTTTCTTTCTTTCCTCTTCCTCTGTTGCCTTCGCAGACAGTTCGCACCGGTGCGGTTTGTATATGGCGAGCATTCTCTCCAATCTGGAGGCTGCAACTTCTCTTTTTCCTCTCTGCTATTTCTTTTTTAGGTGCAGTGATGGGCGGCGCGCCTTCCTTCCGAGCACGCCGTCCTACCTGATAGGAGCCCCTGTCCTTCTGCCTACATTCTTTTCCTCTTGGTGGCTCACATTACTTTTTGATCTGTTTTCTCCAATTTCAGCCATCTCCTATGAAACCCTCCTTTCGGGAAAGCGCCCACCTTGGCTTTTTAAGATGCCAGGCCCGCGGTCTAACGGTCCTTCTGTACCAGGTTTTCCTATATGCGTACATGCGGTCTTAGATACGCCTCGCACCAGGACCCGAGAGACTCCCCCACCCGTGTTCTCCTTTCTTTCAAAATCTTGCCGGTGTTCGTTAGTTTGGTTTGAGAATTTTGCCAGGGTCCCCCCCCTCCTCCCCATATGGGCACTTCTTTCGATTTTTTAATGGCCTCCTGCACCCCCCCTTCCCCCCAACGGGTTCTATTATTTTTTTCCGATTTTTTTTGCTGCGACCCCCTTTTCGCTCCCCATAGGGGAGGCCGCCGTTACCGAGTCTTCTAGCTTGACGAAGTCACCTCCCCATTTTTCTGCAGGATGGCTCTTAGGTTTTACGAGCCCCGCGGTCTGCTTCCACCTTTTGCTCGTGCCTGCCATTTGTGCCCTGCCCATCGGAATATTGACCGATAATTCCTTTTAAGACGAGTCCTGCTTCTCTGAGCGGTCACGCCGTTTTCTCCCTTCGGGATTTGTTTTTCACACGTTCATCCTTTTTCTTACATGTTGTTTTCTCGCATCTTTCACGATTCTCAAGGTGTCCTTTTGAAGATGTGCCTCTTGCATAAAACCTTGCGGTTAAAGCCCAACCTTCCTGAGGAAACTCCTTCTAGACGCCTTCGTTTTTATTTTTCACAGAAGAACCCTTTGCCCCCCGATCGCTGCCGTGAAGGTTGGCTTTCAGGTTATAAAGCCCCCCGGTACCAGGAGATCAGGTATTCCTTTTTTTGTCGGAAAGCCTTTTTCCGACCTCTTCCAGGCCGGTGGTTCTTCCACGCCACTTTTACTAAGGTCCCATGTATAGCCTATAGCGCACCGATCACCGCTACCTGTTGCCCTTCTCCGTTGGCTCTTTTGGGTCGCCCTCCCCGGTCAGGAGGAGTTTCTCGCCTAGAGAAAGGCCCAGCGTTCACCCCCCCCTTCCCCTCTCCATAGCAATTGCGCGTGAGATTTGTTCGGGCATGACGTTTTTATCAGCCACTTCCGGCCCGCGTTAACTACAGCGTCTAATTCTCTCTCGGACCAGCGCATCAATGCCTTCCTTGCGAACATGACCACTTTTTTTTTTTATCAATCGCGGCGTCTGCCGTCCTTTTCCCTCCTTCTCCGGCATATTTTTAGATCTGTATGCATCCGCACGACGTTGTTCCTTCACGTCTATCCGCTCTCCGATTTAGAGTCAAGAAGAAGTTATACTTTCCCCATCCGTCGCCTCCACAAGGAGGAGAATCATCTTCCTCTTCATCCCACCAGGAGCATGTAGCGTTTTCTACACTTTTGTCGCATAACTTTCCCAGAGTTTTTTTCTGGTACCTTATAGACCGTCTTTTCTTCGGTATCTCGCACTCACGCCATGCGAAATATAAAAATCCTCTGGTCGGCCTTCTTCCCGACTTAGGTCTCATATAGATTCTCCTCCCGTGTTGTTGATCTCTTCTTCGCACCTCCCTAATTTGATCCGTTGTTCCATGAAGATTGGTTGTCGTTTTTTCGCTTTTCTTTTAAGTCCCTCCGCAATCCCCCTCTCCTTCTTCCCTTCGATTCGCCTTTCAAGGAGTGAACTTTACAAGTTCCCTGTCCCACACTTTTACTTCGAAGAGATCCTTACTACATGTAATGGTTCTCCTGCTGATCCGGCTACGGCTCCTGTGAAGGGAGGTTCCTTTGGGCGATCTCCCTTTTCTTTTTCCGGCTTATCGGCGACTATTCTCGGACTTCTTCCGGCGCAAATTCTTTCGGCTCATCCTGTGACCAAATCTACACTATTTCTCCCTGCTGATGGGCGTCGCCCGCCCCTCCGGCTCCGTTTTTAATGTTCGCCGGAGCACGCCCCTCTTCCATTTGCCTTCCCCTCCCTCTCTTTTCTCTTTGGACCGTTTGCTGATCGCCGTCTGCACGTCCCTTCGAGTCCGGACAAAGAGACATCTCAAGTGCGCTGGACGCCTGGTTTGAGCTGGTATTCCGATCGCGTCTCCTCCTTCTGGCTGTCTTAGAATTCAGTTGATTGACCTATCGATTGCTCGAGTCCGCTCATCTATCACATGTTTGTGTCGACTCCTCTCGAGGCCGTTCGTGGAAAAAGGCCGCTGTATCTGCCTTTTTTCCCTCTCCTACCGCCGTTCCAGAAGCGCGAAATTAATACCTTTTCCCTTGTGCTGTTTTGCCGCCTGGATGGTCTGGCACCCTTTTTTTCTACGAGCGGTTTTCTTTTCCTCTCGTTTCGAAGGTGGCCCTTCCTTCCTCCTTCATCCGGTTTTTTTTTGGCCCTGTTTATGACTCAAATTCTTCCTTTACACCTTGCTCTGCTCGTTGCTTTGCTGATCGAAATAAGTTTTTTTTTTGTTTTTGGATTCTCCTTCACCATTCCGACGCTTTAATCAAGGTAACGCTTTTTTTTCCTGCAGAACTTTAATGTTCTCTTTCCTTTTTCGTCAAGACTGTCAAATGGATGTTTCCCTTGACAACTGGTGCCCTTCCCACTGTTCAGCGAACGAAAGAGGGTTGTAACCTCTCCGCCACTCCGCTGTCATTCCCCATGTTCCCGTGGCTTCTGCTGCTTTCTCCCCCGATTGCCTTGTTTCCAGGTTAATCCAATCCTTTACAATTTGTTCGCTCTTCATTCTTCTCCATTTTTTACACCCCCCGTTGGTGGAGTTTTGCTGTGTTGACATGAAGAATCTGATCTGCCATTTCGTCGTTGGCCCACTCTCGGAAGTTTTCTCTCGCACACCACGCCTTTTCGTGGGGCCGGGTAATTTCCAATCTGATCTCCCCTGGAGTGTGTTTTTTAGGGAGATTTCTTTGCTTCGGGTTCCCTGGACCGCATGCAGAGAGCAGAGATCGCTTTCCTTCTGTCCCTTGGTGGTCCAACGCATTTGACCCATTGGTCCTGATTTCACCTAGCCAAGGTGGAGATGATTCCGTCTGGTTTTATCGGACGAGTTCCGACATGTTCGTCCCTTAATTTTTCTCCCCTCCTGTGTCTCATTTCTCAACATACTTCCCCACTTCGTGGACTAATATGACGATGGTTCTTCTACCGCCGATCTAAGGGGTGATACTGGACAAGTTTTTCCCTCCCTCCCCCTCCTCAGTTAAATAGCAGCTCCCTCCCCCTGCTCGGGGCCCTTGCTCATTTTTGGTCGATTTTTTTCTCCCCTCAGCAGGTGCTTCATGTCGTCCCGCATCCTGGCCAGATGATTCAGCGTCATTGCGCTTTCCTCCCCCCTCTCCCCCCCGCCGCGTTGCTGTTCCATGATGGTAATGACTGGTCCCTTTTCGTTTTTTTCGGACGGCTTGCCAGATTCTTTTCGGGTTCCCCTTCTCCAAATGTTCCTCCTTGGCGGATGCTCGGTTTTTCATTCTCACAGCACATTTGTCGCCTTTTCCTTTTTCTTTTCTCTCCCTGCTTTTTTTACTTTCACACGCTTGGCTGCTCCCGGCACGATTTTACTTTTCCGGCTTCCGCTCTTTTTAATTCGCTTTTTCTCAAGCTGATGGCGTTTACCGGCTGGCTTCAGAGATTAATGAGTTTCTGACTACCTTTCCGCCCTCAACCCAAAGCAGCAGTTGCGCCTGAGGAGCTGCTACGACCCTTTCCTCCGTTTGTGGTATTCCAGTTTGGAGATATTTGACTTCTCTGGTATTCGACCCATTTGTTTTTTTTCAGGTATATGAAACACTTAGTTCCTCTCCCGGCCGTCTTACATGCTCCTTTTGAGGACCCTCGCTCGTTTTCAGACGCCTCTTGGCATCCCTCACTTTTTCCCAGAGTGTTTTGTGGAGGCCGCCCCAGTGGCTTTTTTTATCACACGTGACCCGCCACCCACAAGAGGGCGATCCGCCACTCCCACCAATTGACCTTTCCCTTCCCGAAGGTTGCGCCGCGTCAATTGCTTGACGAGACATTTCCCAGCCTCAATGGCGTCCGTTACTAATGACCGATCTTGGGCCCCAGCCTGAAGCCCCCTAACTTACTTTCTCCTCCCCCACGCATTTCTCTCCCCCTTCACTCATCCCCCCGCTGTTTTTTTCGGTTTCTATCGGAGAGTTATCTGTAGAAGAGCCCCTGTTGGGGTTGGGTTTTTGCCACCCTTTTTTGTAGGACTTTTCTTTAGACCCGTCTTCGGGCCCTATGAGATCAGGTTCTCGTTAAGAAGTCTCTCGGCCCGAGCCGTGATGATATGGTTTTAGCGAACGGTCCACGTGATGGTCAGCGATTCCGGATGTTAGCGCCGTATGACTGACTGTGTTTTCTGCTCTCCCAGGCGCACATTCAGGACCCGACAGGATGTTTTCTCTTGGTTTGCGACTCGCACAAAGATTTTTTTGCGTCTGTCAGTTGGTTTCCACTCAGTTCTATTTTAGCTGAACCACCCGTAATGGGCAGGTGCCTGCCCCCGGGCCCTCGGTTTTTTGATCGACGGCCGCGGCTTAGTCCCGTCATGCGGTTCCCTTTCCGAATATTCCGCACGATTCTCGCGTATGCTGCGGTCTCGATCCCCCCCTCCGAACTCACCCTGACCCCTCCGCGCCCTACCACCACTCTTTGTGGCTGACTCTGTCCAATTTTATCCGGCACCTCCCGCCATGACGTGGTGGCTTGCGAACGGAGCTGGTCACTCAGCCCATCTGGCCCCGAGTTCTTCTTGAACTCTTTTCATCTCTGCACCCTCGCCCCAAAGAGGGGGTTGATTTCTTTTTCTCAGATTGCGAGCGTTCCACCATTTTGCGCGAACCCTTTTGACGGCGTAGTTTGCCATTGGCGCTCCTCGTTTTACATGGAAGCCATTTCCCCTCCCTTGTGAAAGGATGGCGGGGTTTGTCAAGAGAAGTTTTTCCCAGTCCCCTTCCCTGCCTTCGGGGCACTTTTTGCCACCTTCCCATCTTGCCATACTTTAACGCGCTTCCCCTGCAGAAGAATTAGGACCTTTGTGTTGCCCCCCCCCCCTTCATACGCCACACCAATCCTGTCCACTATCTGCTAGGTTGTCTTTAACCTTTCGTATGTGCATTTGACCGTTCTATTCCGCTTCGGGATTATTTGGGGTGGTCCCCCGTTATTTCTCGGACCCTTTTCTTTTCCGAGCAGCATCAGCACTCTCCGAGAACTCAAGGTGGACTTTTGTAACTTTAAGCTCAGATAACCCCTTTTTTCCTTCCCTCCCCACACCTTCTGAGGTCCAATCGGAATATGCGCTTCCTCCTGAACCGACTGCACAGGCACGATCACGAGCGCCTTCGTTTTTTCCTACACTTTCCAGGTCTACGTTTCACCATTCACGGCTTCCTTTGATGACGTTCTGGATCGCGTTCCATCTTCGAGTCCCGATGAAGACCGGATAGGCGGTGGGAGTTCACCCGAACCCCTTCCCGCGAGGCCGCGCCCCCCTGTGCTATATTAGATCGAAATATTTGATAATCAGATTCCTTTCCTCGAATTTCTTTCATCTATCAGAGTTGTTCGACCCGCCCCCCGGTCAGTAGTTCTTTTACCGATGACTACGTACCCTTCCCCCTTTCAACCAACCTCCTCTATCCAAGTACCATTTCCTATTCTTTACGGGGAAGGGCATTTTGATCAGAAACGGCTTTCCAGCGGAACGTCCTTTTGACTGAGTCGGATTTACGGCAAAATCCACTTTTCATCTCCGGCGCACTACAGGTGATCCGTCCTCCCTGCGACTACCTATCCTCTTTCCTTTTTGGTGAGGTTCTCCGGTCTGTCGCCGCATTTTAAGTTCGTTGACACGTTCGAGCACCTATCCGCCGACTTTTCAGAAGAAGGCGAAGCTTGCGACTAGCCCCCTCCTTTCGACGCACAACAAAACCGCTTTTTCTAGCCTTTTTTATTGATGAATTCACCAGGCTGCTTCTTAGTCCTCGTTCGACTTACCCACTTGTTTTTCTTCCCTTTTCAAAGTTAGAGTTTCTAGTTTGGTGCGGTCGAAGTGCAGCTATGCCTTGTACTTTAGTCAACTGCCACGCCACGGCGACCCCCCTTATAAACCATCATCCTTTTTTCAGTCTTTCCTCTCAGGTAGGGAATGTGCTCCTATTCTAGCCCTTTCTCGTGTTTTTTGTTGAGTTTTGTGATGAGAGATCTTTCTCCATCAAAGACCTGACGTCCCCCTCCTGCGTTCTTTGTTATCGGGTTACGCCGGTCGTGTGTTTATCTCCGCAAGAAGTTCGTTCATGTAGCCTTTCAAGCCTTTGCAGCTTTTCCCCACTGTTCGGAATAAACCCCCACAGTTTTTCGTAATCTGATATACTCCATTTTGGTGCATCCCGGAAGGCCCAGAGCCTGTTGTTTTTCCCAGGGCTTTCGATAGTCTTATCGAACGTTCTTTTTTACGTTTTATCGGCGTCCAGCGTGCTTCGTGTTTTTCCTCTTTGCGTCCTGAAAGACCGGCTTAAATCTATGAATTTCTCCCTCTCTCTCCCTTGGCGTCGCTGTCCCCAAGGGGTTGGTTTTCTGATGCCTTTGCTTTATCGATAATATCCCCTCTGTTTTTTTCTTGAAGTCGGGACGGTCTCTTTGCTGATCGCCGTCATGTCACCCCCCCGTCGCTATTGAACAGCGCAATTTTTCTGCTGATCGCCAGATTTTGTTCGTCTTTTTTGTTCATTTTCAGAGTGCTCCCATAATGAATGATTTTCGACCCTTTGGTTTACTTCCCGTTGAGGTGAACAGTATCGATTTTTGCTGGATTGCTCAATATCTCCCATGGTTTTGTCTTTATCCTGAAGTTAGTAGTTCCTCACCACCTGTCCTGCTTCCTTATTCCTCGACAGCGTGGACGCGATCCTTTCCCCGTCTCTCAAGGAAACGATCGCCTCCCCTTTGCTGTAGCCCCTGATGTCGTGCTTAAAGGAGCCCCCTTTTGGGGCTGTTCTATCTTTCCTCAATTTTTCGGCCTTTCATACTTTTGTTTTCCTCTCATCGTTTGGGGTTGCGTTTTGCTTGTTCGGTGTTTTTTATGGATAAAATTATTTCCTTACACCTTGATCTGATCTTTCGGATTCTCTCTCCCTTTTCTGGTACGCTTTTTGAGTTAATCACCCCCTCCCCTGACGTTACTGAAACCCCTTTCTTACAGATAGGTTTCGTAAATGGGTATGATCTATAATGAGGCTTTATTCGCTTTTCCCAGATGTATTTGAACCCGTTGCAACCTGTTCATGCCCTCTAACCTTTGTGCCCCCCAGCGCCCGACCGGGGGGTCTGCCTCCTAGTCATCATGTTTCCACTTCATGTTCCTGGCTTCATGCCGCTTCTCTCTGTTCATGCTTTCCTGCGGCCCTCCTCTTGTCGACCTGGGGTCGTAGCCTCCTCCTCGTCTTCCATTATGGCTACCACCTCGTTTTGCTGGTGTTAGCCCGGACGGTCCCGATCCACGCTTCCTGAATTAGTCTGTTTTCCCATAGTTATACTGACCACTTTATATTCCCCGCCAACCCCAGATTGTAGTCGGGCAGTCATTTCAATTCCTCATACACCCGCGTTTTGTGTCCGGTATTCTATTTTCATGTGTTTTCGGCGTTTTCATTTCCCGGACCGAATGAATACAGCTCGATCTCGTCGTCCGATTGTCGGGCTTTTAAAACCTGCCTTCCGTTCCCCGAAGAGGACTTATGCTTTCCCCCCCCTCGCCAATGTGGCGGCCGGAACTTCGTTGTTTAATACGTCATCTTTCCTTCCCTTGATCGGAACCGTTTGCCACAACCGTGTGGCGACCTTTTTCCCCTTACACCCGAGGACACTTATGCGCTGTGGTCTCTAACCAATTTCTCTACGTGCTGTACTAACCCCGCGGCTCTCCTCCCTCACTGTTGACCCCCTAGATACCTTGAGTGACCCCATTATTGCCAGCTCCTCTAGCCGTATTGGCCCGCCGCATTTTTTTCCTTCCCACTCTTTGTCCCTTCGGGAGCTCTTGGGAAAGATGCTCCCTCCCTCTACACTTTTCGCTTTAAATCTTCCCCTCCCCCGTGTCTTTCCTTGGTTGCCTTTCTTTACAGGCTTGGTCGCGCTTCCTTTTTTTTGGACTGTCCATTTTCACGAGGGTTGCTTTCCTTTTTTTTTGCCATGTCTCTTTTTTCTTCTTTCTCTTCCGCTCTTCTCCCATTTTGGTAGTCTTTCAATTGGCTTTCGTTGTTCCTGCCTTTTTCCTTCCCCGGGCGTGATCACTCGTTCTGAATATTTTTTGTGCCTTCTGAGGACGTCTTTTCTTTCGCCGCCCCGTTCAAGGGGGGCTGTGACAGGTGCTCTTCCTGCTCTCTTCGTCTGTGATACGTTTCCCCTAAAACAGCGTTCCCAGTTCGCATCACCCCTCTTTTCTGTTGATTCCGGTCTATAGACACCCT
>Ga0179593_1613731_pt1 | contig 17999 bp, 28 predicted proteins | sample CZODoug2_1_08_16_FD_185931 | JGI IMG/M metagenome (GOLD analysis project Ga0179593, IMG submission 185931) | Vadose zone soil fungal communities from Angelo Coast Range Reserve, California, USA - CZODoug2_1_08_16fungal (PacBio error correction) | ecosystem: Environmental > Terrestrial > Soil >... | reverse complement strand
TCTACAGAAATACTATTACATTCCCCAGACGAGAGCGCTCTCTCTTCCCGTTTTGAACTAAGGCCAGAACTTGATCGTTTAGGTCCGTCCACGGGACACCGAGCTCCCTTACCTTCTTCATCAGCTGAGGAAGACTCTCCAGGCCTTCTCCGGAGTCTTAGCCCTCTTTCTCCCTCGTGGGATCTCGTCTACCAGGATGCTACCTCTTTCCCCTCCGTCGAGGATGCTTTTCTCGCGGCGGCAGCCCCTCTTCCCCCTTCCTCGTAGACGGAACGAACGCGCGAATCTTAGGTCTCTTGTATGGATATCTCGACATCGGTTTTTTTTTCCCCCCCTTCCTTCATGAGTGAAGCTTCTCCATTCTTCTCCTTTTCTCGGATTCAGTCCGCTATGTTTCTCCTCTTCCTTCCTCATAGGAAGTGAAGATATGCAAGGTGAATAAACTTCTAGCATTCCTTCTGTGGGAGTGGAGGTCCGTACTCCCTTTCACCCTTCACGCGAATTGCGGAGATTTTTCTTTTTCCCCTCGCCAAAGGCGAAGGTAGCCCAAAAAGGCCGTGTCTTGCTTCTTGATGATGTTGGGCATACGGTCCGCCTTCATCTTTTTCCCCTTCCTGAAGGTTCGCAACCCTGATCACACCGCCCAGCAGATTTCTTCTTTCCCCAAAATGCCTAAAGAGTATTGGTGAACAAGGACTCCTCCCTCGCCGGATGACGGCATTCTCCCCCTCCGATGGATTCTTTCTTCCCCCTCTTCTCCCGTCCTCTAGTCCCTCTCCAGTCTTTCTCCCCCCCTCGAGCGAGACGTCGGCTATGTGGGTGAGTGACGTTGATCCTGCGTCATCCTTTCCGCTAGAACAGCCGCTTGTTTTCCCATCTCCTCCCACCGAGAGTATCCCCTGTATTGACAGGCCCTCAGGCTCCCCTTCTGGAGCTCGAGGCCCCATGCATCCTCTGCCCGTTCTCCGTGCAAATTTCGGCACCCCCCTTCCTTTGTGTCGAATCCTCTTCTTTTTTCGTTTTGAGTTGGGGCTTCATCTCCTCTACTGCGAGACAGGAAAGTAAAAGTTCTCCGACAGCCTTTTCCCTTCCTGCCCGTAAGGACGGCTGACCCTCTTTCATCCTCCTTCTCTCACGCGGAATATCCTCTCCGACTCTCACGGAAGCCCCTTCTCCCACCATCCAGGAGATTAATGAATGGATATGTTGTCTTCGTATGGATAAGGCCTTCTTTCTCCTCTTGAGAGGATGGCGTTCCTCCCCTTCTCTTACTGCGGTAGCGCGTGCCTTCCTTCCTCCCCGAGAAGATGGCGTTCAACCAGAGTCAGCTTGTGCTGCCCCCCTTCCGCGAGGAGAAAATGATTCCCCTTTTTTCCCCCCCCGCATTCCAGAGTCGCGGCTTTTCGGCGCAGATTTTCTAGCAGCGATAGATTTTTTTACTGAGACGAGCCGTCATCTCTTTCCCTTCTCTTCGTCGACAGAGTTTCTCTTCGGCGCCATCATAATGGATCTCCTTCCCTTTTTTTCCGCGCTCTGATTGAAGATATGACGAGGTTCACTTCTCCAGCTGATCCGCGTTAATCCTTTCATCTCCCGAAAAAGGCACCCCATTAGTTTTTCTGATCGTAATGCACGGTTTCCTTTCCCCCCTCCTTTGAAGTGAGCGATCATCGCTGCTCGTCCCGGTTGACAGCCGTTCCCGCGTCAATGGAGGGCTGCCTGGCCCCCTCTCTCCCCCTGCAGCGACGTTCTCTCCCCCCCTCCCCCTTAGTGCCCGATTTCTCCCCCTCTTCGCCTTTTCGCAGGCCCTTTCCACCGTCTTGCCATCCCAGCTCTCCCCGATTCTATTAGTGGTCGAGAGTATGCCCCCTTTGTCTACCCAAAAGGCTCCCCATGAATCTTTTCTCCTCCCTGCGGTGAACCTGATTGAAATTGTCATCTCGCTCCCCAACGGTTTTTTTTTTCTCGGCGGTATCACTCTTTTCTTTTTAAGGGGCTGTCCTTCTTCCCCATCCGCTGCGAAGGGTGTGGCCCCCCCTCCTCCTCGGTTGGTGTAAGCCATTGATTTTCGGAGCTACGATCCCCCCCACTTGTCGTGACTGGCCTTCCCCCCGGCGGAAATGCATCGCCCTTCCGCCCCCTTTCCCCTCTTTTCTTTTCCCGGCAAATATGAAACTTTTTCTTCCCGTGCCTTCAAATGCCTCCCCCCTCCTTTCAGCGGCCGGTGGACGAGCAATCCCTCGTCATTACCCCGCTCGAGGCGGAACGTATCCTTCTTACATCCCTTTTCCCTCACTCATCGCGAAGCTCCCCTCCCCCTTCCCTCTTTCTACAGCGGTGCGTATATTCCCCTAAAAATGGGAGGATAGACATGATTGAATCTCTGCACTCTTGGCTCATCATGGGCGATTGCAGGGCTTTTCTTTTTCCCCCGTCCTCTCGGTTCAATTTTCCCTTCCCTCCCCCCTCCGGTGGGTAAACCCGTTCGAATCGTAGGCGACATATGACTGCGGTTTTGGCGATGGGATAGGGTTGTTGTTTTTTTTTTTTTTTTGTTTTTTACTTTTTTTCTTTTTAGCGGCGATCGTAAATGCTGTGATTTTCTTCTCTCTTTCGGATTCTTAAATGAATACGAAGTACGCGCCCGGAGCTACCTTCAGTTCTGGATGTAAAGCCGGCCACCGCCCCCCTTCATGGCGGTCCTCTCTTTCCTCTCCCTCGTTGAGAGAGTATCGACCCTTCCCCTCTCGGTGGGAAGATAAAGCCTGAGCCAATTCCCCCCTTCTGCATGACCAGGAGTATTTCTGAAGAACCTCCTCTTTCCCCCCCTCCTGATCAAGGCTCCCTTCCTTTCCTTTTGACGATCGCCTCCTTAAAACTCTCCTCCCTCCCCGATCATCGGCCCCCAAGCCAGCCGGAAATGATGTCTCCTGACGATGCAAAAACCTCTTCTCCCCCCCCCCCCTTCCCCTCTTCCGTAGAATTTCCCCCTTCTTTTTTCCCTTACAGCACAGCCTTAAATTCCCTTTTGATGAGACAAACTCTGTATCTCCTTTCAATCATTGTAGATCCCCCCCCTTTTTAAGGCGTCGGGAGGTTATTCCCACTAGCTGTCAATAGACCTCCCTTCCTCCTTTCCTTTTTCTGATTAAGTTAGTTGATCTTCTTCCCCTTCTTTTCTTTCCTTTCGGCTCGTTGTCAATTTCCTCTTTTCCCAGGCAGGCGGAGATAAAGCAGTTATTGGGCACGTTCCTCACTGTTCACTTAAGAAAGTGTTATAGTTCCTTCCCGTCTTCCTTTTCTTTGGGCAGGTGCGATTCCTCCTTTCTCTTTTCAACTCCAGTGATGGATCGTAGCTCCGAACTTTTTTCATGCTTACCCCACCCCTGCAGATAGAAGGAAAGTTTTCCACACCCCCGTAAGCGCGGCTTTTCCCGAGGAACAGCCCTCCCTTTACGAAATTCGTGTGATACTCCCCTCTTAACCAAGCTTTTTCTGTCCTTCCTTTTGCTTATTCCTCAGATTTAAAGAAGGTGAAAAGTCTCGCTTCCTACCTCGGCCGACTTTTCTCATGGGCAGGTCTTCGGTGGTCCCCCTCCGAGGGGAATATCCCTTGACCCCTTTACTCTTACTAGATCTTCTTTCATGAAGGGAGGGATTGCCCCTTTCAACGACACTGGTCAGTCGTCTGCTGCTCTCCTCGGATCATCTGACTCGAAAGAGATGAGATAAGGAGAGCCCCCCCCCCCCCCCCACCTGCAGGATGGTGAGAGAAATGTTCCTCCCCCTTTCCCTACAGGGGACGCCCTTTTTCCACTATCTGTTCCAATCTTAAAGAGGAATGCCGATGATCGCTCCCCCTCCCGCAGCCCCGAAACGAAACGTTGCATTGCCGATCATACATCTCACCCCTTTGGTTTCCGTGGTCGATACTATGTCGTCGTTTTGGCGGAAGAATTCCCGCGTGGTGCTGCGCGAGGGTGCGCTAGTCCTCCTTAGTCACGCAGTCGCGTTTCCCCCTATTTTTTTTCAAACTGTTTTCCGATCCATGTGATGCTTTCTCCTTTGATCTACAGCTCTTTCGACGCTATGATGTATAAGGAGATGAGTAGTGCGTTATGGATCCCCCTATTCTTGGAGTATGAAGAGCGGCCCCCAAACCCCCCTCCTCCTTCCTCAGTCGACCTCTTTTTTTGCTGGTCAAGGCCTGAATCTGTTCGCTTCTTCTTTTTTCCCACCCCCCCCCCCAAATGACTGGAAGAAGGTGTGTAAGAAATCATGTCTCGGAAATACTTCCCTTGCCTGGCCCCCCCCCCCACGAGTCGTCGAGGAGGGTATGCCCTCCCACTTATACCGCGCCCATGCGTCTTCCTCGGCGAAAAAAGGCCTCCCCCTCCTTCGATGGACTGAGGTTGGTTTCTTTCTCTTGAGCGCGTCGTCTCTGGCGGCGGAAAATTCCCCTCCTTTCCCTCCGTCATTGATAAACATCGGTCGCCGCCTGCATGGCCTCTTAAAGGCTTTTTCTCCCTCTTTTTCTTCCTTTCCCTGTTCTTCCTTTTTTCCCCCTATCTAATGAGCTGAGCCCCATAAACAACCAAAAACCTCTTAGGGTCTGCTCCCAATGACTCATTTTTTTCCGTAAATTTTCCGTGATCCCGGAGGAGGAACGTTCATTCCCTCTCTCTCTTTCTCTCGCCAAACTTGCCCCTCCTTTCTGCAATGTCCCGCGATGTTCCTTTTCCCCGTCTCTTTTCTCTCGCCGAGACCAAGCGGCGTCGTCCCCCCCTTTTAAAAGATGTCGTCAGGGGCTTCTCTCCTCCCCCGTATCGATCGAGTGACAATCCAGCGTTTCCCTCCGATGATGATCGATCTCAGTCTACTCCCCTCTCCCATCTGCTGTTCCAACAATTCCGGACCAGTAGGCCCTTCCCCGGAGGGAAGCCTTTTGTTCAACAAATCCAGATGAGCCCTTGTTTGCGGACCCTTCAACATCTGCTTTTTCCCCTTTTGCTTTATATATCTGCCGCGTACAAATTCCTCTCAGTCTGATGATTACGGCGGAAGAGGCACCATCTATAAAACCTCATATCACGGAGGGGGGGGGACGGACCGTCCTAACAGTTCCGTGAGCACACTCCCTCCCCCTCCCCAAATTAGGCCATAGAAGGGATTTACCCTCGAGATGATGACGCCACCTGCTCCCTTTTGGCACGAATATCCCCACAGGCTGGTTTTTTTTCTTCTGGGCATATCGGCAAGTTCGATCGTTCCCCTTTCTACGATAAAGCGGGACGGAATCCGAGCAATTGAGCTCCCTAGTCTGGCGACGCGGGCAACCTCCCTGAACGGCCTTTCCCCCCAACCAATGCCGATGTTCTGACGAGGGAATATCCAGGATCAGAGATCTTTCGAGAGAGAGAGGGTGTTAGGGAAGCTTTAAAGGGACTACGAAGGAGCGGAAGAGATAAGTTATTTTGGTTTTGTTTTTTCTTTGTTCTTTTTTTGTTTTGAGTTGTTTGTGTTTTTTGCTTTGGTCCTTATCGCGCTTAAAGATCTCTGAACGGCTGAAAGGATGATGATTCCGGAATAGCCTTCTTCACAGCAACCCCCCCCCCTGTTTTTCCCCCATCCCACCCCCCCCCCCCCAGTACCCTCACGCACCCCTGTGTTCACCCCCCCCCCCTCCCCCCTCCCTCCCTGTTACGACCAAGCCTTTTTCCCCCCCTCACACGAACGCTGGCGCATTGTGTCTGCGGTGATTTCGCCCCCAAGCTCGAAGAACGCGTGGGACTCCGAAGGATAAGGGCAGCCTAGGCCGTAGTTAGTACCGCAAGCTTTTCCTCCTCGAGGTAGGATGGAGGCATTTCGGATAGGCTTTTGGTCCCGAGATCGACGGCCGGGCCGTCGCCAACGTGTACTCATCGCTTTTTTCTAGGCTGGTTACTCTCTTCTTGCTGGATTCCTTCGACAATCTTTGGAAGACTTTGATTTCTCCGTGTGGGCGCCGTACTCTTTTAGGGAAATATTCTGATGACGCATGTATCCGCCTAAGAAATAGAATTTCCGCCCTCACTAATCCTTTTCTTGTTAAAGGCTCTTGTGATAACGAGGTTCTTCTCAGGGTCTATGGCTCTCCATCCTTTTCCCGAAAACGTCCCCTCGTAGATAGATGCCGATGTCTCCTTCGTCTCTTGCTGTAGCGCCCTTTTTGAAGTGGTGGTTATTTTTGTTTTCGAATACTCTTCCTCTCCATGACTTTCCATTTTGAGAGTTAATCTTCCCCTGAAGAGCCCCTTTTGACTTTTGTGTACCCCCTTCTGGATTCTTTCCTAGGTTTTGCTCACCTGCAAGACCTCTCCCGTTGAAGGAAAATACGGTCTTAGAATATTTCTCTCTCTCTATCTTACTTCTAGGGCCCCAATTAAAAGGACCACCTACCCCCCTTCATCAAGATAGTGTCCTCTCTAGAAGACTCCACTAAGGAGTTGAGAACCAACCGGTCTGTAAGAAAATTTCCCCTTTCATTCAGTGAATGGGGTCTATCCTATGACCACCCCCTCCCCCCCTGCGATACCTCCTCCGCCTGAACAGATCCCTTTTACCCGGCGACCCGTCTAGTACGGCTTGTCCGAAACCCCCTTCCTCTTGTTCAACCTTGGACACAGGTCAAGACCCCCGGTTCTTTAACCAGGCCACAGGCAGAACAAGTATCCGATGCGGCCCCCCTTTATGGTTTTTCCGTGAGTTTGCCCCTCTTCTGAAGGAGTTTTCTCTCGGGCGGAGAGCTTTTCCCCTTTCTAATAAGAGTTCCTCCAGGCCGTTTATTGATCTCGAGTTTATCTCTTTTTTTTCGAGAGATAGTGACCTTTTTTTTTCCCCCCCCTTTCTGCCACGCGTATAGGACTCCTCTCTCTTCCGCACGAGATAAAGCCCGTCAGATGGTTCCCCCGAAACCTCCTCCTTCCCTCCTTCTTTCCCGCAGCGGAATAAGTGTTCTCTTCTCCTCGTTAACAGGTGTATTTCCCGAGTTCGGAACACCCCCTCCTTCCAACGAGTGCGGACGGCCCTCCTCCCCCCCCCCCCCCCTCTTTCTTCCCCAAGAGTATCTCTGGTCCCTTCGTTCACGGGATCCTTGTAGTAGTTTGGTCAGTCTTTTGCGAACCCATTGACGCTTCCTCCCTTATCGTGACAGCCAGATCGTGTAGCGCGCCTTCGGAGCGCAGATAGCACCTCCTTCAGCAGGTGTAGTTTTAGGTCTGTCTTTCCGCGCCGTTAGCTCTCTCAAACCCTCCTCTTTCCCCTACAGATTTTCTTTTGTGAAGATCTTCTCTTTTTTCCAACCAAAGGCGATAAGAATCTCCTTGGGAGAACCCCCGTACCTTTTTCGTCAAATTCCTCTTCCCACAAGTTGAAAATTTCATCGGAGAGTCCTCTCTATCTATTCCTCCCCCCCCACTAAACCCCACTTAAAACCCTTCCTCTTCTCGAATTGCTGAAATAGTGCAAATTAGAGACCCTCTCCTATTTGAGGTCCCTGTTTCACTCGATTCTATCGAAAATTCACAATTCAAGTCCCACCCACCTCTCCACGCCCAGGATGTCTTCCTTTGAAAATTCTCTTATAGAGATCCCTGGCAGCAGCATATTCCTGCAGACAGCTCCCCCCCCGCGACTTCCTCCTCGCCCTGCTTCGTGAACTCCCCCCATAAAGCCTATTTCTGACAAATCTCTTCCTTTGTCTTTAGTAAAAGTTTTGCCTAAGGAAAGCCCGTTTCTCCGTAGGTGCCTCGAATATCCTCCTTCCAAGAGAATCTAGGAGTGTATCTTAAGAACTCCCTCCCTCTACGGCATGATAAGGTTCTTCTGCCCCTGTTCGTCGAGATTCTTTCTCCCCGAAGGAAAAGGATGAGCCATCTTCTGCATTGAAGAAGTCGAGGATCACCTCTTTTTCTAAGAGGCTGCATCCCCCTTCTAGTAGGACTCAATAGTAGTTACACAAGAGCGCGAGCGTTTGCTCTTTTCTCTCCTTTCCTCCTCCCCCTCCGGGTCTCCATGCCGTTCAAAGGGGCGTCTCCTCGTAGAAAGTTCCTTTTTCCTTTCTTTTCCCATGTCGGCTCCCTCTTTCTTCCGTAAAGATCGGATCTTGAGAGTTTGGAACCGATCGACGGCCTACTCGCCCTGGGCATACACGACTCTCTTCCTCTTCGCATTGAGTTCTTTCCCCTTCCCCCCTCTTCTTCGGTAAATACCTTAACTGAGTCATTTTTTTTCGGAGGTGTGAGGAAAGCCCATGACCTTATTCCACCAGCCGTTGACCGCTTGAGGTCCTTCTCTTTGCCCCCTCTGTCAGCTTAATCCTCCCTCCCCTCAGGTGCGCACCCTCTCCAAAAAGGACCAGCCAGATGTTGAATCAGCCCCCACTTGCTCACGCTCCTTTTTTCTCCTTCTTTCCTGCCGCAGCCGATTTTTCCCACAGCAGATTGATCTTGTAGGTAGTCCTTCTTCTTCTTTAGCGAAAAGAGCTGAGATGGTTATCCCTCCCCTCTCCGTCGGAGATGTGGTTTTTGCTCTCCCCCTCTCCCCTGCTGAAGCTTTTCTCTTTTTCCCCCCCTCCGCTGGTATCTTCCCTTCCCCCTCCGAGACGTAGCAAATCGAGACCCCCTTCATCAATCGGCGACCCTTCTGTCGTCGAGATTTCTCTTTCCTCCCCCTGCCTCACTTGATCAACACGAACCTTTTACGGCAACAACCCTTCATGTGTTCTCCCCCCCTTTTTTTCTTTTGTGAGTGTTCCCTTTTCTTCTTCCCGTGAGAGAAATCCTCCCGATCGCGAAAGAGGGTTAAAGAAGCACTTTTCTTCTTAGGCCCCCCCCCTCTGCGTGAACTCCGGGGGTAGAAGTCCTGAATTTCCTCCGACTTCTCCTTTCGAAGATAGACGCAACCAACACATCCTCGCAATTTCCTATTGCGTCCTTTTTAAGGCGAGGTCGCCCTTCCTTGGCTCTCTTGGAGCCTTTTGGCGGCCTCCTTTTTCAAGCGAAGGCGCGGTCTTCTGCCGGCCGGAAGATTTCCCTCTTTTCTTGGCGTTCAACCTTTTCCAGAAGTTTTTGGAGTTAAGCTCCCGCGTTTTTTTTTTTTTTTTTTTTTTTTTTTCCGAAACATTTTCTCTCCTTCCTTGGAAAGCCTCCCTTGCCGGAGGAATTCCTTTCCAGCGATAAGATCTCACACCGCGATCCTATACATGTGTCTTCTCGGCTAGTCCTTCCTCAATGATCTTCGACCGAGAGTCGTCCCCCCCATGTGAAGGCTCCTCATTCTCCTTTCAAACAAGTTTGAGCCCTCCGCTTGATTGAAGAATATGAAGAGCGGGCCCCTCCTTCTTCCCGGTACATTTCCTCTTTTCAGGATACTCCATTCACATTGTAGCTCTCCCCCTTCTTCAGGTTTTAGTAGCCCAAATGAGGTCGTGAATTTTCTCGATAATCGCCTGCCTTCTCCCCCTTTTCAACATCTTCTTCTTTCCCCCCGTCCCCTGGAGGGCCTTCTCCATCAGAGTGTAGCTCACCAGCACCCCGCTCATTTCCTTCTGCATCGCGGTGTCGCTCGATGATGCCGTCTCCCCTCTTCCGAGCATTCTCGGCTACCCCTTTCCGCTGACATCATTCCTCTCTCCTCTTAGTGTTCTTTTTAGCCCATAGAAGGCTTCCCCTTAAGCAAATGCCAGTCCAGACCGGCTGCCCTCTCTCCATCGACATGAGGTTCCCCCCCCCTTTTTCCCTCGATATCTCTCCCTCTCGTGCAGTCATAGGCGGTATACACGAGGTTCGGCCTGCTTTTTCATGTTGGTCTTCTTTTTCCTTCTTTTACGGGTGTGTTAAAACGCTTTCCTTTCCCCTTTGGGGTAAGCCTACTTCTCTTCTCGAAAATGGAGTTGACGGGCCCCTCCCTGCCGGCAATGCATAGCCCACTCCCCCCAACCGGCTTCTTTCCTTCCTAAACTAGAAAATGGAGGACCTTTCCCTTTACTTCAAATGCCGCCAAACGCGTGTGCCCTTTTTCCTGCCGGTGTCCGCCCCCCCCTCCCCTCGGATTGAACCCTCCCTCTAATGCGGAATCCCTTATTAAGACAGATCAACGAACGAATCGCTCCTTGCGCACGTCTCCGTTGGCTGCGATGACAGCGATTTTTTTTATACCACTCCCTCTGAAACAATTGCTCTAGAGAGAAATGAGGTTATCTCTCATAGTTTTTTCCCCTCGGTGCGATTGAAGGTTCCGGTAAGATGAGTCACGGGATACTTTTCTACTTTTTTGGGTAACATCTTTTCCTTCTTTGGTCATTGCGGCGATAAGTTGCCTTGTCTTTCTGATGATCGGGTTTGTTTTTCTTTTTTAGCGAGATATCAATGCTTTGATTGGGATGATCCTTCCTGATTTTTCTTTCGCTTCTTAAAGAAAATAATCCTTTCTCCGTTATCGAATGTTTCCTTTTCCTGTCAGCAGGCCCCCCTTCCGGAGGATCTATACTCTTAACCTCCCCCGTTGTTGTTTTTTTTAGCTTCTTCTTTCCCCCCCCGCCCATGGCCCTTGTTTGACGTGGCTGGGCTCTCCTTGAGAACCTGAGCCCTCCGGATGTTAGAGTCCTCCCCCCCAGAAGCCGACAATGCCTACTACCCGGCAGAAAATAAACAGAACATTGCCGATCGCCGCTTGCTTGTTCTTCCGACTCCGACCCGAAAACACCCCCCTCTCCCGGGAAACAGCCCTCCTTCCCTCGAACGAAGATGACAACGACGATTGTTACCCCCCCCCTCCCTCACCCCCCCTCGGACTTCCCCCTTTTGATCGTCTGGTAAAGGACATCCAGCTTCCACGTGATGAGCAAACGATGAGGATTCACTTTCATTTTCTACCCCCCTTTAAGGCTACGTATATTCCTCCCCCCTCTATGTCCTCTCCTTCAAGCTTGGCGTTTCGATCGAGATTAGTGCCTGATCGTCTGCCTAAGGATAAGGTCACTGCCGCTTGTTGTCAATATCTCTTTTTTTTCCACCGGCTGCGTCTGCTCACGCCGTTTTCGGCATTTGAATTTCCTTTTCCCCCCGACTTTTTCCCTCTTTTTTCCCCGAAGCGCATCCCGTTGGTTATGGATCTTTTCCCGCGGTATGCCCATTCCCCCCCCTTTTTTCCCTCGTAAGCTCCGACAATCAATCAGGCCACCCCACCCTTCCTATAGCCGGACCTCTTTTCTCTTCGGGAAAACAACCGTCAGACACATGAACCCTCACGAGAGAAGATTCCCCCCCCATTAAAGACTCCCCCCTTTTCTCCAGAAGATGAAATATCTGAAGAATCCCTTCCCTTCTAGATCAGATTTAAGCATTTTCCCTTCTCTTCTAATGGCTGATCGGCAGCCCTTTCTTCATGAATGTCCTTCTTTTTGGTTCGTGGGAAAGGCTTTTTCCCCCTCTTAGACCCCCCTGAGCTTTCTCAGAGATGATTTCTCGGCAAGTTTTTATTTTTTTCGGACCTCATGGCTCGTTATCCGTCCTCATCGTGTACTCTCCTCCCCGCGATGCGATCCCTTTAGATTGCAGGCTGGTGCTCGTGACTTCGGTCGGCCGCCATCGTTATGTGAAACGCCGGTTCATATGTAAAGCCTGACGAGCCCCGGCGATGCTCCCTATCCCTTCCGAAGCATGGCCCCGCCCTCCCCCGCTTCGATCATAAGATTCCCTCTTTTTTGGTCGTATAGGTAACCTTTCCCTTTTTTTTTTCTCCGCGGATATGAACGATTTTTGACTTCTATAGGCGTTCAAGGCCTCTCGCTTTCTTCTCTTGCCGCCTTCATTTTCTTTTTTTTCTCCAAAGGATATACCGCGCGGTACTGTGTATTCCGCCCCTATGAGCTCGGCTCTCCATGGATCGATAGTTTTATGAGAGCGGCGCGCATTCCCTCCTCTCGACAATATGCATGCTTTTTTTTCACCTTTCTCAATAATGATCCTCCCTTCTTGGAGCTTTTTTGACCCACAACTTATTACTTTTGAACCCGACATCACGACAATATGAATTCTCCTAGAAAGAGACAGTAGATGAATTTGGCCCCCACATTATACCTTCCTGCAAACCCGTTCTTTCGACAGGCTCAACCTTCCAGAAATCCTTTCCTCCGATGATTTTTTTTGGTTGGTAGAGCTTCCCTTCCGCGTAGATTCGGAGGAATCTTTTAGAAAAAAGTAATTGAAAACCTAGGGTCCCCCCTACCTGTCCTGGGCGCCGGCCTTAGCAGAGATCCCCAATGTTATAGCACGGGCTCATCCCCCCTTGAGAGAACCCCCCCCCCCCCCCCCCCCTTCCCCCCCCCAAAACAGAGGTAGGCGACCCCCCTTGAAGGATGTTTGCAGTCAAAATTTGCCGTTTTCATTCCCTGGCGGCGCTTTTTCTGGAATTTCTGCGAGCCCCTTCTTTTTTGATGCAAATGTCTCTATTTTCTCCAGTCTTCTTTTCTTTTATGGCCGAGACCCCCTCCCCCCCTTTCGAGGGAGGAAAGCTATCCTCATTTTCTGCGCTTTCTTCCCCCCCCACGCCGACCTCCTCCTAGATCTCCTTCCCCCACAAGCGATTTCGCGCCGAGCTGTTTCTCCCTGGCAGCAGTGCGACCCTTCCGATCCATAGGACTTCTATTGAAAACACTCTTTTCCCAGGAACATCGTTCCGATTTGAGAGTCACGCTGTTTCACCACTCCTCTCTTTCCAGTGGGAGAGGACCTTCCACCATATGTCCTGTTCTTTTTCTTTCCTCCGGGGTGAGACCCCGTCTTCTGAGCTTGAGGAAGGAGGACGAGGACAACAAATTCAATATCAAGCCCACTTGCTTTGTTTTCCTTCCCTTCTGCTCGTGCCGCAAATCCCCCTACCTCTCCCCTTTCAATTCAACCTTTAAGGGATTCCTCCTCGTTGATGACGTTCCCTCCAGATATGTGCCCTTCCGCATAGCCAATTGCTCTTTTTTTGATTGCCTTCCCTTTTCCGCTATCGTTTCCCCCCTTTTTTTCCCCCGTAGCGGGACGAATCTCTGCCTGATTCCCGTGAATGCAGTCGTCCGGCGAGACGCTGTCACCGGGGAATGCCTCCCGACCAGCCCCTCTTCCTGACCCCCTTCCTCGCCTAGTCTCCGGCAAAGTTGATCTCCTCTTCTCCTAACCTCATCCCGCTGAAAAAGAATACCGCCTAGGAACCATACGGCACGCATGGGGAGAGACAACAAGCCTCATGGGAGGACGCTGTTTATGAAAGATAAGAGAGATCCTCCCTTCGAGCCAGAGACCCCTGCCTCCTGACCTTCCCCCCCCCCCGCACCCCCCACTCGCACCCACCTGTACCATCCATCTGCCTCCCAATCCTTCCCCGCCTTCCCCCCCGGGTAGGTCTCTCTGAGGAGCCCTCCTTCATGCCTGAGCTCGTTCGCGTCCCCCTCATCCGCAGACTTCCGGCAGCAAAGCTTTGCGCATCTTGGTCCCCTTATGAAGAACCCTCGAAGAACGCGTGAGGAAGACGCCCTGAGAAGCTTCTTCCGTCCTATAAGACTTTAGTTCTCTAAGCCTTTTCTTTCGATGGAGGATAGATAGGCTTTTCGGGCCCTCGTCTCCTTTTGTTCCGGAGAAACGTGTACGGACCAGTGCCTGGTCTCGTCTGCGTCCTTCCTCTTCTTTTGCTGGAGTCTCCCTCGTTTTCCGAAATTCTTTCGGAGGGACTCTCTTTTCTCTCCTTGGGTGGCCTTCCTCTTCTGCAGTCTTTTTCCATAGTATGTTTTTCATCGCCTATAAGAAATAGAATGTCCCTCTCCCTCCTGTGCGGTTAAAATCCTGTCCAGCTGATCAAGGATGTTTGCCCTGTTCGATCTTCTCTCTTGAATCCTTTTCTCAATAGGCTAGTAGATTCTCTTTCTCTCCCAGAGAGTTTACCCAGGCTGATCTTTGTTTTTTGAATTTTTTTTCTTGGGGTTTCTCCCCTCCTCTCAGGTATGGGAAACGAGTTCTTTAAGATGAAATTGGCTGACTCCCCTTTACTGGTTTTCTCTTCTCGCTTGGTGCTCTAAGGACGCACTTCCCTCCCATTACGTTAATGCCCAACTCCCCCCCCGGGAGACCCCTTGCGGTTTCTAGCTAGGAAGGAGAGGGTCTCGCCCTACATCCCGGCACAGAAACCTTCATACCCTCCCCCGGGGCTATATGCTTTCTTCCCGAAGCCAAAAGACCGCGGTCATAAATGTCCTTCCAGAAGCCTTCCCCGAGCGGAGAAATAAAGAGCCCATGACCCAAATAATAAAAACACGCGCTCCAAGCTACCAATTCCTCGATTAAACCTTTCTCTTTCGTAAGGCGTAGTCCTTTGATGATGTTGTTCCAATGGATATGGTAAGATACCACGGTAACTACTTTTCCCCCCATTATTCGGATGCGGCCTTCGGTGCGTGTTCTTATGACGGAGGTATCTCGTGCGGCGCCTGGTCCTATTTTTTTCCTTCCCGGTTTCACGATCTATAATTTTCCCTCCTTTTCCTAGAGCAGATAGGGAAAACAGGCGATGGATGAACGTTTTTAGCCTCCTTGAGTCCGCCCTCTCCCTCCGTCGCCGGTACCAACGAAACCTCCTCCTTTTTTTCCCTGAAACGTGGTGTGAAGTTCCTTTTTTTTTTTTTTCTGTCAAAGGTGAACACAGCATCAAAGAGGCTGTAAGACCCTTCCTCGTTCTCGTTCCTTTCTAATTTTTCAGTCTTTTTTTTTCCTCGTGGTGTACGTATTTTTTCTCTCTTCTCAAAATTTGACGCTGCTGAACTGGCATTGTTCTTCTCCGAGTTGCGATGCTTCTCGCATATAGAAACCTCTTTTTTTTGTCCCCGGTTGCCTTTGATTCCTTCCCGAAGACGTAGGCGAGCACCTACTCCAGTATTCTGACCGAATGGCCTTTCATCTCCTCTCGGATGACTGATCCCCCCAAGGACAGATACCTTTCCTCTCCTTTTGGTGACCCCTTTCAACATGGATCTTCTCCAATTTTTTCCTTCCCCTCTCCCCCATTTTTGCCCCCAATTAATGGTACAACCTCTTAGAATTCGCCCAAAGACCCCCCCCCTTAAGAATGATATAGGATTGATGAATGGCCTCGATCGAATAATAGATTGCGGTCACCTTCTCAGAGAGCCCCTCTCCCGCCTTTCCCTTTTTCCCCCCGTGCATAAAAATTTCTTCTCCCTGTCGTGCGCGATGAAATTCGATTCATCTTTCCCCCTTCAGCAGAATATTCTTCAGCCCTCCTTACCGCACCCGGCTAATTTCATCTTTTCCCCTCCTTCCCTTTTTCGGAAACTCGCAAGACGATGATTTTCTTGCAGAGAAGCGCGATCCGCCACGTGTTGCTCAGGCCGCCCTTCCTTCAGGTCCGAAAGGCCTACGCCGCCAAGCAGCCAGATGAGGCAGAAATAGCGTATATCCTCTTATTCCTTCCCCGCCCTGACGTTCTTTCTCTTTGTGGGAGTCACCCCAGGATGAGCAAGCGTTCTTCCTTGAAGCCCGCTAGTCTGATTTTCTCCTCGGTCCTTTCCGCGGCGACTAGATCTTTTCTTTCTCTTCCGTCGAGCGCGATCTTCTGGCTCCTCTCTTTTAGATAAAAATGCCGTTTCAGGCTTGATGTCTGCCAGGATCTCATTAGGGTCTTCTTTTTTTTCCCCCCTTCCCCCTCCTCTGGATATTGCAGCGCCTTTTTACCTCCCCTTTTATATGCCCGGGCATAACGACTCTTTTTCTTTATTCTCCCCCTTAGCTGGAGGGAAGTAATAAACGTCTTGGTAAATACCTTCATGTATTTTTGCCTTTTTTTTATTCTTTGTGAGGCCTCCCTTCCTACTTTCTTCCCTCCTTTTCCTTGAGGTATTGATGGCTTTTTTTCCCTCATCAGCGGCAGGAAGGTTCCCCGAGATAAACACCGCACAATTATGTTTCCGTCCGATACCCCTTCTAACTTTTTTCACAGCTGAAGTCCCTCCTCTTTTTCATTGAAAGCCTCCCTTTTCTTTTCCTGTGTAGACTGATGATCGATAATGCTCGTAGAGACCGCGATGTAGATTCCCTCGATCGAGGACGTCGGCTCCTCTTTCCTCGCAAGAAAATTCTTTCCCCTTCTTTTCCAATAGAACATTTTCTCCTCCAAACGAGAAGTAGGACATCGAGAATAGCTCGGCTACCAGTTGGATCGCGAGCTCTCCTTCCCTTCCGCCTAAGGTGACTCCCCCCCCCTTCCACTCCTCATGGTGTCGCCCCCCCTTTTGTTTTTGAGTTGGGAGATCTCATTCTTGATAGGCTCCATTGCGAGACATTCCAGTAAAATCTCTCGACGCCTCAGCCTCAAGTAATTTTTCCCTTTTTCAATGAAGTTCCTTTTTAGGATTATTACGCCGACTCGACTTTCGCCGTCCCGCCCCGGCAAACAACCCCCCCCATCTCCCTGGGGGCTGTTGAGTCTCCCAGGAATTGGAAGGAGGGATAAGTGGAGGTGACCCCTCCCCATCGACTTAGAGTCCTCGTCCTTCTCTCCTTCCGAGACGATGGCGTTAAAAAGCGTCCCGAAGTTTTGGTGAAAGCTTTTTTTGGAAAATGATCCCGGCCTTGCCCCCCTTCCCCCAGAGTTAGACTGGATTCTTCTTCCGCCGAGATAGCTTTTCCTCTCCTTCTCCTCTCATGAGCGAATCTTCCCTTTTTTTGCTACTAAGAGAGTAGACACCCTTGGTTTAGATCATTTGCCGTCTCCCTTTTTTTCCTCATTTAGATCGGAAACTTTTCTCTACCGCGCTAGGACTTTCTCCTCGAGGAAAATAGTTCATGATAGCGGACTCCGCTCAAGGGTCCTATCTACCCTTTTTCCTGTAGATGTGATCTTCCTCCCCTTTTGTCGGCCATGCGGAGGAATTTCCATCATAGAATGCTCGTCCCCGGCTTGAACGTGTGCCACCGGTAACATTGCTGGGTCCCCTTTTTCTTTCCTGTACTCTCCCATCTTTTGATCGAAATAGAGGGTCTTTCCCGATTATGAAGGAGCGAAAGTTAGAACCCCCTGCCTCAGACGGAATACACCGCTCTTCCTCGCTCGAGAGGAGATTTTTCTTTTTCTCTTCCCAATAGCCGGTAGAAACACCTTTCATGAATCAGGAAGAACGATTCCAGCAATTAGTCCCTGTCCGTGCAAACTGTTGAAATCTCCCTTTTCGCAAATCAGGTACTTAACGTCTTCCATAGGCGGTATAAAGCTTCTCACCATGGGCTGTTCCCTCGACCTTTCCACCCCCTCTTCTGAGGTCTTCCCCACTTCCTCTTTCCTCTGCCGGTGGCTCTTCTCACTATTGATTGTAGGAGATTACGATCCATTTCCCATTTCGTTGGAGGGTCCTTACTCGTCCTCTCTCCCAGACACCCTTTCTCCTCCTTTCTTAAATAGAACTTTCTTCTCTTTAAACAGTGCCTCAAATGTCATCCCCCCACCGCTTCTCCCCCTCCTTTGGACGAGCAGCACCTGCTTCTCCAAAACGCCGCGAAGTTTTAACCCGTTTTTCCTCCCCCCCCCTATTAAGACCTATTCCCTCTTTTTAATCGCGCAGGAGATTTTTCTCCCTTCGGATGACATTTCTTTTCCCCCCGACGACTTTACACAATGTTGCCGGTCCTTCGACATGATTGACCCTCTTTTGGCTCATCCCTTTTTTCTGGCTGGATGGACCTTCCCGGGATAAGTCCTCGTATTGTGTTACCATAGTCTTTTTTCGGCGTTTCCCCGCTGGCTGTGCCCCTCTATAGGGTTTTTGCTGGTCGTATGCTCCTTTTATCTTCCTGATAGCCCTGATTGATCCCCTTATCATTGTAGGCTTATTCAAGCAATACGCCCTTTTTCCTGCTACGGATACCTCCTGTGCTCAGTTCTTCGTAGAAGGCCCCTTGAAGGGCAGG
>Ga0179593_1504305_pt1 | contig 17999 bp, 17 predicted proteins | sample CZODoug2_1_08_16_FD_185931 | JGI IMG/M metagenome (GOLD analysis project Ga0179593, IMG submission 185931) | Vadose zone soil fungal communities from Angelo Coast Range Reserve, California, USA - CZODoug2_1_08_16fungal (PacBio error correction) | ecosystem: Environmental > Terrestrial > Soil >... | reverse complement strand
CCGCTCAGGCATTCAAACAGTTTCCCTCCAAGACCATTGTTGATGATCTTTTCCTCCCTGAAAATAGAGCCCTTTTCCCCGATGACATGAACTTGACATTGCCAGCTTATTTTTTTTTTTGTCTCAGGCGAACACCCGGAAGATTGGAGCGTAGGCGTCAACCCCAGAGAGCCTAACTTTCCATTATCTTGTAGCTTATTTTTGTCGCTCATTTTTCTTTCCCATATATCTATAAGCCAAGGAGAGGTTGTCTGCTCGTTTTTTCGCGCATAGTCCCAGCCATTTTCCGAGTCCACACCTGCGCGGCTGAATTGAGCCTTGTTTCTCCTCGGGGCGGGCTTTTTTCTTTGCCGTCCCTAAGTGACGTTTTTAGAACCTTTTGCGAACGCATTTCGAAAATCCCAATCGAACTGTTCTCGATGGTATTGCCCTGTTCAGCAAGTTAGTCACATTTGATTCTTGAACTTTTTAAGATCCTCTTGCCTCCTAGACAGCCTCTGGCCCCCCCTCTGGAGGAACCCCCCCCCCCCAGATCAAGTTCTCCCCCCCCACCCATTTCGAGTTCCTTGACGGAGATTCTGGAGCTTAATCCTCCATCCCATGACACAAAACTGGATCGCGACCATACGGAAATTTTTCCCCTCTTGACTCACATCTACATTTTAACCAGAGAGTGGGGTGGAACAGGATAGCTTTTTCTCCCCTCCGACCGGAACTCTTTCCCGGACTCTTCCACGTCAAGTCTTTCGAGTTCAATACAATTCCGTTTTGTCTCTCCAGCAGCGGACCCTGACTTGCGTCTCCAGACAAGCGTGTTGGCCCTCTTCTCGACTCCTCCCCCCTCTAGGAACCCCCTGAGCAGGAGATGCCGCTGAATCCCTCCTGTACTTTAAAAGGTGTATCTGAGTTTCACCCAGATCTCCCCCCCCAAGCTCGGCTTTTATTATTTATATGTCTTCCCCTCCTATCCGTTCCTCTCCCAATTGCCCATGGACGCCAAATGATTACGGGGAGAGCGCTTTGTTCCCTCTCCCACTTAATCGCAGTTGTCCGATCTCCTTTAGATGCTCGCATGAAGCCCCTTTTTTTCTTTTCGTTCTTCTCATCCCCAGTCAACTTTAGCCTTTCGTGAATAGCCCGCTCCCTCCAAGTCACCCCAATCTCTCCCTGTAGAATGTAATTTTTTTTCGATTAGGCTCAAGCAATTTCCTATTTTCTCCTAGTTCAACCCCTTTCGAATCGAAAAGCCGACCCATTTTTGAGCCCCGCGTCATTCTCCCTCCACCGGAAAAGCCATGATAGAGGGATAGAGCATCCCCCCTTTTGTGTCCATGACTTGCTTTTGTAGGACCCTTATTGAAGGATTCTGATCCCGAGCTCTCCCATTAACTCGACTTGGTGATGAGAGGTGAGCTTTGAAACTGTCCCCCCTGGCAACCCGGCCCAGTCCTACTTACTTGCATGAAGAAACCACGTTTCTTCTTTATCGTAGAAACACAGTAAGCGAGTAAGTCCCTCAACTTCTAGTTTCTCTTTTTTGACCTTGAGAGTTGAGCTTACATTTAGGCACGGCCCCCCTTAACTCCCCTTTCTGACCAGTTTTGATCCCGACCTCGGGCCTACAACTTCGGCGGTTATGAAAATATTGATTTCTCGACCTCAGGACCCGCTCCTTCCATTCCCTTCGAATAGGCGCCAGTCCTATCTCTAAAATTTTTAAAGGATTTCCTTGGAGCGGACAGTAATGGACATTTTCTCCCCCCTGCTGTCCTTCCCCCCCAAGCGGCTCAATCCAGATCTTTTCGAAAACTTTCCAAGTCCTAAATCAGATGACTCCCCTCTCTGGATTTATAGAGGTACCCGTGTCTGAGGTCTTTTAGCGCCTTTAACCCGACCACATCGATTCCCCTCCTAGTCTCATCCTTTATGTCTCCCCGGTCCTTGTTCTTTTCCTCTTCGGCAGTTCCTCGAATCGATTCCTCTCTTCAACGCGAGGTGAGATGGTTCTTTTCAGGATCTTAATGAAGCCCGACCGCTATATAGAGGAGTAAACCCCGGCCCGCTTTTTTCCGGCCCGGCTTCCTTCTATTCATCCAATTACTCCCGATGTTCGTCCCCATAGTGCGCCCCTCTGACTTTTCCCCCCGGTTCTGAAGAAACTGACAAGTCGCCTTTATATCTTTTTTCCTCGTTCAGTGACCAATCGACACGATCCCCCCTTTCAACGCCCAAGCGCAGCGTTACTCTCCCCTCGCTGTGAGGCCTCTTTCCCCACGCCTTGAATTTGAATGCTCCGATTCGACTCTTCCCCTGTTGAAGAGGCCCCCCCCCGCCTTCTAGACCGGTCGCACTTCGTCGTAGACGCGAAAGCCGGCGTCAATTTTTTCGCCCCGTCCTGATAAACGTCCCCGATCCATTGATGGACCACAATTCAGAGGGCAGTCGAACTTTTTCCGAACCTGCTGACCCCCTTTTCTTCATTCCCCTGGCCTCAGGTTAAACATGTTCGTGGAAAGTTTTCGAGGATTCCTCGAAATTTGAGGGTCGGCTCCTATTTCCCATGCACCCCAGCGCCCACTTTCCCACCCGTTAGGGACTCATTTTACCCCTAGTTTTTTCATCTTCCGACATCATTTTCCGAAAGCCTAGCCTCCTAGTGAGAGTCCTTTTTCCATTGACGCTTTTCCCTAACAGCGTACAGCGCCACAGGGATACGCGCAACTTCTTGTAACGCCGCTGACTAATTAAAGCATCTTACTTAATTAGAGAATCATCTCCGGTCCAACATTCTTCCCCCTTTGAATATCTACATTTTCCCAGCCACCTGCTCTCCCCCCCTTCCCATTTGAGTGGTTCACTTCTCCCAATGCTTTTCATCTTCTTTTCCTCAGAGGACTAGTCTTTTCCTCAACCAAGATCAGGTGCGTTTTTTTTGCTTAGGACGTAAAAGAGAACGGTTTGACCCCCACGTTACGGTATCTGGGAGTTAGTAAGGTCCTCTCATGTGGATGCAATCCTTAAGTTCATGATTTTCCCCTTTTCCTCCCCTCCTGATGCTCTCTCACAGCGTCTGCCTGATTGGAAGGAAAGGTCAAACCCCGCCGCGCCGCGTCGAGCAGCTTCCTTTTGTCGAGCTGCTCTTCTCTTTCGGTATCCTTGCAGATCGCATGCGACCTTCTCTCCTGACTCTATCGTTCCGTGGTTAGAGGAGTAGTGCGCTCGACAGCGCCCGGCTTTTGCCTGCAGCGCCCTCTCTATTGTCCCATCACCTCCGTTTTGTTGTAGGCTCTCTTCTCTTTTCTCCACCGTTTCATCTCTCCCGTAGATTTATTCCCGATGTTCCTATGCGGCGAGAACCACGGCGATAAGATAGCGATTTTCGCAGAGGCCACAAACGATTTGCTCCGATCTCAACGATCTCAGGGCACAGATCTTCCTTCCTACGCTTGATGTAGGAAATAAATCATTGCCCCCATATCCGTCTTCCTGCATAAGTTCCTTCCGCTCTTCTCTTTCTCCCGCCCAGACTCCCCGGACATTTCTTCACGGACGTGATCGCCTGCCCTTTACATGGGCAACATCTACCCTTTCGGTAACGCCTTCCTCCCCGGAAGGCTTCCAATTCCGCCAACTCGGCCTTAACCCTCCCCCCCCCTTTTGAGGAAATCTATCTCCAGTTTCCGCTTACCTCTCACACGTGGCCCGTCCGCCCAAAAGTTTATGGGAAAATGTAGAGCTTCGCCACGCTGCTTTTATGTACTAATTTTCTTATGTCATTTTTTTCTCCGCAAGCAAATCATTCAGAGGCCCAGTCTTTCCTCCAGAATACAGGGACTTGACCTGTTGCGCCGAACCCTTTTGTTTTGCCTTGGAGCAACAACCCCCCAAACCAACCAAAACACCACCACCCCCCCACTGTCAGGTTTTTACACGTAGGTCCCCTTTTCTATGCTTCTCCCGCTTCCCCCCCTTGGAACGGACGCCAGTGAGATTTGCGCAGCTGGATGTTGCATGGTCCCCCCTGCTTCGCTCCGAGAAAAGTTGAGTCTTCGACCTTGCACTTTTGGTTCTTAGCAAGTCCTATTCAATACTTTCAAAGTAGGGACTTTATACTGCCCTCTTTGTCCAATTGAGCGCATTGTTCACCCCTTTCTCCGTCATCCCTTTGGTCCTCAGCCTTTCGAATGTCGAACGACAGTCTGGAGGCACGGCCTTGAGAGCTTTAACTATCCTCTAGCTACCCCCCCCCTTCCCCCGACCTCCCTCCCCCTACTTTGCATCTTCGGTGGCCTCTTTTCGTAATACGAAAGCCAGATGGGCTCACATCCTCTCTAGTGAAGCTTATAGTGTCTCGGTCCCTCTTCTTTTCCGTAGTGCTCTTTGTAGCTCTTATCCCCCAGGACCCAATAATGCTTTCGGGTCTGGGAGGAGCAGTGAACGTTTTCTCAAGCGTTCCTTATTGTCCCCGCCTGAAACCGGAGGAGATCTACCTGAAAGCTCTACGAGGCGCCCCTCTCACCTCAACATAGGTTCCGTGATTCCTTCTACTTCACAAATTAGAGAAAATCGCCCTTCAAGGTCATCCTACTTTTCAAAGTACGCAGACCAGGACCGGTCGCTTCCTCTTCATGGCTCCGAATGTTCCCATTGACCCCCTCTCACTTTCCTTCCCCGGTAGGAACGATCGCTTTGCTCTAGTACGGAGGTCAAATTTTAGTCCGGGGTTATGCCATAGCTTTTTATGCGGGGTGTACTGTTGTGCGTGTTCGCCTTCCTGCGGAGCCCAATGTTCCTTTGACAAATGGACGGAGATCGCCCCCCCTTTCGTCCCCGGCTTCATTTTTTCAATTAGGAGTATTTCTCACCTCCCTTTTCCCATATTGGGAAGACAGCCGACTTTTATTCCCCTTAGGTTGCGCGATCGATGCGCCGAAAAGCCCAAGCGTTGGCGTTTTTCAGGCATACACCCCTTCCCTCTACCCAACTCCTCGAAATAATTCTTTCTACATCCAGAAGATGGTGCTGGTTTCTTCGAGCGTGAACTTTTCAAAGCAAAGCCCCCGGTAATGGGTCCCGGTAACCCACGTCACGGTCCCATTACCTTCTCCCGATCACCTCTTCCCTTCATGGGTCATCAATCCTCCGTAAAACCCCCTTCCTCCCACCAAGGCCGTGACTTTCCACCCAGGTCGGCGCCTATCTTAATGTTTTTGTTCCGAATGATCCTCCTTCCTCGAACCCCCCCCCTTCTCTTGGCGCTTAGTAGAAAGGACGGCATCGCCATGGCTCCGTAGCGGCCTGTTTGTAAACTTCTTCCCTAGCTTTTCTTTCCGCTTGAAGATCGATCCAGCGTGATCCATGTTTTCTTCTGAGAATCAGACTATGGGCCATCCCCCTCTTGCTGCGCGGCCCTGCAGTTTTTTCGAACTCCCGCGTGCTTCTGCCCCCCACCCGCGAACACAAGAATGACATCGGTTCTTCCGGTCCCCCGCGCTAGAATTCTTAGGGAAAAATGTTCTCCCCGACTACCTCAATTAATTAGAAGATCAGTGATTCGATCTTCCCCCCAAAAGAGAATGCGGTCCCCTATCGCCATTTAAATTTTCCACAGAAGGGAATCTTTTTTGTTTTTATCCTCTCTTTCTCAGTCGACCCACCGATGCGGAAGAAGAAACTCTCCCTAGGTTTTTTGTCTTTTTTTGTTTCCGTGATCACTTTTTGAGAGGAACTTCAATTATTTACCTTTTAGTCCTCCTAATTAAGGATCTTCATACTTCCTCCTCTTTCAAACGATTTTAAGTCGTCAACGGCGGGCAGAGACGGCCCTCGGCCCGGGGATGAGTTGATTGGACAGGAAGTTTACTTCTTTCCAGTTTATCCCTGGGTCTTTTTCGGAGGATTTTTTCAAGTTCTTTTTTCTCCTCTCGCATAGACTTAGCTTTCTTTTCCTTCCCTGTTCATGATCGGACCCCTGCTGATCGGCCGCACTTCATACCACTTCTCCCATATCCCCTTCCCCCTCTTCCAATTTCTTATGACAATTCCCCCACTAACACAGGAGCCCCGAGCAACGCCGCTTGGTCGTTTAGCCGGAGATGATTGACACTTAGTACCTTCTGAGGTTTTTCCCGGACTACTGAAGCGAGGGTTCTCAACCATCTCACTCATTCCCCTGTAGGTGGGGAGGTCTCCCCTCCCCCAATTCTCTTCCTGCGTCTTCCCCCCTCTAAATATTGGCTCTCCTATAAAGAACTCGGCTCCCCCCCGGCCGCTTTTCCCGTCCGTTCCGTTCCCCCCTTTGCTTTTTGGACCCTGGCGAAACATGATCCGTTGTGTCCGCTCCCCCAAGAAGCAGCTCTGCGGAAAAATCCCCTTTCCTGTACTAGGCGCCCCTCCCCCCCCTTTTCGGCCGAGACCGTTCCTTGTGCGTCTGCGTTTGTATGGCTGACATGAAGCATTCTCCTCATGGGTATTTTTACCCCTCTTTTTTTGTTGCTCGATATTCCCCCTTCACCCCTTCTCCCATGATTACTAAGCCTCTTACCAGCAGACTGGAGCCACTCGCTCTCCTCGCCCGACATCTCCCCCCCCACCATGGTTTTCTCTGTGACCTTGATTTTTTGTCTATGGGCAGTTCCTCTAATTTTCAAGAACAAACCGTGAGCCGGTCGGGATTCAGATCTCTAATCCCTCGGCGGCAGCATCGGCGGACGGTCTTGTGCTTTCACTAAGACCAGCACTTCTTCTTGGAATCCTTCCTTTCTCGCGATTAGTTCTTCCGACACGCGGGCCTTAATTGAGTTATGTTTGTTGCTAAGACTTTTCTGGGATCAGTCCCAGAAACCCCCGGTTTCTTTGACTCCTAACCATACGACCAAGACCTCCACTCCCACTGCTTGTCCGGCGTGCCTTCCCCCCGATGTCTTATTGCCAGGTAAGCTAATCCCCGCTTTGTGGAGAGTCCTTTGCACTCCTCCCCTCCCGTCCCTCCTGCCCGGTTTTTATGAAGGCATCATTAAGCGGCCACCCCCAGCTCACCGCACTCTCTAGCAAGGCATTTCCCCCTCATCCCCTCTACCTGAACCCCAATTTTCCGGAGACCGTCGCGAAAATCTTCTGAGGATGCACTCACCGCCCCCTTGTATAGAATTGAAAAGGTATCTGTTCTCAAACCTTTGAACTGGCGCGGTTTGACGCCTTTCGCTGAGAATTCCCCGACTGTTCCCCTCTTTCCCGCCCGTTTCTCCGGATCCCTCTTCTGAGATTTGTTCATCTCCTTTCCAAAAAAACAAAAATTAGGTTTTCTCTAGAAAATCCTCGCCCCCTCTCCCCGATGCCCATCGTCCTTCCCCTCTTCAATCCAATGGCGCGAAGGGCACCGCCGGCTTGAGGCTGGCTCCGCAACTCTCTACCTCTTTTCTTTCTTTCCTGACGTCTTCTCAACAGGTTGCTCCCCTCCTCCACAGAGGCCTTTTTGCGAAGCTTTTTGTTTGCCGATTTCTCCGAGATCAGGAGTTTGCCTCTTTGTCCATACTGTATTTCTCGGGATTCCCCCTCCCCTTTTCCCATTGATCCCATGTCCTTTCTTCCCTGCAAGTGCACCTTCAATTTCACACCCCCCTCCCCGCGGCAGAATTTTTTAGTCAGAGAGGCCTCCCCTAAGGGTCTCCTCTTTCACTTCCCAGGTAAGATATAGAAAAGCCTAACCCAATTTTTTGAGATTTCATTTGCAGTCGGACCAGCACGGACCACGTCGGATCGCTCTATTTATGTTTCCCTTATCTCCCTGTGTTTTTGCTGAAAGGCTTCCCGTGAGGCTCTTAGACGGACGCCGCTAGTTGAGAATTGACCGTTTTTCCCCTTTGGCCCATGCCCCGACCCCCTTTTTAGTTTTGAAACCTCTGATCTTTCGCATAAGGAAGACCCCCCGTCGTTTTTAGATCTTACTTTAATTCTCGGGTATCGATTTTCCTAACTCTCCTTTGATGTCCTTTTCATGATCTGTCCCCCCCTAAGTGGTTCGGAAATCACCCTTTCAGACGGTCGCCTCCTAATTGACGAAGCTTTTCCACTCGCAATCTTCTTCTTTTTACGATCGGCAGACCACCCTTACTGCCCCCCTCAAGGATTGAAAGAGGACCTTTTCTGATGCGATCTCCAAGACCTTTTCCAAGGTCCACTTTCGCCCCCTTCGCAGACTCACCCAACCCCTCAGTCTCTTTCCTGACCGAGCCTCACTCCCCAGAGAAGACCCGAGTCCGCGCTTCCTGCATTTACCTTATTCTGCTGGTTCCCTAGCTTCTCTGAGACTCCTCTCTCCCCATGTTTTCCTGGTTAGGCAATGAAGTTGCATGAGCCATGGTATGACCCGATCTACCCTTTCTCTAATTTTTAATTTCCCTGAGCTTCTGACTCCCCCTGCCAACCCAGATCTGACGCAAAGGACTTTAACTGCCCCTCTGACTACGGACTTTTTTGGATTCCCGCCCCAGCTGTTGTCCCCCCGCTTGCCTTGATCCCCCCTTCCTTGACCCGTAAACGCCCTTAGTATGGTTCTCTCCCTTTCAGCTCTCAATTCCCGAGATCCTGAAACAAGCGCCGCGGCGATTTTCCTGCACCTGCTTTGTGATGAAGATACCGCCTCCCAGTGGGGTAGGTCTTTTGATTTCTGATCTACTCCAATTCCTTCCTTGTGTCGTATAAAAGCAATACTCGCTCGTTTCCCTCAGGTACGTAGGATTCACATCCCCTGCGTCATTTTCGCGCTCCTCCTATGTGCAAAAGATTGACCCCCTCGAATTGTCCTTTCTATCTTCTGACCTTGAGCGACCATTTAACTACTGGCTTTCCCTCCCTTTCCGGCAAGTTCCTCCTTGCGAACGTTGAAGACCCTCCCCACCCACCATCGCGTAAATACCGCATTTTGGCCGTCATCACTTCAGATTGACGCGCTATCGTCGCCAGATTTTCAAGACACCGAGCCCTCTGATTCTCTCAACGACATTCCCTCCCCATTCCCCCTGCGCAAGCCAATCACGATTTCTTCCCATCCCCCCGGCTTCGTCTCTGTCTCCCCCTATCCCAATGAAGTCAGAACTACCGATGAGTTTTCCCCCCTGCGTAAATCTTTACCGAAGATGTGCCGACCTTCCCCTTTTTCCACGCTTTTGCCCCCCCCCCTGGCGAGAAATTAGTTCTTTTTTTTCAGTATAAGTTTTTCTCTTATCGACTTTTTTCCCCCAAGCGAAGTTTGTACTTCATTTTTTTTTCGACCTTTCCTTTCCCTGCCACCTCACTGCATTTATTTCTTTCCTTCATCCCCCTTTCCGACCTTTCTTTCCATCTCTAGTAGATGGTCAGATCCGCAAGTTTTTTTCCTTGTATGTCTTTTTTTTTCTTTTCACCTTTTCTCTTTCCCTGATCCCCTGTCCTCCCTCCGAGTCCGCCCCATCTCGTCGGTTTCCGATGCTTGAGCGGCTCCATGCTTCCATTGAAGTCTTTTCTGACTGATAGTCACGAGAGTATTTTCTCCTTTTTTTTCTCTCTGCACTTCTCCCCCTTACAGCGCGTCGCTTCGGCTTCCCATTTCTTCTTTCCTCCAGGTTTTTCGAGAATTCCTTCCCCGTTCTCAGCTCAGTAGAGTCGGCGGGTTTTTCAGCTCCATCTTCTCTCCCACACCCTGTCTGTATTATGAAGAATCTAGATCGGCAACTTCTCATTTAGGATCAAGATAGACCACTAGTTTTTTTTTTTCTCCCTTGATAGACTCTTTGTTTTGAAATTTTTCTTCAAATTCCCTTTTCCATCCTCAGGCCGGTCCGAAGAAGGCCACCTTTCTTCTGCCCTCTCTCGCTATTGGAAATCCTTTTCGGCAGATTTTTTACGAAGTAGTCCCCATTGGACCTCTTTTCGGTTGCCGTGTAGTTCATCCTTTCTAATCTCCATCCTCCGCACCATGATCGTATCCTTTTCACGCTCCTTCTGTGCAAGATAGGAACGATTTGAGTCTTCCCCGATAAGTACTTTTTTCTGACAACCCCCCAAGCGTTTGGCAACATTTTTTTTCCAAGGTAGTTTTGACTGGTGGAGGTCATTTCTCTCCTTTTTCCCGACTCGTTCTATGCCCCAACCTTATCTTACCTCAATCCCTAGTGGAATTGCTCTATGTGCGCCTTTAATATTGAGCGTTTCTTTCCCCCCTTTTCTCTCAAGTCAACCTTCTAGCCATTCTTTCGTACCAAACCTTATTCTGTCGGAGATTTTCTCCTCTGGTTGAGGATCCAGTCCCGGTTTGAGGCCCCTTTTCCGCTTGGAATGTACTTTCTCTTTTCCGTAACCATAGCCTTTTTTTAGGGGAACTCTTTGGGAATTGCTCACCAACGGTTATCCTCCTCTTCATAAATTCCCTGTCATACCTTTAACGAGTACTCTACCGTAGTTCATCCTTTCTCTCGGAGTAAATGTGAGCCATATGCAGGTGACGCGAACTGCACATGGCCCTCTGGGAGCATTACTCTAAGGGGTTTCGAGGCAGCCTTGCCTTCTCCTTCGTTTTCTTCCACCCCGCTGTACCCCAGAATCACCCTCCAGAATTCCCTTTCTGGAAAGAGGCGGTGCAGCTGTGCGTCCTCCTCCAAGGAGCCCCCATCGTCATCGGTAGTGACGAGGATGCCATTATCTCTGTCTATTCTTTTCTATGATTTAGACGCTCCACCACCTTCCCAGACGTTTTCGTAACTTACAATTTTTTGCTTTTTCTAGGCAAATTCTCTGAGACTCTTTCTTTTTATCCTCAGGAAGTCCATGCAATCTTGGTTCCTCCTTTAACACTCAGCTCTTTTAAGTGCCGGACTTATTTTCCCCCCCTTTCCCAACCCTTATCTCCCCCTGCGTTCCAGATCATCATCCCACTCTTAACGCATTTCGACTAGATGCCCCGGCCTGGTAGAAAGGTCCTAGCCTTGTCTAACGATTGGCTTCTTTTTACCGATGCTATCTCATTCCCCTCGCCCACGGTTTATATTTACCTCTAAGAGTGCTTCTCCCCTGCTCATTTCTTTTGATTGACAGCTGGTGCTCAGAAGGGGTGATTGATTCCGTTCTCTTAATTCCCTTGATCCTTTAAACCCTGACCCTTTTCCTTCCGCCCTCCCCTTTTCGCATTGAAAGACCGAATTCATTGCCCTCGTGTTTGTCTGAACGATCCAGATTCCTTTAAGGGTTCTTGACATGTTTCTGCCCACCTCTTCCCAGATAGCCGGATGAGACAACCTGCGCGACACGAGAATTAATATACTTTCACGTCCCCGATTTCCTCCAACCATCGAGAGTCCCCGCATTTCGATAACGGCTGGTCTTCTCTCCTCATTATCACATCTTAAAAATAACAGCCGGTGTTCCCTAGTTGTGCGTCACCCGAATTCCATAACTGCATACACCCCATACTTTAGAGGGTAATCCGAATCTTGTTTCAAGCCAGTTTGCACAAGCCACGAACTTAACTCCCCACCCCTGCCCCTTAGGTCCACAATCGTAAGCGACTCGTGCCCTCTATTCCCATTAGTCCCCCGCTGTAGCGATGAGCCCCAATCTCCACACTTTCCTCTGGCCCCCGACGAACCTTTTTAACTAGCATTCTCCCCACCGGTGTGGTTATTCAACTAGATGCACCCCTTTTATTTCCCTAGATCTTTTTTACTCCCGGTTCGACAGACCCCCAACCCCCGTCGAGCTCCAATAGAATAGGAAACTCGGATCATCACCCTCCCAATCGTATATTAATCCGTCAACATCAGAACCCCTGCCCACACCTCGTGCCTTCCCCTGAATGCATCTAGGCAGGGCGGAGCCATTTTTTAACCGACGGATAGTTTGTAAAGCCATCTCCTTAATTTCGATCCTTTTTTTTGCTTCGGGCCACCCCCCCCCCCCTTCTCCCTTTCGGTCCATTCTTTTTAACTAGCGGGCCTTTTTCCTGCCCTCTCCTGGATGGTTCGATCGCTATGGCGCCTACCACCGGAAGACGCATAGATTGATCGTGCCTAACCCCGGTGCCTTTTCTCGCGCCTTCCCCCCTTCTCTTTCATTAGCATAGAAGGGCGTTTTCCGTTCCCTCTGCTTCCTACGTTCCGTAGTTACGGCAATTTCCGGGTTACCCCCCCCCTTTCATCCTTTCGTCAAGTACGGTATCAGTTCTCATGTTTTTTTTTTCTTGAGGATGGCTTTTTCATTCTCTCTCCCTAAAGGCTATTTTGCGTCATTGGGTGAGCTCGGCCGCATCCCATTTCGGGGCCCGCAGGTATAATAAAACAGATTCTGGCCCTGATTGATGCCCTGCCCCCTTCCCCCCCGTACGCCCTCCTCTCCATGTTTGTCTCTGGAGGTTGGGCAGAGATTGCATGTTCGTCACCTTAGGATGCGGTGCTTCTAGCGAGACACCCCGCTTACCCCAACTTTTTCCACTCCCCGTCCCCCTGCTCTCTTTTTTAGATCTCTAGTTCTTTTGGTCAGCCATTTTGCATTCCCCAAAGCGCCCTAGGTGCTGAGCCGATCTTTTTCCCCCTAACCGTCTCTAAGCCGCGATTTCTGCAGCCTAGCGTCGTTCCCGTTCTGTAATTTTCTGGTGACTCCGATCTTCTCCCCCCATTTACTTTTCTTTTTGCCCATGATTTAAGATTCGCGCTTGAGGCGTCACAGCTTCTCCCATTTTACTTTCAAGGGCGCTGTCCGTTATGTGCAGGAGTATCTGATTGTGTCTCAAACCCCCTTTTATGCGTTCCCCGAGGGGACCTTTTGAGCGATCTGGTATCCTTCTTACTCTTCCCTCCTATTTGTTGTGGTTGATTAGATCCGTCCAATAGGATCATTCTTCTTCTACCGCTTTCCCTATCCAAATGTCACCATTTTGTTCGATTCGACTCCCCGATCCGGAGCCGATTAAAATTGTTTTGACGCTCCGTCCTATCTTTTTCTTCATCTTTCGCCTTAAGAACCCCCGTCTTCAGAGCAGTAGTCTTCCTCTGAGTTCCTCCCATTTCGTAGGCCCCGAATCGGGCCTTAGATTTTTACCCCCAAGTGCTTCCCGCCCTAGTTCTCCTGTGTTGTCCTGCTCTGTCTAATTTTTCCTTTATAACTCTGAGCGCATTTTCTTTTCTTTCTAGAACCAACCTCTGCCGGGCCTGCCCTTGACTGAATTTTTTAGAAGAGTTGGCTCGTCCGGGCGCTAAAAAAACGCTACTTTTCCCTTCTCCATCCCACCTCCCCTCCAAGACCCAATCTACTTGGAGGGGTCCTTGACCTCTGTTTTTTCTTCCCCCGGTTCTCATTGCATAATTAATCGCATTCCCCCCTCGGTTTGTTTGTGCAATCGTGTTCACCTATCTTTCTTCCTTCCGGATTTCCCTTACATTCTCTTAGCCTTTTCTTTCGCGCGAATTCCTCCGCCCTCCAGACACCCCCTTTATACGGTCCACTCGGAATTCCAGGTCTTCGCCTTTCCCCTAACTCTGCTGCCCTTCTCGCCTGTCTCCTTAAGTGACCCCCTTGAGTCCTGGAACTTATGGAGAAGTTAGATTCATCCTTTCCCTCTCCGACGTCTATGAAAAGGCCCCCTTGGTTCCCCTTCCCTGATTCCAAGCGAATTGTTAGAATAAATCTTCTTCCTTGGAGCGTCGGTCCTACCGCTTGTTATTTGGAGCCCCAATAGCCCTTTCCCTCCCTTCCCCTTCTTCTTTCCTTCTGATGACTTCGGCATCCCGGTCATTCGGCGATAGTACCCAAGCCCGGTCTTGATCACGATCCCCGTCTCTTTTTCCTTATGATTTCCATTTACCCCCTTTTTCCACCCCGTTCCCGCCCACTTTGAGCAATGTCTCCAACTCTGCTTTGTTTGACTTTTTTGGTTCTCCCTGTGGTTGCTCTCTCTTTTCCTTTCGCGTTGAACAGATTCCATCCGATGAGTTGTTGCAGCCTACGGACTGACCTTTCGTCGGATTTTCTTCCCCTCCCTAAATTGCCTCCCCTTTCTTAGTTGTAGACAAGCCACGTACCCCACCCCTCGACGGTCCGACTTTTTCCCGTAATTCTATTGACCCCCGCAACTGTGGTGTCCCTAACGTTAAATTACCCCGTTCCCACAAGCGACTTCGATTAAATAAGCTCCTCCCCGACCAAGAATGTCCCCCTTTTCGAGATTTTTCGTCCTTACCCCTGTCTTCCATTATTCCCTTCTTTTTTTGCTGGAAGTGATTTTGCCATTTACTTTGAGGATCAGTGTTGTGATCTGCGCTTTCCATTGCTATTCCCCCAATGTCACCCTTTCCTATCCCACCCCCCTTACTTTCTTTTTCCCCATGTATCCTAGTAGACCGGACCCCGTGTAGTCAATGGTCGCTTCCATCTCTGGTTGAGACCCCTCTTCACAAATTGTGCCTTCCGTTAGAAATCCTCCCGTTCCTGTATTTCTTCCCTCACGCTTCGCGCGTTAATGGTCCTTTTTTTCACAGACCAATTCCTTCTTGTCCCCCATTAGTTCGGGGACGGTCAGTTACCAAGCTACCCTGCCCCTTTGTCCTTTCACTTTTTCATTGCTTTATGGGATAGTAAACTTCCGATGCCTTCTTGAAGTCCTGACGAACGCGCACCACCTTCTCCCAGCCCCCCAGCGTCACAACTTTTTCGCGCAAGACCTCCTAAGACTAAATCTGCTAACCAATTCTCCTTAATATATTTTCCCAGCACCTTTGTCTCTGGACTTCTCCGGAGCCTCCCACCCCATTGCTAGTCACTTTTTTAAAGCCCCAAACCCCAGATTATCACCCGCCCGATGCTAAACCTCGACCCGTTGTTCATATTCTCCCTTACGGATGCGCCCCTCTTCCCCCGCTCACGCCTCTTTCTCTCAGTTTTGCCGCACTGAGAGCCGCCGAATGAACGCGATTTCTCGAATATTCCGATCCCCCCCCCAGATGATCGATTTTTTTTTCCTGCACACACTTCTTCGATGAAGTCTACTACCCCAAGCTTGTCCATCGAATCAGCTGCCCTCTTCTTCTCACAAGTTCCTTAAATAAAATACTGTTGACTTGCCAGAAACTTCACCGGACTTTCTAAATCATGTCCTTCCCGCTCCCCCTTTCAACCAGCCTCCCTGCTATTTTCCTTTCAAATAGGCTTCTTTTTGATGACTCTCTCCCCTTCCCTTGAGGTATTTTTTTTTTCTTTTTGAGACCTATACTCCCTGCTTGTGATCTTTTTTAAAATTTCTTCCTGTCGAACGCCACGTAGTATTTAAATGTTTGCCCAGTACCGGCGTCCTCGGTTTCGGACGCCTCCGTCCAAACCTTCTCTCCATTGATGCCACCACAAGGTCTTCAAGTTCCGAGGCTTGTGCGGTGTCTTACAGGTGATAGGAGTCGCCTCACCTTCGGCCCGTCCGAAAGATTTACTTTCAATGTATCGATGTTCTGTCCCTTGCTGGACACAAGTAAGCGCAAATCCGCAACTTTTCCGGCATTCATCTTGTCAGACCGTCACGTTTCCCCCCTTCATATATATTTTTCCTTCCAGAAGTTCGCACGACCGTCGTCTCTCATTTCTTCGCGATCAAAGAAAGAAGTCAAAGAGCACTCTCCCCCCGTCGCCACTTTCCCCTATCTCCTGATCACAGTATTTCAGGTCCAATTTGGCCTCGCCGGTAGGGCGCGGTCCATGAAGCTCAGGCGTTTCCTTTTTCCGTCACTCTTTGACCCCGATGTGTCTTCATGCACAACCTCTTGAGGAGGGTCCAGTTGTGCGCGTTCCTCTCGCCCCTCGTCACTCTTGCCCCTTGCAGAACTTTGGTTGAGGATCGCGCATCCGAAAACCCCCTCCACTTTCTTTTCATGATCTTTTTCCTCTCAGTTTCTACAAACAACGTTAGTAGATGCCCAATTTTCATCTGGGGCCGTCGTCCCCACTTGCCGCATTTAGTTCCGTCTTCCCGATTGCGCTCATCAGATCTTTCCCCCTTCACCTTTCCCTGATGAAGTATCTCCCCTCAAGGGATGATACAGATCAGCACCGACAGCTTTTCCTTTTTAGAAGATAGGCCTGCTGAATGACGCTCGTGGAGCGTCTTTCTTCCTCTCCTTCTCCTTTTCCTCTCCCCTATCTCTAGACGAGCGGCGCCGGTTGTTTCGCGCCACGGAACACGACCGACGACCCCCTGGAAGCGAGAAGGTCACGTGACTTCCCCTCTCCTCCCCTTTTTCCCTCTCTGTTTGTTTGGGCCTTGAGCTTCTTTCCCCCTTTACTCGCGTTTCGTTTCCCCTCTGCGGTCGAAAAACCGGAGCACCGAGGATCCCCGGAGCACTTGCATTTTCTCCCCCTCCTTTCCCCTTCGACTCTTCAGCGAGTTCCTTTTTAATACGGCAATTTAATCTACGCTTGGATTTTTGACCTGCGCTTCTTCAGGGCAATCATAAGGTTTTATCTTTTACCGTTTCATTCTCCCCTATCTTCTTCGGACTCCCAATCGCCCTGTCTGTCCCCATGGACTTTCCCCCTGAGTGATCGGAAGGACCAAGAATTAATGCAATCTCTAGAGTGATTTCTTCCCTCACCTCTACTTCGCCCTATACAGAAATTTTACGTTTAACTGAAAGGGAGGCTTCCCTAGTCATCCTTCCTTGACAGAGAGAAACTCTGGGAGGGAGGACCGACCCCCAGGGAATTGACCTTACTACTCTTTCATGGTCCCATCCCTAGTAATGATGTTAACTGGGTTCCGCCATTTTCCGTCTGAATGTTTTTGACTCCTCGCGAAAGAAGCTAGAAAAGGTTTTCACCGCCCAGTCTAGCGTAACTTTTTTCTGGCGCTGCATGTGATGTTGACTTTGCTTTTTTTCCAAGAGACCCTGATATACTTGGTTCGGAGACATTGTCGGCCCACTATTTTATGTTTCTCCCCTCTGGGAAGATTCCAGCAGAAGTTTGCGTCTTTTTTTGAGATGGAATGTTTTTCTTTAAAGCAGGTTAATCAAACCCCACAGTTACCTTTGTTGAGGCATCCTTTTTTCATCGAACCTTTCTCAAGTCCCCCTTACTTTACTTCATGGTCAACGTGAGGTAACGTGTCTTTTCCCTTAGTTCCTTTTTTTTCAATTTCATTCTTTCTGGAGCCATCCGGCTCGACCTGCTTCACTCCCTTTTCATAGAGACGCGTACGTCTCGTTTCTCGAGAAGGCGTTATCTTCTTTTCCATCCAGGATGAGATGCCAGCGAAAACTCCCCCCCCTTATGACTCACATCTTTGTAATCTGGGTGTCATCACGCAAGCTTTCCCGGGACAATACCAGACTTGCCCCTGTTCCTCTTCTCGTTAACTGAGCACAGGTCTCTGATCCTAAGCTGCTTTCGCGTCTCCACAGTCCCCCCAGTGAGTAGGTTACTAACCCATTGGTGAGAATAGGTCCCCTTCACTTCTTCTTTCGCGACCCTTTTTTACGGCAGCGGATCGAGCGCAGAGGGACTGTTTCCACGCCTGTCGATTCGCTTTCCCCCCGTGCGGCCGGAAGCTGCAGGAAAAATAGCTCCCCCGTGCAGTTCCACGTCAATTTTCCTCCCTCTTCTGAGTCCAAAGTCCTTCCCTTCCTCTTCCCCCTGCATAGAGATTAGCTTCTGGGTCAGCGATGGTGGCGTCACCGTCAGATCAATTGGTGCTCAGGTATGAGACTGCTTAGCCCCGTCCCTATCCTTCTGGTGTCTCGAGATTAGGAGTTAGCGAGCGCCTCCCGCTGGTGTGTTCTTTTTCGTCAAGCAGGGGGTGCTGTTAGCAGGGACTTTGAAAAGGTATCGCCCCCTTTCGGACCGGGCGAGCGCCTACAGGTAGCCTGAGCTGTTCTTCCCTATCCGATAACCGAACTTAATGGGGCAGACCCCCGACTTTTTTTCGGCACAGGATTATGAGCCGTCCTCGAAGGAACAGCCAACGCGGATGTTGACTCAGACGGACAACAAGA
>Ga0179593_1315233_pt1 | contig 18000 bp, 20 predicted proteins | sample CZODoug2_1_08_16_FD_185931 | JGI IMG/M metagenome (GOLD analysis project Ga0179593, IMG submission 185931) | Vadose zone soil fungal communities from Angelo Coast Range Reserve, California, USA - CZODoug2_1_08_16fungal (PacBio error correction) | ecosystem: Environmental > Terrestrial > Soil >... | reverse complement strand
TCCGTCTTCCCTGACTCCCCCTCGTCCCCGTCAGGACTATGCCGACTAAGGGGAGACACAACCCCCGAGGAGTTTGAATTTGACGTATTTGGCCTCCCCCCTCCAAAGCCTGGCGTCCCGGACTTTTTATTCGCTTGTCGGTGGAGACTTCTCCTGGGATGTTTAATGTCGCTTACACCTGCGTTTTAAGGATAGTCGTTGATGGCCTGAGGTCCCTTTTTTTGTTTAAATGTACAGGACGTTTCCACCTTTTACAGCCTGTTTTCAGTGACCCCCCCCATTAGGACCCCGAAACGATCAGTTTACACCTATCTGATTCTTTTTGTTGAGAAACCGCTCTGTGCTCCTTGCCTGCATTCCTCTCCTGGACGCATACAGAGTCTATGGTTCGACCCTACTTGCATGAGTTTTACCTCCCACACTCTGGAGATTTTTCCTGTCACTTTAACCCCCGTTTCGCTGAAAACTTGATGTTGCCACATAAGTTGAACCCTCTTTGGAGACAGTCTCGTTCTGCCTGCCTTCGTCTTTTGCAGGCTTTTCTTGTTGTCCCCCTTAACGGACGATTTTACTTTTTAAGGTAACCATGCTTTTCCGTCCGTGGAACGGGCCTTGTCGGCTTCCTCCGGATGCAGGTCGACAGTCATTTCCCGGTTTGTTTTTGCTTGCCAGCTGTCCCCTGTACTCGCCCTCCACACCCCTGAAACGGCGTTGACCCTGGGGGCGTGTCCGGGGTTGTACCTCCCCTTGAGACAGATTTGTCAGGAGATTGTTTTGCGTTTTTCCGGAATTTGGGGCTCGGCTCTTTTGCTTTCGATCGGCGGTGTCCCTTCTTGGCCCCCACGGCCCGGTGCGTTGGGGTGCTGCATCTCCCCAATACTGGGGACAACGTTTCTTGGTGATTTTTTTTGTCTACATTTGAGGAAGGAGTTTACAGGTCTTCCCCGCGTGCTTATGATTGTTGGGGCCGTTTCTCATCCTGCATGAGATGTACTCCCCCCGGGGATGGCGGGCCTCCAGCCTTACTTGCGTCGCATTTTTTAATTCACACGGAGAGTTTCCCCCAACAACTTTATGAGAGTATCGTCTCGCACATCCCCCGGTCCGTTGTGTGGTCCCTGTCGCCCCCCCAAGTTTTTTCCCGATCGGTCGTAGCAGCCAACTTCCTGGGATGCCCCCTGCGCTTCCCCTGGCGGCTTCACTCCATTTAATTACGTCCCCATCCTTCCCCCGCGGTCCCCGCGCTCAAAGCTTTCTGAACCCTGATTAAAACATTCTTTTTTGAAGGCTGTTCAGTCATTCGGGCATGCAGGTGATGCCACACCCCCTTCCTTCTAACGCTTCCGCTTTTCTCGAGATTTGTGGAATTTTTGCCCCCCATACAGATGGTTGTTTGTCGACCCGTTTATTCTCTCTAGCTGCGGGCTCCCTCAACCTATCACGGTTGGGGGCGCGTTACCCGTTTTCTCGGCATGACTGCGAAACTTCCCTTCAATATTCCTACAGCCCGTCCACCGCTAGCGACACCTTTGTTGGCTCAATCAGTTCTTTCTGCCTGGGGGGTGTTTCTCACCCCCACTTCTGTGTCAACCTACGCCCCTCTTCGCATGGGGGTGTCCGCTGACGGTAAGATATCCTTTTGACCCTGGCAGGCGTTTCCGTTGGAACTTCTTTGCACTTCCCTTCGGTTGCCGTTGCCTTTGACCCCTTGTTCCCGGCCCCGGCGAAGCATCCCCAATCGGTTCGTTTCCCCGGGTTTGCTCGCCCTTTCACTTTTTTTCGGCTCTTACCGCCCTCCGACCCCGGCTCTGAGGGGGGTGACCCCCAGCCGTTGTATTGATGGTTCTATTTGGGCCGTAGCAAAATCTGTCAGTTGGAAGTTGTTGGTCAGGTTGGAGTTACGTGACGGCTCTCCTTCTTCCCCCTTTTTTTCTAATTAAGGTTGTAGTGCTTCCCCATCCGCGATGATTGTCAGGCTGATTCTTACCCACGTGCGTATATACTCCTTTGCCAATAAGAGGTAGAAGTACCAGCTTTTTTTCGCGATGACGGCCTTCCGTCCGGGGTTGAGGGGGCCTTATTTTCCCCCGCGGCTGGTTCCTATCGGGGCCTCCCCCCCACGAACCCCTCGCGAATTTCTATCTCAAGAAATGTGAGCGTGGTAGCGGGCTGCTTCCCCCCCTATTTTATAGGGGGCTCTCTTTTGGGGCCGGAGACCCAGGTTTAGATGTTTTTTTTCTGCGCGGCCCCCCTTCCTTGAGGGGGCTCAGCCTGTGCCCCCGTTTCCCCTGCCAGCTGTACCCCTGGAGGGCTTCGGAACGCAAACCCGTCAAATTTCTTTTTCCAGATCGTGTTTCCGGTCCCGGCCCCCCAGCATGTCCGTAACTGTCCCCCCCCTACGCTCTGCCGAAGGTTATTCTCAGATTGCGGGACGTGCCAGTCCCCCGAGAGAGTCTCCCCCCTCCCGGGTTTGTCGGGTTTGTCAAGAATTTTTTTTTGCCTATTTGTGCGTCGTTCTGTTTTCCCCCCCAGTCCGAAACCTTGCGTTTTTACCCGTTTTCGTACACTACCCCTTTCGGTCCCCCCTGAACGGTTTTTTTTTTTAAGACCGTTCAACCTTTTCACTGTCCCGCCATGTTAAACCGATGCCCCCCGAGGGTTTTGATTTTCCCCCTGGTCCACGATTTTTCTTGGCTGCAGCGTTTTAGTTTTTTTTCCCCTTTCCCAAAGCTCCCCCCTGAGGCTTTTTTTTTTTTCCTTTTCGTTCGGACTTTTTGGTGGTCCCTCCCCCACACCATGCGTGGCTTTTTTTGCGGACACTTTTGGTCTCTTTCGTGTCGCCCTGTTTTTTGGGTGTTTGGTTTTCACAACTGGGGCCTTGGTTGTCCTCCCCTCTCTTGGGCACGGTTCCGTTAAGATGCGTGACACCCACCGCCCTCTTTCCCCCCTGTTGTCTGACATTCTTTCGTCCACCGGCTCAGGAAGTGGTATTTTTTTTGTGCTTTTTTTGGCGTTTTTCCCGCCCAAGCAGCACCGACCCCTTGCCTATGTCCCGGTTTCTTTTCACCCCGACGTTAGGGTGACCCCGTTATCCCCTAAATTTCCTTTTCCCCCGTCCCCTCTGCTTGTCGGGGCGTGAGCCCGTGTTTTCTCGCCTATTTTTTGGTGGCTTATGCTGGGATCTTTTTTTTCTGTTCTTTTGCCCCACGAAAACGTCTTTACTTGCCAGTTTTCCACAGCTCTTTTATCCCGCTTTTCCCCCTTTTTTTTTCCAAACTTCTCTGGGGTGCTGACATTGGCCTCCCCGCTGTTCACCCCATACTTTTTGTCGGGATCGGCCCAGATTTACTCTAGGGTGCCGAGGGAATTTACTAGTCCCCCCTGCGTGCTCTCCCTTTGTTCTGACCGAGTGGCGGGGGCGGTCCCCAACTACGTCTCACGTGATTCAGTAGACCTCCCTGGCGGGGATGCTTTTTTTCTTTTTTCTCCTCCTTTTTACTTCACGCCTCCTGATTTCGTTGCTCTACCCCAACGTCGTCTCAAACCATAGTTGACTCTGTCCCGCGTGTATTGTGTTTATCCGTCCCCGGCCCCCGCGACCGCCTTCCTTTCCCAGCTTTCCTTTCCCTTGGGCCGTTGCCCTCCCCCCCTTTCCTCGTCGTTCCGATTTTTGGACATTTCTGGGAGTCCTTGAAGATCTTGACACGCTCTTTCTTCCCTTCCGCACCTTTCCCTGCGGCTGACACCCCCCCCACGGCACATTTTTTTTGTTTCTACAACCGCCGGTTGGAACAACGGACGAGTCTTTTCCCTCCCCCGTTCCTCCTCATCAGAATATTGAAACTCGTTTCCCCCCCCCCGGACTTAACCGTTTTGGAAAAAAATCCAGCCCATTTAATCTAAAGCCGAGTTCCCTTTCCCCAATGCGCGGGCGCGGTTGATTTTCCCTTCTTCTTTTGAGATTTTTATCCCTCAATGTTTCCTTCCCGGCGTTTTATTCCGATCTCCTTGCAAAACACATTTTCGCTTACCCATTTCTCTTTCCTCTGTTTTCCTTCATGCCCGCGTCCTTTCTTTTTTCCTGTGCCGCCAGTTACTTACCTTCCGGGGTGATGTGGTTCGCACGGTCTCTTCAAGGAAGCCCCCCCCCGGACCGTCCGAGACAAACTGTTCCCTTCCCCTATCCACCTCGGTTTATTTTCACTGGTGAGATAGTTCACCGACATCGTTCCGTGTTCCACCTCTGTTTGCTGGCGGCCCCCCCTTGCCCAAGATCGATTTCCCAGGTTTTAGGTCTCGAGGACAAGCGGCCTCGGCTGGGCGGTTTTGCTGCCGACTTTCCTCCTGATTTCCGATCTCAGGACGCGTCCTTCTGTTTTCTCCGTGATGAAAGAGGATTTTTCGCACGGGGTCGGCTCTTCCTTTTTCCTGCTGGCCGGGCCTTCACTCTGCTATCTCCCTTCATGGGTTCCGTTACCGCCCGTGGTTCCTGTTTCAATTTAAGTTTTTTCTCATTTTGGGGTGACGGTCGGTGTTTTTTCGCGCGGCCTTCTTTCATGTTGTGTTTTCTGTAGAACTAGGGTTCCGTCTTCTTTACTGTTTTTCCCCTGTTCTGAACTTCCTCTTCAAAGTGTTCTGCCGCAGGCGTCTCCCCCGTTTTCCCCCCCCTGTCTCTCCTTGTTTTCACTTATTGTTTTTTGAGAATGTCGTCATTCCCCCCTCGGGCAGGACGACCGTTTTCCCGATGTGTTTTTTTCCCTGCTTTTCTTTCGGGGTCCTACCCGGCCCGACGTTTTTAAAGAATGAGCTTTTCAACTTCCCCCCTCCCAGACGTGTCCCTCCCCGTTTGAGTGGATAGTATGTTCCTCTTGAGTCCCCTGACTCTGAACGAGCTCTCACTTCTCCTTTTGTTTTCTTCTTTCCAAGTGAAACCCAGAGGGGTCTTTCTTCCCCCCTCTTCCCCGACCCGATGCTTGTGGTTTTTTTACCTGGAGCTTTTTTTTCTACTTTTCCTTGCATTAATGGTTTCGGCCATTCCTTTCCCTTTTCTTGACCCCCGTGATTTTCTAGTTCGGGGATTAACGAAGGTAGATTCTTTTTCCCGGGGTTTTCTCTTTTCTTTTTTGCATTCCCCCTGAGACCGGTGCTTCCCACTGACCTTTCTTGGTCCCTTTACGCGACTACTTGTTTTTGAGACTTTCTCCTTGGCTGCCTTTGGTGTTTTCCTCTTTTTTTCTGCATTTTTTTTTATTTCTTTCCTCTTTCCCGTGAGTATCGGGGGTATTCTCTGGCCTTTCCCTTTTTCTTCCCGTTTCACGAAAATCTTCCTCTCCCCTTTTTTTTTCGTTTTTTGTTGTGAGATTTTTATTTTTCGTCCCGAGGAGAAGATGTGGTTTACTAGATTCCCCCCCCGACTCTTCCCCTCTGTCTTCCCGGCATGCGTTTTTCCGACTAGTTCTTCCTCCCCCCCATTCTCAGGGTTCCTGCCTCCCCCTCCCATTTTTTTCTTACCAAATACTTGAGTGGTAGACGGTCCTGATTTTGTTTTTTTATGGCTTCCACCCGTTGCACCCCCCGCCGGCCTTCTTTTTTTCTTGGATCCCCCCTTCCTTTTGTACCTCCCTCCGTCACTTCCCGTGCGTCCCGTTTTTCTTTTCGCTCCCGGCTCTTGAAAATTCTTTTTGGTCGGAGAGGAAAAATGACCCTCTTGGCACTTGAGAACCCCCGTTCGCGAGGTTTCTCGGATTTGTTTTTCCTCTCTTTTTTTCTCCCCCGTGACCCATCACGGCCATGACCTCCCTTTTTTTGCGTAACGTTTTGTTCCCCATTCCTTAGGGGACTCAATTGAGATTTTTTCCCTTTTTATTTCCTTTGTTTGACCTATTTTTTCCATGCTGTACACCCTATTTTCCCGTCATGCCGCTGATTGAGTCGTGGTCCCACCTTTTCGGGGCGCACTGTTTGTTTTCTTTCGGCCGCTCTCGGTTGACCCTGGAGTCCCGCTCCCCGCGGTCCTACCGGTTTCCGCGTATTAGTTTTTCACCCCGCACCGCCGATGATTTTTTAGACGCGTACGTTTGGACTGATCCCCCCTGGTCTCTTTTTTCTGTCTGACCGCCCCCTGCTTCCTTCTTTCCTCACCTTTGCTTTCTTTTTTTTCACTGACCCATTTGGTTAGAAGTCCCCCTTTTGTTTTCTGACGACATTTCAGACGCCGCTATCCCACCCTTTCAGTCCCTTCCCTTTCGCGTCGCCGTGTACGCGGGCCCTCTCCCAGGACCCTCTCCCTCCGCGCAGCAAAATCCCCTCCCCCGCTGTTTTTTCGTTTTGGTTCTTTCGGACTGACCAAATTTTTTTTCTAATGCGTCTGTTTGTCCATTTTTTTTTTTTTTCCCCTTTTTTTTTTGATGTTCTGGCGCGCTCTGTCCTTTTTTTCCCAATCCCTATAAAGGCGGGGGCCGACCAGGGTGTTTTTTTGTTTGAATTTTTCCTTTTCGTGTATTCTGAGACCCGTTCTTTTCCTATTCCAACAGTCCCCTGTCTCTTTGTACTGTCTTCTTCCTGCCTTCCCTGGATGGATTTCTTGAGGACTCTTCAGAGCGGTCGTGTTTTGTGTACAAATCCCTTTTGTTTTTCCCTCTTCGCACTTTTTGTTTCCCCATTTTCCTCTGTATCCGGAGAGGCCTCCCCGCCCCCATTTCCCCGCGCCTTGGTTTGGAACAGAGGTGTGAATTTATTCATGGCGCGTTTGCTTTTTTTCTTGCCCATTTTGTTTTTGGCGGTTGTTTTTTTCGACTTTTGTTTGTTACTCACGTTCGGGATTTTGTTGTCCCTCCGAGACACTAGGTGCTTCATTTTTTTTCCTTTCTTTGTTCTCCCACATTTGCCCGGCGGGTTATTTTCCCCTGTTTCGTTGTTGGTACAGACGATGTTCTTTCTGTTTTGGATCCCGTTTTTTTCGTTTCCAATAATTGTTCGGGTCAGTCCTACCTAGTTCGTTCTTGCGGCATGGTATAGTGACGGCGATCTGTCGGTCGGGCCCCGTCCTTTCTTCTTTTTTTTCTCTTTTTTTTTAGTCTTCGTCTTTCCCCCCCCCCTCCCCTGATCGTCACGCGTCACGGTCCGATAAGAGTTTGCGCCGTTTCCCCGCTCTCGTCTTCTGTTTTTGAGGCGGTCTCTGTCCGACGTTAAAAGCATTTTTTTCCCTCCCTGCCGGAGTCATAGAATTTGTCGTTCCCCACGTCTTTTTTTTTCAGTTTTTTTTTACCCCTCGCTCCCCCTTTCGGCCGCCTCGAGCTGCCCCTCGTTTTTGAGTTTATTTATGTCGTTTTTTTACAGGTCCACTCGATCTCCCCCTTTCCCCGTCCGGTTTTATTGGTCAATTCTGCACGTCTTCAATGTCAGCACCTGAGATTGGAACATTTTTTCACCTCTTCTTCCCCTTGAGGGTCGGTTTTTTGCCAAGTCGCCGGCTTGTGGTTCATTTTTTAAGTTGAAGTACCAGCTTTTTTCCCTCCCAGATTGTTTCCCCGCAGGTTCGAGCCCTTGGCTCCCGTTGCCCCACGAAACGTCGGTGTCGTGGTTTGACTTAATAGCCGGTTACGTTTGTTCGTGATTCCTTCACGGTTTCCTTTTTTTTTTCCACTCCATGTTTCTCTCCCTGCGGGTGCTGCTGTTTTTTGACAAACCACAATCCCCCCCCTGACCGGTTTTTTTCGCCGTTTGTAGCTTCGTAGTTCGCGTGTCTCGTTCTCCTTTGCGAGTTTACGTTTACTTGTCCCGGCGCGGGTGTTTTTTTTTTTTTTGAATTTCCCAAAGGCCTGTCTCCACCACGCCCCCCCATTTTCGCCTCTCCTCTGTAGACAGTTATGAGCCTGTTCGCCTGTCGGTTAGCGACCCCCTTCACGAGAAATTTTGACGCCAGGGCCTTGGGGAGGTGTCTTTTCCCGGAATCTGAATTTCCTTGCATTCCTCCGACGGCCTCGGTGAGGGACAACTTGCTCAGGGTAGTCCTCGTTGTTCTGGTTTTTTTTTTTTTTGACAATTTGGTTCTTTGCCACTCGGGGTGGTGCAGGTTAACCCCGGGATTCTGCGGTGTCAGTTCTTTTTTTTTTTGATGCCCCAGTTTGTGTTTTTTTTCCCCCCCCCCAATGGCCGACGCCACGACCCCCGACCACGCACCCCCCCCCCCCCATGGAATTTTTTCGATTCATGTTTGCCTGCTTTGACTGATAGCCCACTCGCGTTGCCCCTCCCCCGTGAAGCTTCCCTCGCCGTTTCATAATCGGTCTCTTCTGTGCAGTTGCTGACTGCGGTGTGCGACCACTTCCCGCGTCCTCCCCAGGTCTTTTTTTCTTTGCCACTGCCCTTGGCTAGGCGCGGTTTTTTTTTTTTCCTTGTTAAGCCCCGCTCCTCACCCTTGTGTTGATTTTTTACTACGTTTCCCGGTGATCTCCGCGTCAGTTTTGTTTTTCGTCGTTTGAAGCAGTTTGGTTACCAATCGGGTTGTTGTTTTTTTAACTGGAGCTCCGTTTTTGCATCGCCCCCCCGCGTTTTTCTCGAGGTGAGCGCCGTTACCACGTCCTGCAGAGACCCTTCGTCTTTGTGTCTGCTCCGTTTGAGCCCTTCCTTGGTGTCCCGTTTTCCAAGGCTTTTTTTTTTCGTTTTGTTGCAGTGCCCCTACGAGTCGACGTCCCTTTCTCGTCGGCTTGAAGGCCCTTCACGCTGTATTCGCGGGGAACCTCGTAGACCTCGGTGGGTTTTTTTTTCTGTGTGTAACGCCCAGCATTTTGTGTTGGGTATGCGACATTTCTCTTCGGGTTTTGGCATCTAGATTTTGTCCGGGGCTTTGTCCTAAACTGCGACATGTTCCGGAGGCCCAGGTAGAAACGCCCCCTTTCCCCCACCTTTTTGCGGCCGTAGCCCCCCCTTGGCGCGCACAGAGTCACCCCGATTCATTACAGGTGGCCCACGAACTTTGTTCTTTCTTTGTCTTGCCCCTCAGATCCGTTTACGTTCCCGATGGACCGTTATTCTATTTCTGCACGTCGGTGAAGGGTTATGCCCATTTTCGGCGGGTCCAAAACCAGCCCCCTCATGGTTTGTCGTGCCTTTTTGAATGTTCCACTGTTACCCAGCGGCTCTTTGCCCCTGGTCCTCGAATTTCGGCGGTTCCCGAAATTTTTTGACACGGTCTGGCCCGTTCGTTCTGTTCCCAAGGCTTCCCGGTAGTGTTCCCTCCCTTTTCTTCTTGTGAGTTTTTTTTGTTTCGGTTGACCTTGGTTGTTAGAACAAGTCATGTACTTGCAGGTTTGCCCCCGCCTTTCTTGGCCGTTCCCCGGCGTTTTTGGCACCGTGATGGGGAGTTTTCCAGTCGACGCGGTCTTTTTACTTCTGTTGGTTTTTTTCTCGGCCTGAACAATTGCCTTCGCTTTTTTCCCTACAGGATTTTTTGCTCCTTTTGACCTGGTGGCCTTTTCGTCAACTGTCGAAAGTTCACCCCATTCCCATTGGGTCGTTCCGCATCGTCCGGCGTGATTTTTTTGCCGGGATGCCTGGTTCGGCGTTTGACTCTAGAGGGCGTGGGTGAGCGTGAAACACCTTTTCTATTGGCGTTTGGCCCCCTCTTTGACCCCCCCGGCGCTTGAAGTGTTGATTTCCTACTCCGCCCACATTTTTCTTTTTTCTCGACGATTGCAGAGCTGTTTCCTCGCCCTTTTTGCTTCCCATTGACACGCAAGCCGTTTGCGCGGTCTGACACTTTCCCCGGTCTCTCTTTCCCCCCTTGACGTTCGTGATCCTTGGTTTCCCAACCAGACCGAGCCGCTTTTCTCCCCGCGTTTTGTAATCATGCTGGACCCACTATCCCCCGAGTACAATGGTCTCTTCTTTGGTCGCCGGAAGGCCTGCGTGGGCCCGGTTTTTGCGGTTTTTCCTGCGCTCTACCAGCAAGTTCGTCTCGTTGATCGACTTGCTCCCCTGGTTGTCCGGTGTCATCTTCGGGGGTAGTTTCCCCCCCTGACGATGAGGCTTCTCAGTAAAATTTTTTGGCTCGTTTTCGTCCGTTGTCCTGCTTTTCCCTGACGGGGTGCCTGCATTCGTTACGTCCACTTTCGTGTCCCGGTTTCTCGAGCCCCGGCGTTCGTTTTTTTGAATGCCTGAACTTGGAGGGGGGGGTGTGAGACCTTCGTTGTTGGCGTTGGTTTTCCTTTCCGCCCGGCTCGCAGCGAATTGGCGGGTCCCCCCTCCAGACTTTCTCCCGGGCGTTCCTTTTTCCTGTTGCGGGTCAATTTTTTTGACGCAGCCGTACGACTGTGGTCCGTTTTCCCTTTGTTGTTGCGTAACCGGACCGGTTTCGAGTTTTGTCGTCGAATTCTCCCGTAGCGTGTTTTGTTGAGGCGTCGAGCGGGTACCTTGACTTTCTCCTCATCTCCGTCCTTTCCCCTGAGCTTCCGTTTTTTTCGCCGCTTTGAACGAGTTCGAGGTTCCCACCGGGTTGCTCGCGTCCGTATTTCCCCCCGTGCACGCTCACGGATAAAATTGATATCCTGGAACGCGTTATTTTTCTATTTTTTTTCCCTCTTTTTGCAGCCCCACATCCCCCGCGGGCATTCGCAACTCCACGAAGTTTCCTTCCAGGTCTCCCAGCATGGACTGGAACGGTTTGTACCACCGTCACCACTGCCGCCCCTCGGGGTGGGCCGATTTTTACAGAGTCTCGGGCTCGGTTGGTAATCTCTCTTTTGTAACATCTCTGTTTTTTGTTGTTGTTTTTTTTTTTCTGGCTTTATCTACTCCTTTTGGGCCCGAAGCTCGTGCCGTCCCCCCTCCTGGTGGGACTGTTTCACCACGAGGTGGTCCCCATGTTGGACTTGGAGGCCGAATGTTCCCTAAATGGGCAGGCTCCCCGGTGTCTTTCCACTTTTCCCGGTTTGCCTTAACGGGGCGCGTGTTGATGTTGGTTGCGGGGTCTTTTCTGTCTTTCGAACTTTTTCACGCTGGTCCGGATAGCTTTGATTTTTGGTGAGAAAATTGCGTGGGTTTGTCTTAACATGTTTTGCAGTGACAATGAGCCGTTTTTTTTCGCACCGCAACCATGGGATGACAACTCACTTTTTGATGGCCTTTACCAAAGGAAGCTTTTCGATGATGTTCTGGCACCGCTTTGACTCTTCGTATTTTGACACGATACGGCTCTACAGGTGTTCTACCAGGTTCCCCGTAACTTTGGTCTTTTTTCCCTTGACCCCACCCCCCGCGGCCTTGGGTTCACTTTTCAAGCGGTGTGGATAAGATTAACCATCGTTCGTATTACCCCCCTTGAGTGTTCGCGTGCCCCTTTCGGGTTTCAAGAAACCTTGGAGAAAGCTTTAGGCCATTGACCCGCTGCGTGGAAGGGCCCGTTGGAATGGCCCTCTCCCCAACGCGTCTAGTCGCCAAATTTACCCTTGGTCCCCCCTTGCGTTGCCCCCTGACGCAGGGTTCGGTCCTGACGACGGGGATCCCTACCCCTGCTTTGCTTTCACTCAACGGTTTTCGGTGGAAACTTGTTGTAGTGCTTGATGCTTTTGACGACGGGCTTCCCCCACAATTTGCCCGGCGGAAGGTTTCTCTTCTTAGGGGGGTCGCCCCACCTTTTAACGACTCATGCCCCCGTCTCTACGGTGCCGCGTTTCGTGGTGGTATTTGGCCTGTGAGTTTATTGGAAATGTATTTTCTTGTGAGACTCCGAGGCCCGTCTGGCTCCCCCCTCTTGCGTTTTAACACAGGTCGCCAACTACCTTTTCCCCGTTTCTCGGGGAGGTCTTTTTGGTTTTCTATTTTGAGTTACGAACGGCCTATTGCCGCGCTTCTGTTTTTTCACGAGTTTTCCTTAGCTCGTTTTAGTGCCCCCCCCAGGGCACCCTTGTCTTTCTTTTTCCCCTGCGCGCGGATGCGTGTGCTTTCCCCTTCGCACGTTTTTTTGAATTTTGCCAGATCTTTATCGTGTCCTCACGAACTTCATAGACGTACTTTTGCTCGCCCACAACGTCCCTCCTTAAGTTTGTAGATAGTTTTTTTTGCATGCTCCAATCTGGGACAGTGTCCCAGCTCTCTTCCCCTATTTTTTTTTTCTCTACGGTCAGTTAACGCGCCAACGGAGAATCTTTTCTTTGTTTCGGTGAGGCCCTCCTCTCGACCCGTCTTTCTTTGGTGAACCGGGTCCTGCAGTGAGCTGGCTAGGCCACGGTGCTAACCCAACAACACATTTTGTCGACCAGCCGATCCAAGTTTTCCCCTGCGCTTTAGCCGTGGTCCACATCGCTTTTGTCTCGCTTTCTGATTTTCCCTTCCCTTTTTGGGTTAACGCACCGCTCACCCTTTGTGAGAGATCCGTGGGATTCCTTTAATCGTCTCGTTTTGCTCATTCCCTCTAATTTTTCCAGTGACCACTTTCCTCCCCCAAATCCCCCCTTACATGTCGAAGAACACGTTCACCTCCCTTGTACCTTTTGTTTCTTTTTGGCAATCGTTGCTCTTTCCCACCTTCCGTCGCTGATGCCATTTTGGCGGTCCCCGTCTGTTCTCCCCCTTCGCTCCTGGGAAAGTGCACGGGAGTCCCTCGTTCACTACCTTCCTTTAAGAAAACTGATTTTTTTCTTTGCCCTGCCTCAATGCGGAGTACCCTTCATTTTTTGACGTTTGAAGTAAATTTCACACTTTTTCACCTCGTAGCTTTAGACGGTAACGTAAATCGTGCTATTTGGACCGCCAGGAGTGTGTGACCTGTAGATTAGGGGGGACGAGCAGGATTGTTATTGGCGTTCTCTTGGGACTTTTGGAAGTACCCTTTTATTTACTTCTTATTCGGTGTACACGGGTTGCTCTTTGCATTTCGTAAGTGATTAGACTCTTTCTCACCGGTCCCCTTTTTGCTATCCCAGAGTGAAAATCGGCTGTGGAACCCCCCATGGACTAATCCCTTCTTTTTCCTCTTTTTTAATACGGGGCATGGGTATTGGCTCCCCCTACTCGCCCCCGACGGTTTCGACCTGGCTACCCTGGACCCCGGACTTTTCAGCCCTTTTTCCTTTTTTCACCGCCACACCCCCAATTGACGAACTATGCAGGGGGGAAGGATGTTAAGCTGATGTTCTGCTTTTTTTCTTTTCTTTTACACACGAAACATTTCCCGTCTAAATACATAGTACCCTATGTCGCTCAGGAGGGAATGCCCCCGTTGTTTTGGGTTAGAGTCGTGGCCTCCCCCTCGAGGCTCGTGGCTCTTTTGCCTGGGATCGCTTCTTGGCTGGGTTTTGTCCCCGTCCTCCCAAACTACCCGCGTGTCCTCATGCCCGGGCACACGGGCCATCCACTTATCCACAGTTTTGCTGTTTACTTTTTTCGGACCTCTGTATCTCCCCCGCCCTTCCCCTTCCAAGGTTGTCCACACTGATTGAGATTGTTTTGTTGGGCCTTTTTTCCCTGCAGGCAGTTAACTTTTCCCCCCCTTCCCCCAACGATAGGTTGGGCAGAGGTTCCTCCCCTTTGTTAGGTCAACTTTTTTTTTTGGCACTACGAGGAAGTTGATGAAATCCGATTTCAGTCGTGGTTCGCGGGATGCGTTTATTAATGTTTGGTTGTTCTGGCTCAGTTCCCTTCGGACCCTTTGTGGGCCGTCTCCACCGCCTGGCGAACTGTAGATCAACTGCCCTCTTTACCAAACAGAGGATTTTTTTCGCTTTTCATCCCACAATCCCTAATCTGAAGCACATGTTCACCCACCGACGCCCTTTTTTCGAGGGGGGAGACGACACCCCAAAACCACCACCCCCCCACCCCCCCCCCCCCATCTTGGCGTGCTAAGTCTTTTCTCTTATCTTTGATGAAAGTACCTTTGTTCGTAGTCTTCCCCCTTCTCCCGTTGAGGTCGCTTCAATTCGGTCCGAGGGCGGGCGGGGTTCGTCACACCCCCACCTGCGGCTTGCCGCGACTTTTTAGGTTCCCTTGTCTATGGTACCAATGTGTTGTTTGGGGAGGCAACGGCACCTTTTGGGAGGCTCGATGCCGTGGCCCCCTCTTCCCCCTCCCCGGGTGCGGCAACATTGGACGCGATTTGAGGAGGCCTCTCCGCGTTTCGGCTTCCCACCCCGGCTCCCTAACAATTTTTTTTTGGTCCGTTGCTATTTTGACCCGCCTGTTAGAAGCATTCACCCCCTTTTCTCCCCCCCCCCTGGGACCCCTTGATGTGGCCGTCGCCCTGGTAACCTTCTTCCTTTCTCCAACGACATAGATTTCTGGGAGGAGACGCGTGTTTTTTTTTTCCCCGTCCCGAGCTGCGGGCCTTCTGGGTGCTGATTTTTTGTTACGTTTTGTCTTACCCGGCCTTTTGTTGAACTTGCCCCCCCCCTGGACCTCCTTTTTCCGGTTAACCCGTTTTTTTCCCCCTTTAAGTGCTGACATTTCCAGTTACTGTGCCTATCGGAACCCTTAAGAGGCCGGAATTTAGCCCCCTCTGGGCCGCGATGCGCCACCCGTTCCCCCCTCCCCCTGCTCCGTTTGACTCCTCACTCGCCGCTCTTCCCCCACGCCGTGCTCCCCCCCGTCTCGTATTATCCTCTCCCCTGCTTCCTCCCCTCACTACATTCTTCGCACCACCCCTCCCCCCTATTCCCCCTTCTCCGACCCTGCCCTCCCATCCCCGGCCCGACTCCACGACTTCATTTCCTTACCAGGTGTTTTTTGCATTCCTAGACCAAGAGGACGGCTCTTTTTTTTTTCGCGGACCTGTTTATTCTTTCGTCGACTCGTCCGCCGATTGGCACCCGGAGGAAGGAAGCCTTTCTTTGCTTCTCCCCTTTTTTTTTTTTTAGTTTTCCGCCCCCCCCTGAATTTTTTACTCCGACTCTCTTCTCAACGTTTACTTCCCAGGCCGCTGGAACGGCGTGATTGTTTCCTTTTGGGTGTCTTTTTTTTTTTTCGTCCTCTAACCCTCGCCCTTCTTACGGAATGGTCGGCCCCCCCCCGAACTCGTGAGAGAGTCCTTCGGCCTTTGCTTTTTCCCTGACCGGAGTTTTCCTTGGTATCCGTGATTCCATCACCCAGAGGCTTGATGAAAACCCACCCCAAGGACCTTACACCCCCCCCCCTCCCTTTCCTTGTGCCCCAACCGCGTCTTATGCTCGATTTTTTTTTAGATGGGCATGAAGTTGTTGAAAAAAGGAGGGCCCCCCCCTTCCCCCCCCTCCCGCTTTTTTTTTGTGAACCCCACGCCCTGACAACTTGTCTTTCATACCCCCGTGAGTCTAACTTAACCGCATTGTTCCGCGGTTTTTATTCTACGCTTTTCAACTTCTCTTCTACGGGTCGTCGCGAACAAAGGTTTCTTCCTATTTTTTCCCGGCAACATCTCTTTGCCCCTCCCCTTAGCTCTCGAGTCCTCCACCCCCCGCGCTTGCTTGGCTTCCTGAGAATTCAAAGAGTTGCCCTGGACCACCTCCCTTCTCCTTCTGACTTTTCACTCCGGGACTTTCTATCCTGGCCCGAATCCCCAGAGGATATCGTTGACCGTCTCGTTTTCGTCCCCCCTCCCCCTCCCCTTCCACATCTTGTATTTGCCAGGACGATCCAAGTGGAAGGTAAGTCGTCTACTGTCCCATTCGGACCTCCCTTGCTTGTATGCTTTCTTGCGTCTCGTTGGCGGATTTCCGATTAAGGCCCGCGTTCGTTTTTCTGCCGTTATGCCTTTTTGCTCGGGGCTGGTCTCTCCGTCTTTTGCTTTTTCCAGTTGGTCCTCGGCATTGCGACAGCCAATGTTTTTCTGTTACCCTTCATTTTTGGAAGGTCTGCCTCCGTGATTCCAATCTTTCGGGTCGAACTCCGTGGTTCCATGTGGTTTTAGGACTCGTTGGTAGAAGGATCATTTTTGTGTTCCAAGTGTTCATTTACTCGGTCCCACATGTGGGCGTCTGGGAATGTGCCCCGCCCTTTTTCCTCCCCTTTTTGCCCCGGCTGACGCTTTTCCCCCTTGTTTTTCCCGAGGTTTCGACTCCGGACAGAGGCGGATTTACTCTGAGGGTTTCATTTCTTTTTTCTCCCCTTCCGGTCTCACCATTTTTTCCCCCTCAACGTAGGCCTTGACATTTTCTGGAATTTAAGTTTTGGACGTTTTGTTACCCCCCCGCTTTTCGTCATGCCCGTCCATGTTTCCTCAACTTCCCGAGCTTTTACCACCCAGTTCCGGTTCTTCAGTGCACATCGGTTTCTTTCTTTTGCGAACTCCAACTTTTCCCGGTCGTGTTACCCTGAACGCAAAAAGACTTTCGCCAGGCGCGGAGGACTTCCTTCTTACGACTGGTCCTTTCTTTGCCCTTTGGCGGTTCTGGTGTTTTTTGTGCGCCTGTGTTTGACCGAGGTTCCTCACCAAGAAAACGCTGGCTTTTCGTTTGGGGCTGATCGCCACTTGTTGCCCTGGTTACAGGGCCGGCGATCTTTCCTTTTGCCCTAACTTGGAAGCTCGAGGTCACTTTGTTTTTTGAATTGGGGGGTGGTCTCTGGTTACAAATCTCTCTCTTTGAAGCATTGACATTTTACTGGGTTTTTTTCTTCGAGATTTGTTAGTTTTTCATGTGCCAGTGCCCCTCGTCCCCGCCTAGTGCTCTCTTGCTCCTTTTTTTTTCCCCCGTTCTCTTCGGGGGCAGAGATGCCGGGATTACCCCCCCTTTTTCAGGATGTCCTTTGTTTAAGTGTCTCTTTTTTTCCTTTTTGAGGGTGTAGTTTTTTTTTCTCGACCAGCTGACGGCGCCCCCGCACCCCTTCTGCGTCGTTTTTTCCCACGAACGGGCCCGATGGAGGTTCCCTCAGCCCCCCGTTTGCTTTGTGCGACCTTTTGACTTATCTCCAACACGGTTATCGATTTTGTTTTTTTTTTTTTTTTTTTTTTGTTTTCGTCGGTCGTGCAGCCAAGGTTTTGGGCACTGAGCCCCTGAGCGTCATGAGTGTTTCGTCCAAGGCTCTTTGTTTTAGCAGTCTGGGACGGCCCATTGACGTACATGTTTTGCGGTTTGGTTTTGGTGAAGGGGTCCTTCTGTAACAGCATTTTTTTTTCTTTTTACGAGGTTCTGACCTTTTTTCGCCTAGTTAAATGCCTTTCAACCCTTTCTTTCGTCCCAATTCGTCGGAGTCTGAGACTTATGCCGGGGGGGAGGCCCGTCCGAGCCTTTGACCAACCTGGCCTTTTGGCGGTCTCTTATACACCTTTTTCGGTAATTTCGGTACTGTGGTTCACTGACGATGGATGGCACTTACGTCCTCTGTATGAAGTCGCAACTTCCCCTCTCCTTTCCTGTCCCGGTGCTCTTTTCCCCCCGGATCCCTTTTTCCTTCCCCCTTTCTTTTCCCTTCCCGCCACCTTCCCCCCTTTTTGGTAAGCTTTTTTGACTCCACTATGATTGGAGCCCTTTTTAATATGGGCGGGGCACCTCTTTCTTTCGTGACACCTGCATTCCTTCTTTCCCTTACCCTCTGGCCCTCTTTTCTCCCTCCTTCCTTTTTTTCCCTCGGGGCGGCTTATTTCTTCTTACAAAAACACGGACCTGTCCCGTTTTTTCGCAGCGCTGTTGAAACGTCGCGGCAAGATCCTTATGATTTTTCTCCTTCCTGCGCGAGTACGTTCACTCTTGTACTCAGTAGTTGCCGATTTTTTTTCTTCTTGAGAAAGTCTCCAGGAGGTAGGCTGACGGGTCTTAACCCCTTTAACCACAGTTCCCGGACCTTGCCACCTTCCTTCCCCCCCCCTCCGCTGCGTCCCCCTAGTCTTCTCTTCCTCCTTCGGTTTTGTTTTGTAGTTCTCTTTCTTCACGTTTTTCTGGACTGTCTTTCCCTTTTTTTTTAGTCTTTTGCGGGCAACGCAGGTGTTTCACCTTTTTTGAGCCTTTTTTTTTCGGTGTTTTTCAGCGCTGTGGCTTGAGGCCCTTTCCCCGCGCCTCGTCAGACGCTCGACCCTTGTGCTTTTTCCCAACT
>Ga0179593_1425145_pt1 | contig 18002 bp, 16 predicted proteins | sample CZODoug2_1_08_16_FD_185931 | JGI IMG/M metagenome (GOLD analysis project Ga0179593, IMG submission 185931) | Vadose zone soil fungal communities from Angelo Coast Range Reserve, California, USA - CZODoug2_1_08_16fungal (PacBio error correction) | ecosystem: Environmental > Terrestrial > Soil >... | reverse complement strand
CCCCAAATTTTTTAGACGGCTGACCTCTTTTTTCCGCGAGTTCTTGCCCTTCCTTCTCGCTGCCTTGACGTTCCGGAGTGTCGTCCGTAACATTCTTTCCGTCCCCCTCGGTGTTTTTGTCACGTGTTTCGTCGTTTTCCAAGGGGCGGGAACGCGGTAAGTCTGTCGAGGTCTTCGCGATCCTTCGTCGACCCGCTCTTTTGTCGCTCTCCATGTCTGCCGGTTGCCGGGCGCTTTTTCCCCCCCGTACGGAGGGCCTTTTCCGTCGGCAAGTTGGAGTTACCTGACGGGCCGGTACTCTGTCCGGGGGGCATTTGGGTCCGGAGATGGTTGCCCCTTCCGCATTGAGTGACGAGACGCTCGCTGGCCGTCGTTGTACCTCCATGATCGACTTACTTCGACGCCCCCCCCCTCTAAGGAACCTTGGGTTGTCGGCGACTTGACGTTTTGTTTATGAAACTACGGCTTGGTTTTAGTTGGCCCGTCCGCCTCTAGTTTAAATTTTCGAATAACCCTTCTTTTCAAGGTTTAGATTCCGCTGACCCGGATTGATATTCGGCGCCTTTGCGCTTGCATCGGCCCTGGTCCCTTCCAATTGCCCGCGAGTCAGAACGACCTGCGAGCACTACCCCCGGTTCCGCGCTTAGAAATAGGCCCGCTGACGCGATTCGTCTCCCCCCTGGTGTCAGGTCCGACGTCATTTCGCTCGGATTTCCCACATACTTGGATCCGGTTGGTTTGACTCCCTCACTTGAAGCTTGGGCTTTCTAGGCGAGTGTGTTTGGCCCGCGGTCGTGTCTTTTTTCCGCTAAGCTGAAGTCAGTCTTTTGTGCCTCTCCTTTCTTCTCGGCTGTACCCCTCTTGGATGGTTCTTTTCCTAGAGGTGACTTTGGACGCCATGCGCGTAGGATCTTGAGAGGTTTTGATCTCGCATTCATTTCCCATCAGCCTCATTCCCCTTTTCGCAGATGTTCCAAACCCCCCTCGTTTTTTTACGTGTAGCTCTTTTTTATCAAGCGGTGGCGAACCGGCTGATAGCATTTTTGTTTAAGGAGAGATCTCCCCCCTCTCCGACGCTTCGTCCTGCCAGCCCCTTACGCGCCTTATCCTTTTACTAGCCGAGAATCTGCCTCGTTTACGCTGCTCAAGTCGATTCTCCCCCGTTGACGGCAAGTCCCGATCGTTCCTGCCTGTCCTCCCGTATCTTGCCGGACTTCAAAGAGAATCTTTCCCAACCTTGTACGATTTTTGGAGTCTCGGCGTCCCTCTTTCTGTTCTCGTTGCTGATTTGAAGGCTCTCGTTACCCCCCTTTGGCCTTTTACTCGCTGGCCTCGAAGAGGTTGTTGGGGTTTGCCAACGAATATATCTCGTCCTTACGTGCTACCGGACGGACATAGGCCCCGAAGATTCATAGCCCACGATCAAGTAGACGACTGCCTCTCTGGATCGTCGAACAAAACCTTAGGGGTACTTTTATTGTTGAGAACACAACCCCCCCCCCGGGAATTCCCCCTCCTTGCTATAATTTCTTCCCTGTCGTTCGCCTGCGCCCGCTCCTTGCTTTTTTCCCATTTGGCACGCGCGAGCCATCCTTCACTTTCTTCGAGGAACACACCTTTCACATCGCTTTCCCCCTACGCCCATCCCGAGGCGAGAGCTTTCGCGGTTTCGAGTCCCGATTGTTCTCGCGCTCGCGCCGATTTCCCATCCACGCCGTATGGTAGAAGGCTTCCCCCCACATAGCCCCAGGGATGGTGGAACCCTCTTTTTTTCCCCACCCTCCCTGCCTCCCAGCCACCGTGACGGATACGCCGCATCTCCCTACGTCGTCTTCTCATACTCTACGGTTCTGTTGTGTGTTGAGCTTTCTGCCTATTTCTTGATACGGCGTCTTCGTTTCTGGCGTCCTATACGTGTTTGCCTCACGAGAGAACCCCAGGGTGACCCATCACGAGGGATCGTTCCTTAGACCATTTTCCCCCATAGGTTTTTATTGATTCTGCCGACCTCCACGTCTCCCCCCAAAGCGGACTTCTAGACCGCCCCGACTCGAACGACTCCCCGATGTGCTTCTTCCCGATGTGCCTTTGAGCCCGCATTTTCAGACTGGTCCCCATCCCAGACTTGGCATCGCGCGTGCCAATGTTTCCCTTTATCATTACGCCGGGCTAGTCTGCCCTTTTCCACTCCGCCTGGTGCGACTTGACTTTCACGGTCTGACTCCCTGAAGCCACTCGGAGTTTTTCGCGACCTCCAGTGGAGAAACATTCTGCCAGAAGGAGGCCCCCCCTGCGATTTGCTTCCCGGTTCGATATTTTTTGCGGAGCGGACGGAGCAAGCTAGCGGGTTGCCACGATTCGAGGTGTTTTTCTCAGTCCCCGCCCTGGACCTCGCGGAATAGTCCGAGCGTGATGCTAGCCCTTCCGCTTTTCCCTCCGATTAGCATCTGTCCTTTGATTCGAAGAGAATCCTTCCGCCCATCTTTGTTTTTTTGCAAAGGTAGACTTCATTCGTAGACGCACCTGCCCTCTTCCTCCCCGTCTATCTTCACTTACTCCCGAAGTTTTTCCCTCAGCCGACATTCTTTTTTCAGAGTAGAGGGAATTTCCGCGGGCGGTTCCCGGGACATTTTATCTTCGCGTCAGTACTCGGTCCCCCGGCAGCGTGCGGCTCTTCCCTTCACCTGTCACACTTTGTGGCGCCCCCGAACTTTTTTTTCACTTTTCGGAAAAAGTCCTTGTGGTTTCCCCTACTATGATGGACTTCTGGTTGCTTGTCGGGAACGGCGCACGGAGCCTTCTACTCGCCGCGGCCCCCTCCCCCCAGAGTCGTCAATTTAAAGAGTCAGCTCTCAAGGATCCTCAGCCACCCACCCTCGATTCTCCTCGCTCCCCAACCGGAGCAGACCTAATCGTACCCGAAGAGGTTTTCCCTTTAGCGGAACCTCCCCTTATCCAAGCCCCCCACCTTTTTCGCGGGTTTCCCCCAACCAGTAGAGCAAAAGAGTCTGGATGACTGAGCGACGGAACCTTTCTCCCCTTTTTTGCTCCGTCTTCATGTAACCAGACTCCCCCCTCTTGCCTTGACTTGTAGCTTTTTCTGGCCATGCAGGAGTTGGGTCGCGAGCATTTTTGCCTCCCCCTTCTGCAGCCCCACGTCCGTCGAGTCTTCCTGCCTTGCGCCTCTATCCTCTCCGTCCTTTTCGACAGGTCGGCACTATTTTTTTTCTTTCCGCTTGACGATACTTTTCCTTCCAACTCCGCCCCTTGTCGATCTGTCACTCGCCAGTCCAACCGACCCCCCCCCCCCCCCCCCAGCTCATGACTCGACGTCCGCTCATTGAGTCCCCCCCAGTTTTTTACTTTTCCGTCGTCGTCACTCCGACTTCCCCTCCTTAATTCGCCAGAGCCCGTTCCCTCCCGGTCAGCCCTTTCGTCAGACCTCCACTCCCGAGGATTTTCTCCCCCCCGATGGGGCCTCCGTTCCCAGAAGTACGCCCCGTATTCCTGACCTTGGCAGACAAGTTTGTTTATCAGGAGAAACCCCTTTTTGTTCTATCGGCAAGAAGAGAAAATCCCCTCGCCAGTCACGATAGAGGGCCTCCCCCCTTTTTCCCCAGCCCCCACCCTCGTTCCCGCGACTTCCTTTCTTTTTCCAGTGTTCAATGGGGTGAGATTACCCGTCCTTGCTTCTCCGGTTTCCTTCCACAGGAAGCACTTCCTCCTCTTTGAGCACGCCTTAATCTTTCTGCTGCTTTCGAAAGCGTTTGGCTTCACGGTTGGTCACCCCCTTCGTTTTCCTCGATCAACGCCCGACTTGGGCTCTTGGATTCCTTAGAGACGGTGATCTTCGCCTCCACAGGCTTCTGAGTTAGCGACGATTCCCTGCCTCCTCTGATCCCCGCAGCATATTTTTTTTCTGCCCGGTCGGCCTTGCCTCTTTCCCTCCGCGCAGCAGTCTTCAATTGGTACGGGAAGACCCCGGTTAACCCAGCCACGATCGTCATTTCTTCTATCTTGTTGCGAGCCTGATCTTGCGGCCCTTCCCTAGGCCGCCCTTCGCATCGTGACCCATGTCGGCTCCCTGAGGTTTTCCGTTAAGCGGAAGAAAGATCGCGAATCCCGAGAATTTCCCCCCTCCGCTTGGTCTACCGCAGCCTGTCTTCCTCCGCCTTTTTTTATAGCCTCTCTTCTCGATGCATGCTGCATGTTCTCCCCCCCTTTTTCATGTTTGCGCTAGAGATGAGTTTATGTTTTCTCTCCCTCTTGATCCCGGTCCCGTCCCCACCGAAAGTCCGCTCCCCGCAGGTCCCAAGTTTCCCCACGCCCTGTGCGCAGTTCTTCGTAAGAGTCGCGTTATCTCATCTCCTCGTTGTTGTTTAGAGATTTACCTGGCGATAGCCTAGCGGGCCACAAAGACTATTTGACGTTCGGTCCCTTTTAGGTTCGCGCCTTCTGCTAGTTTTCCGTGGTCCGTTTATCCGGCAGTGCTCGAGGCGCTTGACTCTCTGCTCTTGATCGATTTTAGCGTGGAGCGATGATCGACAAGCCCATTCGATCAAAATGCTTTGGACTTTGGAGCTTAGGTTTCCTTCCCGCAGCTCTAAGCGAGTTGCTCCCTCTTTTAACTGACTCGCTTCCCCTGTCCTACATGTTTCTTCCTTTAGATAGTCGGCATCGTTAGTTGTCCTTGCAGAGATCCCCCTTTCGGCCTCCCCGCGGTCTGCCCGGACTCAGAGGATAGTCTTAACCGGTATTTACCGCATCTACCGCTTTCGCTCCTGGTTCTCGTTTCATAGCCTAGGGGCAGATCCCCTTTCTGCCCTTTCTTCCCGAGCCCCTGGATCTAGCGGCCATCTTTTTTTTTTTTTTTTTTTTTTTGAAATCCGCTTGGTTTCCGGTCAAGCTCTGTGATGATGGGATCTGCCACTATCTTATCTAGGATTACGCCAAGCTCCGCCCTCCTTTATTTCGGTGCGAAAGGTTTAAGTGGATCCCCCTTTCCAGAAACCCTGTCTTTTTCTTTTTGATTGTGAATCTAGGGAGAGCCTCTCCAGGTGATAGGCACGGATTAGATGGATGTTCTTTGACTTCCCGGAAAGTCGCCTTCTCGCTTCCTTTTTTAAGATAACTCCGTGAACACTGATAGTCAGTTCATTAGAGAGTGGGTTTTCCCGGTCCCCCGAGGGAGCTTCCGTCCATCTTTGACTTCCTTGGGTGATATCGAATTTTCAGGAGGTGACCCGCTCGAGGGGGGTCGAATCACGGTAGGCGCCCTTCCGGCGGTCCTTTTCCCCTTTCCGTTCAAGTGGGCTCTCTTCCCCCGGGAGTGTGTTTTCTAATGACGACCCCGGTTTCCGGGCGTGCCTGGGGCGGATAGGTTTTTCTCCCCTCCTTTCTAGTTTTCCCACCTGAAGAGATGCAACTTTCCCTCGTGCGATCAGGACATGATCTTAAGTTACCCGTTCCGAAGGCCTGGTGGGAGTCCCTCGTACCTTTCCCCCCCGCTTCTAACTAGTTCCGATTTTCTTGTTTTCGGCAGAAGATTTCTTCCCGACCCCCTTTATTCACTTGGAGAAGCGTGTCGTTCGAGACCCCTCCTGGATATGCGGTTCTTGTGCCCCTCGACGGAAGGGCGGAACGGCAGAGTCTGTCACGCCTCCCATCCCTTCCCTCTACCCAGTTCTTAGTTCGATCTCTTTCTGCTCGCCCGCTGAGTCGAGGTGATGAGGTATGTGGGCGAGCGTTCCGGCGTGCATCCCCACTCCTTTGGTCTACGTTTCCCTGGGACTTTCCGCCCGCTTTTGCGCGTAGGGGTGTTTCACGTGCGGGGTCGATTTTTGGGCGGACTTTTGACTGGTTCGCACTTCTTCTGCGGGGTTTTTTCCGGATCGGCTTTGTTGTTCTAAAAGCGCGGTTCCGTTGTCTGGACGTGGACGCTGGTTCCTCCTCGACCTTTCACTCCTTTCCGACTTTCCAGATTATTGTTCCGTTCCCCCCCCTCCGTTAACCGTTAGTCTCGGAGAACTTTCCCGCCCAACACGTGATGCTCGCTTTTCCGTTTGACTGAAGGCGAATTCCCCTTCCGAGAATCTTTAGCATCACCGCCGCCTCCTACCTGGCCGGTTAACATCTCCACTGCCGGTGAGCTGCATAATTCTTATTTCTCCTCGTTAAAGGGAACGCTCCGTCCGGTTTTTCCAAGCTTCCCTCTACGTTTTCTTTTCGCTGTCGTCAAACTTTCTCCCACCGATGTCCTCTGGGCTCGTATCTCGGACGGAATTTTGGCTCTTTACTCTTTCTTTTGCACGGTGAAAGGCTACCCTTCCCTCTTCCGGTGCTTCTTCCATAGAACTTGGTTGCCGTCTTGAAACAACCGCCTTTCGTCTCTCTCCCCCTCTGGGCCTTCTTTGGATCTGCTCGGTCATGGCTCGCCGTTTTTCTGCTGATGCCTTTTTGCCCTATGGCTGTTTTCTGGAACCTCCAAGGGTGGTCGACTAGTTCGGGCTCGCCGGAACGTGACGCGTGTTCCTTCCCTGCTTTGTTTCTCTGAGAAAGCTCTCTTTGCCCGTTCCGCGACTTTCCCCGGTAGACCGGTAAGCTATTCTCTTCACCTTTCGATCTTCAATAGTAGCCTGGACCCACGAGGCGATGATTTTTCCCTTTTTTTCTCTGCCCTAGGCCGCGGTTAGCTTTTCCCGCCCTCCCCCCACGCTGCTTTCACTTCTGTCTATTTTTTTCTCCATTTCTGCCCCTTTTTTTTTTACCTCGCCTGTGGTTGAACCCGCGTTTCTGCCACCCCCCAACCGCAGCAGCCAGTCAACTTCGAAGCCGCTTTTGGTCGATCTCTCTCTCCTCCTCCTCCTTTTTGTTTTCTCCCAGTACCTTCCCCGCTTCTGCGCGGCATTCTACGTACGTTGGACGTACGTTTTGGTAGTCAAAGACGGGTCCCATCCCTCGTTTCGGTGTTCGCGAATTCATCCCCCCCTTTGTACTTGGCGGTCTTGATTTTTTTCGCGCGAGCGTACGGTTCCCCACCGCGGCCCCCTCGGTTTTCTTCCCCGAAACCGTCCCCTTCATCCCATGTGCTCCTTTCTCCTTTCCTCTTTTTTTCCTTGTAGATCTTCATTCTAGAGGACCCCTTATCATTCTGATCCGCGCGTGCCACCATTAGTTCATTCTCTTTTGGCTGCAGCTCAGCGACCCTCGGTTTTTTTTCTTCCTTCAGCACTTTCTGACACCTCCTCACGATCAGCGGATGAAACACGCGTGGTCGTTTTTTCCACTAGGTAAAACGTTCCGATGTTTTTTTTTTAGCGTCCCAATCGAGCATCTGCCCCCCCCCGATGCGAGACGATAATTTAGTCTTTTAGGGTCGGCCGAAGGTAGTGTTTTTTTTCATTTCCCTCCGTTGCCCCCGCCGTCTATTTTCGGCGAATAGCCGCCTCCGGGTCGCGTTTCAGGATTACGCTCGTCGCCCCGTTGATAATGCTCCCCTCTCTTTTGGCTTGCAGACGTTCTCCCTTTTGTACTTTATCGCATTTCTTTTTTATTAGTCTTTTTTGAAGTCCAGTCCCGTTGTGACGGTTGCCCTTTTCTCTGCGATACCCTCTTTGCATGGCCCTCTCCCTATTGCGGGCTTCGGGTATAGTCGAAGTACCAGGTATGCGGTGCCTCTTTTTTCTTCCCCGTCCTGTTCATATCCATTCAACTCTCCGCCTCTTCCTTTGTTTGGAGAAAATCCATTTGGTTTGTTGGTTTCCTTTTCTTTTTCGGTAATTTTATCCTCTCCCGGCCCCTCTAGTGGGTTCTGTCCCTTTTTCGCCCGAGAAAAGGCCAGGACCTGTGGCTTCTTACCGAAACTCCCTTCAGCCGTATCCTCCCTTTATCATCATCCCCCCGCGATTCTTTCCTTCTCCCTCCCGTCCGGCACCCCTCGTTTTTTAATCGGTCCCGCTGAGGCCAACCGGCATCTCCGCCCACGCTTCGATCTTTTCACATCTTCTTTGAGTTTTGGCTTTCCTCGCCGAGCGACGTCCGCTCCTCCGCGTCTTCTGGCTTTTTTTCGCAGACGAATTGACCGACCCTCGTATTCTCAACCGCATGCGCAAGAATGGGTTTTTAGCTTTTCCCTTTTTTGTGCTCTCTTTCCCCCTGGTGCCCCAGCGTCGTTTTAACCTGTCTGGAGCCGTTAACGATAATCCTCGGTGGTCGAAGAGTTAGGACCCTAAACGTCCATTGAAGACCTTCGTTTCGTTCCCTAACAGCGTTCTCGGCTGCGAAAGTAGACTTCGCAGCGACACGTGCCTTGTAGTACCAGGTTGCCTTCGACTTTTTCATGACTTCCCTGCTCCGCCCTCTTTTTCCCCCTGTGGCATGTAAGTGTAGTAAAAGCTTTCGTTGATCCTCCCAGAACGAACGAGGCAGGAAGAGCCAGCCCCCATCCATCGTTTCCCATAGGCCAGTTTGGAATACTCTCTTTTTAGACAGACGCCAGTATCTTGACACCTCTATGTCGACCTTTCTTTCTAGAAAGGTCGATACCTGCCCCTCTCTTGGTTGTCTACTTCCTTCCGACGCCACTAATGAAATGCCCCCTGAATCACTCCCTCGTGGCAGAACGCCCACCCTTTTCCCGTAATTCCCCCCAGCTGTTTCCGTGTTCCGCGGCTTTTTGCCGAAGCGCCGTTATCGGAATCAGTTCCAGACAGCGAATTTCACCCGATCATAGCGTCGCGCCTTCCCTTTCCTTCCCTTTTTTTATCCTTTAGCGCTAACAGCCCTCCTTAGCGGTGCTGTCTCTGAATGTCCCTCTCTCTAGGTGTTAATAGAAACTATAGATTGCGTGTGCCTCGGCCATTTGATGTCCGAGAGATCCTTCCTCTCTCTTGCAGATTGCATGATCTGTTTTCTTTTTTTCCTTCGAGGGCGTAGAGAACCATTTTCCCCTTTCCTCTGGGTCCTCGGGAAGACAAGGTTCTTTTTCTCCGCTCTCCTTTCCCTTTCAGTTGCCGAGTCGCCGAAGTCTTCCTCTCTTTGCGGCTTTTCATCTCGTAAAGAGAAGATCTCAGTCGGCTCATTTAGGGCAGAAGAGGCTGTTTTTTTGTCCCGCTCGCTCAATAGGAGGCCTCTCAGTTTTTTTTTGGGATCCCCCGCCGCCGTTCTCCCTCTGTCGACGTTGATTTTCTCCCGAGGGCAGTTTTCCTTTAGTTCCGGCATTTCATACCAATTATAAGTTAACTTGTCCCGTTGGAGATGAGTTGTCGCTTTTTTTTCCCAGCTCGACCCTGCTTCCCCCCGTGCTACCCTAGAAGATTGCTCTCCTCCGCACGGCGAATACTTCGTTGTTGTTTCCCTCGCGCCGAGGTAGGAATTTAGGCCCCCTGGTGTTGTTTTTTGAGAGATCCGATTCGCGACTTTTCTTCTCCCCCCCCCTCCCCTTTTCTCTGCGGGTAGCCCTTCGTCTGGTCGCGCCTTCTGTTTTTTTGTTCCTTTGGCACTCTCTCTTTCGAAGCTCTCATGAGAGATAAATATCTCGGCGCGTACCGGAGCCTTGGTTGATGACAGGTTCTCTCGACAATCCGATCCTGCGGTTGACAATCTTTCTTTTACCGGAGCTTTTTCTTCCTCCCTTCGCAGCTCATGCGGCTACGACTCCTCTTCTCTTTCCTCTTCAAGCGTGTAGCCCAGGTTTCATGGAGAGAGTATCTCTTGCCCTTTTTATCTCGCGGCTCCTGGCCGCGCCTTTAATTCTCTTCCCAGGAGTTCCCCTCTCGGCGCTTATGTCGGATCTTTCTTTTCTTCTTGTGTGCCCCTTTTTTTTTCGTCAGATGCGAACGAATGGGTGACTGCTCGCCGAAGGTTACATTAGATTTCTTTGACTTATGCTTTGCCAGCCGAGCTCGAACTGTTCCGAGTTTTTTCCAAATAAGTCCCCCCCCCCCCCCCCCACCAACCCCCCCCTCTCAGCGTTTTGTGATGGGGAGAGGCCCACGTTTATTCCTCTCCCACTCTCCTCCCTCGCGGGGGCGTTGCGCTATCCCCCCGGGTGCTGATCCCCCCCTTTACCCCCCCCCATTCGACTTTCTCTCGATGGCGCGACTTCTAGGCACTTCTTAGTATGTTCGTAATGATCTCCTAGAATTCTGACGGTTCCTCTTCCCCCACGACCCTTTGCTCTCCTTTTCAGTAGGCACGCGTGTTTGGGCCCCCCTCCCGGCATAAGGCGGATAATTCTCTACTCTTTCCTTTCAAGATGGATATTAGAAGCCTGACACCAGCTTCCTCGTGGTCAGTTCTTTTCTCTTTTCCCCCGGATACTGCGTCGTCCTATAGACCGATTTTCTTCTGAGGGATCCCCCACTCGGGCAGTGGAGGTTCCTTGACTTTTTTTCAGTCTTTTTCTTTTTTCTCGGAGAGGGATTTTCTCTCTTTCCGTCCGCCGGGCACCACCCCGTCCCACCCTTGTCCCCCTCGCCTTTCATGAAGAAGACGTAGTCAGTTCACTCTCCTCTTTTTCTGGAGGAGATTAGGAAGTTTCTGCAGTTTGCTGGATTTTCCTTCCCCCCGATTAATGACGCATTCCCCCTTCCCTGAACGCGGTTCCTTTCCGAGGATCTTGATAGGACGTCCCGCGTTTCGCACGAAGGACCTTCTCGGCATCCTGTCCATCTCCCATGACCGCAACCCTCTCTTGCGCCTTTATTTTTACTCGGAACGTCCCCGTAGAGGTCTTTGTTTCGCTGACGAAAGAAGTCGTCTTTGGCGAGGCGTCGTCCGATTTTTCTCCAATTTCTCGTGTGCTCTAGTTGTTGATGTGACGCCGCCTCTTCCTTCGTTTCGGCTACGGCAGGAGTGTTTCGGGAAGTCGACGTTTTTCGTGGCTGAGTGTAGTTGTACGTTTTTCTGAATAGTCTGAGGGCTCTGAAGGTCTCGGCCCGCCCTAGTGGATTTTTCCTCCCCCTCTGTCGCTTTTGTCCGTTCGGGGTTCGAAGGCTGGCCGCCTCATCCGTCTAGAGGTAACTCTTCCGACTGTTTCCGTCCCAAACCATACTTCTACCCATAACCGTTCCTTCTCCAAGTTCGGTGGGAGCCCCCCCCCTGAGTATAGGTCCGGTTTCCTTTTCGATCTTCACGGATGAGATCTCAGATCCCCTCATCACGACGCGTCTACTTTCCTTCCGACATCCCTCCCGCTAACTGCTTCCTTTGCGTGATAAGCGCCTTAATTTCTCCCTCCCCCAGGACGGGAAACTTTCTCGCTTTCTGCTTGGTCCCTTTTCAAGCTGCCGTCGACTCTTTTCAGAGCCGTAAACCTTAACTTTTTTCTCTCAAACCCGCTTCCTATTGGAGTATCGTCTGTCCTCGGTCTTCTTGCTTTCTGTCTCAGTGCTTTTGGTTCGACAGCGACCCCTCTCTGACTGCTTCTTACTCTCCCTTGATGTCCCTCCAGAAGCGTTTTCCCCCCTAATATAGATCTTGGCCTTTGATACTGGATTTCTCTTCTCCTAGGCAAGCAGCTTTTTTGTAGTCTATACGCATTCCTTTTTTGACCGGACATTTCCTTCTGTTTCTGGAACATAAAAGGCGTTTCGCTCATCTTTTTCACGAACTTCTTCCTTTCTCTTGTCATCCTCTGTAGGCTGGCTCCTTGCCAGTTCCCTTTCTCTCCCTTCCCTTCCTTTTTTCGCAGATCCTCCCTTTCGTTGCAGCTCACGTCCTTTCTTCTTAAACAGGATTCACAAGGACCCCCGTCTCTCTCGCTTCGTATTCTGGTCCGAATCGGGCTTGCTCGACCTGTTTGAGGTTCGGCCGTCTCCTCCCCCCCGCCTCGAGATAGTCTCATGCAGCCCCCTTTTGTCGCTGGTATCAGTTGCGATTACCTTGCTCGTATGGTGGTTGCAAATTTTTTCTCGCTTGCTGGCCCCCCCTTCAGAAAAACTTCCGATCAGCCAGAGACTTCCCTATCGGCGATACCTATTCACCTCTTTGGTGTTTTGCGCTCGATCGTCCGTCATTCCACGTCTCAGTCGTATTTTTTCTGGAGGCGTAAGGGGGTGGCCCCTTTTTCCTCCTCAAAAGCGGCGTGAACAATTCGAGTGAATGCCTATCCCTTCTCATCTCCCCCAATCCGCTTTTTTTTTATTCCTGGAGGTCTCGGGATGCTTAGTTTTCTGAGCCATGCGACCCCAGCGTCATAGCGCCCTCCACGCCATTCGCGCAACCGCCTCGATTTTCTTGCAGTCGCATTTTTCCTTGGATAGCATGTTTCATCTACTTTTCTGCTTCAGTGATAGGACCTCTTTCTCTCTCCCCCCTTCTTCACTTTGAGAGCAGCAAGGGATCCTTGTTGTTCTTTTTTTATTGGGGGGCGCCAGCCCAAGATCCTATTGAAGCCTCGACCGAGCAGAACAGCCGAAGATAAGAGGTCTGAGACCACCTTTTTCCATCAACAGAGCACAGTCGGCCGGTTCCCCAATTGTTTGATTGAATGATTCCCCGACCCCTTTTCGCAAGCGTTGCTCGAGACTCTCCGTAGTTCATCGTCGTTATCTTCGCGATGCGGTTCTGGTATCCTGGAGGACCCCAATCCGCTTACGAGCAAAGGGTCTTTTTGCTGTCGCCTTCCACCCCGTATCGCTCCTTTCCGTTCCTCTTATCAGCTCCCTTTACCCCCTCCTTTGTTGGGGAACGTTCCCTGCATTTCCTTGACGTCGACGGCAGCTTAAGACTCCCGTGATCGTTCTTGCCCGTCAGATTTTCCCTCCTTCATCGGTGGAGACTAGTACGGATCAGGGGCTCCGGCCGTTCTCCGTTAAGGAAAGTAGATCGAGTAGCGTGTAGTTTTGCTTCCGAGAGTCGTGCAGCGTCTGTTTCCGCTCCTTCCCCAGACCGATCGCACGGTTTTGAGAACATGGCTACGAGCTACCTTTCCCCTGCGTCTAAAGGATGGTGGGTCCCTGACACTTTAGTTAGCTGGACCTCGGTTAGCTGGGTAGTGACGGCGAGCTCCCTCGCCAACGGGAGTCCCCCCGCCCCCCCTATCAAGCCCTCTCCATTTTTTACCCCCCCGCGCCAGTCCTCGGGATCCCTCAGCCACCGCGCTTCCCTCGCCCAGTAAGGACCCTCCCCCTCTCCCACGTAGTTCCCTCCCTGACCCGAGAGGTACCTCGCCACGCCCCAATTTCAGTCGGGCGTCCATCCCAGCGCCCCCCAGAGTCTTGATTTTCTCTCCGGAGACGACTGCTCGCCCTGATCCCTTTCCATAACAGGTCTCGCCCTTCGACGAATCTTTTCCTTTCCGACGGCGTAGCCGTTGTATCGCTCGCTCCACTTCGCCAGATGTTTTCTCTGGGCGCGTTTTAATTTTCCACTCTTCGCGTGACGCAGTACACTGTCGGCGCAGCCCTATCTAGTCGCTGTCGACGCCTTGCATTGAAGAGGGTGCTGTGTGGTCTCTCCTTTTGGCCGTCCCCAAAAAATACGCCCGCTGGTCTGCATCGCCCGTACGATACCGGACCGTCTTTCCCCGGTGACGTAGACGTGTCGCTCAGTCATGCGCTCCCGTTCCCCTTTTTTTCCCCTTGTCTCTCTGGATTGTGCTCCCAATCTCCGGGCCGGCAAGTACGCGGCCGGAAGCGTTACCCTCCCACGGATCCGCGCCAACGTTTGGCCTTTCATTCCCCCTTCCGGTGTCCTTCCTCCCTTTTGCCGTACCCTCGGCGCCGTGTCGTCGAGAAAATTTTTACTTCCCCTGCGTCGTTTTTGTCGACTCCGGTTTTGACTCTCCAAATCCTTCCGCTCCTTCTAGAGGAAATCCCTTCTTGGCAGACGCCCCGCACCGCGACGGCCACGTCAGAGGGTTCCGCGCTTTTCTCTTTTTTCGAGTTTTGCAAGCTACTTTCTCTACCGTTTAAATCTCCTCAGCCTTCTAGCACTCCCCCTTCAATCGCCCCGAGCTGCCAAGGTTCGACGTTGGCACGGTGGTCATCCCCGGGCTGTTGAGCGTTTCCCCCCACGCCCCCGAAGCGAGGTGCGGAATGCTCGGCCTCTCCCTTTCTCCTTTCCATCAGCAAACAGAGCTTGCGGCTTGGGTGATGGCCGCGCTATCCATTGCGTGATTTTTGCAGCTTCCCGTGGTTTCGAGGAGCCTGTAGTCGTCGGCGTTACTCCCTCCTTCGTTCGCCGTTCCTGTCCGTCCGGGAAGACACGGTTACCAATTTGACCCTCTTCCATCGAGCGCCGATCTGTCGACTCCAGAGAAGATCTCGCTGGCTTTTTTCTGAATTCCTTCCCGTAAAGAAGAAGGCCGATCCCATCTTTCCCGGTCTCGGACGGTCTGAAGAGGACTTTCCCCTCTCTCTCCCCTTCCCCCCCTTTCGAACAAGTCTGAGAGTTTTTTTTTTTCCCCCTTAGGCTACCAGCCGCCGTGCCTTTGAAGACGAGGATCGTTTCTTTTCTTGTCATGTTCATCCCCGGCTCCTGGTCTTCTCAGTAACTCTAGTAGCGTATGTTCCTCCCCTCTTCCCCCCCGCGATGCCCTTTTTGCATAACCCCTTCAGGCGCGACCTCGCGGTCAAGAACACGCATTCGCCTCGTTTTCTCTCTCGGCGAAGGGTCGCGCAGGTCTTTTTTTTCCCTTCTCTTTTCTTTCCCCATCCGTTTGTTTGTTGAGATCTCGCCTGCGAGATTTTCCCTCAGCTGCTCCACCACGATCCTGGTGGTCTTGACGGCGAGTTTCCGCCCCCGTCCTTCCGCTCGGGTGGACCGTGCACGTATTTCTCGAGAGCGACATGCGCGCTCATCTGTCGCGCGCTGACCCCCGTCTCCTTGTTGCTACATGCGTTTGGCTCGACAATCGTTTTTCTTCCTTTGCACGCGGGCTGTGCCGGCGGGTGATATCCTCGAAGCGGACTCTCTCCCTCTCTGGTTGCGAGCTTTTCCTTCATCTTCCGTACCCTTCGGCCTAACCTGCCTCCCTTTTCTTTGTATTTTTCCTCAGATCGTCCTATCATCTCTCGGGCGACAGATACGTCGGCCGTCGAATGCCTCGGATGTTCACCTTTGTCGTCCCGGGGACACCCTTTTCCCCTCCTGGCGAATTACTGGCGCTCCCCTCGTCAGAAGGGCATACTTAGATATCGTTTAAAACTGCCGTTTTAACGAAGAGCAGCTTCCCGCGTCGGGCATCGCTCCTGTTCCTCCCCTTAGGTATGATGGCGATTTTCCCCCAAGTTCTTCTCTCTTCATTCACGCGACAAGCTCCTTCTCTCTTTCGGGTGAGTTTTTCTCCTTCCCGGTTTTCCTGGGGGCCTGACCGTTTCCGCCACGGTATGTTGCTTTAGCATGATCGGCGTGCCCCTTTGTTCTCTTCTTACTGGCCGTCACTTCTCGTCCGAAGCGACGGGCTCAACCCACTCGCCTTATTCAATGCCGTCCGTCTTTGCCACTGCGGGTTTTGAGGACTGTTTCTTCAGAGGGCGGATACTCTTAGTTGTTTTCATGATTGTGAATAGGACGAATACGGCTTACCCCCCTCGAGAGGGAGTCTCCTTCGACCAACGTTGTAGAATAGCTTCAGGCTCCAGCCCGGATTCATTATGACACCTCCCCGCTTCGGCAAAAGTTTCGAGCCCCTGGTTTGTGGAGGTTATCCAGTGTTTCGCTTTAGGCCTTTTGCGTTCTTTGCCAGGCACGGAGATCTACCTCTCTTATAAGGACGAACCGTTTACGAGCTTTTCCCACTTCCCTCTTCCTTTCATTCCTTGTGATTTTTCCGAAGTCGACGTCACTACGACACGGGTGGGATTGTCGGATCCTTGAGCGGAAGGGAGTTAGTGATCCCCGCTTAATCCCTCCAAGACCCCTCTTCACGTCCTGGTTCTCCCCTTTCCGAGATCTGATTGCTGGCGCGCTTTGCTTTGCTGCACTCGACGTTTTTTTGTCCTTTGCTGCATGGAAGGCCCCTCGCCATGCCCCTCCCTATGGGCCTGCGGTTTAGCTTTTCTCCGGCACGAAGGCGTGCTCTCCTTCGCGGTGTCAAGCAGTTCTTTTTTTCCTATACAGAGCTTTAGTCTATCGGCGAGTCCTCCCATACCTTTTTTTTTTTCTTTGACGACCAGCCTTCAGCTTCCTTTCTGACGTAGAGGCCGTTCCGCGCGTTACTCCCTGCTTATAGTCGGGAGGTAGCCTTAGGTCAGTTTCCTTTCTCCTTTTTTGTCTCGGGTGGATGAGGTAGCTCCTTCTGAAGTCCTTTGTCCGAGTTTCTGTTCGACACCGCGCGTTTTTTGGCCTCAGGTCCTGGTTTCCTTCCTTCGCGCTCTACTACTCTTTCCAGCTAGAGCTGATGTCCAACCCGTTCGTCACGGCTTCCAGTTAATCGGAGCAAGTTCCTTTTTCCAAGTCTGATCCGCCTTTTCGGTGTCCTTGACTTCTCCTCCCTCTGTACGATCAGAAGAATCTTAAACTTCCACCCTCCGCGAGCGCCTTTTCTTTATTCCCCTTTTTTGAATTCGGTGACGTTCCTCCCCTAGACTCATTTTCCCGTAAAAGGAGGACGGGCAACGCAGATTTCTTTTCCGCGGAAGGTCCCCTCAGCCGTACCTCTTCTTTTGTACGAGAATTTTACCAAAACTATGCTTTTTTTCTTTTTTCTGATCTCCTCGACTTCCCTAATTTTTCTTTCTTCTTCAGAGCTGGGCGGACAGTCCTCCAACTTCTTCTACCTTCAGATTTTCCCTCCGACTGGTGACTTCCCAACACCGCCCCTCCTTTGTCCCGATGCTCTAATTATTTCCGCTCAGGAAGACTGCTCGCCGTCGAGCAATCTGTTTGTCGCCCTTCCCCTCGATTTGTCATCAACGGTTTTGTTCGCTACTTCATTTTTTTCTGTTTTCCACATGACCGATCCTTTTTTTAGCGCGGTCGGCTGGCTCCTCACCGCTTTTCGGAATTTTGGTGGCAAGCGCGTTTGATTACTTGGGATGACAGCCTCACTTCTCGTACCAAGCCTCCCCTTGGACCACATCGTTCATCCTACATTTTCGAGGCGATGATGTCTTTTCTTTTTCCTTGCTAGCCGAGCAGAGTTTTTCCTCCGTTTTTTCGGCAGATAGTTATTCAGTTCAGATGGTAGACGCGGCTCCCTCTGCCTCGGCTTTGCACCCGTTTATCCATCTGCACACCTTACTCTCCCCCCCCCCCCCCCCCAGACACCGTCCTCTAAGACGGCATTCTCCGGACGCCCCTCTTCTCTCTTCTCCTCGGTGTTGTTTTTTTTCCTCTCTGAGTCCCTTTCTAGCGATTTTTTTCCTTTTTTTTGGCGTACGGTTTTTTTTTTAGCAACTCGAGACCCGTTCCCCCCGATGCGACGGTAGATGCCATTCCATTCGACCATCGACATCGCTGTCTTCCGGAAGATTTCGCAGCTTTTTCCCTGCTCCAACGCGGCTCGTTTTCTGCAAGCCCCTCAACCTCTTAACCTACGCCCGAGGCTTCTGTCAGGACGACCTTGTGTTCCGTCTATCGCCTTTATCTCTCCCCCTTTTACTTGTCCCAGACTTCCCTTGAGGCCACAAGCTTTTCCTTGGTCTCTCAAGAGGATCTGCTCAGCGCCAGCCCCTTCCGCTGAAACTTGACCTGAGCCTGGTTCCGTGAACTGCCCGCGTTTCCTGTTGACAACGAAGTTGGGAGTCCCTTTTTTTTCCCCCCTCAGGAGGCGGTCAAAACTGGATTTTCTCTCCCCCCGGGAGTCCTTCTTGCGATCTCCTCCCCCCTCGTTCTTCCATCGTCAGTCCGACTTTTTCGTGGGTGGTTTATACTCTTTTCCCGAATTCTTGGTTTTGAATTCCCCTGTTTAGACGCCGAAGCGATGCTTTTGCCCCCCTCCCCGATCCTCCCCTTTCTTCAGAGGAGACATCCTTATTGGTGGAGAAAGACTTCTCTGACCCTATCCTATCCGGCGTCGACGGTTCGCCAGAAGCGCCGTCCCCTTTTCGTGACTC
>Ga0179593_1386671_pt1 | contig 18003 bp, 14 predicted proteins | sample CZODoug2_1_08_16_FD_185931 | JGI IMG/M metagenome (GOLD analysis project Ga0179593, IMG submission 185931) | Vadose zone soil fungal communities from Angelo Coast Range Reserve, California, USA - CZODoug2_1_08_16fungal (PacBio error correction) | ecosystem: Environmental > Terrestrial > Soil >... | reverse complement strand
GCGTTCCCGGGGACCGTGTGAACCTGGACTGATTTCCCAGGCCATTTTCTTATTAGAAAAGACCTCTAATATTGACCATTTTCCAGCAAGGGTCCTTTTCTGAATGAAGGTTATCATGTCCTGGTGACCTTTGCCGCGGTCCCCTTCCTTCACTCACGACAATGCAATTTGAGCTAAAGGTTTTTTCCCCTTCCTGATTGAAGTTTTGCCGCAGGCAAACAGATTTCTAGTCCGAGGTCAAACGGCCTTCCCGGTACTATTCCTTTTGTTCCAGGACGCACTGGCGGCCCCTCCCCCCCCTGGCAATATTTGCTAACCGCTGCTGAGTGAGTTACTCAAATCTCAAAGCCATGCGATTATTGCACCGTGTCTTTTCCGCCTTGACCCCGCAAGCCCGACTGGTGACTGACCCCTCTTCTGCCCTTCAAAGAAGTTTGCCTCCCCCCCGATCTTCAATTCCTACGATTGAGAACAGGCCTCCCCCCCCCGTGTTGCCTCCGACTGGCTTCCCGCTAGCGCGTTTACCCTCTGTCCCCCTTCTTACGCTTGGAGCACGACTCCGTCCGGGAACAACACATCTTACCTCTTTCACCCCCCCTATCCGGGCTGATCCTGTGTGTGTGAGCGTTTAATGTTTAAGATCGGCTTTAGGGTGCAACCTTCCCCTTCGTCGCCTCCCTGGTAGGCCCTGTAACCCGTTTTATTTCCGCGGTACTGGTTAGTTTCGAAGTCTTTTCTTTCTTGCCTCCTCCGATCCACAACACTCCCCATTGAACACTTCCGTATTTGCCTTCCTGTTTAACCATTGCCTTCATGGTGGTCTTTTTCTCCCCCTTTTTCTCCCGTCATCTGTGGCTGAGCCTCGAGGAGAACCGCTTTCCTTCCTAGACAAGCTCCCTTCCGCCTTACCCAGGCTTCGCTTCCCTTCGTCGTCTGCTCATGCCTCGTTCCTTAAAGGCAACGACTGTCACCCTTTTTTTTCCACGAGCCTTTTTATGCTGCAACTTTTTCCCCTCTACGGGTGGGTTTGTGGGAATAGTGATCCCCCGCTGCCTCTTGCTAACTCTGGAGACCGTATAGATCGATGGTCCACTCCCGACGTTTTATCAGTATCCCCAAAAAGATTCCGAGACGATTTCTTACTTTGGAATTCTCAGCAATCTAATCGATGTTCCTTTCGGACGCTAGTAAACATTCTCAGTGCCCAACAACTGATGTCAATCAAAGTCTGGAAGGGATGTATCAGGCTTTCCTTCCTAGGGCCTTCTGGACGTATCCGGGCCCCGACTGCGCACCATCCCGACTTCATGGACTTCGTCCGCGGTACCTTCCCCATTGGATTTACAGTGACACCTTTTTTATTCCCGGTTAGCGCAGGTTTCTCATTGAGATGATCTTTCTTTTTCGTTTTTTTTTGTACTCTCTTGAACGCCACGACCTCAATTGGGGATGTATTTTCCTTAAGTATTTACGTCTTTTGTATCGTTCACGAGCCTTCCGTGTTTCTTTAGAATCCTCAGCAGCCGGTTCCGACCTGTTTTTTACGCTGTTTACCATTTTTGCGATCGCCGACTTCTCTCTTCCCTTCCCGCTTCCCTTCTCCTCCCCCCCTTTTTTTCCCCTCTTCCCCTAGAGTTTTTTTCCTGTCTTCCTTCATGGCGGCCCCCCTTGTCTTATTTGAGTGGTCTCTGTTTACCATGGCTCTACCCCACGTTTACCATTGGCGTCCTTTTCCCTAACCCATTACCTAGTTTTCAATTGAAACTCACCTCACCGGTTTTCTTTGTCAACTTTTCCCTCCTTTGACTTCTGAACCATGTACCTTTTTGATTGCCTCTTCCCCCCCTCAGCCCCTGTCCCCAGGGTGCTACGGACTTTCCTCTCTGACAGGGGGTTTGCAAATTTAAGGAGAGTGCGTGTTCACTTTCCCTCCTTTTTGAGGTTGTCTCCATCTCCTCTGCCATTTTGGGATGAAGCCAGCTTGGCTGGATTCTTATTTTCCCAGGTTTGCCGGTTTTCGAGAATTTCCCATTCGAATTGTTAGTGGTGAAGGTAATTTGTACTATGACGTTTCCCCCCAACTTTAAGTTAAAGGTTTAGCTCTCTTTTCTCGGTTTTTTATATAATTGGTGACCCCCCCCCCTCTTCTCCGGTCAATCTTGTTCCCGCTTCATGAGGCACTTTCTTCCATCACCAATCTTCTTTTTAATCCCTTCCGTTTTTTTTGTTTTATAGTAATGTGATGATCACTCGGAGAAGGTTCAGCTTTTTTCCACGTATTTTCTTCACCGGAATTGTTCCCCTTGATCCCGAATCTTTCCCTCCGTACCTTCAACTTGTAGAGTAAGGTGTATTAACCGTCCCCCCCTTTTTTCGATGAACATGGTCTCCCTCAAACTTACCCTTCCTCTAAGCCTCCCTCAGCCACTGAGGGCTAAGTTTTTTTTTGCTTCCCGCGTGGCGTTCCAATTTCTGAGAATTAGTCTCCCTCGGCATTCCACGTCCTTTTTTCGTGGGCCCGCCCCACTTTCCGGTCTATTCCCGTTTGCCTCTGTCGGCCTGTGTTCCGGCGCCTTTTTCCTTTTACCTGGCTCACTTCCCCCTTTTGGTTTTGGCCTTTCCCTCAGCAATGTGAGGTTGAGTTTTCCGTTTTCTCCGGTTCTTTCTTGGAGGGACACCTGCCCTGGGTTAATGAACAGCATGAGTTTTTTTCGCCCTATCTCCCTCCTCATTGTGGCTCCATTACTGGGGATTTCCCTTTAACCTCTATGGTAAGTTTCCCTTCTCGGGAGTCCAAGGATCGGAGTGAAGACGCTTGTGATAGTTTTTTCTGATTTTTTAGAACCGTAAACCCTCTCTCTCGTCCTCGCTACAGTTTCCACCTTCTTTTGCTCACGAATACTCGTCCTTTTTCGGACCATCTTAGTTTTGCGGGGAAATGTATTCAGTACCGACCGATCTTACTCAGGCGAACATTGTCTACCTTGATCGCGACGTGACAATTTTTTAATGACGCCTTAGTTCCTTTTGAGCGGCCGTGCAGTAGTTTTCTTCTTTGCAAGCTTGTAACCCGCTCGGTGTCTTCTCTCTTATTGGAGAGTCCCCTCCAATTGCTTCTCCTAATTGAATACGCTTGATTGCAATGGGGTCTTCCGTTCCTGGACAGGTGATCACTGAGCTCAGCATGATCTTGGGCGTTCTCCCTCGACTTTTTTCTTTCAGAACCCCCTTCGGGTGCTAATCGGTTTCTCCTTACACCGGTCCTGGGACTTGTTCACGTCTCCGATTAAGTAGGCGCGGGAGAGGACTCTTTGGACCCAACTTCGCTATGTGAAACTCTAGACAAGCGGATATACCGGTCTCCGGCAAGTAGGCCCCACCAAAACTTCGGTCAGATGAAAGGTAGAGAGAATTCCATCCGAAGAGCAGAGTCCCTGTGCCCCCCGATACATTGGCAGTTGTGATTTCGATCTAAGAAGACGCCGGTGGTTTAAATCTGATCACGAGGACCTTTATATTGCTATGCCCGAACCATTGAAAAGGGGGAAAAGGGGCCAACACACCCCACCCCCAGACAAAGCAAAACACAAAACCACCAAAAAGAAAAAAACCACCACCCACCACGCCCCCCCAGGCCCTCCAAACAACCACCCAACCACACCCCCAACAAAACACACACCACAAAAAACACCACACACCAAACCAACACCAGCCCCCCCCACCACCCCCCCCCCCCCCCCCCCCCCCCCCCCCCCCCCACCCCCCCCCCCCCCCCCCCCACCCACCCCCCTTAAAATCTTCCTGTCATGTATTGTCCCTGGGTGCATGTTGAAAGTACTGGCATGTTTTTTTCTGACGGGCTGGCCCCTTCAGTCCTGGTTTTTCCAGAATTCGCGCTTCGACGGCCGAGTGCCAAGACTAAGATCTTTCCAATTTATAACCCTTTGAACCTTTTCCTTCGGTGTTCCAGATTTCCGCGTTTTTAATTTCGTTCCTCTGACCTGGCCACGGCGGATTTTAGTTGGAGCCTTTTGTCTATGTCCCGCAGATCTCACCATGTTATGCCTGGTTTTCCCCCTCGTTTCCTATTGAGTATTCGGGGTCGGCCAAAAGCTTTGCAGTTGGCCCGTTACGTCCGTCCCCGGGGGCGGCGGTCTGCTTGATTCTTCTCGTACAGTATCTGTAAATGCTGTTCGCGACCGACATCCCCTGTGATTCGTGGCGCGTGAGGACGGGGACGGAGGTTCGCTTCTTTCGAAGGGCGCAGCCCGGCAAGAAACTGTAAGTTCTTATCTGATCCCCTACCTCATGTTGCTTCGTGCGGCTTCACTATCCAAGCAATTGCCCATCTCCATTTCAGTTGTTCTTTGTATCTCTTCCACGTGCCGCCCCGGAACCCACAGTGGGGCCCTGTCACTGTTCGGGGAGTCGTTCTTTTTGAGAGTTTTCGCGAATCTTCCTTGTCATCATCGCCGGTCAAACTTTTCGACCTCTTCAACTCCTTCTTTATTACTCCTCGTTTTCTTTTTCTATATATACGGAACTATTCGTTTATAAGTTTTCAGTTTCCCTGACCACTGTTTAGTATTCCTAAATCCGTCATTTTTCCTCCCATTTAGCTTTCAGATTTCACCAGGGGAAAGATTAAAAGCAGCCTTTTCATCCTGGTTTAAAGGTTTATATATCCCTTCCTCCCCAATCAACTTACCTCAATTGTTATGAAAGGTACGTTTTTCCTACCCAGAACGAATTTTACACGACCTAAATTTGTCCTGAAGCCTCATGTACAGTCAAGGTGAATGTCCGCCTGGCTGCTTCCCCCGAGAGCCATAGCAAGGTGCAACAGATAGGAAAGGTGAACAGGATCCCACCGACCCGATAGATGGCGAACGAGAAAAATTCAATTTTCGCTCCCGTCGCGACAGCCAGGTGACAACTGAAGTCCCTTCCGTTGCATAAAGAGTTACTGCCCCCCGCTTGTGGATCACCGTATCCCCCCGTATACCTAGAACATGGCTCCACCTGTTTTTTTGATGGACTTCATTCTCCCCCCGCCTTCCCCTTCCCTTGCCGGCCCGTAGTCCTCTGGCTCTCCCTCTTTACCCCTTACCCCCCCCGTCCTTGTCACCCGCATCCGGCCTTTCCTTTCCCCCCTCCCGGTGGGGATTAACCTTTCGGCTGTGTTTCCAACCGTCTGCCCTGCTCGCCTTTGCGGCGACCACGGGGCTGGGTTGTCCCCCCCGGTATCCCTGAGGCCTTGAAGGCTGCCTCGAAGACCCATCCCCATTAACAGGCCGAGCTTTGCCTGGTGCCCTTGGAACCTTGAGCTGGGCGGATTTCTCCCTAGCCTTCCTAGTTTGCCTTCGTTCTACCCTCTATTAGGACACGAGAACCCGACTTCCAGCGACCTGACCCCCTTTTCTATGATCTGAGGAGGACTTCTCGTTCCGCCTGATGACCCCGGTTTGCCCTTCCGTCACCTTCTGTAGATTTTGTATTACTTTCAAAGATACCCCCGACCTCTGTACCTAGGATCCGCTGCCCCTTCCGCGGATAAACTTTCTCCGTTTCCTACTTTAATTCCTCCCCATAGGCAAGCACGAACGTTTTCTGTCAAGTTTGCTGTAGCTCCCGCCATCGGTGAAGAAGGTCTCTACCTCCGTTTGATTTTCCTTACAATGTCAGCCAACTGAGACGGGACATTTGCTGCCCCAGCCCAGTGGTTGGCGTCCTCTATGACGTCTGGTCTAAGATCGGGTCCCTGGAGCTGAAACCCTCCCTACTTATCCCCTTCCGGGGCCGAGTTTTTGTCCTCTCCACGGGGATTTCCTTACCCCCCAAGGTTTTTTCTTTGCGGAATCCGGTTTAGTCCATTTTTTTTCGGTGAGTTTTTTGCTATTACGTAGTAATTTTCTCCTTGCCGCCACGCCACGTTCAGCCTAACAGGGGTCGTATGGTTTAGTTCCCCTAGTTTCTCATCCCGGTTTTAGAAGACCTTGCTCTTCTCTTTTTGGCGTTTCCTTGGTTCGAACAGTCTAGTCCCTCATCTTCTAACTTTTTTTCTACGTACCTTTACTGATAAAATCGAGGTTTTCCAGTATTCATTAATTGACCTGACACCTCGTTCTGCTTTTAGTTGTTTTTCTTTCAGTCATGGACTACTTCTCTTGTACAGTTAATGGGGACTGCCCGCACATACCTAACGGCTCGGGCCCCCCTTGTACTCACAAAGGGTATGTAGCCCTTACGACCCTTGACTTGCCTCTCGAGCAACTGGGGTCTTTGGAGATGAACACTCACTCCCTGTCCCCTGTGCTTCCTTGACCGTCAGTCTTTTCCCCATTTGGAGGGAACCGGACAGTCTCGGCGTTTTTCAATCGCTTTCTTTGATCCCCCCGTCGCTGTGTCCGCTCGTGGAGTGTCCTTTAAAGCAGGTTTCTGGAGGTTGTTTTGATGTGCTGGTTATGCCTTCCAGAAGGGTCGTGGTGCCGGGTCATCAGAGCCCTTCCCACCGTACCGTTCCTCCGGTTGAGCGGCTCTTTCATCTATTTGACCCCTCTATAAAGCGATAACACGGGACTCCTGTTACAGACTGCCTGAAGCGCCTCGGGCTCTGCCCAATCTATTTCCCATACGCGTTTTCTGAGAGAGATGGTGATCAACCTATTCCTCAGGCGGCGGTACAAGTCTTTATTTAGCCGGTCTTTTTTACCCTTTCCGGTTCGTACGTCAGCTGCGCTCCAGCACCCCACAGGAGGATTTTGGTTGGTGGTTTGTTTGATTGGGTGGGGTGGGGGGGGTTGTTGTGTTCTTGGTGGGCCGGCGGGGATTTTCTTTGGGGTTGGTGGGGGTGAGGGTAGTTTTCTTTTTTTTTCGGACGTGGGGGGGGGGTGTGTTGTTGTTGGGTGGGTTTTTGTTTGGGGGGGGGCGTTTCTTTTTGGGGCCCTGTTTTGTTTTTCAGCTTGTGTTTTCTTGACTTTTCTTTTTTCGCAGGGTGGTTGGTGGGGTGGGTTTTTTCAGGGTTCTTTTGGCTCCTTTCTCTTTGTTGGGGTTTTTTTTGCTCTTCTTCCTTTTTGGTTGGTTTCCTTTTGGCCGTCTTTTGGTTTTGTTTTCTTTTTGATGTGAGGGGGACGTTTGTTCCCTTTTTTTTTGGTGGTTAGTTTGTGGAGAGGTTTTTTGGGTTTTTGTTATTTTGGTTGGTGTTTTTGTTTTCTTTTTGGTCTGGTGCTGTGTGTGGGGGTTCGGGTTTGGTAGTTGTCGGCGTGGGTGATTTTTTTTGGTGTTTGCTCTTTGTGTGTTTTGGTTTTTTTTTTTTTTTTGTTCGGGTTAGGTTTGACCGGCGGTTTTGTTAGGGTGAGCACAGTGGGGCCGTCTGTGCGGTGTTTCTTTTTCGTTTCTTTCTTCTGAGGTTTGGGTGGGTTGGTGGCGGGTGCCTTGGTGGGGTGTGTTTTGGTTGGGTGATGTTGGGGTCGTGTCTCGTTTTTTTCTTTTGTTTGCAGGTGTTTGGTTTTTTTGGGATTTTTTGGTTTTTTGGGGTTTTTTTTTTTTTCTTGGGGAGTTCTTGTTTTTTTTTTTGTTTTTTTGTTGGGTACTTGTTGTTGGGGCTGGGCCTCATCGTTTTTCCGGCTCATGACCAACTCGGCGTGATTTACCCCGGCCCCTGCCTCCCCGCCGCAATGACTTCTTGCTCCCTCCCCCCTCTTGTCCCAGCGGCTATTAGTCTACCCTGATATCCAGACTGTATTCTCCAGAACATGTTTTTCTGGGAGGAGTCCCCCTTTCTGACACTTCAATGTCGAGTTTGTTTCCGCGCCCTCCACCGTTGTTTTACTGGGCTCATAATTTTTTGGAACCATCAGCCCGGTGCTTTTCGTTCCGTTCCCTCAAGGTATGTATTTTCTGCCTGCCACCTGCCAGTTTGAACGTACCAGTCCGGAGACGGAAAGATAAAGACAGCAAGCTTTATTGAAAACTTAAGGGAATCATGTAAACCCAGGAATCTCTGGTGCTCTTGACATGAGAGCGATGAATTGCGAGAGGGGTAAGAAGCCGGTTTACACCTCCTTACGGCTATCCATGTACCTCCGCTGCTCTTCGTCTCCCTATACCGTATGATGGTCGGGCTCACTGAAAGCCCTCGGCTTTTTCCCTGAAACTTTCCCTGATCGGTTTTCAGGGATCCGTACGCCGACGACTCGGCAATCCCATGCGCATTATCTCTCTATGCTGACGACTTTCCTTACCCCCCCTGGAGGTCTAGCCCGCCCTGCCTTTGCAGTAGGTTGCATGGGTCCCGAGGTAATTCGTCTTAACCGAGCTCCGTGTTTGGAGGGCCATCCAATTTATGAGCCCTTCTTAATCCTCCGTTGATTTCCCCCCTCTTCTGCTTACGGAATGTCGCTGTTATTCACGTAGACTGCTTTGGAGTTCGCCGCCCTTGCAGCCCCTTTCCGTTTGGTCAGGCCCGTGGTGTGATTGATGCGTGCTTTTCTTCCATTTCTAGTCTGAGGCAGCTTAGTATAACAATTTTTTGTATCTTTTAAAATGTCGCTAATAGGTCGAGTACCCTTTTTTCTGACGGTGTTAGTTCCCCGTTGATACCTTGAGTCCTAGAGAGATCCGAAGGGGCTATAGCCTAATTTTGGCCCCTTCGAGACCGACACAGTCGAGGGTATCAACGCTGATCACCTATTTCGTTTCACCCCCCTGGGGATGCTCCCCTTAAATTTTTACCCCCGTTTTTCCCCCATTTCAACTACGGTGATGGAGTGGTTCTCGTCTGGAGGACTTGATTGTCCCTATGACTGCTTACGCTTTCCCCGGTAAACTGGTTCTGCATACAGGCGCGCCTTTCTCCGTTCTATTTTCACCACTTGATCCAGTCTTCTTCCACCGTCCCCCCCCCAGATCCTTTTCACCCGGATCGAGGTGTTCGCGTCTTTTCCCGTTGAGCCTACTTCGGCGGCAGGGATTGTCTCCTGGTTTCCAGTTTTCCCTCACTGCACCCCTGTAGCCTGTATCATACGGTAGTACTGAGTATGTCGGGTTCGTCCCTTTTTTTCCCTTTTCAGACACTTCATGCTTGGTCAGTCGTCGGTTTCTGATTTTGCGAACGCATCGCACTCTTTCTTTCGTATGACAACGGATCCCCTTCCCGTTGCGCCGTAAGAGTCTGAAGTCGTGCTCCTCCTGCCTTGAGTTCTTTACTCCCTGTCATTTCATGGTCAGGAACTCTTAGACCGCCCTGCACACACACTCAGGTGCCTTTGACGCAGAACTTAAGCTAGTCAACTGACCATGGCTCGACTTTTCTTCTTTTAGTTGCCTGTTAGCTCTTTCCCGTTTCGAAGGATCACATTGCCGTTTTTCCAGGTCCGGCGCCCCCTGAAGTTCTTTCTCTCAGGCTGTTCGGGAACTGGGTGTTTCATCATTTCTCCTTTAACCCACAGTCTAGGAGTTCCATCTCTTTTCTTTTTCTCATCACTTTTGTTGTTTTGTTTTTTTCTTCTCTTATGGACACGATTATCGACACCCTTTGTTTGTCCCCGGCCGCTACCAGTGGTCCTTTCCAAGCCCTCCGACTTTGATGGCCCTGTGCCGTCTGTCAGTTACTTTTCCGGGGCCGCGTTGCGCTTCCCCCTGCCTACTAAGACCCGACCTCGGCCGTTCCATGGCGTTTACTGAGATGCCGTTTTTCCGCCCTCTCCCACTCACCTCTTCGTCCCCCGGTTTCGGCCCCGCTCCTGCGTACCAGGTTAATGCGCTGGCTTCTCCCCGACGCCTCCTGCCTCCGCCTCCCCCTTTCTCTTTCCCCCGCCCACTATTTTCCGCTCAGAATTGCACTAATGCGGCCTCCCTCCTCCGGACCCCTGCCACCCGCATGTCCACGGCGTCGCCCCCCCCCCCTCAGTTTTTGGCCAACCGTCCTACTCAATACCCTACCCGATATCTACGTCCCACCGGGGTGAGCGATTTGCTATTCCTCAATGTCCCCCTAACCCGTCCTTCCCGCCCCCCTGGCTTACGTTCGGCCTAAGAGCGGCCCCCTTGGTCACCTGTGTCCACCCCACAGTGTCTTCCGCGTGCTTTACTACGGAGTGTGCCCCCTCTTTCCCAGTATACTTCTGAAGGTAGGATGTCAGAAACCGGGCTTAAGTTGGCCCCCGCTGGCCCTGCCTTCCGTTTCCCTTTCGCCTCAAGACCCCCTTTTCATGACCATTCTGCCTGCTACGGTTAACCGTTGAGCCCTTGTTCTTCCCCCCCATTTTTCTGGCAGGTGCTCTCCTGCTATCCCCCCAGTACTTTTCGTCTTGACTTTTCTTTTCCCGCAATGTAGCCCGACCAGGCCCGCGCGTCTGATTGCGGATTCTCCTTCTCGTTATGCCTGACCGACTTCCCCTTTCCCCCGGTGTTCGCCTGCGTTGCCATTTCCCTGATTACGACTTTGGACGCTTTCATTTCTCCTTGTTTTGGCCTCGGACGCGTGAGAATTGCTCCCGTCACGCAGGACCTACCTGACGTGGCCCGACATTCTTGAAGGGGTGGCCTCCCCTACAATTGGTAAGTGCTCTGAGTTACCTAATCATCGGATGATGAGAAGAAAGCGCCGGCGGTGGTGAAGAAATCGTGACCCGAACGTCCGATGACCTATTTTTCCTCCTGGAAAAAATTCCCCTCCTGGGCATCCGGCTCGCGTGCGTCCCCCCCCCTCCACTTCGGTCCTTCCCACGTTTTGTTCCCTCGATCTGTTTGCTCATTTTCGGCAGTCTTGCCATGTTCTCTTCCGCTCCCCTTTCCCCGCCCCTCCTCAGGTACGTGGTCCTTTCCCCCCCCACCCGTCCTCTTCTTGTCGCGTCCTTCAAATTCCTGTTTGTATCTCCAGATACGCATCAGCTAGCGGCCCGGCGGTTCCCATGGCGATCGACTCCTTATACCTTCGCTTCACTCCCCTTTTCGGTCCCTTCAGTTGCAGCTCACCATAGATTGTTTTCCGGACCTGTCAATGTCGGGCCACCTTCTTAGTTTACGGCGTTTCTGGTATCAGGTCAGGCTCCTTATCTTGCCTTCCCCTTCCGTGGAAGTACTTCCATCAATACTTTTTCGCTTTTTTTGTGACCTTCCACTCAAGGCCCCCCCGGGCTGAGTCCCTTTTCCCATTTCCCTTTTCCCCGGTAAACACGGGGCTTTTTTTGCACAATGCCTGTCCATGTCCTCCTCCTCTTCCACGGACAGTTGCTGTCCCCCTCCTTCTGTAGGTTCTTCACTTCCGTAGTATTTTTATCCGATGGTCCTTCTTGATTCGCCGCCCTGTGCTGGATTGTGCCTTTTATTCAGGGTCCGTTGTCCTTTCTCCCCAATTTGCTGCCGATGAGAGCAGTTTGCCTTTTTTCCTAATGACGACGGAACTTTTCTTCCCCCTTTACCTTCGCGTTTCTTTCTTGGCGTTGGATTCCTTTTAAAATAACTGCCTTTCGGAATGTTCCCGCCTTCATTCTTTCTTTTTTTTTGAATTTAAACCCTATATCTTCTTTTACTACCTTTTGTTTTTTATTATCTCTTTTGTTCTCATCCCGCGTTTTTTTTTTCCCGAAGGTCCCAGTTCTGTGAGCCTGTTTGCTAGTTAACCCCCCCTTTTTGAGATCACCTCTCGCTTACCGAAGTAAATTTTTCCCCTTATTGTCCTCCTTAGGAGCCCTTCACCCCTCCACTTTTCCCGAGACCTGGCGATCCACCAGGAACTGCCTTTACAGACTCTAAGCCCTTTGGTCTTCTCCTCCTTGAGCCCTCTTTTGTGAGTAGTCCCCCAGAGAAACGCTCCGCTCTTTTTCCTGGGTCCCTCCCCTGCTTTGCTATTCCCTTCTTTGCCCCTTTCAGTTATTTTTCCGTGGTCACCGCACGTCCCATTTGAAGGGTTCTCCCGTACTGTTCTTTGCCAGTTAATACTCTTTTCCCCTGTGTAGTTTTACTCCCTGTTGGATTTCCTGCAGGCCCTTTTTCCTACATCGTTTCTTATTGCATTTTACCTGACCATGATTCCCTCCGCCCTTGTTTTGGTCCCTCCCTACGTTGCATCTAAACTTGTCGATCCTTCCGGAGTCGACGTACCGCGGGCTTTTTACGGGAATTTTACGCTTATTCAGTTTAACCTTACGCCTCTCGGTGCTTTGGTTTTATGAATCCATGATGTTTCTCGGTTGATCCCCGAACCCGTAAGTTCTTCTCCAATTTTCCACAGTAATATTTTGGTTTGCTTGCACCCGGTTCATCAGTCGGACTCGATCTCCCGACTACCTGCGCACCCTTTCCCTTTTCCTTCCTTCTAGCGTTTCTACCGTTTGCCTGTACCTTTTGCTTTTTTCCGCGTTTTCAGGCCGCTGCTCGGTTCTGGTGGCAGCGTCGACCCTCCTTGGGCCTCTCTCCTGGGGCGTTGACAGACCTGGCTGCAGTCCCTGCTTGTTTCTTGACGCGGGCGATGGTGTTCTCCCTTGTGCTCCCGCTTCATTAACCCCTGCCTCTTCTAGTACCTCCCGACCTTTCTTCAAATGTATTTTCGAGCCAGGCTTTGTTGTCGATAATGCGTGTCTTTCTCGATTCGAAGTCGTACCGTTTTTTTTGCGTACTCCACTTTACCCCACCCCCCTTAGTCCTTGTGCCCCAAGTCGCTACTTTTTCAAAAGGGGTTCCGTTCAATCCTGTTTCCCTTCAGCGACCTTTTTGAGCGTTTCTCCCACACTTTTCTTGTTTCCTCCCGATAAATTGTCGAGTCAGAGAACCCGCCGATCGGGGCCCAAATCTTGGAAAGATGTTTATTTTTCTTGGATGATGCCGCAAATGTAACTGGTTCACCCGGGTCCATTTTAACTACTTCCCGCCCTTCTTGGGTCCCCTCGTAGTTACTTGGTGTCGCTTAGGCTTTCAGGAACCCCGTTGAGGTTGAAGACGAAATTGCGTCCGTCGTCAGGGTCGTTTTTAACCTAGATATTCCCCTTCACCCCCGGGACATCCGGACTAGGTGGATAGAGGTGTTTAGCCGTCTTTCCTTTTCGCACCCCGGACTTTCGTTTTCTTTCTTTCGCTTAGGGTTTGTTTTGTAGAGTCGGCACCCAGGTGCTACTGGAATATCCTGTCTTTACTTTCTTCTTTCTGGCCTTCCCCCACAAATTTTTTTTCCCAGGGGTACAGGACTCGTTCCTTCGAAACGGATGGGCGAGTTGGTTGAAGGGTTAGGCGAATTCCGCCACGATTGTACCTGGACCACAATGAGTAGTTGCCCTGAGCTCCTTTTTCATTTTTTACTTCATTCCTGGCGCGGTGCTCCGTACCCTTCCTTCACCTGGTCCTGGCTTTCCCTAAGTCTGAATCCCTGCTTCGTGCGTTAAGTACGTCCGGCAACTCACCTTTGCTGCTCCACTTTAAGGGTTGCATTGTCTCGTTCTTTTCTCCCCCTTTCGGAAAGGATACCTTGCCGCTTGCACTAAATGTCCCGCTCCTTAGAGGGGCGCCTTCGGCTGTTTCACCTCCTTGTTGGTCCGTAGGGCCCCAGTTCTCACCTCACTCGTTTCATGATCTCTCTTTCCTCTTCCGTATTTTCTGACTTCCCGAGTTCAGTCAACTCTGTAATTTTAAAACGTGTTGTAACCGGCCTGGACTGACAGTTTAGTTCCCCCTGAACAGAGTTCGCGCCCAGCTAGTTTCGCTTCTGACAGGGAATTCTTAGTCTTTTCTCGGTTGAGGGTCGCTTAATTACTACGCAGCACGACAGCACTTTCGTCTGAGGGCGGGCAGCCGACGCAGTCTGACCGCACACAGAACCGATAGCAGGAGGGAGAACGTGCCGGTACACCTGTCGAGCTTTTGCCCCTGCTGCACGGATGCCCCCAGCCCTTTCTTTGGCAAAGCCTTCCCTTGGCCTCTATAACCGTCCCGCTACTGTGCAGCCCTAACAGTTCCCAGTGTGTACCTTCGCAGCACGAAATTCCTTGACCCCAGCATCGCCAAAGATTCTTTTCTCCCGCCACGAGTCGACATGCCCCCCTCCGCTTTCTCTCTCCCCGTATTCTTCTCCCTTACCCTACGACTGAGACAGGTCACACTTTTGTGCTCCCTGTTTGCTCTTCAAGTCCCCCCCGCCCTGCACTCCTTTCCCCCTGACGTTCTTTTCTCCCCTGTCGCAGACCGAAATACTTCAAAAGCCTGTCATCCCCGGTTTACAAAGTGACTAAGTGAGGCAGAGGTTTTTAAGGTGAAGATCTGGATCTCGTTTTGCAACGTTACCCCGTCCACTTGCGAGCAGTTCGGAGGAGCACACCTTTATGTGGTCTGCATCCTAAGGCCTTTTCATCTTTCCAGCGTGAAGGACCCGACGACCCCACTGACAAAAGACGGTCACTGGGACCGGTGCACACTTATAATGATCGCCAATATGCGTCATCAGGTGGAGCCCGCGCATCAATCGACGTCGTCTTTCTCGACCCTCCCGCGCGGATTTCTCCCCCTCTTAGCTGACTGGCATTAGTGGACGTCTCCCTCTGACCGTCAATGACACCACTCCCTATGACCCCGTTCCGCTCCAACGCTGTAGCCTGAATGTTCCACAATATCAGTTTGTAAGTATGATCTCTTTTCTGTTCTCTGATCCTCTAGCCCTGTCCACTTGATAAGCTCCCACCCCCGCTTCGAGCTCGGTGCTGCAGTTTTTGCGTCGACACTCCCAAGAGAAGGTTGAGGTTTCCCCTTATCCGGCCCTATCTTCCCTCGTTACTCCCACGGATGGAAGGTTCTGCGCAAGGTGTCGGTCGCTGTTTTTTACCTCGCGGCCCCGTTTTTTACGCGGCCAACAGCCAAGACTCGACCGGAGTTGGCTTGCCTCGGACCTAAAATTTGGTTTAGTCAAATTTCTGTAGAGGATACTTGCAGCCAGGGGGTTCTTTCCCGTGAATCTTTCTTTATCTTTACCTGATACTAAGCCACTCCCCGGGTTTCTAAGGGACCATCCTCTATTTGTGAGCCGACGATGGCATCAGGTTCCCTCCGTCCAGTTTTGATTTTTGTACCCAGGTTTTCCCCGGCGTTTATCGAGCCTTTCCATTCTTCGTCCCGCCGCGTCCCTTTCTTTTATCCTGTTCAATCTCCACATAGAGGGTAATGAGGCCCTCCTTTTTGCCAAAGAGTTGGCGTTCTTTCTATCGGCTTGATCTCCTCCCACCTTTTCATTCTCCATGGCGTTGAGTCCCCGACATACCCCCCTTTCGAGGGTTCAAGGAACCCTCATCACGTTCTGATGGAACTTTGCCGCCCAAGTGACCTTGATGCCCGTTTTCCACGGTGACCTTGGGTTACCAACTCGCCTGTCCCTGTGTTGTAAGGACCGTCCTCCCGGACATTTTTGGCCCCGACAGGGCGCATCTGCAGGGTACATTGGACTCCCTCCTTCTTGTTTCTCCGCTGTGTGCTCGTTGGAGCTTCTCCTGCAGGGGATGGTCCTTGATTTTTCTGGTAGTGACAGTTGTTTTGGTGCGCGCAATTTCCATAGATGTTAAGTGGTTCCGGTTGACTTGGAATTCACACCCTTGCCACAGTACCTTTAGGAGGGTCGACCGTTTGGGGACTTTTCTCCAGTTGTTCCACGCTCGAACTTTGACCCCGACGGTGACGACGCCTGCGGCCTCGGTGGTGGATCCTCCCCCTATGCTCGATTTTACTAATTGTTTTGTTTCTCTCGATGGGTTTTACACCGAGGCGATAATTCCGGGGGTGAACGCGTCTGGGGTCTAGCCGGTCCTCTCTTACTCTGAGAGACCCCGCGCGCTAACCGCCTATCAACGGTAACTGTTTCAGCCCGGAAGGTACTGCACCCCCCCCTTCGGCGATGCCCCTGGCTCTCCCCCGGACCGGCTACAGAAAGCTCCAGCCCATGATGGGCAGATACGAGTGACATGCGTCGAAGGATACTCACTCGGAAGTGACCCTCTCAGGCCTGGCGTGCCAGTCCCCACTGTAATTTGCCGAGTCCTTTCCGAACAGGCCAGGGGTTTGTGGTTAGTCGCCCGTCCCCGGCTGGCTACGTCACTGTTTGACCAGTCCGACCCTTCGGTGAGTTAGCACTTCCTTTCCAGCAGTTCCTAACTTTTGTCTGGCCTGCCACCTGCCCTTGGGGACCTTAAGCGATGATTTCTAGCCATTCCCCCTATCCGTCCCGACTTGTGTGCCGCCACCAGTGCTCTGGCAAACTCTATTGTGCTTTTAAGGCGCGGAGCAAAGGGGTTGACAGCTTTGCGAGACGACTTTCTCATTTCGTCTGCCTGCGTCGTAACCGTACTTCCTAGATGCTTGGGTCTTGCCCTTGCCTGGTTCGTATAAATCCGACTATCACTTCCATGTCAAACTACGGAGGGGGTGCTTCCTGATTACTTTCGAGCTCCTGAGGAACTGCGCCCTTTTCTTCAAAGGACTCGCGACCTGACTTGCCTCCTCCTTGGTTTTCGAGTACGACCTTCTTCTGGTTTTGGGTCTTCCCGTCGTTTGAGCTTTTCCTGGACGCCTCTTCCGTGGCTCGGACTCGATCAGCCCTTGAAGTCACCTTAGTTGATTGCATGGTGATCTTTTTTTTGACTGGATCGACCCACATCCCATCCTTTACGCTTGCTTTGCGCTTGCCTGAACTAAACTGTCGGATCGTCCTTGTTTGCGATGGATGTGCGTGTCAGCTTCTCCGGTAAGATTTTAAGCGGATATCCTCGGTCCTCCCCGGCGTAATACTTTTTGAGGTCGGACCTGGTAGCGTACCATGGTGCACGTCATCCGGGGTCAGGCAGCTAAGTGTCAGCGCGTTTCTCAGTCCGACCTCAGCTCTGCCTTGTTATCGCATTTTTTCGCGTGGCAGCTACTTCTCTTTCCAGCGGCTGCCCCACCTAGGACTTTTCTCCTTTAGATTGCTTCCAGGACTCACAATTGCACACGGTGATTACAAAACTAGGAATTTGGAATGGCTTGTTTTTGTCTCTGAGGACGGATTTTTCCCCCTCGGCAGATTTAAGGCCTCCTGCGCAGTCAAGAGTGTTCAGCCTGCCTCCCGGGCTTTTGCGGCGCTTTTACCTTGTTTCCACTCCCAGATTCAGTAACTAAACAACAGACTCACTCCGGAATTTTTGTTCCCGTCCTAGGTTTTTGTATTACGTGTACGTCCAGGAGCGTCTTTCCTTCTTTTGCGACGTTTTTCTGGCTTCAGTCGCGCCCCCTGTGCTTACGTTTTTTCCCATACTGAGGGATGTGTAGTCTGTGCCTCTTCGGCAAACGGCGGGGGGATGTGCACGTCGCTCCTGTCCCTTTTGTGGCGAGGCTTTTGCGTCCTTTTTTCCTTCGACCAGTAATCGCAACTCTGTTAGAGGGGCAATTAGTCCAGTTTTCTTCCGGAGGAACGGTCGCGGCTCTTTTTTTGATATAACCCCTCAGAAAGGTCCCCGCTTTCGTTCTTCCGAGGCTCATCAGGAGCGGTGTTGGCGGGTTAACTTCACACTCGTTGGAAAAGCCTTGCTACCCATGATCGTGTCACGGGCCTTAGTACGCTTTAACAAGAAAAGTACCCCCGGAGCTTCATTTCACCTGTAAGTACTGAAGAGGGCGTTCCGCTGATTTTCCGAGCAGCTGGTTTTCTTTGTCTCATTCCGGAACAACTGATACTTCCCTATCTCTCTCCTGTCCTATCTCCTTGGTTTTGTTGTTTTTTATCTCTTTAGTTAACGTATTGTTCGGAACTCTGTTGCACTGACCTGATGTTCCCATGCAATTGATTCGGAACGCCGCGTAACACCCCCCGCGGCGACGTCGATGACCAGGGAATTCCGCTGCAGGCAGGGGTGGTTGCTTCCCCGTAGGGAATCTCGGATATAAAAAGAAACACGACCAAGGAGATTTCCTGGGCCTTTTGGACTGTCTGTCAGTTAGCACGCAAGTCCCAAGCACCGCTTTTAGGGACGTTTTTTCTTTGAGGTCCGCAATTACACT
>Ga0179593_1481157_pt1 | contig 18004 bp, 20 predicted proteins | sample CZODoug2_1_08_16_FD_185931 | JGI IMG/M metagenome (GOLD analysis project Ga0179593, IMG submission 185931) | Vadose zone soil fungal communities from Angelo Coast Range Reserve, California, USA - CZODoug2_1_08_16fungal (PacBio error correction) | ecosystem: Environmental > Terrestrial > Soil >... | reverse complement strand
TCCAGTCCAGACTGATAAGGAGTTCGAGATTTCTTTTTCCCCTCTTTCCTGCCTTAGTTTAGCTTTCAGGTTCCTCTCCCCCCTCAACCTAATCTCAAGCTTGGTGGGTTCGCCCTTTTAGTTCGCTTCAAACCAACCTCTCAGGAGCAACAACCCTCCCCCGCTTTGTTAAACTCGCGTGACCTCCCCCAGCGGGTCGTTCATGTTTTTGTCCCATCTCAGACCTAGTGATTCTAAATCCTTCGCCCCATTCACCACTTCCATCCTTAGGAATTTCGTTTCCCTTAGTCGAAAGCTCCTTGGAGCATCTAAGATTTCCCGCCTACTTAGGGGTTCACCCCAGCTCGCCATTCGAAATAAAGGAGAAGGTCTAGGTCAGATGTACGCTGGTCTCCCCCTTTGTTTCTTCTTCCCCCAGACGCTTTCTCCAAATCTAAGGATGCTTATTCCTCCTCAGAATTCTATCTTTCCTTTTGTTGTTGTTTTCTGAGTCTCCCCTTCAGCTCGCGCGTAGAGTTCTCCCCCATGACCCTGTCTATATAGGTAAACGCCAGATTTCCCCCCTTTCAACTCGTTCTTTTCTATCCTGATTTCTGGCCCTAGTGGAAATCGCAGAGTCCCGACCCTTTCTCTTTTATGATCACTCTTCTTGGATGCGCCGACCCCCCTCTTATTTCCTACTCCTTCTGACATTTCGGTTCCAGTTGGTTATTCGACCTTCGAGGATGAGGTTTCTATTCCCCATCTATTTGAGATTTTATACCTCTGAGCTCGTAATTTAGTCCTCCTTTTTGTTTGCCGTCTTGAATATCTCCCCTGACCTTTCGCTGCTCCCACCAAGCCTTTGACTCGGTTGAAGTGATAGAACCCTCTGCTCTTTCCCATTATTCTGTTTCCCCTCATTCCTTTTCCTCCTTTCATCTACAGCCAGCAGCCTTCGCCGGGGAACCTTGGATCCTCCTATCCCCCTCCCAATCCCCACTCAGAGTCAACTGAAAAAACGTTAACTCGGTGCGCTGCTCATGAGATTTTCCCCCTTTTCGATCTCCTTTAGAGCTTCTTCCCATAGTCAGTATGTAGATCTAGGGAGAAAAACACAATCTTGATCTCCTCCCTGAGACCTCTTTCGAGGGCATTACTCTTTCCTGTCATTTGTAATTAGACAATCGAGATTAATTTTTTGTTTTTAGACCCCATTATCTAAGAGCATTATGAAGTTCATAGGATCTATCCGTTGAAGCTCTATCTTTTTCCCCCCAATTCTGGAGGACATTCTACCACATGGGTACTGAATCCTAAGTCTGTGAGGTCTTCCTGACCTTCGACCTTCCCTTTCCCCTCCGGTCGCGCCGGCGAGCCCCCCTCCCTTTCGGTAATCTGTCCTGAGCGAATGTTCGTCATCCAGGCCTCTCTGTTCTTAACTTTTTTTTTTTTTCGGTGCGAGTTCCTCCACCCAAAACGTTGGGACCTTCCCTTTTGCCTTTCGCCGATCACTGAGGTTGACTGTGGGAGAACCGGTACCCTGATATCGAAGGCCTCTTCCTCTTTCTTTCTTTCCCCCCCTTCATGTCCTTTCCAACCCCCCCCTTTCCTCCCCCAGTCCCCCTTTTTTGCTACTAATTCGCTCAGCCTCGATGGTCGAGAGAGGTCCGAGCCCCTCGAGTATAGTCCCCTTGGCCCTTTTCTCCGGAGTCCTTTCGCGTTTTTTCTTCGGATTTGAGGGAGCCTCCGCCTAAGTGCCCTTGTCCGTTCCTCTCCGGTTTTTGATGCCAGTCTCGCTTTCGACGTCTAAACCCTTCGCTTCCTTTGGGGCTTTTGCACGGTCGTCGCTCCCTTCGATCAACCTCAATCTTCGAACCGTGCTAAGACGCCCGAGCTTGTTCCTTTTTCCCATAAGAGCCCGTTCCTCCTTTAAGCCTCCGCTCCAGTCCCTTCTGCTTTAAAGGTACGCGCCACCTGGACGCAAGTTTGTCGAGTTAAGTAGTTGTCTTCAACCTCGTGTTTTATCCCCTCTTCCTCTTGCGGCGCCTCCCTCTAGCCCCCCCCTTTTTTTTTTTTCCTTACTTCTCCGGGACTCTCGGAGGTTTCTTTTAAGATCAGTTTTTTCTTACGGAGTTGAGCAAATAGGATCCCGGTCTTTCGACCTTGAGTCCCCCTGTTCTTTGCAGAAGCGAGCTTTTTCAGTTTTTTTATGGCTAACCCCAATAGATGCCCCTGATTTCTGTTAAAGATCCGACGGTTTGTCCCTTCTTTTGGCGTCTAGCTTTACCCCAGGTCCTTCCCCCTCTTCTCATTGTTGTCACTTCTCTGGCAGTTGAAGAGAGGTCTGAAGGGTGGGAACCTCCCTTCACCTAAACCCGCCCCCGCCTGCCGTGTTCGATTTCAATTTTTTTTTTCTTGGCGTCCTTTTCTTGCATCTGACGGTGCCTTCCCCCCTCACTAGAACCAGGACCCAAAGAGGGTGGCCCTTCCCTTTTTATGGCCCTTTTTCCCTTTTTTTTTTTAGGGCCCGCGGGCGGTCAGCCCCCCTTCTCGCCCCGTTTTCTATCACGTAGTCTGACTTTTTCCCTAAGATGTGAGTCTGATCCCCTTTTTCTTTGAGTACTAATGTATTCTTTGAGCCAAGGAGAGTGAAATTTCTCCCTCTTCTTTCCCCTCCTCTTCTCCCTTTTTCGTCAGTGTCGCCCCCTTTCCGGTTTCTCTTCTCGAGTCGGCGGTACTAATAGAGGAAAGAGGAGTCCTGGTTCTCGAGAAATTCGGCTTCCTTCGAAGTATCCTTTTTGGACCTTCCCTGTAGGACAAGACGCCCCAACTCTCAGAGTTGCTGATTTTGATCCCCTTTTTCTCTCCCCTTGCTCCTTTGCCATTGTCAAGACACTCTTGGTCCCTCCCTTCTTCCCGTTCTCTTCTTCCGAAAAGAGCCTCGTACCCCTCGTCTTTTTTTTTTTTGGAGATATCCTCTCTTTCCTCTTTCCTGAGAGTCACTTCCCCACCATAACTCCTCTTTTTACTCCTTGGTGCCCTTTGTTGAATGGAGGGAAGAAGTCGTTTGCTTGACCTGGTCGTGAGACGCGTTTATGCCACTTTCTCCCCTTTTTTTGTTTCTCTTTTTGAGGCTCCTCAAATAAGTTCTTTTTTTTTTTTTTAACTTGCCTCTTTTCTCCCTATCTTATTTCTATTTTCCTTTTTCATCGAGTGGTGGTCTGGAAAGAAGATTTATTCCCTCTTTCGACCTTTCACCCTATCCCTTTTTTTTTCCCTTTAGCCGCCACAATCGCATCGATATCCTGTCTCCACCCCGAGGAGCTTTTTTATTCCCCTCCCTCCTTCGCCCTTTCCCAGTTGCCGGTTAGGGGGAGAACACCTCCTGCTTTTTTCCCCCCCTTGCAGCTTTCTGGGCATAACGCTTTTTCACCCTTTCCCAGTCCATTGCCACGGTTAGTTCCCCTGTTTTCACTGGTGGCCTCTGCCGAAAAGTCGAGGTTTGCTTTCCCTCGTTTTCGCGACCCCTTGGCTACCGCTCCCCACCAGCATGGCCTCTTCCCTCTTCTGCTCCTTTTTTTTCTTGACGTTTTCCCGGCACCGCCTTTACCTTTCCGTGGCAAAATATTTCCTCACAAGGCTGATCAGTCCTTCCTTCAATGGGTTACTTTTGGTAGTCTTCCCCTTCTTGGATCAGCTGCCGGACCCCTTGCCTAGTGTTCGCCATAAGGCAGCCCCACAAATCCTTTTCGCGTGGTCTTTCCCCCCCTCAACTTTTTTTGTTTGGTCGACAGATGTTCTCACCAGCCAGCCTCTCCTTCTCGCTTCATTCCTACCCTTTCCCCCCCCAGGTCTTCGAAACCCCTCCGCTACCATGGTCCGTATTTTTCCCGGTAGTTCTTTACCTTGAATGTTCCTCTTGGCTCCTCCTAGCATCGGACCCTGCTCCTTTTCCTAACCGTTCTCTGCGTATCTTCCCCATGTGTATCTTTTTAAATCCGGAGGTTCCTCCTGAAAGCTGTCTTTTCCTCAGCCCTTTTTTACTTATTCGAATCTTCTGATGGCCAACCATGTATATCCCCTTCTCCGTATTAGATCCCACTCCCCCCCCTCGAAATGCGTCGGACTTGGAGATCCTCACCTTCCCTTTTGCACACCCGTGACATCTATTGAGTTACTTTTCCTCGATCTTTCGGCTTTACTATTCTTGCCGAGCGGTCCAAGTAAATTTCATTTACAAGTCCCCCTACCCCCTCCGGTCGTTTATTCTTATACTTTGCTCTTTCCTTTTTTGCTCCTTTCTTCCCCAATTGTGCCTCATGACGAGGAGGAATCCCTCCCCCTTTCCCCGTCCCACTTCTTTTTCGATAGTGCCCCCCTTTTCTTCTCTGCCCCGTGAAGAACTCCCCCTGGAACAGGTCACTTTTTGCTCATGGTTCTTATCGACAGGACTGTAATTCCTCTCAATGGCCCCTATTTTTAAGATTTTTACGGCCTTACCCCAGTCCCGAACGCAAGACGCCTCCCCTCGGCCTGTCCTCCGTTTTTCCTTTTGTTTCATAACTTTCCACCCACTTTCGACATGATACTCCCCACTTTTGTAATAGCAGTACTAGATTTGTAGAAATATCATACTCCCCTTTCCCTTATTCTCTTTAGCCTACGTCTTGCGCGTCCCTCGTGCCCACTTCAGGCGCGTCGTTCCACGAAAGGACCCTCTTCCCCCTCTTCCTCCGATTGCCTCAATTCCCCCTGCTCTTCCTGTTGGCGCTATTAATGTTGGCTTCCTCCCCCGATTTCTATTCTCGTTAATGCAACGAGTGATTGAGCTCAAGAGGACTGAGTTCTGGAAATAACGAATAGCGTGTTTACTCTTTTCCCCGACCGCGATCCTAGTTCCTTTTCGCCCCCTCTGCCATTTTTTTCACTTGGTTTTTCAAGAGACCTCCGGGTGCGAGCCGTTCACCCCCTGTGGTTTCCCGTTTAAGCTCCCAAGCCTTGGCCCTCTCATGAGTTGGAGATGATTGCGTATAGTAATCTGAGCTCTTGATCCAATCGTCTCCCTTTCTTTTCCTGGACTATTGCCCCCGACTTCTGGCGTAGCCCGTTTTCCTTCTCCTCCCAGCTGGTGACGGCTTTTCACCCCCTTTTGACCCTTTCTACTTAACCCCGCCCCTCGGAGCCGTCAGCGGAGGACCCTACCTGTCCTTTTTTGCGGCTTTTTTATCTAAAGGTTTTGAAATAGTCCCTCCCTCCCCCCTCCTTGCGTGCACTTCTCCCCTTTTTTCCCCCCTCTCCCATGCACAGGCCTTGAGGTGCTTCAGATAGGGTAGTTTCATAGCCATGAGAGTGAGAAGTCCCTCCGAGGGCGAGAATATTTTAGGGATAGAGCCCCCCTCCCTTTCCCCCCTACCCTGACTGTTCTTTCGGTTCGCCGTAATTATACCTACCAAGGTTCGCTCTATTGTAACTAAGAGATATCTCTCCATCGTTGTTGGTTCGAGTTACCAAGTTCCCTGACTTTCTCTGGTTACAGAAATCTTCCATCGTCACCCAGAGTAGTTTGAAGAATTTATTTCCTGGAAGCATTTTCAGACTCACTAAGATGTAGTCTAGCCACTCGATGTTTCGTTAAGAAGAGAACCGTGAGCCGAGGAATAATTGCCCTTTTTCCCCTCGGGAAACGGCTTTCATCTTCCCAGCTTCTTCTTTTCCTTTTGAACTTGATTGAGAATCCGAATCTATCTGCTCCTTTCGGACGTTCCCGCAGGTGAGGGTTGTTGACATCCGCTCTGCCGGTGCAATCCACCTGAGCTGGAAATTTCTGTCCTTGTACTCTCTTCAGATGGTTCCTTCTTTTATCTTCCTAAGGATGGATCCTCCTCTTATCTCCCGTAGTCCTCCGTCAGGCGGCACAGGCTGCCTCCTACCGAGGGGGTTTATACTTTGTAAGCACCCCCCTTTATAGCTCTACTGAATTCCCCTTTTTTTTTAAACCGTGTTTGCGATTATCTTCGGGGTGATTTCCCCCTTTTTGCATTCTGTGTCCCTTGTTGATCTCCCCGTTTGAACCTCTAGAGTTGAGAGTCTTTCCTCGTTCTTTCCTGATCTATTTCCTTGGGGTCTCTCCCCTCTCTCCCTTGTCCCCCCCTGCTACAAGAGAGAAGTCTTAAGAGACCAGCCCTCTGAGATCCTTCCCCTTCAGTCCCTTCTCCCCCCCCCTTATCGGATTCTTGATCTGACCTTTCCCTTTTCACTTTGGTAGCCGGCGATATCCCCTCCTTTTCCCTTGGTATCTTTATCTTTCGCCATGTCCAGGATTCTAATGTGATCTTTAGGAATGGGGAGTGTCGTCTTTTCCTCCCGGCGCCACCCCCCAACGCCCCCCCGCAAGTCACTTCTTCCTCCTGCCGATAGCCTTGCTTCTCTGTGACCCCTTCCTTTCGCCCCTTGGTCTTAAATGAGCTAGACCTTCCCCTTTCGGCCTTTCGATGGAAAGAACCTCCCCCCCCCTTAGCCCCAACGAATCAGCACCTTTCTCAACCTTTTCCGCGCGATAAATAGAGCGCTAGAAGTCGTAGTCTTACTCCATGCCTCTCTAGATGATTTTTTTTTTTTTTAGTCCGACTTTCAGTCTGGTTACCCCAGTAGCTTTCCCCCTAAGCGAAACTGAAGGACATTCCTCAGATAGTCAGAACCGGGGAATTACCCTTTCCCCTCTCGTTCGTCTGTTTCTCCCCCTCCGTCTATTTTAGATGCTCTCTCGTAGAGACACAAGGGATTCCCCCTTTGCGTGTCTTACTCGCCAGGATCCCGGTTTATTTGTCTAAAATTTTTCCCCCACCTACTCCGTACACCGATTGATGCTCTCCTCCCCTTTTTTTTTTCCTTACCATTGGTTTTCGCTTTACTCCTGGCCCTTTTCCTCGTGTAACTTATAGCACACTTTCCCATGCGGGTCATTCCCGCATTTTCACGCTTATCGATGTCTCTGAGGAATGACCGATTAGAAATCCACATTGTCCCCACCGTATCGCCTGGTTATATTCGTTTTTTTTTCTGCCGCCCGTTTTTCCTATCTCTTCTCTCCCCAGGCCTTTCCGTAGACAGTTTATGACCCCCATAGAGCAGCCCGTCCCTTTTTTTTCGACACCAGCGACACTCGCCTCCTTCTTGTGGCTTTCCCTTTAACAGAGCCTTTCCCCTTAGCAGCCGCTGTGCTTAGATCGCTGTGGCGCGTGCCCTTTCCACCTCGTACCCAGTGACAGGTCCCCCGGTTCCTTTTGCGTCGTCCATCGCATCGTCTTGGTTTCCACTCGTCAGTCCCCCAAGAATGACTCGATTACGATCGGACCCAGGCTTTTTTTTTCCCTATTAGGCTTTCACATGTAGGTTCACCTGGTCGGCTCTCCCGCGACATTTTCGAATCAAAGTCCCTTTCTCTTCGTCGATTGAGAGGAAGTTTGATCGTGGAGGAACCAGTACTTTTTCTTTTTCCTGCTTTTCAAAGAGATCTTGACGCGCCGCTTTTCTCTTTGCGTCCCCTCTTTAAGCTAGTCCCTTCCTTCCGCCCCGCCTTCGTACTTTGGCCTTTTGAGTAAGAGGAGATAGGCTTGATCTTTGGTCATATCGCTAGATGTCTCTCCGTTCCGGTGACATTTTCCCTCCGGCCAGCGGCGTCCTACTCCGAGCCCTGCTCCGGAGCCTTCCCCCCGGCGGCTTCCTTCCAGTCCCTGCAAGGGAACGTTCGTTTGACAAGCAGACAGGAATTTCCCCTTCGGCGACGCCACGCTGCCCCCTTCGGAGAGCAACTTCTAAGGTGCCTCCCGGTTCCTTAGGGAACGTTGATTCCATGCCCCAGAATCCTCCCTCTTCTTCCCCCCTCGGCTCTTCGTGTGGTCTTTTGGCGGAGTGAATTCTTTGCGTTTGTGAGATGATAATATAAAGTCATACCCTACCTTTCCTTTCTTCTGCCTGCTCTTTTTGTTCTGTAGTCCCAGGTTTTCCCTTTCGCTACGCCGTCTCTGAAAATTATCCCCGTTTTTCGTGACTTCCTTTTCCTGACCCCGTAGGAGTGGCTCTTAACTCCTGTTTTTTTTTGGGCTTCCGAATTTAAGAATGGCACGTCCAGGTTCTACTTTTTCCTTTCGGGCTGGCCCTAGATTTTCTGAGATCCTTCCTTCCCCCTGAGAGCCTTATCCCCCTTTCGCTATCTTTTTAAATTTCTTTGCGATGCTCTGCTTCTTCCCCCCATGCCGTCAATATCCCCGACTCCTTTTTTTTTTTTTGCCGCGTGCTCTTCACGCATCCTGCCTCTCTTCCCTTTCTCCACAGCTTGAGAGACCCTCTTTTCGTCCATTGAAGAGCCTTTGGCAATGTTGACTTCGGGGCCCTCCCACCTTGTAGAGGTTTAGTATCTTTTTTCTCTCACATGTGTAACCTCCTCTTGCCCCCCCCCCTTTTCCTTTCTTGATCAGGCTTCTTTTTGGGCGTTTCCCCAGGATTTGTGAAAAATTCGGTACCGCGCAGCACAGTCTGCCCTCTCTTCCCGGTTTATTTGGTCCCTCTCTTCGCGAACCCCCAGCTCTTTTTTCCCCCGCTTTTGTTGGTGGGGGTGGGTGCGGTCCTAGAGGTGTTATACCCTGTCCTCAATACACCAATTTTGCTTTGGCTGCCTTCCCTGCTGCGTAGTTTTCCCCCTTTTTTTTTACCTCCGAGCTCTCTCTAGATACTTTTCACACAAAACGTATTAAAGAAAAACTTTCTCCCCTGAGGCTTGCTCCTCCAGTTTGTCCACTTTTCCTTTTCCCTCCTTTTCGAGAGAGTTCGTGATCCCTATCCCTTCGCTAGTTTACCTCCCGCTGAAGACTCTATGGGTCCCCCATTTGTATTACCCAAGTTTTGTTTCTGAAAGAGGGTATTTCCGCCTTTTTTTTTCACTGTCCTCCTTCTGATGGAAACCCCAGCCAATAGTGTAAGTTACCCTCTCCAATTCTCAGAAATGGAAGTGTGCTGCGGGAGCTGCCTACTTTAAAGGGAACTCGACCTCTAGAACGGGTTTCTCTTCTGTCCTTCTATCGATAGTCCTCCCTTTTTTTTTCAACTCTCCTTACGCTCTGACCGATGTCAGTTGTAACTTCTCGCCTGCGCTGAGGCATCCTTATTTATGACTCCCCAATCGCCTTTACCTGTCTTCCTCCCGAGGTCCCCCTCCCAGGAGTGACGTCCGCTGCCCTATTCTTTCATATACGTCTTTTCTGGGGCTCTTCCTAATCCTTCCTTTCACATTCTAATTGAGGTGGTGTCATGTTGTTTAGTTTTTTTTTTTTTTTTTTTTTTTTTTTTGTGCGTTTTTTTGCTGTGTTTTTTTATGTCGTTTTAACCCCCTCGGCCCCCGTCCTCTTGACCGTTGAGCCATGTGAAGACCTTGTTACTTTGGAACGGCCCCCCTCCTTGATCGTGGCCCCTTTCCGCCCTACTCCTCCCCCCTCCTTTTTTTTCTTTTTTCCTTACCGCCATCTGCCAGTCTCCCCCCCGAAAACGGTCGACACGGAAAAGGAGTCGCACCTCTCCCTTCCCTCACTGTTCTGGACTTTTCTATGTGATCTCCCTACTCTTTCGTGCTCTCTGCGGGTTAGATCACGTCCCCTTCCCCCCCGTATGTCCGTACCGCACCTATTCGAAAAAGAGAAGCAAGCACCTTTCCTCTCGCTTGCGCTGCCTTTCCCTTTGTTACTTAGTTTTTTTCCTTTTGTAGACGCGGATCGCTGGGACTTCCAATGTCCCCCTGAGATATCCTTCGCGACCTAGTTTCTGGGGCCAGAGAAAGCAGCGCGTGTTTTTTGTCCCAGAGACAAGCCACCCGCTCAGAGCGGCCTTTTCTCCCAGTCGAACTGTCGATCTCCCTTGGTTCCCCCTTTCCCAGGAGCACCCCACACACCCCCCCCCCCAAAACCCCCCCCCCCCCCCGTCGATTTATGGTGGGTCCCTCTTTCCGCCTTCTTTTTTGAAACTATTTGTGGAGGATTGTCCTGAAGCGTGTAAGAGCACGAGCTGTCCTTTCCTTTTTTTTTTCTTTTTTCTTATTCCAACTCCCTTCTTTGTCAGTCCTCTTTCCTTTCTCGGCTTGCGTTCGACCGATTCAAGCTGTTTTCTTCGTCGGCCGCAATTGAGCAGTTCAGCGTTCAAACTGCTAAGGCGCCCCCTCCGGTCTTTCCTTCCTTTCTTTGCAGCGTCGTGATCTCCTATCCATTCCCTCTTTCCTCCCCCTTGCATCTGCGTTCCCTTTCTCAAATCCCCCTCACCTCTCAGGAGGCTTTAAAGATGTGTAGGTTTCCCGGCGCCCCTTCGCTTTCTCCTTTTTTCTTCTCCGTTCCGTCCTATATCTGCCTTTTTTTTTTTTGGCGCACCCTCCTTCCTCCCCCCGGATGACGATTAAGAGATCTTCAGATCCTCGCCGTCCATTAGCCCCCCTAAGGTCGCTCTTGTCCCTTCCCTCCCCTTTTCTCCCTTTTCCCCCCCCCTGTATGTTTCTCTTCTACGTTTTGCCTCATAGACGTAGAGTTCTCTCCGGAGAGGATATCCCCGGCACCCCTCCTCCCGCGTTCAATCTTCAACAGTTTTTTTTCCCCTTGCTGCTAGTGAATCTTCCTCGAAGATTCTCGACTTAGATCTGTTTTAGTCGCAATGGTGCGCTTCCTCCTCTTTCAACTAGCTTGAGCTGCTTTCCTTGTCCTGGTTCTCGGTTTTTTTGGTCTGGTGGCCGGCCCTCCTTCTTTTTAGATTGGCATAAATTATGATGAGACGTCCCTCGCCCTCGTTTGCTGCGAATGAGGCCCGGCTTCTTGTGCGACCTTCGTTTTCCTGCTGAACGCTCTGAGCGGCGTCTCCCCCAGCTGCTTCGTCCCTTCGTTTAAGTGCTCTCCCCTTCGATGGTACAGTATTACTCCCTCCTAGCGGTCCTCACCCGAGATCTAGTTCGATGGTCCGTCTCCCTTTTTCTTTTTTTTTCCGGTTTCCATTCGCCTTCACCCTGCTTGAATCCCCACCCCAGGTAATTTTCGTTTTTTATGTGTCTCGTCACAGGTCATCTTACCTGACTGAGGAGTCTTCCCAATTTGCTAGCTTTCTGAGTTTTTTTCTTTATTCGTTCTCCCACACACACCCGCTCTGTGTCCTTCCTCCCGTCGATCTCCTCTTTTTTGCAAGGCTCTTAGGACAGGCGATCCTCCTCCCCCCCCCGATCCTTGTTGTTCAAAAAGGAGCGATCTCCAGTTCCCGCGTTAGCCGTAGTTCTTGTCTCGTCTTCCTTTCTCTTTTTTCGGCCCCCCGGAATTCGTTTTGCGATAGAAATTCCCCTCCTTGGGAACTCATTATGGCTCCGTGCTCCCCGGAGGAGTTGAAGTCCTTCACCGGCTACTTCTGCTCCGTTCGCCCATTGGCTTTTTTTTGTTTCCTAGATGTTACGGCAACTGTTGTCCTTCTTTCCTAATAAGGCGAAAATCCCCCCCAGGCCCTTTTTTTTTTTTCCCTTGAGCCGCTCTCCTTTCGCCTCTCCCTGCGGGTCCGTTATGCATTTTACAAAAGGATTACAATGCGCTTTCGCATTTTTGATTCTTTCGGAACCCTTTTTCCCCCTTTCCACCACTGGTTATTTCCCTTTTTTCGTACGAGCGCCTTTCCCGCAGATACTTGCCACGACCCCTCCCTCACGACTTGAGTCGCGAGTAGGAAACGATCTTTTTCGGCAGCATTCCCTTGGCCACTTGTTCAAAAGTATCGTCCTATTCTCATTAGTTGACCTTTGAAGATTCCTCTGATCGTTTAGCCCTTCGGATCCTATTCCAGGCTGGCCTTCGATTTCGCGAGTCGCATTTCATCAAAGTCAGAAAACCGTGCTATTTGAGAGGTACCTTTGTCCGTTCCTCTCCTTCGGCATCTTCTCCCAAGTGATATAACCTCTCAAAGAGTGATTTTAAGTGTTAAATAATAGCCCGTTCCTGGAATCCAATGTGTCCCTTTGTAGCTAATCCTCTTTGAATCCTCAATCCGATCACTAACATGCCGCTAGCGAGTTTTTTGCTTCCCCTAGAGTCTCTGATTTTTTCTAGACACCTCTCGTCTCTTTCAATCACTTCTTTCCCCATTGCGTTGCCGCGTCCTTAGGGGTGTATAGTGTTTTTGTACTAATGTTTTTTTAAAAATTTATCCTTCACCCTTGCGACCCTTTTTTCACTCGTCTGGCCCCTGGCGCATCTTCCATTGAATCAACGGTCTCATTAGTGTTTGTTGATGATGCAGGATTGACCCCAAATAGAAGGAACTGCGTCTTTTCTAGCGCTGGTATTTCCCCCCCTCTTTTTTTTTTTTTCTGTGTTCCCCGCCCCCCCCCCCATCGATAAAAAGGGAAGTCCCTTGTTTTCTTTTTAAAAGGTGCGTGTTCCAAGAATCAGCAGGAGGCGGCTTTGCCGTGTTTTTCCTGTCTCCCGTTGCAGCCCTTGAGCCGCTTTTTTCCTTGGTATGGGTTCCCTTAGACTTCCTTGACCTCTACGTTGTTGCAGAAGCTTTACTTTTCCTTTAGCTGCCTTTTCGATTCCTGATGCTCCGCCCTTTTTGGCCCGGCCGTAAGTCCGTCCCCTTTTTTCGCTGGTTCTCGCCGGACTGTCTTTCTTTTCTCCCTCTGGCGATATGAATGGAAGCTTCTCCCCATAGCCGCGAATTTTTTTCACCGGGCGTCCTAGTCTCTTTGAGGAGCCTTGGTGATATCGTCGCTTTGAATCTCCTTTACGGCTCTTACCAGCCCCTCATCAAACCCTCCCCCTTCTTTTCGAGCCGGAGAGTCAGTCGGAGTAATAAACAGAAAGGCCCGTTGACTCCCTCATTTGCCGACTAGTTTCTTCTTTTTTTCAAGATCCCGTCTGTTACCATGATTTTTCATTTTTTTCTTCTTTTCACGCGCCCAGTCCCGCCCTCTCTCCCCGTTTCAATCACGTTTAGCCCCCCGCCGGCGTCCGCCGGCTCTTTGGATTTTTTTCCCCACTCTTTTTGTTGTTGTCTCTCTCTTTCCTCTAACGCCATACCCACACTTTTTTCGCCCTTATCTTTGATACGGGCCTATGAGAAGAAGTCCTCCCTTTCTGGCGCGTTTCGTCTGCATGTGCGCTGCTTGTCTTTTGCCTCTTCCAACACTCGTCGGTTAGTTTGCCTCCACTGGTCCACTTGTTTATTTTTAATGCCTCAGCTCTCCTTTTCTAGATCCCCTTCGCCCGCTTCCTCTTCTTACCCGACTTGGCTTCCTCCCCCTGATCGTGGCGACAGCGCTAGATTTTAAACTATAATAGCGCCAGGTCTCTATGCTAAAGTGTCATCTCCGTTTACCTGCCGGAGATTAAATCCCCGCTCCTTCGGAATCTTAGCCCGACGTTGGCCTTCCCCTCTCCTCTCATTTGCCGATTACTCGCCCGAGGGATTTCCCCTATAAAAAGATTTGGTTCCTAGTACCTCCCCTAACGGCGGCCCACCTCCTTTTTTCGGATGCGGCCTCTCTTTTTCTTCTCTCCTTGATCGGAACCTGTTACCCCTTTACCACAAAACATGTCCCTCTTTTCTCTCCGCAATTTGGGGAGTCGAGTTCCACCGGGCACGAAGCCATGAGAGGGTTCCCTCTAGCCGAAACATGTGCTGCTCGCTAATGTACTGGGTTAGTTTTTTTTCTGGCCTTCCCTGCTCCCCTGTCGTCTCGCTGCTGCGGAACCAACTCAGGTGTCGCCATCCTGGCCGCACACCCCCAGCTTTTGTTTTTATGACATGACACTGCTGTTCTCTGAGTTCCCTCAGTAAACGACTATGTGCTATATGAGATTACTATAATTTTCCACCCCCTGGATCTCATAAACGCTATTCCTGGCCGTTTTGGACAGGAGTATGTATATGCTTCGATTTTTTCGCCGCCACTCGCATTTTAATCTCGTTCACCAAGAGTGAAGAGAACTCATTCTTCCATTTGCTGAGCAAGGCCAGGTTGCGCTGTTTCCCCACCCCCCAAAACACCACACACAAGCCCCCCCCCATCCCAACACCAAACCCCCCACCCACCCCCCCCAACGAGTTCGCCCCCTCCCTTGGTCCATAGTCGACCTGTTATTAGAAACACTTCCGTCAAGTAGGCCGTATTTTAGATCAATAAATGTTCTTCACCCCTTGCTTTGTCGCGCGGCGAGACGTAAATTGAACTTTACCTTTTTTTTTGTTTCCGGCCTCTACGCGTCGACTTTCTCCGACTCCCCGTTTTTCTCAGAGGGAAACTTCTTTTTTTCCCTCAACGTCTTAATTTCTTTCTCCGGACTTCTCTATTGTTCCCCAGCTGCCAGGGGGCTTCTTTCGAGTTCTCTGACTTCTGTCCCTTCTCTCTGTCTCGCCAGAGCGACTCTCCCCTATCGGCTTGCCTGCCTCTTTCTCCGAAGGAACAGGTCGTCGTGGGGTGGTGCTGTCTTGCCAGACGGCTAAGCCTTGATCGCGAATTTTTTTCATCCTTTACGACGCAAGACCTTTCCCTCATTGAGGCGGCTTGCCTTTTTCAGTCATACCGCGGCCTGTCCTTTTTAGGTTTTGAACCTTAATACACCAAGATAGCCCCTGGTTTACTATAGTAATTTTTTTTTAGTTTCCTTTTTCTTTCAAGGAAACTAAATGGGTTCCTCTGTGCTCTGACTATACGGTCACCGTTCCTTCTCTTGAAAAGGATTTCTCCCGAACTGTCCCTCTTCCCCCTCTCCTCTGCAGAAGAAGTACTTCACTCTAGCGGCGCTGACGTACTGTATTCTCTTTTGGCTGGACGACCCTGACCGCGGGTCGACGCCTACCTCCTTTCTTGACCGAGATCCTGCCCCGCCAGCTCTCTCTCTTTTCAAGAGCACGCAGGCCTGTGTCACGCGATAACGTCAGCCCGCATCTTTTCGCGAGTCGTTTCCCCGCCCCCTGGCGAAATGTCGATCTCCTTTGGTGACACCTCTCCTTGGCGCGTTTGATATAGCCCCTGTTTTTCCCTCTCCAGCTGCTGTGTGAAGCTTTCCTTTGACTGGTAAGCCTTGGCCTCTGCATCTGCCCGGCGTGCGCATGATTTGAGCGCCTTTCTTTCGTGGCTTTTTCTTTTCAATCGACGTGAGGTCTTGATTCCGAAGTTTTTTAGTTTTCCCCCCCTCGGCGCAAGGTTCGAGTCTTCCACCCCCCCTTCTTTCTTGCCCTACACGAAGCGGAGGCCGGGACTTCGCCTTTTGCGAAGCTTGCTGCGGCAAATGTTCTGGCAATCTACGCATCGGGCCCCCAAACTTCCTCCCCTTCCCTTGTCGAGCAAGCTAGGGTTCTCGGCGCCGTTCTCTTTTGGTTCTCATCCTGAGGCGTCCCTATACGGAGTATGGCATTTTTTGGCATCATGAGCCATTCACGTTGCCTTTAGTTTTTTTTTCTATACCGCCTACATAGACTCTGTCACAAGAGATCCTTATTATTCCTACTACGTTGTGTTGTTTTTTTTTCGAGATCCTTCCCTTTCACGTAACTTCGCTCCGAGAGCTTTCATGTGTTCGGCTTTCTTTTCCCTGCGGCTTTTTCCGATGTTTAGCCCTCTTGCCCGAAGCCGATGAGCCGTGAGCTGCGCGAACTTCGCCTTGTTTGCAGGCGGAGCCGTAGAACCTTATTTTTGCCCTAAGGATGCAGAGTGTGGTCCTCTGTCTCTCCCAGTCTCGCATCCTCTTCCTTTAGATGCCAGAAACTTTGTCTGACGAGAAGCCTTTCCCAGCTTCCCCCGCTGAGAAGTTAGGCCCTTGGGAGTTTTCCTAGGATTGGTTGGTGTAAGCTCTCCCGTCTAGACGTCTCCAAAAAGGCTTTAACGTTGGTGATGCTTTTCCAGAGTTAGATGTTTCCCGTCTTCCCCGAGACAATGGAATTCTGTTCCCGAAATCATGGATCGCATCTAGCGCTCTCCCTTTAATTTTCTGAACCTATCCCGGTCTTCCCCTTTTTTCTTAACCTTTTCCAAGCCTCTGAATGACCCACCCGGTAACGATGCGCTCAGAGGCCTGCTGGAGTTCCCCACCCCAGGTAGTTCGACCACCGTTCCTTCTGGATAAACCTCCCTTAGTCTGATTTCTCAGTTTTTTTTCTTAGTGGAACCCCTCGCTAGGCTTCCCCGAGTCCCCTGTGCCTTGATGAAGGATCTGTTTAACTTTGCCCAGTCGCTTTCGCCTCGGCCCCTCGCGATCCGGTTTCCCCCCCAAAGTCTCTCCTATTTTCTTAAGGCGTCATCCACGTGCGTGCTTCTTCTTTTTCATCTCTGATCGTTGGTACTTGCATCCCCCTTATCATGTTCTTGGATAGGCGACTTCCTTTTGGAACGCGGTTTTTCCGTAGGTCTAGCACCAGTCCCCTTCCCTTCCCGTGCGCGCCTGTCGGGCTCTCTGCAATTAGTTCCTCTTTTTCGGACCCATGGTCGGAGTCTTGCAGATTTCCGTCCTCCCAAAACAACCCAAAAGAGGCCATTTCCGCGTCTCTTTTTTACTGTCTATCTTGGCCGCGTTTCTCAATGAGGCTTTCGGGAAGGCTTTTAACCAGGTACCCTCCTTTCCCGTTACCCCGCTTTTGACCAGTATGAACTACATGAGCCCCCATCCATCCTGGCAGTTTTTTTCCCCCTTGTCTCTGCGACCAGATTGGGACGTCCTCCGATCTCAGCCTTTCTCTCTCTGACGCCGCGCTCAGAGAGAGCAATCAGGCCTGTCGGGGCTTCCTCCCTCCCTCCCTTTTTCATCATTCGACTCCGTCCTCCTTCTCCTTAGGGCCCTTCCCTCCCGATAGTCGATGTCGCCAGCCCCCTTCTCGCGCGTCTGAGAGTTCGCCCACTCTTCCCTTTTTTTTCCCTTCGAGGTCTCCTTTTTCAAGGGTCGTTATATTCCGTCCAGGCCATTATTCCCCATTTTTAGACGTACGCTCTTTCCTCATTCTGGGTTTTTCCATCCCCCTTTTTCAAGAATTTTACCCGAGGCAGGTTTCCCATTTAGTATTTCTACGTCTCCTCACATGGACGCCAGAGTGAGCTTCTTCCAGGGGTGGTTCCCCCTTTCCTGTTATAGAGCCTCTCAATGTTAACCGTTATATCCTGCCACAATGGAAGAAGAATTTTGTATCGTTGGGTTCGGGGTATGTAAATTTTTAACCTGGTATCCCGCTCTCCTTTTCCCATCGGGCGCCTTTTTCAAATCGTCTTTCCGGAATTCATTCAGCCACGCTTCTTGAATTCTGCTTTTTTTGGATAACCCTCCCTCAGGTCCCCCATCGTTAAGGCCACCTGGCTTTTTCTCTCTAATGTGGTCGAAGTGCCCCCTAAAAACCCCCCCAGGGACGAACTACTCCTTTTGGTATTTTTCGCGCAGGGGCGGAGGCCTGGTGGGGACCTCCGACCGCAAACTCCCTTCGCAGACTTTGATGTTTTTTCCGTTGTCAAATGTGTCAGCGCCCTTCCTTTTTCCCCGCGCGTGCGGAAAATTTCCCCGAGTGCTTTCCGTGGATGATGCTAGAACAGCTGGTTCCTCGTTCTGAAGAGACCTTTTAGAATTCTTCCCAAGTTAGCGCTTTCGGTTGCTCCCAGCCGTGTGCCTTCTTATGCAGTCTCTGGCTTTGGCAAGCATGCCGACCCTAGTTTGCCACGGCGCAGAGGAGATATAGCTCTTTGATTTTTACCCTCCCTTTTTGAAGCCGTATCCTGTTTTATTCTTGTAGCTAGCCCTGAGGTAATACTCGAGTTGGTCCCCTCTTCGTGTTAGAGCCATATTCTTCTTAAGGTCATTCCACCTCAAGGCAGTTCGGCCGGACGCCAAGTTTGAAGAGTTGAGGAGGTTCCTCAAAGACGCCAGAGGCGAGCAAATGATCGATGCAGCGAACTCCGGGTCCTCCTATCCCCCGGGACTTCTTCCCTTCCTTGCTTTTTATTGCATAATGAGCCCTTTATTTGTGGTCTGAGTTAGATTTT
>Ga0179593_1374194_pt1 | contig 18004 bp, 19 predicted proteins | sample CZODoug2_1_08_16_FD_185931 | JGI IMG/M metagenome (GOLD analysis project Ga0179593, IMG submission 185931) | Vadose zone soil fungal communities from Angelo Coast Range Reserve, California, USA - CZODoug2_1_08_16fungal (PacBio error correction) | ecosystem: Environmental > Terrestrial > Soil >... | reverse complement strand
GTCCCATTTGACCCCTCCTGGAAAGGTTATTCCGTAAGCGTTCCTCGACCCTTTCTTCCTGTTCCGATAAATACCCTCGGCCTAGGTTGACCCTGGGAATGATCGTAGATTGATCCGTTGAGAAGTTCTTCAGACGCATTGAAACCTTACCTCTCCCCCCTACCGTTTTAGTAGCCACCCCCGATTAACCCGTGTGATTCATCTCTCGCCGCGCGCCCCATCGATCACAGATGCAACGATCCTCCCCCAGCTGCGAACCTCACTTTGCTCCTGCCGCTCCCTCCTTCTTCCACCCACACACCACCCCTGTCTTTTGCTGCAGTACTAGTCTTTTTTCCCCTTCGCCGAAGCCCTTTGCCACGTCTTTCCCCCGTGTTAGCAGCCCTCCGATTCGCTACCCTTCCGTACGGCCTCCCACCCACCAGTGTTGACCCGTCCCCCTTTCACGCTTCCCCCCATCTCCTCTTAAATATTCCAGTCTGTCTGTTTGTGCCTTTTTTTACGATGTTTTCTCTAGCATGGCTCCCGGTTTAGCCCGTTATTTCCGGTCTTCCTCAGGAACCTTCTCTATCCCCAAGCTTACTCAACGGCGGTCCCCACTTTCGGAGAACAAGAGGAGTCATTTTGCCATGTGAGCTTGGGACCATTTTCGCGTATTCATGGTTGTGCCCTATGACCCCTAGCCGTCCTGCCATTGTCTTTTAAATTCCCCTCTTTTGAACAGAATAGAAGGTAGCCATACAGAAAGCTCCACCGTTCAAACCCGGAGCGTATTGAATAGATTACCAGGGGGCCTTTAAGACAGTTCGTCCTCACCTCGCAGCTCCCAGTCCGCTTTCGTCTGGTACTCCAACCCTCCGACCTATGTTGAACCGCGATTCCATCGCCCCGTTTTCCTACCGCTCCAATGACCTCGCTGTGGCACCCACAACTACTTTTTCAGCTTCCTTCGTGCGTGGACGCGAAGGGATGGACGTTAGCACCTCTTCACGTCCGCTGGTTGTCTCGGCTTTGCTTTGAAAATGATGGGTTCTGACTGGTGTCGGCAGTCCTCTCTGATGAAGGGGCAGTGCACATGCCCCTTTTCGCTTTCAGGATGACTTACCCACGACTGGTCTTGGAATCGAAGACTTTCCGTACCGCGGAGAGAACCCTCGGTCATACCCATTTGCAGACCGCCCATCGGCTTGCAATCCCTCATCTCTGTGCTAGTTTTTGGCATTTCTGTCAGGTCCCCCCCCAATGTGATACCCCCCCATCAGCAGGCGGCTAACCCAACTTTTCTCTACACACCTACCACAATTCTTGGAGCTGCGTACTGAAGTGCAGCCCCCTTTTTTTGGTAGGCGCGGTATTTGTTCCCCCAAGTCTTCCAACATCTGCCTTTTCGACATGTGGGAGTCCTTGTGACTTACCGTTAGATGGACCTCTGGATTTCGCTGGCCACTTTCACGTCCACCAGTTTTGTATTTGTGATAGCAGCAGAACGAACCTACCCCTCATCCCGCCCCCCCCCCCTTTTACCACCTCTCTTTCCGTTCTCCTGGTGTTGTTGCGCGTTTCTAGGGACGGTGGTCTGTCGTATCTTTGTTGTTTGTACGATGGCCTACACAGCTTTCCCTGGCCGCCTCCCTCCTGCCTCGTTCCCTGAGACGCCCACCTGTCGACACATGTACTGGCTGTTCCACCGCGCCGCCGACTCGTTCCACCCCTGCTGTGACCTATATCCACCCCCTACGTCACACTGGGCTACAGGTGTTTCAAATGCCCTCCCGCACCCGTTGGGGGTCACGCTTTTTTTTCCCCGCGTCATTCCCCCCCTTTACGGTTTTAGATTGAAGGTTTCACGCTATTCGGTTGTTTCTGTTAAAAATGGATCCCACGTCGTCGAGTCAGATTCTTAAGAGTACGCTCAATTGCCTTGTGTCTTTTCCGTTAAAGATCGTACCTCTCTCGTGCCACATCCCTCCCTCGGGCCATCAAAGACTCTGTACACATTCCCCCGCCGCCACTGTCTCCTTATTTAGAAGCCAGGCGTAACTTCTTCGCTCTGGCCAAATGCTAGTACATTAAAGATAGTTCCGCACCTACTATGTCGCTTTCCCTATCTATGTTTCCTTACATCGCGTATGTATTGTGTCGAGTTTGATAACGGACAGCTCTTCTGGACCGATTCCGTCAAGAAGTCGCACGTCTCTGACACCCCGGTTCCTCACCCACTGGACACGCCAGACGGGTCCCGTGTTCTCTTACCGAACCCCTTCTATTCCCGGCACTCAACCTACGCTTCACCGCTAGTGTTTCCCACCTTCCCCCAATTGGTTTGGTCCTATTCCATCCCTCTGTACCCCTACTTGGTCCTGACTCCTGCACATACGTTCCCCTCTTGCGGACTTCAAGAAAATGTGAACTCCGTTTATCGCCAGTTCTCGTTTTTCTCCAGGACCCATTGCCCGCTGTCCCCCCTGAGTTTCTCCTTAATGCGTTCGACCCATCCGGTTTCTCATCCCCATTTGTGCCTCCCCCACAACCCCCCTTTGACACTTCATGAAGGATGAATATAGTGCGGTTATTTTTTTTTCACAGTGACATGGCGCGTCACCTTTTTTTTCCGAGACCATCGACGGTTCGTTTTTTTTTCCTTCCCCTGTGATTGATTCGCATTTGCTGTTTAATGATACCCCCCGCCAAATATACTGGTGTGTTTTGCTGAGCCTCTCGGCTCGTCCTTCTGCTTTTTCGATGGTCGCGAAGGCATATTTAATATCTCGTGCGTCCTGTCCCTCGGATCCGCTTTCGCATCGTGAGCTGGCTCCGCTCGCGGCCTAGGCATTTATGTTTCCCTTCTTTCTTTCTTTTCTGTCGTTGCGCTCTCACGGACGACCCATCGACTCTTTCATTTCTGAACCCCTGCCGTGTGGGAATTACTCGAGTTCGAGTTTTTTTATCGTTTGTCTGCGATGTCTATAGTCTCTTTGTCCTGTTACCATTAACGCCCCCCCGTCTGACCTCCTTTGCTTTGACGCTGGTGCCGGGCAAAGTTTCATATGACTTCTTTCCCGTTCATTCTCTCTGTGGTTTCTGGGTCGCCACATGAATCGCACCCATTGTTTATTTTTCCCTTTCCTGGACCAGGTGGTCGCCAAAGCGGGCATGTCCCACCTCGACACTTTGCTTGGTGGCGCTTGTTGTCCGGAGGATTACTTCCCAAGCCCATAAGTTTTAGTAAACCAGTCCACTCATGGTTGCCAGGTGATCCGTCCGTTCTTTTACATCACTTCCAAGCATGTCTCGACAGCTATACCTGTCCCCTGTCTTGTCTTATGCTACAATGGGTTCGATGACGATTAGCTCTCCTTTTTCCCCGCTCATCGAAGGGAGATTTTACTAAGACTTTTACGTTGAAATTCTGGAGCGCTCCCATTCTCGCGGCCTTTCGAAAGGTCCCTCCCTTCCCGATGAAGTTTTCTTTTCGTTATCCCACTTTCTTGTCTGGCCAGCCCTGTTCTGGAACTCGCCGCTTCTTCTTTCTAAGACCTCTACCCACCCAGGTGTTTGCTTTTGCTCTTCCGACTGCGAGCCTCTTTTCTGAATTTTTTTGTTTTCCAAGGGATTGGACTTGTGCACCACGTGTGCATTATTTTCCGTCCCTGACGTTGTTTCGGTGTACCTAGCTCGATGTTCCGACACCGTCTTTTCTCTGTGCTCCGACGAAAGCTTTCTACTTTGGACGCCCTGGAGCTTCTCCCACGCTCTCCTTCCTTCCGATCATTGACAACATCGCCACGTTGCTATTTCTCCCCGTATTTCACCGATGTATTGTCCCGCATCCGCGCCACTCCTGGCATTTTCGCTAAATAAATCGGATCCGCCTCAGCCCTCTTGGAAACCCAAGCCTCCTCGTCAAAACCCCCTTTGAGATTGTTCCGGCAGTCCTAAGAGACTCCTGATTTGCTTTTTTCCCTTCCTCCTTTGCATTACTGCCGCGTCCCCGTCCAAAGTTTCCTTCAAATAATCTGTTCCCCCCCCACCTCCTGGGGGTTGTCTAATTTTCAATGTTTGAGTTCCCCTTTTTCGACCTCCCCCCTACCTCAGCCTTGACATAATACTCTTTAGTCGTTATAACCCTCCTCCCTATTTTCCTCTCTTAACAGAGGAACGGAATCGCCCCATTCTATTCCCCCTTCTACGTGAGACTTTGCATAGTAAAGGTTCAAGTGCCGTCGATTTTTTTTTACTTCCCATCGCCGGCCCCACCTTCCTGTGGCACAGGCAGTCCTAAAGGACCCCCCCTGTGCCCCTCCCATGCTTTCGCCCTGAGGATCCCGGCATTGACGGAACACATGATTTTTTCTAAATGGCGAACCGATCCGTCCGGCTCCAGAGATTGCTATTTTATGGCATATATCAAAGTCGAGCTAGGATGTTAGTCGGTCTTCAAGTTCCCCATATTTTTTTTTTCCTTCCCCTCCGTTTTTTTGTTGAGTCTATCTCTTATTGACGTGAGCGTCAGTCTTAGCGGACAATCATTTCTTCACTGGATCCTTTCCGATCTTCCCCTGCAAAAGAGGAATATCTCGTTGCCGCCCCAGTCACTTTGTCTTTCCGAGTCTTTTTCTCCTGTCCTACCAGCTGACGAGCCTTCTAGATTCCTCCTTGAGATTGTTTCGTTTTCTCTTGGACTTGGTGCCACCGCGTTCTGCGATGGGAAGTTGAAAACGTCGTGGAACTTGCTCTCCGATAAACTATCTCCTTTGACGCCCAGCTCCGTCGTTCATTGAGATACGTAAATCTATTTCGCGGGGTTTCGGCACGTCTCTCTTCATTTCCCGCTTCTTTTCTTTGTTTCTTTTGCGCCCATAACGCTGGCTGCAGACAACTTGAAACAATGTAGGCTCGTGATTTCGAATTAAACTCTTAGGTCTCGCGCTTTACTCGACTTCTCCCATTGGAACACCTTGTTTTTTTCTCTCCGTGCCTGGGCTCGTCCTTGTCTCCGACGGGGAGGCTGTTCTTCTTTTTTTTTTTTTTTTTTCCTTTTTTCTACAAATTTTTTATAGTTTTTTTAATCTTCCCTTTTTCTTTTATTTTTGCGGAGGCTGCCCTTCCGTGCACCGGTGTCCTTGAGTCTAAGATCCAACCCTGTCTTTCTCCCAGTGATTGCAGCCCATGATCATGCGTTTTAGTCTTCACCATATCCACATGGGTCGAAGCTGACAGATTCTTAGTTGGCAAGTCGGTTCCGCAACCCGTGATAATTATGGATGTTTCCTAAACCCTTCTTACATTGCAGAACACCTCAACATCCTTTCCAGGATTAGTGGAGCAGAATAGGTCTTCCGCCCTTCTCAATCGACCTGGCGCTTTAGCCAACAAGGAAAACTTCCCCCTTTGCCTCCCGATCACACTTTTCCCTTGTGTCGAGACCTTAATAATCACACCCCTTGTTCCGCTTACATCAAACAGCCCTCATAACCCGTGATAGACTTCGGTCGCGTTGCAGAGCGATTGTCTCCTCCCCTTCCGTTCACTTATAACTTAGGTAAATGTCTCCTGTTCCCTTCCCCTCTGTCCGACCTTCGCTGAAAGAGTAAGAGGTACTCATTTCTCCAACGTAGAAGACAGGATAAGTCCCCCTGCTTCGCCTCCCTTCCTTTTCTTTGAAATGGCCGCATCAAACGTTTCCTATTGCGGAATCGTTGTTGTTTCCCCGTCACCCCCCAAGCACCGATCGTGGATGGTGTTTTGAGAGATCCAAGTTTCCGCTCCCCACCGTGCGATCCTTCACTCTCTCAAATATCGAAGCTCTCCCGATAAACCCTTTTTTCGGCCCGCAGCGTACCTCCCCACAATTCGTCGATCGCGGGTTGTCAATCTCTGTTCCATGAACACCCGTAAAGTGTAGCTCCGGAGGTCTACGGATCCAACTTTTTTTTTTTTTGTCCATGACTTTACACCCCTTTCCCCCACCCCTAGTGGGTGCTTCATTAGTAGAAGGTGTGTGATGACTCTCTCCTCCTTCCCCCAATAGACACCAAAGAGAGAGCAGAGTGCACGGTTTCCTTTCCCCTCCGACGGCGCGACCCTCTAAAGATGACCCTCCACTGAAATCTCACCGCATCTTTCGCGCTGAAGGAGTGAATAACCCAGTCAACACCCACCACCCCCTCTATTTCCCCCTCGCATTTAAGATGATTTGCCTTTCTCTTTTCAGAAGCCCTAAGCCGTAAACTTCTCCGTTTGTCGGAACCCCCCCGATTCTACCCCTTCGCGGCGCTCCCACTCCCCCCGTGTTTAGCCTCGCCAAAACCTCTTCCCCCCATAGTATCGAACTTCGGCTACTTCAGGATTTTTTTTGTGAGGCACTGGGTTTCGTCTTCCCCCCACCGCGCGGATTGCCGCCACTCTCCGTCGTGACTGCCAGCGTGTGAAACTCTTACACGTCATACGTTAACGTGCGCCTTGTATAACTTTTTTCCATTCTTCTCCAGTCCTTCGTGAGTTTTTCCTTCGCGGGGACACGATGCTTCGCGGCCTTGTCACTTCGCCGATTGATCCTGGAAGAAACTTTCTTTTCCCCCTTTGTTCATCCGTTGGACGATATCGGTTTTCGTCCGCGCGTTCTTCCATTTCTACCCCTGCCCTGCGCTGGTCCTCGATCTATCCGTGCTAAGCCCTTTTTTGTTGATGCATTAGCCGTCGCCCCTCTCTCCCGAATCCCCCCCGCCATTGCAAAGATTTGCCGTACTACCGCTTGCCCATTCCCCGCGGTAGCATTTGTCTAGATTAAGATTCCTTTCGATCAGTTCCGCTATATTGGACGTCGCTTCTTACCCTCTTCACTGTACCTTTTACGGTTGACATTGCTCTGCACATCTTTGTAAGATTTTTCTGTGAGTAAGTTTCGCCGCCTAGCCTTTTCTACGAGGGTGTAGTACCGGAATCCCCTACGGGCCGACCTATCCCTTAGTCTCTTAGACTTTTTACCTCGTTTTCTGAACCCATTTGAAGTAAAGCATATGCTCTGTAAGCAACCCATCCGTGTTGAACTATGATTTTTCAGTCGTCCCCCCCACTCACCTGTGTTCGGCGGCCTTTGCAATGTTAGCACATGTACTCTCACAAGAGGTAGCTAGGAATGAAAGAGTTTTTTTTTCTCGTTCTGTCTTCTCTGTGCCTCAGTTTCCATCTTGTCGTTTTTGTTGCTGTCTGGCAGTCTACCTCTCTTTCTTCTCTGACTTTAACCACCAGCGCATGCTTCCCTCAAAACGATGGTCACCGATCAAGACCGCACCCAATAAACCCTTCTATTCTCTAGATTCCTACTCGTTTTTTGTTTTTCTTCTCATTTTTGGAGGTTTTCTTTACTTAATGGATGTTGTAGCTTTTTTTTACGACGACCCTTTTGACCTGGAGTCCGACCCATAATCCTGGGGTCTCCACCCCACTACCTCCCCCCCCTGTCCTTAACCGTATTTTGACCAATGCTTGCCCCCTACTCCCAACCGCATAAACAGGTGGTCAATTCGCTCCTCACTCTAATAGATTTTGTTTGCAAGTTTCACTGGTGGGATTGGCCAACCTCTTCTCTCCTAGGGGTTCGTTGGGTTCGGTTTTCGGTCAGAGTCTTGCAAGTTTCCCGGGAACACTTACATGCCTTCTCCTGAGGTTGAGGTACCGGCACGCTCCTTCTGGCTTCCAGTTTTTGACCGCCAACAGATTTTCGGTTGGCCTCCGCCTGGAAGTGTTATCCATGACTTCACTTTTCTTTTTCTTACGTCACTCTGTAGTTTACTACAGATTTCACTAATTATTAAGTTCTAGGCTCCCTTTCCCGACTCAGCCTCTTTCACAGTCCCTCATACTGAACGTATTCGGTCGGAACAGCTTCCCATGTCATTCCTGGTCCCACTGCCTAGGACAATTACTCCTGATTATTGTTGCGGTCTTGGAGCTTGGGTTGTGCGGCATGCCATCGCTTGTTCGATGTGGGTGAGTTTTGGCTAACGGCGCTTCCCTGGGTCGTTCTGATATTTTTGAAGCACCCTGGTTCCCATGCAACTGGCATTTTTTTTTTTTGTGTGTTTCCTCCCCTAGTTTTCCCCGCTCCTAGGGTTGGTGGGGTACATACACGACTTTTCTGCACTTCTCCCGAACAGCTGCCCCTCGTTGACCAAGTGTTCGGGGGGCTTATTTCTCCTCGGCGTGCGCACCCCCCTAGTCCCTCTTGTCCTTCATCCCTTCCCCCCCCCCCCCCCACCAACTACGCCCTCTGGTCGGCACGCCACGCCATGTCCAGAAAGTATCCACGGCGGTTTTATCTGCCCCTTTCTTCGTTTTTAATACTTGAGCGATTTCTTTCTTGCATCCCGGTGTGTCAGGATCCGCGGCCTTTATATAAAAATGACCCCAACTTTAACCTTATAGTATCTGAAAGAGTGCCCTTTTTTCTCTTTCTTATGCGGCACATTGGGGCTCGGGTCACAGTGTTTTTGCCCACCGGAGTCTTTCCCTCGTCTCGTAGTCTGTTTTGCCCCATTCACGTGGGAGTCCTTCCCTCCCCCTTTTTTTTTAACAAGAAGATTAATCTGCAAAGAGTAAGGTGGGTGTCTGTTTTTTTGTCGCAGGACGTCTCACTTTTTTTGATTAGGTAAGCATTGGTAGTTGCGGCCTTGGAGGCGTCCGGGCGCGAATAAGTCCGGATTCTTCAGGGAGCTCTTCCTTGATAGATTTCATCCGCGTTTCCTTCTGGGAGATTTCGTCTCCCGTCCCGGCTCTTAGTCTCACTTTCTTTTGTCGCTGGATTTCTGCCGTGTATCCCCGTTTGTTCGTTAACAGTTCACGCCGTTCATGCCTTCCTATTGGTGCTTCGCATCTCCTTAGACTATTTTTGAACCCCCCGCTTGCTTTGTACATTTATCCGTTCAAAAGTTAGTCGGTTTTGGCCTCGTCGACTTCTACACCCTTCATTCTTTTATTCCCATCATTACCCTACAAGAGAACGTTTTCACGGATGAACGACCGCCTGTTGTTTCCCTTGTCACATAGGGCCCTCTGTTAGAGGTTACGTCGTATTTTCCTTGTCGCGCGAAAGGTCATCTGCCCAGTGGGAAGCCTCTGCAAACCCCGTTTAAGCAGTGTGTATCTCAGAAGAAGGAAAAAGACTTTGTGTTGCTTTGTACTTCCCTCTTTTTTTTTCTGAGACGTGTTCCTGATCCACCAAGCAATTCCCCAACTCACGTCTTGCGCGGCCCCTTTGACTTCGGCTCCGTTCCCCCCTTCCATTCTAATACGAGCCCTTTGCGAATTAGCGGTTTGACATTTGATCCAGTGTCGAGTTCGCTCCTTGGACTGCTGCTACTTTTTTTTACCGAGCCCTTGCGTTCCGGTCCGCCTGTTATTCGATTCCACTGTCCGCGTCTCGTTACTGTCTCAGAACCATTGTTCTTCCTTACACCTTCTCCTTGCAGACCCATATAGTGGGAAAGTTTGTTTATTTCGCCCTTGCGCGTGTGATTCGTGTCCCCTCCTCCCCTCTTTGGCCTTGGAGGGCCCCTTACGAAGTTCCTCTTCTTGTTCGTTTTAGTGCAGTATTTGATCGAGCTTACAGACCTTTTCGCTTACACGGACTGTCCTCATACCGATTTGCGGTGAATAGGCCTCTGTTCGGTCCGACATACTTAGTCTGGGCATATTATCCTTTTTAGCTTCACTCGTTCCCTGCGCGAACACCCGATCATGTCGTTACGCCTTGATGTTTCCCCCCTTGGTATAGCTAATAACTGTTCAAACATCTCTTTGGTCTCCTTTTTTCCCACCTTATTCCCGTTATCTGGCAGCCTCAGAGAAAAAAACATCCGCTGTTCTCTCCCCTTTCCCATATGCAGCGCCAAATTTGGCTTTCACGTCTGCCGCCTACACCGAACCCCTCTCTCCTTCCTAATCTACAGTCCCGGGCTCGAGCCCGAGCGAACAGTGCCCTTTTCCCCCCCCTTTTTCGCGAAAGAGATGATGCATGGCGTTGTCCCGCCCCTTTCTGAATACCTCCTCGTTAGAAATGTTCCCCTTTAACCCGCGTTCTGCAAGAACCCCTGCCCCAGGAGTTTAGACCCTTCTATTCTAGGTTTGCCCTACCCCCCTTCCCCCTATCTTTCTATATACAGTCACCCCATCTACCGGTCTTCGTTCATCCCCCCCTTAATTCGTTCGGGCCGCCCCCGCGATTTTTTCCCCCCCTCCATCGCTCAAGCTTCTCTGTTCAAAACGAAGCCGACTGAGCATGGAAAAAACTCTTCGACGCTAGAAGGCCCATCTCCGACCCCTGCTCTTTCCTCCTTGCCTCCACGATCTCTTTTCCGAGTGTTTCGTATTAAAGATCACGTCTCTCATTTTTCCCGTCGACTAGCTCCCTGCCCCCCTATCCTCTTTTCCTCTCCCTCCGTTTTTTGTTTTTTCTCTCTCGTGTGCGTTTAGAGAATCGTCTTGTTGTGCGGCTCTCTCATTTATTCTGAAATACCGCCAACGCGCCGCGATCTTTTCTTCCTGGTAGAAGGCTGATGGCTTTTTTTTCCTTCCGCTCCCCGCTCTTTGCTTTTCCATTCTCTTTTTTCGGCTTTTTTCCTCTTTGCAAGGAGTTGAAGGATTTCGCGCGATTGGCACCAGGTAACACCACGCGTTCCTCCTTTTACGCATGCATTCTTCTTTATAGCGGACCCCGTTCAGGTCGCTCCTCCCCATTTTCCTCTGTAGTATTTTATAAGATGAGGCTGAGTGTTGGGTGTGGCACGAGCTCGCCCTAACTATCAGCGTAGTATCCCTGCTCTGCTCTGGAAACACACGCTAGAGCTGATTACCAGTTTTTCCACAAATTATAGTTTTCGAGCAATTCCTTACGCATGCGCTCAGGCAGAGTATTCGCTTCTTGCTCTCCCGCGATTGGCACATTCCGCTGGCTTCCCTTTCCTTGGCAGTCTAGATTTTATTCTCGCTTTCGTGCCCTTTATGTTCCCACTCCTTTCGGGTCGATTAGTTCTCGCACAGTCTCGTCCCTTTTTGTATTTGTTCGGTCGTCTGTCATCTCCCCTTTTGATCTCGTGCGAACCCCATTATCCGACAGGCTTTGAGGATAGAGGTAATTATTCCCGTATTTTCTCTCAAAAAATGGTGTCGAATTCGTCGCGACTCCGGACGGCCCCCCCCGTTCTTCACCGCCACCCCCAGTAGTACGACGCAATACCACGCATAGCCAGTTCCCATTTGTCTTCATCAAGGAGGTAGAGGAGTCCCATCGCTCCCCTTGCCGAGCTCATCAAGACCCTTATCTCCTCCTACATAACAATAGTAGTCCATCTTTCCACCATTTTTCCCAAAAGCGCATGGTGAGTCCCTACCAAAACTTCCTCCCGTATTCGCGAAGGCGCGGGTACCGCGGATTCTTTGCAGCCCAAGCTTCGTAGAAAGCGTTTCCCTTTCGGCTCCCCCCCTATGGATGATAGGTCAGCGTTCCGCCGTTTCCTCCGGGCCCAGTAGGTCCACTCCGACAGAACCAAGACAATAAGCCGACGAGCAAGTTACCTGTCTCTCCCCGCGGAATTCGTTTTAATAGGGCTCACTTTTCCCTAGGGTTGGGCAGGGCGTTTTTTGTTTCCCCCTCGCCAACCCACCACGCCCCCTCTCTCTCATGGTTTTACAGTGGCAGAACGTTTTCAAGTCTACCACTTTTCTCTTTTCTGTCTCCGCCCCCCCCCTTGAACTGAAACCGCAAAACCGATCCTTCTGCTGCAGCCAGCTTCTCATTTCCTCGCTCTGGGAGAGCTTCATGCACATTGTTTTCTTTGATGAGTGACAAAAGGAGCATCCCCTGACCCTTGCCTAATGAACCAAGGAGTTTTTATTGACGTCGAGGATTCCTGGTTCCTCCTACCCCCGTTCAAATAGTTCAGCATTAGCACCTTCTTTTTACCATTTTCGCCTTTCAGACATCCGGGCGCCTCTATCTCCCCTCTCTCCAAATCGTAAGATTCACCGCGGGTTTGCCCCCGCCTCGTTCGCGCTCTGAGACTCCTGCTCAAACAAACCCCGGCCTTATTTCATTACAGCATGTGACACTTCTCACGCCCTTCCCCGGTCTTCCTTTGTTACACCCCTAGAGCGAAAGTCTTGGCGCAAGTGTGGTTCTTTCCCCCCGCAAATTCCTTCACAATGGGTGAGATTAGCCCCCTCCTTTCAGCGACTTCCTCTCGCGTGGTCTGTTTGTGCCAGGCGGGGATGATTAAATCGCTATGCCGCGAACTCCTTGTGATAGAATCAGCCATCGCGCCCTCCGGACGAGAAATTTTCCAGACTCCCATTCTTCCCTTTTTTCTTATCCCCTCCATTCGGAGGGTGCAGGATTTCGCAATTGAGGTTCCTTGCATCGAAGCCCCTCCTCTACAACCGAAAAATTTGGCCGCGTTGATTCCTGACTCTCGGGCCCGCGCTAGGTTGTCCCATGAAGGAAAACTACAGGCCCCCGTCGCGTACTATCCCGGTATCTGTTTGTGTTTTTCGGTACCTATCTCATCCGACCCGGTGTTTACGCGCGGTTCCTCCAATAATAGCAATAGGACTCTGCATTTTACACAGACGGGTCCCTCCTAGCGGCCACCCTACATTTACTGGCCCCGCTCATTTTCCGTCGATCCCTGCGTCATCTCACAATAAGGTGGGATTAGGCGTCCCTTTGTTTTGTGGACCGCCCCGTCAGCTTGTTATGTCCTATCCCCCTTCGCTGTACCCCCTCACGGATCGGAAATTCCCCGACGTTGTCCGTGACTCCCGGAAGTCCTCTTTTCTCTCCCTGCACCAACTTGTCCGCCCTCCATAGCTTTTCCTCATTCCCCTTGTGGAATTTATGTGCCCGTGAAAGCTTCCCACCCCTCCCCCCCTTTGCGGCGGCATGGGCCACAACCTTCGACAAGGCGGTAGTTGCTTGCGGACGCTTTGCCCCCCCAAGCAGTTTTTCTTTCTGCGTGCGAGCCAGTCCCTCGGCTTTTTCTCTCCTGTTGGTGTCTCGCTTAAAGTCTAAACCTTCGGAGGTTTCCCAAGTTATTTGACAGAGGAAACATGCCCATATCCCGCCCCCCTCCCCCCTTTCTCGTCCCCCAAATATATATCGTCCCCCCCCCCCTCCGGTTTTTGTTTTTCAGATTATTCTTTCGTGTGTTCTTTCTTCTTCTTTTTTTGTCGAAGAATACCAGCATTGTAATTCGCGCCGTCCCAAACTTCATCTCGTTAACTCCCGGTTAGCCGAAGTTCCCACAGTTTCGAACTTTCTGCTCTATTCTTGCTGGCCACTAGTTTGAAGCACGACCTTTTCCAAAAATTTCCTAATTAGAATCCAATCTCTGCTTGTGTCTACAGTGTGATGTTCAACACAAGCCCCATGTTTGATTTGTTTCCTCTTTGCAGGACATCCGATGCCACTTCTTACTTTTGGTGGTTACTGTCACGCAGATCCTTCCTTGAGTCCTGGATTCTCTTGCCGGTCTTCTGGAAGCCAGGAGAACGAATAGGCATGTGTGGGTACTCGTTCTCCCTGTACCCCACCGCTATCAGAGTCGATTCACGCGGCCCGACCCGTCCTCTCGTCCCACGTCAATCCGCATGACAAGTCTTTTTTCCCTCCCACTGTGATAGCTTTCAATGCCCTCGGCCACTGCAGATCCTTGGCGCCCCGCTGACATGCCTGAGGTCCAGCACGTCTGGAGCTGACTTTTGCATCGCCCCCGTTATTTCTTGACTGTTGCTTTTCTTTGGCATTACCCTTGACTCGTAGTTTGTCCATCTTTGATGCGCTCCCTTTTGTTTCGCCACGGGCTTTGCTTGTCTTTCCCTGTCAGCGGACAGCGATCTTCAAGGTTTTTCCGACCGACCTCTCTTCACCTTCCAACGTTGCACCCCCTAGAGCCCACTTGTTTGGGTGCTAGTGACCCGCTTGAACTCATTGACCCCTGCTCCTTCCCACCTTTTTCCCCGTTCTTTGGCCGAAGAAAGTGATTCAGTTTGATCTTTCGTCCATCTTTGCGCGCTTCGTTGCTTGCTTATCCGAGTCTTTTCCGGTCCCTTCCCCGGACCTTTAGCATAAAAATGAAACACACCAGCCCCTACCTGAAGTATTATGACTTCGTTTTTCGACTCTTTGTTGCTCGTCACCTTTTTTTCAGACTTGTCAACCAATGTGTTTTTTCTCATCGAATCTCCCGATCATTCTCCTGGACTTTTTTTCTTTGTGTCTCGATGCGCCCCCCTCAGTGACTTAACTTCCCTCCACTTCTAAGCCGGTGTTTGTTTTTTTCGAAGGGCCAGTCTGTCCCCCCCTGTGAGTTTCTCTCTTCAAGCGGGCATAGTTAGCTATTTGCGCGATTTTTCTCGGTAGTAGGTGAGTTTCTTTCGATTATTTGTCGTGAGGGGTAGTTACTCTTTTCTCCTCTTGCACGCTTCATTCGAAGTTATTGATGACCACCCCTCCCTTTTTCCGTGCACCCTAGTAATAAAATCTCGTTGCGCCCGTTTGCGAGCCTACATTTCGGTCTTTCCTACCTATTTCACAATTTTAGCGAACCACTGCTTGACTTGCCTCAAGCGACCTACCCTTTTGTTCGCGATCTTTTCACTCCCTCCCTGCTTACCCTCTTGGAGATATGGAAACGAGGCATATCCCCTCCGAGGTGTGCAACTCTGAAGGGCGGTCTTGGTTTTTTGTTGCGTGCGGGTGGAAACGAACTCCCCCCGATTCCCCAAGCCCTCAGTCGTTCCACATATCGTACAGGATTTCCCTAATCTTTCTCTTGCGTAATGGGCCTGATCCTGAGACTTCTCTCCCATTCTTACCAGTTGGACGCCTAAGCGAATACTGAACAATCCTCAGCATTGACTCCTGTGCCTTCCGTTGACGGTTCTTCTCGGTTGCCATCGCGCAAGGTCCCCCCTTCCGGCTGAGGACTCACTTCAGCCGACTTTTTTTTTCATCCCAACTGTTTGAGTGATGGAGGCCGCGACCTATTTCTGTTGTCGGGTTAGGACCTCCTCTCTACCCCCGGTTTGAGTTTGCGATCGAGATGTTTACGATTCTCTTTTTCCGCAGATTAGCACTTCTTTTTCGCTTCCCGGGATGCCTAAATGGTTCCGGGTATTTTCCCCTCTTTTTCTTGTACGAAATTGGGAGTCTTGTTAAGTTGCGTTCTGCCACTGCTGCTGAATCTTGCACGCCCTTTTGTACATGTGATGTATTCTTTCCCAGTGATTACTCTTAGACCACGGCTCCTCTCTTTTATCGTTCGCAACTTTCTTCCCGAGGATTTTCCGCTCACTGCCCAATCCACGCCTGTAGAAATTCCCTTCATCCTTTTGACGCGCAATTATTGTTGACCCGTCACGTCCCTACTGTACAAAAACCCTAGTAGTAGTTTAAATTCCTTTTCCTTTTACTTCTAAAGTTGATACTCTTGAAGCCTACCTTCCCTCCCGTTTCTCCATTCATGTGCCTTCCTCCCGCTCGGAGGCCAACTTTTTCAAATTTTTTCCTACCGGTTTTTTCCTAAATGAAACCAGCCAGTCCTGTCGCCATCTTCCTCTATCTTTTCCCCACCCCCATATTTTAACTACGATGAACGACATTCGTGTAGTTCCGGCCGGCTCTCCTGTGAGAGGTCCTTCCATTTCCGGCCCCCCGCGTGACGATTTCAGTCAAACGCGAAGAACAAGCTTTTCTTTTTTCCAAAGATCTTTCAAGCCTCGAAAAGTCGACCCTCCCCTCAGAATGTTCTCTTAGATATATACAATTGAACTCTCTCCCCCCTTCCTGATAGTAGAATTGAAGAAAACGTATGCCGTCTCTAGTATGCACGACTAAAGCGAGCCTTGCTTTGATCGTCGATCGCTCTCTCACGTCATGCAAACATCTCTATCTTTCCAGGGTGTTGTTGCTCTGATTGCATGAAGTCTTCGTGTTTTTTTTTCTGCTTCGGCCATCAGTGCTCGCCTTTGCTGTGCACATAATAGCCAACCGTTACTCATCTCTTTTTCCCCTTTCTGACGGCCTGATGTGTCGGCTCTTCCTCCATTTCCTTAGTCATTTGATTCCAGTCCTGGTCCCTTTGGTCTTTTCCACGCGGACTTCGTTTTGTACGCGATTGCACCCACCCTCCGGCAACTCTCCTCCATGCCGGAGATTGCCCGACCTGCCTCCATCTGTTAACATCTCTGCTTTCAGAGTTGTGATTTTCTGAGGAATGTAGAGCTTTATATTAGATTCTGGGTTTTTTTGCTGACCCACCCGCATCTCCCCCCTCTAAAAATGTTTTATCACTGTATTAATTTAAATTGAGTACGCGGCCTCTCTCGACTGTTCGGCCCCCCCTTTTGCAATTACCCTCGCTCTGGGGGCTGCTGGTCCTCTTCCTAGGGTTTTTCGCGGAGATTGGCTAATTTTCTGTTCTTAAGCCCCTCAGTCGTTTTTTTTTTTTTCTCGTATCTTCATATCCCCATCTTTTAAGTCCTTGCGACCGATACACAGGCTCATTCCTTGCATTCAAGCCCCCACCCCCCCCCCACCCCCCCCCCCCCTTCTAGTCCTTCCCAATGATCAAGTGGTGAACCCTCCCCCCGCTCTGAACATCCCCCTTTAGCAGAGAAGTTTCTTGCAACCTTCTCCCTTTTTTCCTGCCGTAGTAGCCCAAATAAAGATAGCTCCACCCCCCCTTTTCTATGCAACCCCTTTCTTCGCCATCTATAATTAGAGTATCGCACCACCTACCCACTTCAGTTCCTTTTCTCAAGCCCCTCGTTCTCCCCGGCTCCCCCTCACGCACGACCTATACTTGGTGCAACTACCCCCTCTAGTATCATGTTTCTCTTTTCGAGACTTATCAGGTAGCTCTTTTCTTCTCCTCCTTCCCCGCGTTTTCCATTAGCCCTTTCTCAAAGTGCGCTGCGCGAAGTAGGATATGAACAGGAGTAATCCGGTGCCGCAGGGTGGCACCGAGGACTCCCTCCCCCACCGTTCACTGCCTTTCCGGTCCCAGCCGCCTTCTGTTGGGACTCGTTTTCTACCGAGACGCCATAACCTTCCTCAGGATTTGGTTCTTTGCCTCTGTGTTTTTTGACCCCCCTCACCGCGCGCGCCGTAATCTCTGAGAGTAGAAGCATGGTCAAGAGGCTCCCAACCTTTTTTTGGGCGCTTTCCTTTTTTTTTTTCTCTTTTTTCGCTCTCAACCTTCTCGCGCGTCCAACCCTCACTATTTTGGAACGGCACAAACCAAAGTGGCGTTCCGGGTCTGTAACTGGTTTGTCCATTAAACGTAATTCTGATCGGCCTTCTCCTTTTTCCTTTACATCTGAACTATTCGACTGTCCCACAGGCCTTTTGTGTTACCGCATTTTCTTTTCTCCTTCTTCCGTTCTCAAGTCCTCCCTAGACTACCTTCCCCTTCACCCCTGCGCGAGCCCTTTCACGTGGAATAGCAGAGTGAAATAGATAACGCTGCCCTCTTGCCCCGCCTTTGGCAACGCGATCGCCTCCCCGCTTTTTACAAACACCCCCCACTTTTTTGCGTCTGTATTAAGCTTCGTTCAGTGAAATTCAACCAACCTAGTAAGTGTTATCCACCTCTCTCGCCCCTCGCGGTCACAAAGTACAGCTGTTGTGACTATTTCCGCTCATCTTTCGCAATCTAATAGAATTATGCTTTTCTTTTTTTTTTTTCTTAAGTTCTTCTACCTCATTCCGGATGCCCCCCGCCCCTCGGGCTCTAACTTCCTTAACTAGTAAGTCAAGGACCAATTGCAGATGCCAGTACGATTTTCTTTATCCCCCCGAAGGCTTTAGGGTTCTGAGAGGTCTACCAAGGTGCCAGACTTGGGCAGAAGTTACCTAACACCGAGGGTTCCTCGTGGTGACGGCCCGATGTTTTTGCACTTTAAGTGCCTAGTGTACCCCGTCATCCCTTGCTTTTTTTGAGTCCTT
>Ga0179593_1708090_pt1 | contig 18005 bp, 18 predicted proteins | sample CZODoug2_1_08_16_FD_185931 | JGI IMG/M metagenome (GOLD analysis project Ga0179593, IMG submission 185931) | Vadose zone soil fungal communities from Angelo Coast Range Reserve, California, USA - CZODoug2_1_08_16fungal (PacBio error correction) | ecosystem: Environmental > Terrestrial > Soil >... | reverse complement strand
TCTCTTTCCAGGGCCTTCTGATCTTTCCTCGCCTCGTCGTATTGGACCAAATTTTTCTCCACGTTGACAAAATTATCCCTCCGACGTTGCCCACGGCACCCCCCGTTCTGATATTGAGCGAAGCACACTGGTTCCTGCGGAAGTCTTTCAGCGCTTCTATTCTATCGCAACCCTTTCGGCATCGGCGCATGAGGGAGGCATTCCCCTTGCCGTATGCTTTCCCTCATCCTCCCCAGTTATCGACCCCCGCCCTCCCCTCTTCCGCCTCCGTGATCGACCCTTGCAGAGACCTTCCTCCCCCGCCCACCCTAACGGACGACAACCTCCTTTCTGATTTTCTGCCGGGACCCTTCGATGATTTCTCCAACTCCAGTTTTGTGAGCTGGGGGTGGGGGGTCGTGATATTTCCTCCGACACCATGGATGTCGGCGCCAGATTTTTTGATGTGGACCAGGTCTTCCCGGTCGTCGTTTCTACAGCCCCGCCGACGACGAAAAATCAGTGTTCAGGAAAACCCCGCTCCTGACGTGGTAACTTTAGACTGTTTTCAACTTCCTCCTCCCATAAAAGCAACCCTTGGGCGGCCCCCGGCCCGGTCTTTGCCCAAGCAAGCTTTTTTGGAATGCGTCGCCGGCCCTTCCCTGTCCATGACCGTTGCAGATCGAGTTTGTTGATGGACGTTCCCGCCTTATGAGAGGCCCCCCCCCTGAGGAGAATGGGTTTAGAGCCGTAGGATCCTCTTTAAATGTTTTCTTTTTTGCGGATGGATGGGGACCTCAAACTGATCTAGATGTGCCCCCCCCTTCATGTTTTTTTCCTATAAGAAGCGATGCTTGTCGCGGGTTTGCGAGAGATTCACCCTTCCCTCGGAACTGCTCGAGGCCTACTGCGGTGCTCCTTTGGTTGGCCACTTTTACCAAGTCCTTTGGAGCTCCCTCCGCGTATTTTCCAAAGGGGGCCTCGATGGTTTTTTGAGATCCCAACTTCGTTGGTCCGCGCCCCTGTTGTTAGGTCCCCAGTGGAGAGCTCAGCTGAGAGAATTCCTTTCCTCCGTAGAATTTAGCGAGGGCGCTGGCGCTTGGATGTTGCAGGGGGTCCCTGAGTCCTGCAACAATAGCAGATTTTTCCCTCACCTGCGCTTTCTTCCGATGGATCATCAGGGCTTTCTCCAGGTAATCCCCTTCCCCGTCGGGCCGTCCGGCTGCCCGTTTAGCGGCTACACCCCCTGGGCGCTCGTTCCTTTTTTGTAGCGTTTGACGCCCCCAGCGCCGCCGGCCTTCATTCTCCGCGTTCCGCCCCCCCCCCGGCACGCCTCCAGAAAATCCCCTCACCAAAAGATTTTCCCTTTTCTCCCGCCACCTTGCCAAAGACCGCCGGGTTAGGGCCCCGGCTTTCTTAAGTCGCTATGCCCCCGGTTGGGAAGTCTCGTGTTTTTCTTGTCATAGGCCCTAGCATTTCCTGTCGCACTGCCGAGAAGTATTCGACCTTTTTGCCCAAGAACCTCGGTTTCGCACATTGTTATGACAGCGATTCTCCCCCTTTCTGCTGGACGATGTCGGGGTTTTGGGGCCACACCCCCTCCAACTGCGTGAAGTCCTTTCTTGTAGAGTCCCACCAACGTTCTGGTCCTCCTTAACGAGTCTATTCCATCAAAGCCCCCTTGTTCGTCCCTTAGGGTTTTTTTTCGCCAGCCGGTGGTTCTGCAGCTGAAGCCGATCTTTTTCTTTTTTTCCCCTCGCCCCCTTCGTCCCTTCCCCTTTACCGTGGGCGTCGGATCGTTTTTCCCCCCACAATAACTTGGACCTTTAGCGAGGACTCACCGGGACTCGATGTTTGATGTGAACTTTTTTTCTTTTGGAAAGCCCCCTTTCCCTCCTTGTCTATTTTTTCCCTCGTTTGCTTGAGACATCCTTCGCTGCCGGTTGTAACGTAGTCGAATCAATTTCGTGGTGGGCATAGTCTCGACCCTTTTTTTGGCGAACCGGTGTGATTTTGATGATAGCCACTCTCCCCGATGGCCGTTCCCGAACAGAGTCGTGGCCTTCGGCTGGATTTTACGGTATCGTCATTCCTTGGCGCGCCGTCGCGGCGTAGAAGACTCCCTCGCCTTTATTGGTTTTCTCCACTTAGAGGTTATGATCTTTCCTATCGACGACGTTTTTTTAATGCGCATCTCAGTCGCCGTCGGAATCGTTTGTCTCTATGGAGACCGGCTTCGGAGCAGAACGAATGCGTCTTCTCCCCCTTACGACCGAACCCCCTCGTATATCTTTTGTTTTTGTTTTGAGCGAGATACGTCTTCCTTTGTCCCTGGTCGTCCCTGGCCCTTCTCCCCTGCGGAGGGATTTCAGAAGGGAAATATCTCCCCCCTCTTTCCTGAGGCGCTCCAGGATCCCTCTCTCGCCGGGTAGGCCATCTCCCTACTTTCTTCCGCACCAATAAGGCGTCGAGGATTATCCTATCGAAGGAGCCCTCCCCCTTGTGATGACCACAAGCCACTCATGTTTCTCCCCCCCCTCGCACCGGACATTTTTTTTAGGTAGGCACGGACATCTTCCCCCGGGGCGATTATCGACCTCCCGTTTTCGAACTTTCCAGAGAGCTTCTCGCCCCAGTGGTTCCCCTACCCCTTTTATTACGGCCCCACCGGGAAGAGACTTTTTTCATCAGAAGCCCTTCTTTTCCAGATACTACTCTTTCGACTTTCCAAGCCCATTCCCCCCATTCGGCTTATCCCCCCTTTCCGCACCTCGCTATCCGTAGAAGTCTTTACGTCACCCCCCTCCAGGTCCCAAACGGCCCCCCTAACCGGTAAATTTCCGACGACGGTCGGGAACCATCTTCACTAATATTCCCTGGAACTCCTTCCACCCGGACTGCTCTCCCCCCCCAGAAGAACACGGCTGATCGCACCTAATCGTCATTTCCCGAGGATCAGAGGACTTCACCAGTGGTGTTCCAAAGTCAGGACGAAGAAAGGTGTCGCGCTTTTCCCCCCTTTCCCTCCAGAACTTTTCATCGGACCCCCCTTCGCCCGATTCCCCGACCCCCCCCCCTCCCCCGGCCCCACCCCCCCCCCCCCCCCCCCCCCCCCCCCCCGCCCCCCCCCCCCCCCCCCCACCCACCCCCCCGCCCCCCCCCCCCCTCCCCCCCCCCCCCCCCCCCCCCCCCCCCCCCCCCCCCCCCCCCCCCCCCCCCCCCCCCCCCCCCCCCCCCCCCCCCCCCCCCCCCCCCCCCCCCCCCCCCCCCCCCCCCCCCCCCCCCCCCCCCCCCCCTCCCCTTTCCTTCCAGGATCACAGTTGAAACCCCCTATGACGAGACCCCTACCTAGTCCCGCCATACAGCCGTCCACATTTTTGATTTCTAGCACGAATCCTTGAGACTCTGGCCATTTCTCCCCCGGTTGCTTCCTCGCGCTTTTCCTGATGTTCTTCGCCGTTCGGGTCCCTCCGAGGATACGATACTCTTTTAAGGCGGTGCGCTAGACCCTCTAACCTACACGGCTCCTCGACCCCCTTTGGTGGAGGCCATAGGGCAGCGGCGCTTCAAGATATCCTCTTATTCCCGCCTGCTGCCCCCCATAGAGCGAGCCTTTCGCCATCCCGACCCTGATGGCTTTTTTTCTGAGACGCATGAACTCTCCCTCGCCTCCAGATCCCGTCTTTCAGGCGGGACTGCGCGCCATTTCGACGCTCGCACCCCCTGAGACACCCAGTTCTTCCCGTCTCATGCTCCATCGGCCCCCTTTTTTGAAAGATTCGCTCGTAATCCCCATCCCGGTCGGTTTATGATGTGGGGACCCCCCCTCCCCTTTCGCAACCGCCCCTCTTTGCGGTACGCTCAGTCTCGCCTCAACGCCGACCGCGAACATCTCTGACCCCCCAAATTTGGGTCCGATTTTGCTTTCCCTGGTTTCGCGGTCCTGGATTCCGCCCCGTCACCTCCTTTTCTATTGCACCGAGGATCCTTTTCAGCCGTTGATTCCTGCTGTTTCAGAGCAGCTCCTGCCGCCAGGATTCAAAACTCAGATCTGTTCCTTCATGGACCTCAGGGCTTATCCCACCCCCAACCCCGGTGAGTTCCATCTTCTTTGCGGCACGACGGCACGGTGACGCCGGGTTGATTTCCCCTTTCTTCAACAGTAGCCCCATAACTTTCTTGGGCTGACTGTGTCAGGCACCCCACCGGATTTGTCTGAGTTCCCTTAGTCGAATCCCCTCCGACCATTCCTAACTTCTTCATCAATCTGCGTCCCGCACTGTTTCCTTCTTGTTCCTTCGAACTATAAGCACGAGATGACTCAGAAAAATTTCTCCCGATACTCGTTCATTTTGAACTGAAGGTATTCAATCGTGGTCCGTTCGTTCGGGATCTATGATACTTCGCCTCTTTCGATAGGGGGTTTTTCTAGAGAGAAGTAGGATTTCATAGATTCCTGGCCGGAGCCCCTTAACATCCCCCTTTCCCCGCGCCGATTTTTCACTGACAGAGATTAATTCGCGCAACGGCTTGCGGACCATTCCCCCGCAGTTCAACAGGGTGACTTGACATCTTCAAGCTGCCGTATAGACATCCCTTCGTATCCCCTCAGTTCAACGGGCCCCCCATTTCCTGACATTCTGTTTTTCGCAGCAGATCCTTTTTCTCGAGCACGGACTATATATTTTCATCATCCTCGTTGTGTTGTTGATTTCTCTCGTGACTCTTGCTGCTCTTTCTCGTCGTCCTTTCTACCCACCCTTTTCGTCCCCCGTTCAATGAGTACTACGACGCGGTCCGGCTCACGTTTCCCCCCGGCCCGTCTTGATCTATCTAAGAACCCTGGTGTGTTATTTCTTTGACCCCGCGACCCTTTCCACTTGCTCCAGTAGCAATCCTGTTGGTCCTTTTTTCTTTTTTTACCGGTGTCTCCCCCCCTTTTTCCCTGCCGCGATGCACTCGACCCGCGGCTCCCTTATTCGGCGGCCTCATGTTTCCGAAAAGAGACCCAACAGACTTTTTTCTAAGCTCCGATCGAGTGCCAAAAGCCCCCAGGGTTGAGAATCGATCTTCTTCTCTGGTCGCCGTTCCTCCATGTACCGTTCTGGCCTTTGGGACCGGGTTGGCGTTCTTTCGATGGTCGTCGTTCTTACGACCGCGACGACAAAAAGCCCGTTTTCCCCCCCGGCAGCCCGAGCCTGATGTCGAGGGAGCCCCTTTAGACTGTTGCAGAACTTCGGTTTGAAAGCCCGTTTTTCTACAGTCCCCCCCAAAAACTTCGCCGCTGAATCCCACCAGATTGGTGCTTTTTTTCCTTCTCCTGTCGTTTTGGGACCAGTGATTTTTTTGATGCCGCTGGCCTGAGCGCGCTCAAACCAAGCGCCTGGGTTCTTGCAGTTTCGGGTCCCTGTTAAGCTCTCTTTTCTGGGGCTTCCGCCAGGCCCCCCCCTCAAACGGATCTTCCTAATTCTTTACGTTCCCTAGGTGAGTTTTTTTCGTCCGAGTTGTTGTGAGGAGGACCTCCGGAATGCACTTTCGCGCTTAACATGCGCTCCGATCGGGAGGGTGCGGGGGAGAAGGGGGGGGTGGGTGGGGGGTGGAGGAAGTTCGTTTGTACCCCCCAGACAAGCCCTTCGATCGCGGCTCACCCAGGGCCGTCTCTTTAGATTGCCCTCCCCATGACAAAACAGTTGGCCGATGCGCTTTTTTGTAGTCCCCCCTTTTAGGTATCCACGTCTTCTTGTCGCTTTCATTCGGCGGCCTTCTTTAAGTTGTTCAGGTGTTCTAGTTTTGGCACAACCCCGCCAGCAGGCCGGAGGGCGACTGCGCGTCTTCTTTCAGCAGGTAATCCCCCGTCACAGGCGGCTGCGTTCCCGCGGACCCGGATGGCACCCAAGAAGTTTCTCGGTATTTTGAACCGCTTGGGGTGGTTAGAGTCCGGACCAAACTCTTAAGGCCTTTTATAAGAAAGAGTCTCAGAATCACAACCAGAGGACCTCCGAAAGAACGGCCGACAAGTGAGAAAAGACTGTATAACCCCTTCGGTGAATCTTTCGACTATTCCCACTATTTTGGGAAGGACTTCTGAGTGTAGGACCTATGTCGTTGGTATCGTCCAACTTCCCCTCCCCAGTTCTTCGGCACACTGATAGACGTCTTTCGCCGGGTTGACCCCACAGTACGTACTGTCAGCTCTCTTTCTTTCTCCGTATTTCCCTGGCCCTCAGCTACCCTCTTTGTCGTCCCCCCTCCACCTGCGTGAACGTCTGGGCTGTCGCTTGGGCGAGTTTTTGTTCCAGATTTCTTCACGTCGATTTTAGGGTTGGCTAGGTGGTCTTTTTTCTGCGCCGAGGAGGGATATTGGTGTTACCGATGCCCGTCTTTTCCCTTGACCAGGTTGCGTACTGCTCGCCCCACCATCCCCCCCGTAGACGTTTCGTTAGCGCTCGCCTCCGCCTTAGTGGGGCCGCCCCCCCTGTCTGGGTTCGATGCTATATTGACCTCGGTGCTTTTTCCTCGGCGTTTGGGCCTCCTCACGAAAGTTTCTTCTTGAGCCTGTGCACCTTTGTTGCGAATTTGTGGGTTGGCCTCTTTTTGACTCTCCAACTTACTGCCACCTCCCAGACCAAGGTCCTTTCCCCTTGCCAGCCCATTCGCTTTGGGCCCGGGAATCGTCATCATCTGGGCTGCGACCTTCCTTTTCTCGACGTTTGGTTTCGGCCACGTACTGCTTATTAGACTCCTTTTCCCCAGAACGATTTTATAGAAGGTCCCTCCCCTTCGCCTTTCCCTTGTTATTTTCTTCCGTCTTTCCCTCGCGGATCCCTCCAGGACGACCGCCCCCGGAAGATGAGGTTCTCTCTTTTCACTCCCATCAGTTTTTTCTGCGATCCTTCTTTGAGGTCCTCCTGCGGCGGCTCGCTCCCGTCTCCAATATACATACCCCATTACGGCGACTGCGCGCCAGGGAGAATTCGACGTCGTCTGAGGATAGGGTGGGACCTTTTTTCCTCATATCTCACCTCGACGTTATTTTTTATCGGCGAGAACCCTCTCTGACGATGTGAAATCAAGCCCGGGCTTGACCTAGCCCCCTTTTTTTTCTTTTCGGCTCTGCCCTTTCTTCCGGGTTCTCGTTCACTAACCCCCCCAAAAGTTTTCGCCCCCCCATGTCTCTTCGGTGAACAACAGGAGACTCCAAGGCCGACTTCTTACGGGGCCGAGCCCAGCCAGCACCTCTTCCCCCACGAGAATGACTTTACCAGGTGCGGGCCCCAAAGGCACCATCGTTTTTTTCTGCGCCCACGACCCTTCTTTTCGACGTGGCTTTTTTCCCGAGCCGGACTCAAGAATGTTAAATCCTTCCGCAAGACTCTTCCCCAATCCGCTGCCTTTTCCCTTTCTCCCCCCCTATTAGTACAAAGGCTGTGATCTTCCCCACTCGTTCATCGTTCGGGGACATACGACCCCGCGACGCCCAGACTTTTTTCTTTTGGGTTTGAGCCCCTCGCCAGGTGTCTCGCTTCAGTCGTTGGCATCGAAGAATTTACCCGGAGAGAATGTTCTGGCCACACAACCTTTTTTTTTTTCTGATCCCTATTTTTCCGCGCCTATGCCTTTACACACGCCCCATCGTCTTCCTCCCCAGGAACAGCCTTCCCAAACACGGTGCCCTCGCGAGCTTCCCCTTTTGGAAAAGTTTTGGGAGCTTCCCCTTTCTAGTTGGTCCTCTTTTTTTTTTTGACGCGTTGGTCTCGATGTTCGCCGCGTTAGGGCTCCCCCTCTGCTCCCAGGACTTTTTTTTCACCCCTTCGTCATCTGAAGCTACCCCACCGAGAGCCCCTTCTGTTGTAGCAACATTTCGGGATTTGGCACTTTTAATTTACTGTTGACAGCAGTTCAATAGAGCGCCTCCCCGTTGACTCGCCCTTGCTGGCGGTGTCTTCTTGGAATTCCTCAAAGCAAGAGCCCCACGCCCTCCTTCGTCGACGGCTTCCCACCGGCGTCTCGCCTTTTCCACTCTGACGACACACCCTCGCATCTGGGCCCCTAATGTTTGTAGGTCTCCTTTTCCAAAGTTTTTTTTCCCTCTCACCTCTCTCCAGCCTTCCCTGTCGTGTATGTGTTGGTCCCCCTCCTTATCAACCCTTTTCCGCGACTTCCTCGCGTTTGAGTTCTTTTCCCGCACACGCGACAGAGAAAATCGGCTCTGATCGGCGCCCCCCCCCGGAAGTTCGGTAAGACGACAGTTTCTCTGTAATGGATAAGTCCCCTCAAACCCCTCTGAACCCCCCGATTTCTACCTTCTGAGAATCAGACCCTAGAAGCTTGTGTCATTCCTTTTTTCTCATAAGACCGGGAAAAACTAGATGTGGTAATGCCAGTTCTCCGGTTTTTCCATCCAAGAACCAAAATCCTGGTTGCTTGAAGAGAGAGATGGGTGCACCACTTGAAGGTTTTCTTAAACGTATGGTGGGAGGGTCATAGAAGTGAGGACACCAGGTTTACAGGTTCCATACCCCCTTTAAACGGTAGGGATGGTGGAAGGCAAAAAAGGATTTCTGAGTTCGCTGACCGATTTTGAAAGACCTTTTCTCCGTTTCAAAAGGCCCACAAATATGGCGAACGACCTTCGTAATGTCCCCCCTTTCGCCTAAGCCCCCCATCAGCCCGGAGAGTTTGAAACAGCTATCGGCAGGAGGAGACTGGAAGCTCCAAATTCATTTTTTGTTAGGCACGAGCGCCGTGGGCCGCCGGTGGTAGATTCGAGAAAGGTTTCTCCATTAGTTTGTTATCCGCGCGGGAGTGACCACTAATCAGGTAAAGATGCTCCCCCCCTCATCTTTTGCTGACTTTCGTCCCGACCTCCTGCAAGTGACTCCCTCTTCGCGGAACTTTGGAAATAGACGACAATAGGTGAGGAGGCAGAGAAACCTTGGAATTAGGCCCCTCTATTTTCCTTTTTTTACTGAGGGAGATAATAGTTTCACGTTAAATTTGGATTGACGAAGCTTCGATTGAGCTCCAGCCAGAGAAGAGATCCCTTTCGGACCCCTCTTTATTCTGTTGTTTTTGAGGAGATTTTTCCATGAAGAGCTCGAACTAGGGTTCTCCAGAGCTGTCACACCTCAGTTGAACATGTAGTATTCCAAGATCCGTTCATTATTCCCGCCAGTTTCCTTTTTCTTTTCCCCCCCCAGCCCACCTTTTTATTGCGGAGTGGACGTTCCGTCGTTTCTCCCAGAATCGTCCCCCTTGCTGCTTTGAGACAACGCTGGGAGTAATCCTTTTGGTCTTTAAGATGTACTCCCCTTCAAGACTTTCTTGCATCGGACCCCACCTAGGCGATCAGAACGGTATTTCCTCGAGAAGGTCGGTCGGAGAAGGGTGATTCTAAACACACCAATTCAAGTGGATCTTGAAGGCGTAAGAGAGCTTTTTTGACTTACGAACCCCCCCCCCCTTGTGGTTTGGTATCTCTGAGTATAGGTCCCCCGGACGGGGATGTTCGAAACCCTTTTCCTGAGCCCTCTGTTGTTTGATTGCCTTAAAAAGGCTGGTTTTGATAGTAGCGGTTAGTAGTATTTGACCTCTTAAGACCCCCATCCGGCCCCCCCCGCCATGAAAGGGTAACTCCTTGATGGTACCTGATTTTTCCTTTCTTTTCCCATACCCCTTGCTCCCAGGGCGGACCCCGTGAAGGTCGTCCAACTCGCTTCCGATTTTTTTTGATGCGTCACATGAAACGGGCTTCACTTGTGTCACGTGAAAGTCCAGATCTTTTTTCCCAGGGTCTTTTACTTCGATGAGCGTTGCCACCAGGTCGCACTGGGTGCAGCGCCGTAGTCTGTTAACCTCGTTTGATTTTAGGTTTTTAGAAAGGAAATACAAAACGGATCGATATGGCCCTGGTTCTCTGACTGATTGTGAGATTGTAGCAGGTGAGCGTTCCCCGGTAAACCCATTTCCCTCCTTATCGGTAGGGTGAGTTTAGAAAGACGTCGTGTCCCCCTACACTCTTTTCGCTGATAACCGGGACTGAGCTCCGATTGTCTCCAGAAAACAATGGTGTCCCCGGATGCGCTGGGGGTTTTTCGAGCGGTTTCGACGTTTTTGTCTCCTTCCGATTAGCCTTGCGGCGTGGCTAGCTGTTTGCTCCATTTCTTCTCCTAATGCCAGCCTGGGCTGGAGGGCGACCGTCCGAGCCTTTTCGGATCATAAGCCTTCTCCAATCCCCCGGCCCGGCTGCCTAGTTCCGCGCCCCGAATGACCGATTGCTACACGGGTTTCATTTCTCCTACCACCCCAGCTTTTGACGCTTTCTAGGTGCAAGCAGTCCCCCTGTAGTATCTTTCCTCCGACCGAACACTTTTCCAACCCCGCCCCAACTCGAAAGCCAAGGGACGACAGTGATCCCCGAAGTTCTACCTTAGGCGTTTGGGCGGATAAGCCGCTTTGGAGCCCACGTTTTGGGCCGTTCCCTGTCCTGGCGTGTAGTCTTTTCTTTGTTATCGTCTCTTCCCGCGATCCGCTTCCCTTCTTTCCCTCAAAAGTACTCATTCTGTCTCTTTCGGCGACACGAGGGAAGCGCTCAGCTCGTAGTCCTCTCCCCCCCCGCCCCCCCTGGTAGGTTGGTGCTGTCGCGTGGGCTCGGTCCTTATGAACGATTCTATCACATTTGTTTGGTAGTTCTTCGGTTTTTCATGCAGGTGGGCTGGCATCGAAGTCAGAGATTTGCCTTTGGTGACTCTTTAACCCCTTGTGGCATGTGAGTAAGGTCTCTCAGTAGTTGCCACAATCCGTAGTCCCAGGGTTTTCTTAGCTCTTTTTTCTCGATTCTCCATTGTTGCTGTCCCCTGGCTTTGACCCACGGTGCCGTTTTTTGTCGCTGCTTTCCCGTGCAATCTTTGTGCTGTGAACCTACTGCGATGTGCGTTGGGGCCCGCCTTAATAATTTCTTTCCGCCTTTTTTTTTTTTTTACAATCGTCTTTTTTAGTGGTTTGGTTTGATTGTCTGGATGCTCGCCCCAGAGCCGATGGCCTCCTACCGAACAGTTCGTTCAAGGTCCAGGGGCCCCTGCACATAGGGCTTGAATCTTCCCCCCTTTCCCTTCTCGAGTTAGAAGACCTCCAGCCTTTATTTTTTTCTTTCTTCCCCTTTAGAAGGTTCTCCTGCCTGGTCTCCCGACCGTACTCCTTTCGCGTCTTCGTCGTACTTTTTTGTATTTTTAGATGGCGAACGCTTTCGATCAGAAGGACGGAGATTTCTGCCGACCGCCCCAGGAAGGCTCTCGCCCTCCTCCTCTTTTTCCCTAGATACCTCTGTCGTATGGCTATGCCGCTTCGGATAGAAGCCTGTTCCTATTACCAGATTAAGACTTTTCCCCCGACTGCATTCGTAGTCCCTTTCCCCAGGTTCCATATACTTGTCCCCCCAGCACAATAAATTTCCGATTATAAATATAGACGGCTCAGCCCACGTGAGGGATTTATTCAAGTGAAATCCATTGCAAGAGCCCTTTAGGATTCTCTTTCACAGTTTCCAGAGAGGTGGCTATCATCAAATACAAAACAGTTCCCCACGCCCCCCCTCCTATTTTCCCAAAGGTAGAAAAAGTCCCGTATTGATTCCTCCACCCCTTGAAGCGACCGTTTTCTTTCCCCATGCAGAAGCCTTGCAATTTTCCAAGTTTTCACTTTGCTTCCACAGGCCCACCCCATAGGATTCGTGTAGAGACTCCCGCTAAGTCTATGTGTATTCACGAGCGGACTCCAACTCCTGTTACAACCCCTCCGTCCCTTAGTCAACCCCCCCCCCCTAACTGAGGCCTATGACAAAGCCCCCGTATGCGATAAACCCTACCTACCACGGCTGTGCTTCTCCTTCCCCTATGTCTCTTACCTAGACCCTTCCCTCCCTCCTAATTTTCGGGGCGAAATCGTCGTACGAAGCATGTCTTCTCGATCCTCTTTTTGCCCCCCTCTCCCTCTGTTTCAAATGTCGCCAGTAGCCATAATTTTGCCGAAAGGCTCAAATGTTTCTCTATGCCTTCCCTTTTCTACCTTTCTCTTCACCACACTGGGCTTACGGCGAGCTTCCCCTCAGGAACGATAACATACCCCCAATTCCCTTCTTTGATCCCTTTTTCCCTCTCTTTGGCCAGTTGAGTTTCTGAGTTAGTATCTTTGGGTTTTCCCCACGCAGTTTCTTTTTCGTCCCCTCTTCTCCTTTTACCCTGATTTTTTGCCCCTTCTTTTCGGCAGATCGGGTTTCTGTGCGTGGCCTTTCTCCACTTTAGACAGTGATCCATCGCTCCCAGAAATTTCGAAATCACTCTCCTGCTTTTTCTTGTGAGCCTCTGACCCCTGCTCAAGCGCCATCCTATCGTCCTTGGCGAAAAGGATTTTACTCGAGACCTCAACTGAACCCCCACTCCGCAAATAATTTTGTAGGTATCCGGAAAAACCTATAGGCAATGGTTCCTCCCCCGAGAATATAGGGAGGTGATTTTTTTGGTATTCCTCCCCCCCTCTAGTATCTTCCTGCCTCCGGTCTTTCAGCCGACCAAAAGCGACGGCGGCTTCTTGATCTCTCCCCCCCCCTTAAGGAGGCCACGCTCGCTCATTTCCCCATTATTCTCCCCCCCCCCCTTTCTATATAGGGTGATGCAACAGAAGGATCCTGACGGCTTTTTTCCCCCATGAGCATCCTGCCTCCCCCCAGTCCTCTCACCCCGCTCTGTAACCGGGAAGGGCCCCCCCAGGGAATGAGGAAGGCCCGAACTCCCCCATTTTTTGAATCTCCTGTTCTCTGGCCACGACCGGCTCTTTTTTTTTTTTTTTTTTTTTTTGTTTTTTTTTTTCTTTTTTTTTTTTTTTTTTTTTTTGTTTTTTTTTTTTTTTTTTTTTTTTTTTTTTTTTTTTTTTTTTTTTTTTTTTTTTTTTTTTTTTTTTCTTTTTTTTTTTTTTTTTTTTTTTTTTTTTTTTTTTTTTTTTTTTTCCCAGCTTGGCCGCCCACGGGGTTGCTTCATCGCCGGGATTCCCCCGTCGAACTTCCTTCAATCCCTGGTGGTGCTTTTCAGGATTTTCTTTTTCGTCGATAAGAAGAACATCGACGTCCCTACCCCGTTGACAACCCTCTGGCGCCGACTTTCATCCGCCTTTCCTATCAGGCAGATAGATTACCAGCACCTCCTTCTTTTTTTCTCGCACACGATTCCTGGCCTTATTCTTCGCTCGGTTTTCGTTCCTGCCTCTCGCGCCGCGGCCGCCGTCGCCGTACAGTGGGCACTCGAGTATCTAGACCCCCCCCCTTATTCAATCATCGCTTTTCTGCGACAGTGCTTTGGATCCTCCCTCACCTCTTCGTCAGGTCCCGTCTTTACCAGGTCTGGCCTCAAGCTAAACCCCTCTGCCTGTTGAGCTGAGCGATTTTTTTCACTCAGGCTTCACGCTAACCCTTTGGTCGACAGTCCGCCTCGTTCTGGCTCTAGCGTGACCCCCCTTCCTCCCTACGTGTTGTTGTTGAGAGTCTAGAAGATTACTTGACGATTATGTTTCCTTCTGCTACACAGTAAATGTCCCTTTAGCCCTTTTCCCTATTATGACTCTACGAAGACGGCCCTAGATATACTTCCTCAAAAGTTTTTTTAATCCCCCTTTTCCCTTAGAGTTCGGAGTTGTTTCCTGGTCCGAGTCCTTGTCCTTCGATCCCTTCTTCGTTTCTCTGCAGATGAGGTCATTCTTAACGTCATGAGCGGTTATCGCAAGCCAAATCGCCCAGCCCCCCCGCACTCCTATAAGGGGAACCGTCCGCGCCCGAGCTTCCCGAAAACTCCACTTGGATCGAAGCCTTTGATCTTGGCGAGAAACCAGGTGTAGCCTCGATTTCCGTTCTTTTTTCGACCCTGCCTTTTCCCCTCTATTCGTTGAAACGTGCCCTAGGATATAGTAGCGGTAGTTTAGTATTATATATTTACCCCACCTCAGTTTTCTTTCTCCCCTTCCCAACTGAAAGGTGTGACCAGTGAGGGGGAGTCCCCTCTTGGATATATTGTACAACTTGACTGTCCCCGGCTTTTCCTCCTTAGCGAAACCTTGCCAGGGTAGTGCCCATCGAGTCCCCTTCCAGTAGTTCATGAAACTTTCCTTCCACTTGGCCCCCGGGGAAATCGAGGGTGAGGACGTGGACGTGGAACGTTTCGTTTCCCTTTTCCCTGCGCCCGTCTGAGAAGAGTGTTCCCGGTTCCAGCGAGTTCTGTTCTGCATGACAATCTTCTGGCCGCTTCCCTTGTTGGTTTTTCCTTAATCCCAGAGGGGCGACCCCTTGCGGCGTCTTGGGGACGGTTCAGAGCGCTTTGAAAGTCAACTCCCTCCCCCTAGGTTTGCACCCCGCCGGAGAAGGACGGGGACGGGGCACATCCCACCTCCCCAGCCTTCCAAACCAAACACCGAAAGCATGTATCTTCTCTTTTCGACTTTTTCAACCCTTGCTCTTTGCAGATGAGCCCTACAAACATGAGGGATTTCCGAGATGAGATTTTTTTCGTCCCCGAGCTCTCATGAGAGAAAGCATGTCCTCAGGTGTCCAGCGTCAAAACGTCCCTTCCTTGTTTTGAGTTTTTTCTTCCAGAGTCGCTCCCCCCCCAACCAGAGGGAGATGAGTGAGACCGGGGTGAGTTCTGAGACTTTCATCAGCTCAGTTCCACCAACTTTTTTCAGTAATTTCCTCGCGATTGTTCCCTTTAGCGGTTTCCCCCCCCCTCCGGTTGGTTAAGACGTCCCGGCGTTTTAGAGAGCAATCTTCCTGCGTATAGGGATCCTTTTTTTCTCACATCCCTCCCACCCTAACCCCCCAGCTCGCCAACGTTGCAAAGGGAGAACCTCACGCCCTCCGGGCTTCTTATGGTCCGGCCCCTCTAGCCCTGTTGGGCCCTTTTTATTTTTTCTATCATTTCGTTGGTTCTCTTCATAGCACGACCCGTGATCCTTGTTTCTTATGCGCTACCCCACAGTCGATACTGTTCGATCGGAGATTCCCCGAGTCACGTTCGTAGCACCTTCTGTTCACACCTGCAACTGAGTGGCTTTCTGGGCTGTTAGCGTTTCGCTGGTCCAGATGTACGATTTTTTGATTTCTCTCAAGCGTGTTCGTATGGGTGACTCACATTTGAAGGTGCTGGATGAGTTCTTTCTTGGTCCGTATGCACTTTGACCCATTGTTTGGATAATTTTTCTTGAAAGCCCAACCCGACTCGAGCGTAGTAACGAGAAGAAGAGTTGACTTTTGCTTGACCGAAACCCGGTCGGCAGGGTCCTGTCTCGGATCTTTCTGCTGCTTTTCCTTTCGGTGGGGCCCTTCTATCCATTTTGGAATTTTTAGAGATTTTGCCCCCGAGATTTTCATTTTCGTGGTTTCCCCGGTTTTGTTTTCATGCTTCTCCCGCTTTACGGACTAAGACCCAGCCCCCCGCGTACTTTCCATCCCATTTTTTTTGTGAGGGTTTTTCTTCTTTAATTCCTTTTGGGCGGAACACTGTCTAAAGGTACCTTGGTGATGATTTCCTACCAAGTATTTTTTTCCTCCTTCGACGACGTTCCGCAGTCTCCTCTGGGTATGAGATATTCTTCGAGAGCAGCAGGAGGCGCTTCCTCCTCCCAGGAAGGAGCTTTTCCCTCTATTTGAATTTTTTTTGAGTTGGGTAATCCCCTTCCTGGTCGGTCGTTTCCTTTGATTCGACGAGCAATATATAATAAAAAGATTCTTCCCTTCCCTTTGAAGCGACGCTCACGACTTCGTCGAGTTCCCTTTGCTTTTCATCGACTTTCCCCCCAAATACCCTTTTCTTCTAAATCGCCTTGTAGGTCTTGATGAAATTCCCTCCCCCTTCCCCGACGAACCTCCTGAACAGGTTTGGTTTTTTACCCGGAAATCTTTCTATCATCGACATCAACCCTCCCCCTGTATAGACGCGTTCCCCCCCCCCTTAGCAGACCCCTTCCTACCTTAACCGTCCTATGTAGCCCCTCCAAAGTTTTACATAACGGTGACCAGGCTTTTTTTGCCATCAAAATTCCACGGTAAGAGGTAGAGAGCCCTTCCTCCAGGTAGAATTTTTCTTTTTGTGTAAGTCCTGACGCCATCCCTTAAAGTCTTCCCCCCGTTCCCAGATCAATCTACCGGAAGACAGCACCTTGCGCTTCAACCCTCCTAGACCTTGTGCTCATGTCCTCGTTTTCTGTTCGCCCACGCCTTTACAGCCCCGCCTGTCATTTTTGGCTTGGGGTCTTCCTACTGCCTCCAGGGCGTCTTTTCCCTCCGTTCGCAGAAATTGAAACTTATCGGATTTCACTCGGGCCCCCAGTCGCCCGTGCCGACAGGTTCTTTGTGGCGCAGGACGAGAAAAAATTCCCCCCTTGTATAAACTACATCAGACCCCTGTGGAATCTTTTTTTTTCGCCTTGCCACCTCTTGAGGAAAGTTTCCTGTTTTTGTGTAAGATGGAAGATTTTGATTATTTTTTTTTTTTTCTCTGTCGTCTTATCCAAGGTCGATTGAGATTATAACGCGACAGAGGTCCAAATGAAGAGTTAAATGTATTGGTACTTCGTAAGCTCTTAGACGGTTTATTCGACCTTTGCTGATATAATCGCTCTTTTTAGCCCCCTCATCGCAAGGATGGGCTTCTTGTGATTTCCTTTCTCCCCGAATTCCCTCTTAAAATCCCCCCCGAGTCCTCTCTCTCCCTTTTTTTGAAACGCGGACTCTCCAACATTTACGAGGACCAACCAATGTCTCCTTCAAGCCGGTCTCCCTAACATTGAAATTTGGCGCTCGGATCAGGCTAACTTGTTTTTTACCTACCTTTCTCCCCCACGCGCGAGCGTTTTCGTCCAGTCCGGTGCATATATAGCAGCCGCGACCTCCTAACCAGTCGTCTCGGAGTTAGGCCAGCCCCTCACGTTGACTCTCAGCCCCCCCCACCCGTCTGACCCCAGTGAAAGAGGGATGGAGTCTTCCCCCCGGCGATTTTTCAAGTCCTCCTCCGAACTTCTCAACTCATATGGAACGTCCCCAACCTTAATTTTCTTTCAGGAAGCCAACGCCCGAGGTTTTCCGAGTTGCACGACACTGCAAGGTGTGACCCTCATGGGTTTCTTCATAGCCCCCCTCAACTTCCAGGGTTTTTTTTTCCCCCCAACCCAAAAAAACCAAACCCCAAAAAAACACCAAAACCCCAAACACACCCCCCACAACCCAAAAACAACCCACCAAAAAACACTCCCTGCACTTTGCCTGGGGCGGGTTGGTTTCCCCCAAAATGATCGGCTTGATTCCTTTTACGACATCGACGATCCCTCGTTTACCGGCCATCACTCTGGCTCCTGGTCTTTTTACCATATACGCCTATGATCAGCCTGAGAGGTGGAGAGACCACTTCGGCGTCCTCGTCCAGCAAAGTTTTTCGTCTTCAACTTGGGCCGCCCCTCGTCGTACGTTTTTTCAGATCGCGAGCTTTCCCCGGTTGGCCGGAGCCCTCCCCTCCGAATGCCTATCCCCTTTGACGATCGATTGCTTCAGAGAATTAGTCCTTTCAGCGCGTTCCCTGCTTCTTTTCCCTTACTGTAAAGGGTTTGACGGATCCCTATACCACCTCGTTTCGGTTCCTTTCCTCCGTCCGCCGTTTAATCCTCTTTTCCCCCGTGGCCCACCTTTTATTGGCTCTTCCGCCGAGCCCTTTCTCGGCACGGAAACCCCCCCTTCTTTTCCTCCTCCGTGTTGTTTGAGCTTTTTCTTTTTTTTTTTTTTCGGGCCGAGATCTGCCTGTCCACTTTTCGTAGTTCAATGTTCCGGACCCCACTGTCCCCGTTTGCCTAGTATCTCCCCCCTCTTCGGTCTACTAAGGTCTCCCAGGAAAGCTTCTATTGTGCCAACCTTTTCTTTCTTTTGACCTTTTGTCAGAGAGCGGAGTCAACTGCTTTCTGTACAACCTCTGTCGATCTATGGAACCTAGGTATCCGCCCTC
>Ga0179593_1318902_pt1 | contig 18007 bp, 23 predicted proteins | sample CZODoug2_1_08_16_FD_185931 | JGI IMG/M metagenome (GOLD analysis project Ga0179593, IMG submission 185931) | Vadose zone soil fungal communities from Angelo Coast Range Reserve, California, USA - CZODoug2_1_08_16fungal (PacBio error correction) | ecosystem: Environmental > Terrestrial > Soil >... | reverse complement strand
CCTTCTCGATTACGATTAGCGTTTTTCCTTACCCTTTTCTTTCTGTATGTGGCTCTTTCCCCCCCCCCCCCACGAGTTGTTGCTTTTCCTTTTTTTGTCCTAGGTTTTCGATCCGAGGTGTCAGCTTCCCCAAAGGTCTTTGTTGTTGTCGGCATGGTTTTTCCCCTTTTGCTTTTGTGGCTGCGCCTTTCCATTCTTTTGTCTTTGTGGAGTAGATCTGAACCCTTTGCCGTTACCTCCCTCCCCTACGTGAGCCCAGAGCGTTTTTTTTCCTTCTTTACTTTTGAAAGTCTGCGTTGGTTGTTCGACGGCTTTTGGCCTCCTTTCCCCTCGCTGTCTCCCCCAGCCTTTTTTTGTTGTTTCGGGCCACCCCCCAACTGTCTTCGTACGTCCATGGCGTGAACCCCTGTATTTTTTACTAGTTTTCTCCCTGCCCTTTTCCCCCTATCGCGTCTTTTTTTTTTTCCCTCCAAGGTGGTGCCGTTGCGGGACCATGATGTTTTTATATTTAAAAATTGGCCTCTCCCCCCTTTCCTTCCCCTGTTGGAACGTTTTGCCAGCGATTTTGATTTTGTTTTCTTCTTTTTTTTACCCTGCCGCTCTCGTACAGAACCCCTCTTAAACTCCCCCCCCTCTTTTGAAGTTTTTGCGGGCCTCAGTGGCCCCATTCATACTGGCCCCGTTTTCTTGCACCAGGGTTACCAACGCGTCCTCCCAGGTTTTCCTCAACCAGTGCAGTGTATTGTGTTTTTTTTCCGTGAGCCTTTTACTGAGTCACCATTTTTTTTTTCCAGCCCTCCCCCCCTTGGGATCGGTCTCTCCCACCGTTCAAGCTGATAATCTTCAACCCAAAGGTTGTTTTGTACCCCACCCCAGTGAGTACCTACCTTCCCTTTTTTTTTTTTTTTTGACCGATTTTTTTTACCCTTTACACCCCATCTTTCTGAGACCCCCATCTGACGGGTTAAATTCCTGGTCTCGTTATTTATGCTTTTCGCCTTGGAAACTTTCGTTTCTTACCCGACATGCCTGCGACTTTTCCTTATTCCTGGACCCTCCCTTTCTTTTTTCTGACTGCTCTCTTGGCTCCTTTCCTCCGGCCAGCCTGTTTAGCCCTTTTTGCTCTTTTCCTCTTGGTTTCAATCAAAACGATCGTGCGTCCCTTTTCGGATTGTTCTCTTTGCTTGCGTTTTCTGGTTTTGTCCCACTGGCGAACTTACTTCTCCCCATTCACTTTTGTTTGAAGCTTTTTCAGGAAGCTCGGGTTAAACCCCCCTGCCCTCCGGACTAATTACTGTTTCCTTCATTGCTATATTGTTTTTTGGGGAGTAGATTTTGAGTATAACCAATCTTTACTACCCCGCTTTTCGTGCCCTCGTGACGCTTCAGCCTTTTCTTTTCTAAAACGTCTTCACGGCTTGTGGTCCCCTCGCCCCCCGCCGTCAAAAAACCTTCATGAGAACCCCCCAACTTTTTTTTCCGAAATTTCCCTGCCTCCTTTGACCACCTTGACACACGCCGGACCGGTCTGGCTTTATATCTGGTCAAGCTGCTCTACCAGGCTTGGGGACCTTGGTGAAACACTTTTATGGTCTTTTCCGGTTTTCATTCGAATTCCCCAACTGGCTTCCGACTTCCTTTTCCTTTTTTGCCCCCGTTTTTTTTTGATTCGAACCAATGGTCCTCTTATGACGGCGTTCCTTCCGGAATGTTCTTTTCGGAGACTGCCCCAACACCAAAACCCGTCTCTCCTTCGCGTTCTTCTTTCCCTCTTTTTCCCTGTGACAATAAGCTCATTGATCAGGCTCTTTTCGGTTTCCTTGAGTTGATCACCTCGCTCGCTTTTTTTGCTTCTGGATTCTGACTGGTCCGCGCATTTTTTTTCCGGTTGTCCAGAGCCTGTTTGCCCCCATTTCAGCTTTTTCTTCTCCCTCTTTTTTCCTTTTTTGTTCCACGGCGTTTCGACACTACGTCTTTCCCCCTTGAGCGGGGTGGCCGGGCGGCCTTTTCCCTATTCCCTTTTCTTAAGTCGATTTTTTGAGTTTCCTTTCCCTGAATATCTGATTCGTACCTTTGGGGTGTCCGGTTGCCTTTCCCCCCCTCCCTCTACCCCCCCTCTCCCGTTGCTCTATCGTCGATTGCTCACTTCCTGGGCCCGCACTTGTTAAACCTGACTTTCTTTTTCCATGCCGCGACTCTGTACATTCGGATGTTTTTTTTTCGTTGTCTCAAACCCCCCACAAAACTGTCTGTCAGTTCTTCTCCTCGGTTGCCCCCCCTTTCCCTTTCTTCAATTTGTTTGGGAAAGTTGGTTTTTTACCCCGCTGCTTTTTGAATTTTCAAGCCCTTTACGGACCAACCGTGTCAAAGACAGACCCCTTTGAAAATTCCGTGGTCCTCTTCCCCTACCCCCTGCCGAACAAATTGGTGCTTTTTTCCTTGTTTTTTCCCCCTGTCCCGTTTGACTTCGTGGATTTTCTGTGGTCCTTTTGCCCGGCCATTTGTGGGTCGTTCCCCTCGATCCCTGGAATATGAGTTGCCTGAGCTTGGCCAACCTCTCTGCCGTTTTTTCTTTCCTGTTCCTAACCTTCTTCTTTTGGTCTTTTCCTTCGTTCTCCAACCGGTTTGGGTTAGTCGGTGAAGCCTCCCCTTTTAGGTTTTAAACCTTTTCGTTACTTTTCTGTCACCCTCCCTGTTTTTCCCGCTTCTTCTCTGGCTCCTCAATTGGCTTGGAGGTTTGTTCCTCTCTTGTATTCTCCCGCCTTCGAAAGGTTTTGCAAGACTTTCCTTGCTGTCCTCGAAGGGGCCCCAGCGGCCTTTTCCCCGCTTTTTGGGGACTCTAGTTCTAGTTTTCCCCTTCCTTTCAAGCAATGATCGGAGCGGTTGCGACTCTTTCGGGTCTTTCCGCCTTGCTACCCTCTTATAGGTCCGTTGAGCCCCGCATACCGCCCGGGTGCATATTCGATCGCCCCTCACAGCAAAGACTTTCCACAATCTTCCCTTTTTCTATTCTTTTTTCCACCAACCATTTTTTCCCCATCACATGTTCTTTGTCTTTTTTCGTTGTCACGATGTCCGGGAGTCTTTTTAACGGTCACTGTCATACCACACCCGGCCAGCTTTTGTTCTGCTTTTACCCCCCCCCGGCAATTCTCCCCTAGGTCTTTTTCGTTTGTTACCATTAGCTGTACTCAAAATCTCCACTTCTGATTGTGCGGTTTGACTTTTCGACCCCCATTCCCTCTTGGGTGCCCTGGCATTTGCCCCCCACCATGTGGTCAAGGTTTGTTTTTCCAGATTCCGGACTTACTCCTTTTCCTCCTATCATTCCCACTATTTATGGTTTTTGGTCTCGTTTGGGTGAGCTGCGGTCCCCCCCCTTATAATTATCTTTTGAGGACAATTAAGCTTGATTCCCTGCCCCCCTTTTTATTGATTCCCCCGATTATTCTCTTTTGGACTTTTGCGTTCTTTTTTCTGTTTTTTCTTCCCCGTTTATAGACTGAACAACCCACCCCTTTTTTTGCGTCCCTGGACTTTCCAGAAGGTGGGCCGGCCTGAGGTCTGTCGTGTCCCCTCCGGACTTTAGCGAGAGTGTGCATTTCCTGGGGTATTTCCTCCTCTTGCTCCATATGATTTCGCTCTCCCTCTCTTTTCTCAGGTGTTTTGTTATTGTGTGTTTTTTTTTTCTCACTCCGACTTCCCTTATTGTAGCCCCCCTCTCCCTCCCTGGGTCCCACCTGAACGTTGTGCAAAAAGCAATTGTTCATCACCCCCCTTCCTTTCGTTCTTTCAGTACATCCTTTTCCCATTCGCCCTTTTTTTTGTTTTCTCTGCGCTTTCTCCCCCAGATTCCGAACTCAGGGAAACAATTTTCCCACCGCAACTTCCCGATCGTTTTAAAGATTGAATCAATTCCCTCTGTTTGGTCTTTTTCCTTTTATTTTCTTCCCTCCCGTCTACTTCCGGAACCGTCCCCCCCACCACCCCCCTCGCCCTGCGTCCAACGTGGCCAAACAAAACCCTTCTTTTTTTCTTAGGTTGTAGGCGGGTAAAAAGTTGAGTCTTTCACTTGCCATCTTTCCCCCCCCCTTGCCCCTTTTTCTTTTCGTTCTTTCGTTTTTTTCTTGCCCCCCCTCTTCAACACGCACTCTAATTTTTCTATTTTGAGTCACGACAGTCCGTTGCCTCTTTTCCTGTTTCAACGCGGCATGCTTCTTTGTCTTTAGTTTTTTGGTCCTTCCCCCCATTACAAGTTCCTTCTTCGACTTCCAACCCTTTTCCGCTGGTTGGCCGAGTTTGGGTTGGTTTTTTCTTTGTTTTACCTCGCCTATTGGACCTTCTTGCTGCTATGACCTCACACCCACGGCGCTTCTTTGAGCGCTGCAATATTTTCGTTTCTTTGGGTTTGCGCAGGGCGGACCGTTTCCCCCCCCGCCCTTTTTCCGGTCCCCTCGTGGATCATTGGTTCTTCCCCCATGCCCGTGAACGGAGTTTTCGAGTTACCACTTGCGCTGCCTTTTCGTGTTTCCCTCCCCTTTTCTGCTTGCCGTTTTTTCGAAGAGGTCATCATGTGTTTGACCTGTTTCTTTGTTCTCAAGTTGGATGACCTCCTCTGGGATTCCAAATGTTTTTCTTGCTGCTTTACGTTCCGGGATTTTTCCCCCCTACCCCTTTTGATGTCATTTAGGACAACCCCCCACCTTTTTCCTCCAGACTTTTCTTTAATTCTGATTCACCCAGTTTTTTTGATTTTCTCTGCGGTTTCCAGCGTCTGCCCCATTTCGGATCTCTTCTTCCCCCACAGGCCGGGTTGGTTATTGGTTTTTCCCGACTCCCTGACTTTTTTTTTTTTTACAACCTTCTTTTCCCCCACTTTGCGCGCGGGCGGTGGAAGTCCCAGAAGCCGGGTCCCAATTCTTTCTGTGGGCGGTTCTGCTGATTTCCCTTCCCCGCCATGCCTGTGTATTTTTCACCACTCATGCTCCCCTGTATGGAAACACTCGCTCCTCCCCTCTACAGGTTTGGGTGTGACTCCACTAAACCAAATTCATTCTTTCCCTTTTCCAATTTCCCGCCTGTTGCGTCTTTTTATAGTCGCGGTCGGTTTCCTTGTTTTTGTTCCGCGACTGGAGGCGCGGAAACGGTCAAAAAAAGGGGTCTCGCTTCATGACCCTCTTACACTTCGAGCCTGATTCGTTGTCAGTCACTCACCCCCTTAGAGTTTATTTTTTACAGCATTACAAGGGCCTGTGCTTGGGTTTTTAAAGTTGGGTTGTCCAGGGACGATTTGTCCAAGCCTTGTCGCCAGTCTCTCTTTATTTGACTACCATCAGTTCTTCCTTTTGGGTGATTCTCTGTGGACCCGAACTTCGCGGGTCCTTCCGATTTAAGAGCATGATTTTTATTGATTTGATTCCTCTTTTCCCCCAGCCCCTTTTCCGATTCCATGAGCGGTTCTTTTCCTATATGTCGAATGTTCTCGATTCCTTCCTCTTACCCTGTTGGGAAAGGACGTTGCACTCCCTTCCTTTCCCTCCGTCTTCCCCCTCCCGGTTAGCTCCCCCCCCCGTTCTTTCTCCTTCACTTTTGAGGAAGTCGGACGCCAGTTGTCCTCTCCCCACCTCCCATTTAAAGTTTGGTTTTTGGCCGCTGGATAGCAACCTCCCTTTCGGGACCCCCCCCCCCCCCCCCCCTTGCGAATGCGGGTAGTCATGCCGCGTGTCTCTTTGTTTTTTAGTAGTTGGTGGTGGCCACACTTGTTCTTTCTTTTTTTTTTTTTGAGTGTTGGGGTTGGGGCGCGTGTCCCCACAGGCTTGATTGCCCACTTTCCAACTCTGCCCTTTCAGTCCGACAAATCCTTCATGGTCTTCCTTTTGGAATCCCCAATCTTCGCAATGTCTTTTTCTTCTCAATGGAGGTTACCCACCACTACCCTTCGTCTTTCTTTCCCGTTCACCCCTCGTCTTGGCGACTAAAAAACTTTTCTTTTTTCTTTTCCCTTCCCTTCGTTCTCAGTGTTTTTAGTCAACCACTTCCCGTCAGACTCCTCAAATTTCCCGATTAGTTTCTTGCTTGAGCACATTCGGCTGTCTTTCCCCTAGGTGCGGTGGGTCCTCTGTCCATCAAGTTCTCCTTGGGTCCCCCTTCCCACGAATGGTTTGGAATGGCCTGGATTTCGAGTTTTCCAAGGTGTCATACCTCTGAACTGGGCCACAAGGACCATCCCTTGGCTGCGGTCTTCCCCCCTCTGTTGGTCCTTCCAGTATCCCCCTTCCCAGCAATTTTTCCTTTATTCCTCCCCGTTTTTCCACATTGAGTTGTTTGGAACTGCCCTTTATTGAAATTTGCGAGTGGGCCATCGGTCCTTTCGCTTCCGCTTAAAGACTGAGTTCCACGCAGACCCTGCTGGGTCGCCACCCCTTTTTTTTCGTAGTGTGCCCTGCTTTGTTTTGCCTCCCGGCCAGCGTCCTGGGCCTTCACCGTCTGCGCACCCTTCCCCCCCGTTGATTCCTCTTTCTCCTTTGGGCTTGTAAACCTGCCCACCCAAGCCAGCGTTTCCGAATCGCTGTTGTTTTTTTTTTTTGAAGCTTTTTCTCCCACTTTTTTTTTCTCCTTTCGGTTTTTTTACACCTTTATCCCCCCCCGAAATCCGTATTGCTGGTTTTTAGAGCAGGGTGCGTTTTCCCCCCTTTCAAACCTGTTGGAGCATTTACTTTTCATTCGTTCCTTATCTTCTTTTTTGTCCCTTTTTGCTTCCCCTTGCTTTTTGTTAACATTTCTGCGGTTCCCTTGCCTCATGGCAGTCCCCCACAAAATTCCATGCTTTCGTAAACCACAGTTAACGGGCCCCATTTATTTTTGCTCGACTGGGCGGTTCAACGTTCTCCTTTTATGATGGGTGTCCTCTCCACTCCACAGAAACCTTTTTGCCAAAAGCCCCCCCCCAAAAGCCCAACCGTTGCGGTCCCCCCATTTGGGCCGTGACACCCCTTACCACTTGGGCGCGCTCCGATCTCCCATCTTTGCTTTCCTCCAACCTTGGCCCCGGCTCGAGTGGTTTAAACCTCCGATGAAGATTCCAGAGAAAACTTCCAGAAATGCTAATTTCCTATCCTCCTCCGTTGGTTGGTTCGTTTGCTCCTGTAGATCTTATCTTATGTCCCCCCTGTTTCTCTTTATGCTATTCTCGTTGACTGTACTTTTTGCGTCGTCTTTGTCGCTTTTTCTGGTATATTGATCCCCCTCGGGGTCCCCCCCCAATGTTAGGGGTGTGTTTTTTTTTGCCGGACTACGCAACTGTTTGCTTTTTTTTTGGCTTGCGCTATCCTTTTTTTTTGATTGGGAGAAGGGTCGTTCCCATCTTTCCACCTGTTCGCCCGTAAGCCCAGCCAGTACCCCTCGGCAAACTTTTTGTTTGTCCGGGTTGACCTTTTCCGACCCGCTTGCCTTTTTGGTTTTGTGACGGTTTTGCTCTTCCCCTCCCGCTGTCCTCCTCTTCACCTTTCCATGGGTTTTAACCCCCCACCGATCTGAAGTTCAGCCCTTGCTGGAAACCGCTTCCCTCACCGTTTTCCGGTACCCGTTTCCCCTGATTCCTTTTGCACTAGCGTAATTGCGTTGGACTTTTCCCAGGTGTTGCCTTTTCCTTCAAGGGAATGGCCCCTAACCCCCAATTCCGACAACTTCGACTTTTGGTTTGACTGTTCTCTTTTTTTTCGTCTCGTTATGTTGCGTGTGCATGTTACCCCCCTCCGCTGTCGGAAGAGGAACTTCATCCCACAACTCCCTTTAGAGTTCGGCGGGAATTTTTTCCTTTCCCTCGTCCGCCCTTGTCCGTTGAGGACAAAAACCTTTTCCCCACGCGTGTTGCCCCCTTTTTTCGCCAGCATTCTTGGCTCCTTGAGTTTTCCCCGTGGTTTTTTCAATGTTTTTCAGCTCCAGGACCTCTTTTCCCTCTTCTACCATTTTTTTATCTGTTCTCCTCATCTTCAACCCTCAATGTGTTTTTTGAACAGTTTTCTTCTACCAACCTCACAATTGTCTGGCTTCCTATTTCTCTGAATTGGGGACCCCCCCGCTTTTTATACCCCCGACCCAGGTTTGAATTTTCTGTTGTCGTTTTTCTTCTCCTATGTTGCAATAGCCCCCAACCCGTGAGTTTTGTCAACCTGATGCCCAGCTTCCTTTCGGTTCATTCAGCGTCTTATTCTGGATCGCCCCGTTCCTTTTGCGATTTTGTTCCCAGTTCTTTCGGCCGTTTTTTTTTTCCCTCCCGCGGCTTTTAAAAAGTGTGCCCACTCGATGGTTCCCTTGGTTCCCTGATTTTGACCCCGTCAGAAGTGGACCTCCCCAACTCATCCCAGCCCCCACCTTTTGTTTTTCATTGAGTCTTTAGGATTTGGTAGTTCTTATTTTCCGTCCCCTTTCCCTCCCATTACTGTTCCCTTTTTTTTTCTCAGGCTCCATTTCTTCATGGCGTTCATTCGATTTTGAGTCTCCCCATCGTTTTTTCATTTGAAAGGTTTATTTTCTTCCCTTTTCCGATCTTTTTCTTGATGATAACTTTTTAAGCCTTGGTCCCACGCGCCCCCCCCGCTGTCCAAAGGGATTTTTTTAGCTCAAGACCCCAAAATACCAAAGTGAAACTACAAATAACCTGGTGGAAGTACCCTTCCCCATGTTTTGTGTCTTTCTCCCCCTTCCCGGGGCCCCTTATCGTTCTCGGCCTTTACCTCTGCTTTCTACCTTTCGGCATTCAATGGATTTTGGTTTGCTTCCCTCTTTTTCCCCCCAATTGCTTTCCCCTCCTTCCCATTTTGAGATTCGGGTTAAGATGAAACCTGTGGATGTCTTTCTTGTGCCGTCGGGGGATTCTTTCGGGCCTGGAGGGAATCGTCGGGTCCCCCCCCAAAAGTGCCCCCTTGACGCGCCCTCGATCCCCGAGACGCCATTGGCCATTTCTGCGTTTAATTTGTCAAGCTCTGGGCTTTGTGGATGCGATTCCCTTGCTGTTGCCTTCGTTTTAATCTCTTCCTTTTTTTGCCGGAGGATTTTTTTTTTCCGGTTTTTGTCCCCTTGCCCCCTTCACCTGGGCTGGATTGCGGCTCTGAGCCTGCTCGACAGTTATTTTTTCGAATTTTTTTTTTCCAGTTGGGCAACCCCCCCTTGGATCCTGCCCCTGTGGTTCTTGTTTGACTTTTAAACGCTCCTCTTTTTTGTTTTTTCCTTTTCCCTGATTTAGGGCTCGAATTGTGTGCAGGGCAGGTCCCCTTTCCCACGTTTTCCGTTCCCCGTTTTTCGCGAGCTGGAGAACCCCAGTCGACCCTCCCCCCCTCTTTTTTTGAACCTATTCTTTCAGCACTTAGATTTGCTGTGACCATTTGAATGTGTTTCTTGAGCACACCCACCCCCAAAAAATTTTTATTGGGTGAGTTTTATGATTTTTTAGGTTGACCTCTTTCTTTCTTTTTTCCATTCGTTTCTTCAACCGTGACAAAATTCTTCCCTTTTTTGCCTTTTTTTTGAATTCCAAGACCGTGGACATCCTTTTTTTCAAGGTTTCGGAGTTCGCCCTGTTTTTCAAAGTTTTTTGCCCCGCTCCGGATCTTTCTTCGTTGCCGGTCTGGGGTTTGAACCTTGCACGGCACTTTTTTTTTTTCTTCCCTTATCTCCGACAACGTTCAACCCCTTTTTTTTCGATTGTAATTCTCCTTCTTTCGAAGGCACCTGTTATTCAAGTGACCTGTTCATGTCTTTCTGCCGTTTGGTTTGGTTGTGGGGGGGAAAAGTTCCTTCCCAGGTGTTTTCACTCCAGAGTCCTCTCTTTCGGACCCTCCTTTCCCGCTACCTTGATTGTTTTTAGGTCCCATTTTCATAGACGGGGTTGCTCGTCTGATGATACCCTCTTCTTTCCCCCCCCCGCCGTTTTTTGACGTTTCTGACTCGTAAGGTCCATCGGCATTCCTTCTTTCCCCCCTGACTAACTCGTTGATACTGGTCGGTCATGACCACTTGGCTAGGTGCCGGAACCTTTTGTCGTCCGCCTGCCTCCCAGATTCTGAATGGCCTGCTCCCTTTTCCCCCCGACACCGTCCGTTTTCCTATCGTGGAGGATGCCCCCTTCACATCACCATTACATTTCCAAACGCAGGATCCTTTATTAGCTACCCCCACCCCAACCCCGGCCCCCCCCCCCTCTGGCCACCCGCGTTTTGCACTCTCATAGTCGGGATTTTCCCGGTCAGTCTCCCCCTTTTTTTTGCCTTTTTGTCTTTCTCCAGTTGTGACCACTTCTCCTGGGCGTTTTTGGATTGTCCCCCCCCCCTACCCAATATCAAATTCGATGTTGTGTTTGATCGTTTGTTTGACCCCACCATTTACGCGTTACTTTTAATGCCCCCACATTGGTCCTTGAACCGATTGAAAAATTTGGACTCCTTTTCCTCCTACACCCTCCCCAATTCCCAACTTTTTTCCCTGTCTCGGCGGAGGTTTTTTGCTTAGGTCCGCGGCCTTCTTCTTTTCTGTTTAGACAACCTCCTTGAGGTTTAACTTTTCACTTCTGATTTTGATTCAAAGATCTTCGACTCGTGACTTTTTTTTGTGATTTGAGTCGTTATTAGTTTTGGACTTTCAACAATTCCTCTCCAACTCCTGTTTTCGGTCCCCCCGTTTTGGTTTGGGGGGGGGACATTTTTTTTTTTTTTTTTTTTTTGTATGTTCGTGTTCCCTGAAGTCAGTGGTATTCAGTTTTTCTTTGTGGGACTTTCTTTTTTTCTTAGCGCTGGGTCCCTAATGATTCGGGATCTCTCTCTTTTTTCTCAATTTTTTTTCTTTTTTGTGGTTTTTTTTGTTTAGGTGCGATCTCCCCCTCCCTTTCATTCTTTCGCACAGTTTCTCTTCTCCCCCGAACCCCGTTTAAAATTTTCACTTAAACACTTTTACTTCGGCCCACGCCCCTCACATCCGCCGTCACCACATCTTTACCTTTTTTTTTTCCATCCACCAGATTACTGGTTTCCCTCGACCACCACAAACTTTCCCTTCTTGCCCCCTCCCTTACCCCGGTCAAGCTTGAAATCCCATCCCTCTGTGGTCTTTCCCTCGTTTTCTTTTTCTCAAGACCCGTGCGGATAAATGGGCTCGTGACAATCCCCCCCCACCTCTCCCCGCTACTTGCCCTCCTATGGGATTCTCGGTTTTCGGCGGACAAAGGAGTTTTCTTTCCTGAAATCTTCCCTTGACTTTTGCTGACGGTGCGATTGGTTGCCCCCCCCTTTTTTTCCCACGCCCCCTTCTGAACCAGGTGATATTTTTTCTTGACTGGTTTTGGATGCTCCTTTTCCTTTTCTGGACCTCGCATCATCGTGCTGTTTTGGTTGTGGTGACACCCCTTCACCTTTCCCTTTTTTCCCTCGTCGTCCTCCCACCATGGTGCACGAGTTTTTTCCCAGCGGGTTGTTTTTTTTTTTTTTTCCCTTGTGGTAATCTGATCCTCGTTTTGAAAAATGTATGTTGTCTTTTTTTGAATCCGATATTTCAACCAGGTTTTTTTTATGTGATCTACCCCTCCAGACTTCTTTTGTTCGAAGTGGCGGACTGCCCCCTTCCAAGTTCGCAACCTCTCATTGCTTACGGCGAGTGTTGGGCCACTTTTTTGTTTCGTTTTTCCGCTTCCCATGCGTGTGCATTTTCCCGAATTTTCACGTCCACACACTTGGCTGCGTGCTTTTTTCTCAAGCGGTCTCATCATTTTTTTTGTTTTTACCCCCACACGTCGTATGCCTTTGATCCCTCTTGGATTTTTTGTTTCCCTTGTTTTTTTGGTCTGTCCGAAGTTCGGTGAGGTTTACCGCCCGGAGACTCTTCCCACCCACCACGGTTCCCGTCAGGAAACCACTGTGATTGCTATCCAACAGGTTGGCCTTCCCTCCGCCTCTGGTCCCGCTCTGTAAATTTTTCTCTTCTCCCACCTTCCTTTTTTGCGTTGATGCCCATCCCCTTCACGACACTAAGTGTCCCCCCCTTCCCTGGCCACCTTGGCACATGTGGGGCGGGGGCGTTCGACCGAAGCGGGCCCCATTTCTTGATTTTGACTTCCACCGGGTTTGCATCTCTTTTCACGGTTCTCCCACTCCTTGGACTTAAGGGACTCTCTTGGCCAACTAGTCTTTCCAACTCATACAGGTTTTTTGGGTGTGGCTCCCTCAACCCCCCATCCGAACCCTTTTATAATCGCCGTTTTGCGTCCTTTCTTTTCTTGCGTCCTTCCGCCAGCGCGTCCGTTCGGACCGTAAACAGGGACACGTTTTTCGAGATGTTCCGGACGCCCCCCGATAGGCAAGATTTTTCGGGAGGCCCCTTTTTTCCCCCCCTCTCGCCTGTTCGATTGAAGACCACTTCCACTTTTTAAAGGTGCGTTTATTCACGGTGTTGCCCACGGCCGATTGGTGGACGGCATTGCCCCAGGCTCAGCTTTCGCCCCACCAGACTCTTTCTTTGCAGTTTTTTCCCCCCCCCCCGCAATAGCGGGGTCCAAGGCTCATTCCGATCTGACTTTTTTTTTTTAGTTGATTTCTTCCAGCCTAGCTTCCCCCCCAATGCGGGCCGGCTGACCTTTGTCCCACCTTTTTGTTCTCAGGGATTCGAGGCGGCTCTGGCCGCGACGTTTGGTATGTACGCGCACCCAGTTTGAAGTATGAAATCCTTTTTTGAACTAGCCAGGTTTTTTTCTCTAACCCCTCTCCCCCGCAATATTGACTCTTCTAAAGTTTTTTTCCTTTCACCTCTTCCATAAAGTTTCTTTGCCGCTGGATCCGAAGTCCGTTGAACATCGGAGAAACCGTTTTCGCCGCGTTGTCTTTGTCTTTTTTTTTTTTTGACGTATTTCCCCCCCCCACCCGTGTCTTTTCCGTTTCTCCTCCGTTTTGCGTGCGGGTTCTTGACATTGAAGTTGCGCCCGTTCTCCACTCCCACTCTGCCCTTTTTTCCTCGGCCTGTGGAAGTTTCAGTGTCTTCTTTTTCTGTCATCAACTATTCCCTCCCCCCTCCTGAGGCCATGGGAGACCCTTTTGTCAGTTGGACCCCCCCTATTGGTTCCCGGTATGGTCTTACCCCCGCGCGTCCGCGATCTTAAACAAAGTGGCTGACTTAACGGGGGATTTTCAGTGTCGCCCTCCCCCTCCTAAAGACTGTCCTCATTTTCCTGCTGTGTTTTCATTTTTTCTTTAGCCGCGAGTTTGCCAAAGGTTTGGCTTGCGCGCGTGTTTTTTTGGTGGTCTTATCAGGGTCCTTCCTCATCGTCATGCCAATCCCCGTTACTTTTATTTGTTTTTGGAATAGTGTCAGGGCTCGCGTTTTGCCCGAGGTGCAGGACATCCGTGCCAACTTACCCCCCAGGAAGTAACCTGACTCTGGTCCTCCAAGGGTTTTTTTCCTACCCGTCAGCCCCTCGTCTTTTTCGCAGCAATGTTGATTTCGTCCGCCAAGTTTTCAACCATTGAGGTTTCCATATTATACTCATTTCTTCCCTCGGATGTTTTAATTCCCCGGTTCCTTTCGCTGACGTTAAGGATGTTGTCACATCCACGCCCATTTTTTTCACCCTTATGTCCGCAAACCTTTTTCAGAGTTGGGGCTTCGTTTCATCTCCCCCACCAACCTTGACAGCTTCGGGACGCCTGCCAACACCGTAGGCGGGGTTTCTGAACTTTCCCACTTGTTTGGGCTTTTTTTAATTTCAGCTTTCTGGTAAACATGCCACCAAGGCAAACAGGAGCGAAAAACTCCGGGTGGCCTGGTCTCAGATTTCCCCTGCCTTGCCCTTTTAACCCTTTTCCCTTCTGCACCTTTTTATTTTTTAAAACGGCAATAACTTTTCGTGTCCCTTGAGAGTCAAGGTCATTCGTTTTTTTGAAAAATTTGAGTTAACTTTTTCCGCCATTTTCGTTCCTTTTTTCCTTTTTTCCTTTTTGTTGATAAACTTTTTCGCCCCCCTGTTTTTTTTTATTTACCAGTTCGCGGTCATCGTCCCACGCCGTCTCACCAACCCTTCCATTTTTTTTTCGGAATTTTAAGCACGTTGCCGATTTCTGGGGCTTACCCGTGTTTGCGCATTTTTCCCTTCGTGAGAACCCTGCCAAACAGGAATAGGCGCCCAAGCCACAAAAAAGCCCCCCCCGTTTCGGCCCAATTTTTTTCGCCCACTTCCCGTGTGATCCCTCGATCCGATAAGACTTTTTTTTTTTTTTTTTTCTGCGGCTCCCACCTGGCCGACGACCGCGTTGTGGAAATTACTCTTTCCTCCGTTATTGCTTAAGACCCCCCACTTCCCTTGTCTACTTTCCCCTCTTTCTTTTCCCTCCTATCGTTCTTGTGTTCGTCCTAGGCCTCCGGGATTCCCGGCAGTTTCTCTTGAATTATTTTTGCGCTTTAACGCGGACGAGTGCTTTTGTCGTCTATTTCTTCTTCGAGATTCCGATTTTTTTTTTTTTACCACAGTAAGGGGTCGGTCCCCATGTTTTTTCTTTTTCAACCCTTTTGCTCTTTGTGTTTCTTTTTTTCTCCCTTATCGGTTTTTTTTTTTTTGAGTCGCCCCTTCCATTTACACCTGGCGCACGTTAAGACCGCCAGGGTAATCGAACTCACGTTCGGAGTGCGTTGACGTTCCCTTTTTTTCCCGCCAGTCTGCGGTGTCTACGGAAAGTCTTTTGGTGTCTTTTTCTTCTTTTTTTTTTTGTTTGCTGCTGTTCCAAGCGAGTTCATGCATCATTATGCACTGATCCCCTGTCACACACCCGAGCAAGGAAGACCTGAAGACTCTTTAGTGTTTTTTTTACACCCCTTGATTGATTTTTACCATTTTTTCAGTTTCCCTTCACCTGCTCTCGCACAAATAATCTACTTTTTGCTTGGTCTCCCCCTGTGGGTGCCGCCGGGACATTCTAAAAATTGTGGTTTTGCAGTTAACAATAGGTCGTTTTTTGTTCGCTATTTTTCCGCTTTCTGCTTTTTTGTCATGTTAAAAGAATTCCTTGATTTTGTCAAGCGGGAAATCCAACCCTCGTTTGAATGTTCGACTGACTTTTTTTTTCCTTGCGTTCCCGCCCCCTCTTTTTTTTGTTGCATCCACGCGGCCCCCCCCGCGTTTTCAGTTGCCTTTTTCCTTTTCCCATTTTGTCTCTTTTTGCTCATAAGGATTTTCCCCCCGCGTCCGTTGCTCCATTACCGTGCCCTTCACAGGTACTGGGTTGGGTTCTCTCTTCCCTTCCTTGTAGTTGACCTCGTGCGGACTCAACCTTCCATTGCTGGCGTTTACGATTTTCTTGATTTTACCCCCCCCCCAATCTTTCGTGACCCTCGGCCAACTGGGGTTCCTTCATTTGGTTTTTTTATTTTTGGTCTGGCCCGGGTTTGCCCCCCCAACTCCTTCCTGTTTTTACCGTATTCCGCGACCCCTTTTCTTGTTTTCTTTTTCCTTGGGTTTTTGACTCTTGCTTTATTGTAACTTTGCTCGGCCCGTGGCTCGTTCCCGGGTTTTTTGTCGGCCTTTTGTTTTACCTTTGCTAGTTCTTCTTTTACCCAAGCCCCCCCCTCCCTGCCTCGGAACTTTCGGATTTCTTTGAGGTGCGGTTCGACCCTGGCGAACCTCTTTTTTAAGTGTCTAAACTTTTTTTGTTCTTATTTCGCGCTTCCCTTTTTTCCCCTCGGTGAATTCATTATTTTTTCCTTCATTTGGCTCCTTTTCTCATGTTTACATTCCCCTCTTGTCAGGTTCCTACAAATCTCCCTGACCGCTTTTTCTGACCGAGCAACGTTAGCTTTTGTTCTCCCGTCTCCATTTTTCCCCCCTCCCCCGTTCAGACCAGTTCTTTTTTTGACAGGAACAAAATCCCCCTTGGTGCGGGCATCCCTACACTCCGAACACATTTGCTAGAAACATTTTTTCGGCGGCTTTTCCTCTCTTTTTTTTCCGGCTGCTTCCATCAGCTGCCCTCAAGGGTAGCTCTCATGTGAGGCGGATTCCCCGGGAGTTAAGACCCCTACTTGATGTTTTTGTTCCACGGGTTTGATCCGGTCACCTGGTCTTCTTTTTCCCGGCTGTGACTTTTCTGCATTTTTGTATCGTCGGGCCCAACAGTCGCGCTCGTGTGAGTAGATCCTGCGCTTGACAACTCAGGCTCATTGAGCCTCCTTCTTTTGGCTTGAGAGATTAACTCTTTTTTTTTTTTTGCCGTCCTTTGCCTCTAGTTTGATATTCAATTGACCCGGCTTTCCTTTGGTCCAGATTTACATGAAAATTCCTTCTCGTCTTGGAGAGCTGAGGGTCTTGCGCCTTGTCTCTTTACTCACCTCGGCCCCGTGTTTCAAAACCCTGCAGAGGACCGTTCTGCATTCTATGGTCCCTTTCGAACACGCTTTCGATGTTGATGTGACCCCACTATTTCTTTCTCGAGGTGGCCCGTGCGTTTTCGCCCTCAAATACTTCCCGCGATAGCGCCTTTTTTTCGAAAGTCTTTCGCACCCCGTTGCTCCCCTTCTCTCGTCCCCGGGCGATTAAGCACTCCCCGGATGGGTGTTAGTTTTTTTTCAAAACCCACAACCAAAAACCCCCCTGTTTATCTTTCTGCTCTTTTTGGCCCCCCCCATATTACCTCTCTCACCTGTCGTTTGGAGGGTCTACTTTCCCCCACTAATGCCTTTGCATTCAGCGCATTTCCCCCCTCACGTCCCCTCACTTTGGCCCCCCTTTTATGTTCTTTCACGCCCCTCCCTCCCACCAAACTTTTTTGTTTTGCCCCCCCCATTGCCCCCTGGCGTTGATCTTCTTTCGTGACGTTCTTTCATCCGCCCGGGGCCCGTGGTTGTTGACTTTTTTTTGCTTTTGTTCATCGCTTGACCTCGTTTGATTCGTTCGTTTTTCCTTCCCCAATTGTTTTAACCCTTTATTCTGTTTTCTTTTTTGTTTTTGTTTTAGTCGGGTAAGTTCTCCCCCCCGGTTCTTTGTTCCCCACCAACCCTAAGTCATTCGTGAACCCCCCGGCGTCCTTTTCGTAACTATCGTTCACCTAACGTCCTAGGAAGGTTTCCGCTCCCCCTTTCTTTTTTTGCTACGTTGCCAATTCCCCTCATCAGTGGCCATTTGAACCTCTAAGTCCCATGAGGTTTGCACCTTTACGCGACTAACTTCTTTGCTAGGTTTCTCCCAGACACTCTCTAGGTGCCTAACCCCTGTTTGTCGTTTTCCCAGCCCTTGGCTCCCAGATCCTGATGGCGGCTTTTTAGTCAACGCACCCCCCGCCTTGGTACTCTCCTTCGCCCCTGCCCCCCCTACCCCCACGATTGATTCCTGATTCCCCCCCACAAGTTCGCGCCCCACTCGGACCACACGGTTTTTCCCTTTTTTTTTCCTTCTTGGACGAGTACAGGGAGTTTTCCTTTGTACGTCCTCCCTTGTCCCCCCAATGTGCTTGCTGCCTCTTTTCTACAGGAAAAGTTGCGGCATCCTGTCGGGTGAGTCGGTTACTCACACTAGTCACACCTTTTTCCCAGTTTTTTCTTGTGATCGTTTGCGCACCACCACTTCTTTATTTTTTTACCGGGCCCCATGTCCCACTTTTCCCCCGGTGTTTGAGATTCCTTGCAAAGACCTTCCACCTTTTCTTTTCCTACCAAGACTACATAGGTTTTTTCGTCGTCGCTTGCGTCGTGGTTTTTTTGCCTCTCTCGTTCCGTTTAATTAGCTCTTTGATGCACCCCGCGGAGACCGCACTGAGGGATTGATTATTAATTATTGCTCGTTGCAAGTTGTCCGTGTTCTTTTTTTTGACTTGTTCCTTTTCCCTTTTTGACCTTGACCCCCCCCAACTTGCCGTGTAACTTCAGAAAGGTTTTACGGTGCGGGATTTTTGTCTCGTTTTGGGCCGACCTTTTCTCTTCCAGTTGTTCTCCTGCTGCTTGTTTGTCCCTTCTTTGTTCTTATGTTTTCTTGTATTGGTCCAATTGA
>Ga0179593_1810635_pt1 | contig 18008 bp, 26 predicted proteins | sample CZODoug2_1_08_16_FD_185931 | JGI IMG/M metagenome (GOLD analysis project Ga0179593, IMG submission 185931) | Vadose zone soil fungal communities from Angelo Coast Range Reserve, California, USA - CZODoug2_1_08_16fungal (PacBio error correction) | ecosystem: Environmental > Terrestrial > Soil >... | reverse complement strand
CCTCTGCTGCCACTCTCCTCTTTTTCCTCTTAAAATTTGAACCTTGCCCTCCCTTTTTTTCCCTCCTTTTTCGTCTAGAATAAAAAGACTTTTCTTTTCTGAATTCCCCCTACCATTTTTTCTTCTGAAGAAATTTTCCCTCTTCCCCCCCTTTTCGCCTTCCTTTTCCTTCTGATAACTATTGTGTAGTGTGAGTGTCCAATAATTTCCTCTCTTTCTTTATTAAGATATCTTTTCAATCTATGCCTTCTCCCCCCCCCCCTCTTTCTCCGCTAGGTCTGTCGTAGGTTACCATTCCCCTTATTTCTTGAAAGCGCGCATTTTTTCCCTTACTCAGGCTTATATTCAGCAAAATTGAATTAAGTTCTGGATCTCACTTATTTCCTCTTTCGTGTCCGCCGTCCCTTTTCCTTGTCTCGGCAGGAGGTTTTTCTGTTTTTATTTTCTTCAGTGGGAGCGGTATCCTCCTTTTCCCTTTTGATGTTCTGGCCGACTGATGTCGAGAGGACCTTTGAAATACCTGCTCCTTTTTTCTGAGAAATGCATTGATTCGTCCCCTCCTCTTCGCGCGACGCATGTTTTTCTCTGTGAAAATTTGCTTATTCGTTCCCCCCCCCCCCGTTGAGTTGGAGGGACAGTGTCGCCAACCCCTTCCCCCCTTTTAATCATGAGTAGGACGGGTTTTCCTGCCTTTTTTTGTTTTTGGCCTGGAGGCCAGTCCCGACTTTTTCCCGCGCATGGAGGTCATGTTTCCGCCTTCTCCCTCCCCGTGTATTCGGGTGAGCGTTTTTCTTGCATCTGCTCCTTACGTCTTTTTTAGCGGCGAAGAATGTGTGGATCTCTTTCTTTCCCCCCTTTGGAACACCGTGAACTCTCTTTTCCTCCCACTCTAGATGCGGCTCCGCGCGTTTGTCTACTAGGGCGGAAGCGGAGCGGAATTCCTGAACACTTTTCTCCTCTCGGTTGAAAGGGGTTGAGTGGCCCTTTTTTTTTTGGACCTGTTTTCGCGAGCCTTCCTTTTCTCCGAAGTTTCCCTCCCCCCTTTTCTGTTCCCATAATTAGAGAGAATACGGATGGCACCGCTGCTTTTTTTTTCTCTCGTATCGAACGGCGTCGAGAATTTCACAGTGTTCTATCAACCCCCTTCCTCTCTGCCGAATGCGGACCGCCTGCTTTTCTCCTTTTCCTTTCCTCTCACAATGTATCGCCATTTCCCCTTTTCCCTTTTGTCGATGGCCAGAATGGCTCCTGCTGCCCTTTTTTCTTTGCCCTCTCCGGTAGGTGGAGAGGCAAGTTTCCTCATACGCTTCTTTCCCTCCCCTCTTCTTGAGGATAGCTGGGTTTCTTGCGCCCCTTAATTCCACTTTCGTGAGTGACTCTCCTTTAAGGGCAGATTTTGTTACCGCTCCTCCGTTTTATACACGTACAGTGAAGGACTCTTCGTTTAGTTTTCTTAGTATTCTCTGTTTCGATTTGCCCTTTTTCCCTTCCACAAACGTTTGCCGTAAATTTCCCTTCCGTCGTGTTTTTTCGTTTCCCTTCTTCACGCAAAGACTGGTTGTGCCGTCGTTTCTTTTTTTTTCATCGTCTTTTTTAAAAACGCAGCCTCGCTAATGAGCACTTATTTTGGTCAAGTTTCCCTCTCCCCTAGAATATATTGAAGAAGTATGGCCCTTTTCCTTTTTTATTATGTGCAAACCCCTGAGCGCTCTTTTCCTTTTTCTTCCTTTTTCATCAGAGGGAGTGATTCTTTCCTCTCCAGCCGTTGGTACAAAGATTGCGGGTTGAGCGCGAGGTCCCTTTTTTCCTCCCCCTTTCCTTTCGGTGAATTCCAATGAGCGATCTCGCTTATGCCTGGAGTTTAGTTCTTTTTTTGCCAAAAAATCCATCTCTTCCTCGGGCCACCCCCGCCTTCGCCCTTTAAACGTGGTTGCGCCTTTTTCCCAACTGTTTTTTGCGGCGCTACTCTTTCTTTTTTTCTTCTCCTTTCCTGCAGTTTGAGGCTGGAAGCTGCTTTCTTGAGGTCCAGGAAAAGATTCCAGGCATGTTCTTTTTCTGGAACCGACGGTCTTTTCCTTACAAGACATTTCGCCCCGCGCTCTTTTTCCCCTTCGGGGAAGGTCGCCGCCCCATCACCCTTGATTGCTTCTAAATGGAGGTAAAAGATCTTTACCCAAAACTTTTGTTTCCTTCTTTTCATAAGTCTTTTGCTTCCTCCGAGATGAAGCAAGCTGCTTCTCGAAAATTAGGTCAAAATTCCTCCTTTTCTTTTTCTTCAGTTGTGGTTGTTGATCTCGATTTTTTTGCAAAGAAGTTTACGCCTTCTTCCCTCTCTTGCGGGAAGAGTAGAGAGGAAGCGTCTACCAGGATGTACCTCTCCCTTGCCCAAAAAAAGGGTTCCCTTTTACCGACCCAGTGTATAAGCCCTCTCACACTGTTTTTTTGGCTTAGAATGCCTGCTCTTTTTCAGCGACCGCTTTTTTCTCCGTTGAAGGGGCCGTCCCCCTTCGGGGGACAGTTCCCCTTCCCTTTCGGAAAATTCTTTCCTGGTACCCAGGACCTCTTTCTCCTCAAAATTGCACTTCTCCCATTTTCTAATAGAGTTCCATCCGAATCGCTTCCCCCCGCCGAAGATTGTTAAATTACGCCAACTTTTTGTCTCCCGGCAATATGGTTTCCTTTTCCGCAAGTTTATTTTGGCAAACCTTTTTCCTTCTCTGAAACTCCCCTGCTCTGCTCCCTCGGGAATGTTTACCTTTTTTTTTTTCTCCCGATCCCGCTTTTTCTCACCGGCCGAATTCTTTTCTTTTTCTCTTCCTTCCAGATAAAGACCCGCGGAGATCCTTTCTTTCCCCCCGTCTCTCGTTTGAAAATTAAAGTATCGTCGCCCCTTCGCCCTACGTATTCGAAGATATCCTGACCCTTCCTTCCCTTCTTTTCCAGAAGAGGTCCATGAGAGCTGGTCTGGCGTCTCTTGAACATGTCTCCCGCATTTTCCCCCTTTTTTTGTGACGGCCTGCACAAATACGAACGCCGCCACGGTTTTGACTTAACTCCCCGTTTTGCGCGACATCTTGTGCCCTTTTAAACTTACGAAGACGATCCCTGTTCCCGCTTCGTCGAGAAGGCATTCCTTACTTCTTTTCCCTCCCCCTGTGCGCAGAAAAGAAGCGTACCCCCCCCCCCCTTCCACCTTACCGCGGATTCTCTCGGCCCTTTTTCCTCTTCCCGCACAGAAAACCAGCTCTCTCCTTCCCTCTTCCAATTTTGTACTTCCTCCCCTACCTTTCGTGTGCAACAGACAGCAGCAGCCTCGAAAGTTTTCCATCGACATTCCACCGGTCCTCCCTTTTTTTTTTTAGGTTTCACAAAATTCAAAGCGCCACGCAGTTCCTTTTCCCTCTCTCAAGGTTGAGGTTTTTGCTGACGCATGGGCCTTCCTCCTTTGAATATGACGAGAGTGGACACACATTCCACATCCCTCTGTTTCTGCCCTTAGAGCGCTGCCTATGACTAACCCCTTTTTGGCTCGCACTGGCCCGGCTCGCGAAAGTTCTTCCCCCCTTCCAAGGGTTTTTCCCCCTTGTTTCGTCGAGTTTCATTACTTTCTTTGATTCGAATACGCTTCCGCCCTTTTTTTTCCCCGGCCGGTCGCCGATATGTCTTTTTTTTCCGTACTTTTTCGGGTTAAAGGTGTTCCGTAACGTCTTTCCTCGATCCAAAACATGCTTTTTCCTTTTTCCCCCCTCCCTATGGCGCGATGCTCGAGAAGGCCCCCCCTCCCCCTTTCTTCTTTTTTCTCCCGACGTTGCCGATGACCCCATGATAGAGGAAGTCGTCAATTCTCTTCCAGTACCCTTTCTCCCAGGGCTGCCGGGTGCACCCTCTTTTCTTTTTACCCCGATGCCTTTTTTTTTCTCCACTCCTTTCTTTTTTTTTTGGGTAGAACGATCCTCCACATCATTCCCCCTTCCCGGCGAGAGCGCAGGTTGCCCAACTTTCTCATTTCATGAAGGGGGCGACCCCTCCTTCCCTTTCCCCTTCTTTTTCACGAATTTTTGTGGTTTTCTGCACGCAAGTGGCGACATCCCACGGCACTTTTTCCCCCTTTGCTTTACCGCGAAAAACGGAAGCCTTTTTGCCGGGCACCCCCCCCCCCCCCAGCATTTCCCCCTTCCCTCCTACGGGGGACGGCGGACCTGTTTTCCCTTCTCTCCCGCCCGCTCCTCTATCTGATTCCTGGTGCGAAAAGATACCTTTGGTTGTTTCAATAAGCGGGTCCCTTCCCTAAGTTGCAAAATGGGCCCTTGCCTCATTTGCCCCTCCTCTTATGCACGATTGGTATATATGTCCATAGCTTATCCTTTTTTCCCCCCCCCATTTATTTTAAATTTAGAATTTAGAATACCCGCCCCCCTCCCCCCTTTTGCTAGCCAGGATCCAAGACTGCACTACCCTTTTTCTTTCTTTTCTATTCTCCCGCTTGTTCGGGGATTCATTCTCTCCCCTCACCTTCCTCTGGCAAAAAAGGACATTCCTCTTTCTTCCCCTTACTTGGCAGCCATCTTTTACTAAGCTTCGTAGCAGCTATATATCTTTTCCATTTTTTTTTCCTCCTGCGGAAGAAGCTTCGATGCACCAGATTGCTGCACTCTTCTTTCTCTCAGTCGTTGACTACGCCCCATTTTTAGTCCTCCCTACCCCTCCTCCCCCCATTTTCTGAAAATAGAAGCCCAATGTTCTTTTTCCTTCTTTTTTTTTTTTCTTGAATACGGCTAACTCTTTTTTTGGGTCTTCACATTCCTCCCGACCTTTAGATGTAGTTATTCCGTAGTATGTTCCTTCCCCTCCCCCCCAAATCGTGCAAAACTTTTTTTTTTTTTTTTTCTTCTCTGTCGATAGAGTTACAATGGCCTTTTTCCCCCTTTTCCCCCTGTCCGCTATGGGCCAGATTATTCGAAGACCTTTTTTCCACCCCCTTGAGTAGTTGCTGCGAGGAGCGGGACTTCTCCTTTCCTTTCGCTCGTGTACGAAGTCCCCTTATTTCTTTTCTTCCCTGCGGTTGTTATGTGGGGTGGCAGGTTTTTTCTTTTTTCTTCTTGCGTGTACCCGGTGGAAAGTGATGTTCCGTTTTCTGTTCTTTCCCCTTCGGGAAAATCCATGCCCTGCCTTTTGATCCTCTCCCTCCTGCAGGCGAGCCAAATGTGCCTTTCGTCTCGACGCAAGGGTTATTTTTTTCATATTTGCTTCTCGTTCTCCCCCAAAACACCACACCTGCGTTGATTTTTCCCCGGAAGCGGTGTATCCTTCGTTTTTTTTTCCCTCATCTTTCGCGAGGGCTTTTTACTTGATGCTTCATTCCCTACTTCCTAGGAGAATTTTTTCCTGGTCTTCGTTAGAAAGAACCTTTTCTTCCTTTTTTTTCTTCCGTACACGCGCGCCATCGTTCTTTTTTCCCTTTTCCCTTCTCAGGTGTGGCTCTCTTTTGGACCTTCCGTTCCCCGTGAACAGACGAGAAGTGTTCCCCACTCCCCTTTCTTCCGAGCAGCGGCAGATTCCTTCTTCTTTTTTTAATCCCGAACCGTCGCCTCCTCCCCGTGTTGATGCCCCCACTTTTTCCTTTCCTTCCTTCACGTTGTCAGAGAGGGAAGGCCTTCCGAGCCCTTTTTCCCTGCAACATTTTTTCGTTCCTCCTCATTCACGGTGGCACAAAGCTTTATCGTCGGTACCCTTTTTTCCCTATCGTATAGAAACTTCGCTAAGCCCATTTTGCGTTCCGCTAAAAGAAAAATTGCCCTGCCTCCTTTCTTTCCTTTGTCGTGGAGAGGTTGAATTTTTCTACACTTGTATCTCCCCTTAATTTCCCCCCTTTTCCTTGTAGATGACAGAAGCGCGCCTTTCCTTCCCCTTTCTGCTGATGGAGTTGAACTCTTTAGGTAGTCTCCCTTCTTTTCCTCAGAAGTGAGCCAGGTCAACCCCCTCTCTATTTTTTCTTGCGGCCGGCCAGTTGCACCCCTTTTCGATAGAATCCGCGGTTACGGTCCGCTTTCTGCCCCTTCTTTTTTCACTGTCTTACAAGTAACCGTGGACGTCTTACCTATCTCTTTTTTTGTCGTCGTATGTCGTAAGTTAGAGCTTTCCCCTCTTCCGTTTGGTAAATTTCCCTTACAGCCGTGTTTCTTTTTAGGCGTCACGCAAGACTGGTTGGCTTTGCCTGGGCAGATGTTCAGTGTCCGCCCCCCCGACAGCCCTCGCCTCTCTTTTGAAATGACTTGGATTCCTTATACTTGCTCATATTCCAAGGAGGAGATTTTTATACTGGATTTTCAACCTCTTTTTAGACGTCTAATCAGTGCCTTTCTCCTTCCTCTTTCCATCAGGTGGATTACGGGATTTCCTTCGTTTTTTTTTTCTTTTCTCCTTTAAAACTCGGCCAATGACATGCCAAGCTCGCTTCGTCTTCTTTTTTTCCCTATTCCCGTAAACCGGTTTGCCAAATACCCTTTTTTTCCCACCCCCATAATTGCCCGTTTCTCAGGACATTTTCCTTCCCCCCCTTTTCGGCTTGGTTGTTTCTCTTCCTTCCTCTCTCTCATTTCTTCCTTTGAGGCGGAAGCTGCGGTAGATGGCGGTTCCGACGTTTCCCCCCTTCTTTGTGATGGTATGGCCCCGCCGGTGATGCGTCTCTCTCCCCCCGCTTAGATGAAACATTCCGCGGGCCTTCCCCCCCTTTTTTTTCTCGAAGTGGCTGATACTCAATTTCGCTCTGTATCCCACACTTTGGGGGAAATGTTAGTGGTCATTGAGGAGGGGCTCCTTCGCAGATGCACGCCAAGCTGGCGTTTTTTCTCCTTCCACCCATCTATAGCTTTCCTCTTCTCCGTTTTGTTTGTTTCTCTCTTTTTTTGGTGACCCCTTTGATCCGTCCAGTCTTGAAGGGAAGCTTCAGCTTTCAGCTTCTTTTCGACAGACTACCGTGCCCCCTTGTGTTACAAGCTCTGTTACCGCCCCTCTTCTTCCCTCCCTTAGAAGAACACTGGTTGCTCCCCCCTCCTCCATGTTCAGAGACTCCTTGGACCCGTATCCCAGAATAACCGGGGTGCTCCCCATGAAACTGGCAGGAACTTTTCCTTGGCTTCCCCTCTTTTTCAGCCACAATGCATTACCTTTCTCCCCCTTCCAAAATCCGAGAGAAGATTACACCCAGACTTTTCCCCCCGGGGTTCCTTCGCCCCACCCCTTCTTTTTTTTTTTGCAGATGGCATCGCACATTTCTCCCCCCCTCTTGGCTCTGAAACCCCATTTTCCTGTTGCTAGAGGCATGGGAATGGACGTTTTAGTCCTCCTCGTACCTCGCGTCAACGCGCAATCTGTCCTACTCTTCCGGCAATATCCCCTTTCCTTCTGTGAGACGGCTCCTCCCCCTTCGTCCTCGGTTGAACATCCAGTATCCGTAAGCCATTTCCTCTTCTTTATCTTGAATCAACGTATGGCACAGGCTTTTTATCTCTGGCTGGCGTGTTTAAACGGATTCCCCTTCGTCCATGAACGCGTCAAACTGTCTTCCGTCCGCACACCTTCCTACCCTCCTTTGAGGGAAATTTTCCCACAACCCTCCTCCCTCTTTTAAAGCTCGCAACTTCCTTCCCTTTTCCTTTCCCTCCCCCAAGCGATAGATGACACTTCGTCACGGACTTTTGTTCCTCCCCCTACGCGGTCATCACACCCTTTTTTTCCCCCCTCGGTATTATCGCGCCAGTGACTTTGTTTCCGGCTGCAAGAAAAAACAGCTCTTCAGGAATTTTTTCCTTTTATTCAGAATGCGAGTCTTTTTCCCTCCGCAGGTACGCCCGGGCCCTCTTTTCTTCTTCCCCCCCCTTCCCAATTAAACCCTTTGAACTTACACGCCCATTCTTGGAGGATAATTTTCGTTCCATCCCCTACACGCAGGGCAGGTCCGACCGGTTCCCCTTCTTCCCTTTTCTGTTTATGCTTCCGCATTTTTTTTCCTTCCTGCCCGTTACGATCGATAGTGGCCCCCTCTCCCTCCGGTGGAAAGCTTATTCTCTTATTAGATCTTCCCTTGACCATCACGCTCGGCTCGCTCTTCCTTCGTAAAACGTTCGTCTTCTTTCCCCCGTGTTGATCCCTGTCTTCGAGTATATTGCCCTTTTTCCTCACTCCGATTTCCGCTCCCCTATCTTTTTTTCCTCTTATGAAGTTTTTTCGCCACTTTCTCCCCCCGCCCCTTTCCACCTGATGGGAATCCGCCTGCCCCCCCTCTTTAGCGCGTTAACAGATAAGATGCCCAGTTGATTCCCTTTCCCCTCTCTCCCCCCAAGAAGTACACGATGTGCTTTCCTTTTTTCCCCCCTGACAGCCATGCTCGAGTGTTAAGTCTTCCCTTTCTCCAGGCCAAAGCCCGGGCCGCCGTGCCCTTCCCCCTTCCCGACGCAGATTAACAAGAGCCTTGTGGGTCCTCTCCCCTCCTGGGTTTTTTTTTTTTTATAAAGCAAAACTTCACTCCTGGTAAACCCCCCCCCTTCGCTTTTTTCCTTTCTCGAATTCATGCCGTGGAATTTTCCTTTTTTTTCATTGGATTTCCTCCTTTGGTTCCTTCCCTTCTTCGCAACTCACGTCACCTTTTTCCTTTGGATACCGAGCCCCCCTTTTGTTCTCTTCGCCCCAAAAGGAAAACCGCGTCCCCTCCTCCACTGAGGGACGGCTTCCCCTCTCCTACTCGCCGCCGCTACTTTTTCTCCTTTTTTGAAGAGAGCTGTCGCCCTCATAAGCGGGACCTTCTTTCCCTTCCCTTCCCTCAAGTGTGTCAATGCTTGTAACTCTATCGACAGTCCCTCTTCTCTTTCTCCGGAATCTATATCCATCCCTAATCACCCCCCCCTTCTCTTCGATCATCCCCCCGCACCGACAACGAGTTATCCCCCTCCTCCCTAAAAAAGTCTCCTTTTTGGAAGCCCCTTCTTTCTTTTTTTTTTTCCTTTTGCAGAGATTTTTATTCTTCTAGACTGCCTTTTCCCGCTATTGACGCGGTATGCACTGTTCCCCCCTTTTTTTTCTTCTTTTCTCGAAGATTCGTAAGAGATTCCTTTTCCTCTATCGTTTTTTCTGAGATTGTGACCAAGCTTTCTCTCCTTCCCTTTTAAAAATTTTGAACCAATTTGCATCCCCGTCTTCCTTCTTTCCTCTCCTAAAAGAATCTATGAATCCCTACACAAGTGGACCACCCTTTTCCCCCTGTCGCTTTTTTAGTTCTAGTGGAATCTGGTCAATATGTCTGTTTTGGTATTAAATCTAAATGCTCCCCTTCCTCTCTGGAATCGATGACGGAACTATACACCTCCCCTTTCTTATGTCTTTGATAGAGTACACGGCCCCTTTCCTTTCTTTCTTTTTGGTCTTTGTTTTTCTTTTTATTTTTTTTTTTCTTGACGCGCTTCACCCTATTTTCGTTTTCTTCTTCGCAACACCTGAAACTTCTTTTTTTTTCTTCGCGGCGGTCGTGTCGCCTTTCCTTTCCTTGCCGCGGCACGCGGTTTTTTCTTTGGGTCTCTCTCCTTTTCGCGTTCTACGGACGTGTCAAAGGGGACTAATTTATTGTTTAGCGGAAACACAGTCGGGCATCATGGACCTCTTTCTGTCGAGACTGCATTGAATCTCTTTTTTTCTTGCCGAGCGTCTTTTTTTTTTTCCTCTAGGAAACTTGCTTCCCCTCCTCCACCCCACACACACGCGCGTGAGTTGTCTTTTTCCCCGCAATGCCTCTTTGTAATAATGCTTTCGTTGGCTTCTCCTCGTGGGCGCCGAGGTCCTTTTCCCCCCCCCCCCAAAAGTTTTGGGGGGGGGGTCCGATTTTTGCCTCTCTCGAGCATGGCGGTCCTTTTCCTTTTGAAAGAGAACATTCGTACCTCCCTTTTTTTCCGAGAAGCGCGCATCCTTTCCTCTTTCCTCCTTGGGGATAGATGTGAGGTTCCTGTAACTTTGCCCCTCCCTATGACGTTTTCTGACCCCACCTTTTTCTAGTCGCCAAGGCAGATTTTTTCTTTCTTTTTTAGAATACACGAACCGTTCTCTTGTGTGATGCCAAATGTTCCGCTATCCCCCGGCTTCAAATTTTCTCTTTCCTTCTCGCCGAAGCGTGATGAGCTCTCCTTTTCTTATAAGTCAGCGGAGAATAAGGGCTGGCCCCCCGTTTTCCCCTTTTTCCTTTCTCGAAAGCGGAGTCAGAGCCCCCGTTAAGTGCCCCTCTTTCTTGCCGAACTGGAGGACCGCCTGCGGGCGCGTTTTCCCCTTTCCGACCAATATGGCCTTTGCTTTCACCGTTTTTTCTTCTGCGCCTTGCGGTCCTTTTTTCTTTCTTCGCACGGTAGTGGTCGCCGCATTCCATCACCGACCCTCTACTTTCAGGAGATCGCTGTTTTTTCCTGCAAATTCACGGTCCGCGCTCCCTGTTTTCGGGCCGATTTTGATGACCGCGTCTTTTTCACTTTAGGGACAAAGTAACGTGGCGACTTCTTTTGGCGCAAGTCGTTTTTCTAATGCTTTCTTCCAAGAGGGTCGCTTTTTTTCCCTTTTCCTTGCCAGCCGTGGCGGCGTTCGTTTTTGCTTCGGTAAGCAACTCTGGTTTGCTGACTCGTTGCATGGAGATGTCCTGCTTTTTCCTCCCTCAGCCACTCGATCCGGACCCTTTCCCCTTCTTTCTCCAGAGAAGTGCGAATATATTCTGGCCTCTCTTTTCCCCTTTCCCCTGCGCGGATACTGGAGGTGACACACAAAATTTTTTCTGAGTAGCCGTCTTCTTTTTTTTCTTGCATTCGCTTCCATACGGTGCTTCTCTTTTTTTTTGCCGAGCGAGGTCCGGATTCGTTTTTTTTTTCCACTTCGGGAAATTGAACATGCTGAGTTTTTCGTTTCAGATCCGTCTTTTCCAAAATAAAATTCCCTCTCCCCCCCCCTCATTGCTTTTGCACGGTATTTTTTTCGTACAATTGGTAAACCCTTTGTGCGGTCCCCGATTTGAAATCTATTTTCTCTTCTCATCCTGAAGTTTGCGGTTCTAATGCAGAGTCGCTGGTCCCCTATTCGGCAAGTTGCATGGTTCTCTGTTCTTCTGTATGCGGCACTTAACGACCTCGCATCCTTTCCCCCCTTTCTTTGGGAAGTCGACGCCGTGTCCTTCATCTCAATGGGGTAACCTTTTCCAAAACTTTTTCTTTCGGGTACAGATGCGGCTCCTTTTTCCTCTTGACCCGCAAAGCGTTTCTCATCTTCCTCCGGTCAAAAAATCCTCTCCTTTTTTTTTGAGAGATGTGTTTTTTTGCCGAAGTTTCACGCGGTCTCCTTTTTTTTTTTCATCTTTCGCGACTCGACACGTCCCCTGAGGACCTAAGAAAACCCCTCCTTTTTGTACAAGATATGTTAACTTTCCCCTCACCTTAGAAGAACCCTTTTCTCCCCCGCTGCAAATTTTCCTGAGTTTACCATGTATTCCTGCGTCTCGGGGGCGTTGTTCTTACCATCACCATGCAACCTTCCCTGGTGCTGTGCTTCCCCCTTCCCAAAGCAGCTCCGTTTTCCCCCCCTCAGGAAACTATTTTGGAAATCGAGTTTTCCCCCAAGAAGCAAGATTTTTCCATGTAGCCCCCCCCTTTCCTTGCACGGCAATTATTGGTGCCTCTTCCTCTTTCTTGGAAAAACCCTGAGTCCCCCCTCCAAAGAAGAGATGTCTTTCTTTCTTCCCGAAGTTTGCGCTCTTCACTTTTTCTTCCTTCAACCGCCGCCTTCCTCTTTCTTGGACGAGGGAAGGAAATCACTTTTTTTCTGAGCCTGATACAGGAAAAGGCGTCTTCCCCTTATCCGCTCCATGACCTTGGCGCCCCCCTTTCCCCTCTCCCCCGTCTGAAAAGAAGATTGTCCAATTTTGTTACAAGACGCTGAACATCGACATGCAACCTCTTTTTTGACGGACTTGAACCCCTACGCCCTTTTTCCTTTCCTCCCAAACGTTTGCGCGACCATCCCTTTTTTCTTTCCGAACACGTCCTTCTTTTCCGATCGAGACTTGTCTTTTCAAAGTGAGAGAACCAAATTGTCATCAAAATCGGCCCCTTTTTCTTCTTCTCGGACAAGGGAATTTTTGCACTCCCCCCCCAGCGGATCTCCTGCACACGTATTTCCGCAATTCTGGATTCGAGGAATTGCGCGTTCCTCCCCCTCAGCCAGGGCCGCAAGGCGCTTCTTTCTCCTCCCTTTCAAATTTGCAATCCACCTGATTGACCTTCCCCATTCAAACGAGGAACGACGGGCGTTTTCCTCTTTCCCCCTTTTATGTTTATGAGGACGCACGGAGAAAGGTCGCCTTCTCTTTTTTAGTGGAACACCCTTCCCCTTTTTTGCCCTCCTCTTTATCCGACGGAATTATGACTCCTCTCCCTTTTTTCGCGGCAACTGGCGGCTCGCGAAACGTTCCGTCCTCTGGGACTCAAAACGGTTTCCCTCTTCTCCACGGTTTCGGGCTCTTCCTTTCTTCCGACCTATCTGCTTTTTTTTGAGAGCCTTCTTCCTTTGTTTTCAAACAGGATAGGCTGTTCACTTTCTTCATCCGCATGATCCAAACTCTTTTTTCCCCCTTACGATGGGCGGGCTTCTCTCCCTCCTTTCCTTCACAATGTTCTTTCACTATTTTACCATTGGAAGAAATTTTGTCCCTTCCCTCTCAATTAGGCCAATGGTCCTTTCTCCGTCCGAACGGCTGCCCCCCGGTCCCTTTCTTTCACCGATGCCGGTTGGATAAGCCCTCCCCTCGGTGGGTGGGTGGGCTTACGAACTATACTCCCCCCTCTTTCCAAGAAAACCGGCGCGTTTTCCTTGCTTCCCCTTGGCTCGAATTAATGCATGTGTTTTTTTTCTCCGGTCAGTGGAGTTCCTTTGGTTTTTTTTTCAACAGCAAGTCGCTCCCCTCTCCCTTTTCCTCTGCACCGCGCCCCACTCCGACGACTTTCCCCCATTACAAAAACGCCTTCCGTCTTTTTTCCCTCCTTGTCCTTCTCACACGAGCGACGCGGAATACTCTTGATCTTTTCTCCAGTGGCAACTGAAGTCAGGGTTGCTCCCCTTGCAATAGCGGGACCCCTCGCTTGTTCCCCTTTTTCAACATTTCCTTTTTGTCGGCCCCCTAAGCTTATGCACGAGTTGTATCCTTGCTAATCACCGGAATAAATAACCCCCCTTCTTTCCCCCCCCGCACACGACCCAGAGTTCGTCCCCCTTCTCACACCTAAAAAAAGCTAAAGGGTTGGACAGCACGTTTTTTTTTTATTCAGGAGTTCTTTATCTATAGGACGTCATTGGCCCCCTCCATTTCAGCGGTAGGAACCTTTTTTTCCATTTTTACCGCCCTTCTTCCCTTTCCTTTCTTCCCTCAGTTCTTCTCAGAGACTCTCTTCTTTCCTTTTTTTCTCTTCTCTTTTACGAAGATTAGCTCCCCTGCTTTCCCCCCCCCTTTCCTTTTCCTCCTTCATGTCGTTTGCCCTCGCCCAAGAAAGTTTCCCTCTCCACACGCGGCGAGAACTCGCCTCCTGGTGCTTTCCCCCCTTTTTTCGTTCTCCTGGCTAACTACTTTGTCGTGTGCGGTTTTTCCTTTCTAAGCGAAATTTAGATGTCTTCCTTCTTTATCTCGCGGAATATAAGAAATATTTCTTTCGTATATTGTCTTTTCTCCCCGGCCAGTTGACAAACTTATTTTCTTTTTTCCTCCTATTGTCCCTGCTTCTTTCGAAGAAGGCGGACCCTTCCCTCTTTCTGCGAGAGAGGGGCTTTTTCTTCTCGGCGATGTGTCGAAGTCCCTTTGCTAAGTTTTTTCAGGCGGGTTTTTCAGTTTTGGGTTTTTCCCTTTTGCGCGGTGTTACCTGTGTTCCTTTCGTTCTGTTCGAAGACTTGCTGTTCTCTCTTCCTTTTCACTCCAGAACGGCTTTGACCCCTTCTTTTTCCTATTGAATTAGAGCCAACTCTCCTCGCGCTCGCGAAGTTTCCTTTTTTTTTTCCTTTCTGATAGTCGAAGCCCCCCCCACCTCCCTTTTTTTTTCTTCTTTTAGCCAAAAACCAGGATTGTGTCCACTTCCTTTTTTTTCCGGCAGCAGGGACGGCCTGAGGGTCTTTTTTCTCCTTCCCTCCTTGAATGACTTCTCGCTCTTTTCATTTTTTTTCCCGCGACACGTCGGGAGACCTTTCTCCTGTTCTCGGGATGAGATTCTTCTTAGGGACCCCCCTCTTCTCTTTTTGTAACGCGGAGAATCCATGTGTGGCTCTCCCCTTCGTAGGGAACACCGTGGCCCGCTTTCTTTCCCAAATTCCTCTCTTTTTTTTTTTCGTCTCCCCTCGTTCGATAGGGAGGACTTTGATTCCCTCCCCCTTTTTCGACATATCAGACGACTTGTTGTCTTTTTCCTCCTTTCTTTCCCCGGCCGGAACGGTTTAGCGAGCGGTCCTTCCCCCTTCTTTCCCCCTTCAAAATTTTTACGTCCTCCTTCCGCGGAGCTACGTTTTTCTTCTTTTCCCTTTTCCCCACTATAGTATCGAACGGTTCGCCACGATAAATTTTTTTCCCTCCTCAACAGAAACCTTGAATGAGCTGTCCCCCTCTTTTTTCCCTCCGGTGTCAATTTGGAATCTCTGCACCCTTCAATTCATTGGGTTGAGTTCACCGGATGGAATTTTTTCCCCTCCTCTCCCTTGAGGAACGGTTATGTAGGTTCCCTCTCATGTTAGTGTAGCTCCCTTTCCTGAATACTCATTTTCCTCCTTTCCAGGGAGATCCGGAGTTTTCTTTCTTCCCAAAATTCAATGGGAGAGAATCCAGCTTTACGCCTTTCTTTCCTTTTTTTTCCCGCCTCACGGTGAGGACCAGTCCCTTCTAACTTCCCTTCTCGCTCTTTTTTTTTCCTTCTCCCGTAAGTTTCGCGCTTCTCTTTTTCCCCCCCCGTTTGGTAAATTCCGCCTCTTTGAGCTTATTTGCCGGGGCCGTCACGAAACTCTTTTTTCCCGGCGATGTTATCGTCGTGTCCCCTTTTCTATGGACCGCTTCTTTGTCCCCTCCCTCTCCGATCTTCGAAGCTCGGCGCCGTCTTCCTTTATGTTTTTTTTTTCTTTCTTTTTCTTTTTTTTTTTTTTTTTTTTTTTTTTTTTTTTTTTTTTTTTTTTTTTTTTTTTTTTTTTTACCAAATTTTTTCTTTTTTTTTTTCTTTTTTTTTTTTTCCTCTTCCCGTTTTACATGGTAGACGTCTTTACTCGGTCGTGATCTATTCCCTTTTTTATACCAGATTGCGGAGGTGAGCGCGAGGTCAGTTCCCCTTTTCCAACTTCGGGCCCATGCCATGCCCGCGCTCCTTTTTTCCCTGAGACTGAACTTTTTTACATTCCTTTTAAAAAAAAGAAGGTCGTGCGCAGTGTTTTTTTTTTCAAAATCTGCGGCTTGGTGTAGCGGCGCTTTTCCCCCGCGAGTAGACTTTTCTTTTCTTTTTTTCCCTTGATGCAGTCGCATGAGGTCCTTCCTATTTATTACGTTTTTTACTTTCACCGACGGTGATTGGGACCCTCCTCCTTCCTCCGCGGACGAATGAACAATGCGCGGTTCCCCTCCCCCCCTATCCCCCCGTGTTATTCGAAGTGCTGATTCCCTTTCCCCCTCTCTGTTTTACAAAACTTTGGGCCTGTCTACCCTTCTCTCCGCTGCAGCGCGTCATCTGTTCCCCTTGCCTTTCATCAGAGTAAAATTTCCCACAGATATCTTCTTCTCCTTTGTGTGTTGAAGAGATCTTTGTTCGTTCTACGCGGATGACTTCCTCTTTTCTTCTCGCTGAAGCGCCCATCCTTATTTCTCCAGGTGCCCAAATTCCCCCGCTCTGTTAACGCACAGTGAGGTTATACTCTCCCCTGGGGAGGCGAATTACCTGCTTTTCGTCCCCTCCTATGTGCGGAAATGTCTTTTTCATCACCGGAGGTGCCAGTACCCTTCCCTTCTCGGAAATTTTACTGGAACGAAGCCGACGGTTCCCTCAGTTGAAATTCTACGAGCGTTGCCTCTCTCCCCTGCGAAACCAAGCCGCGATTTTACTTCCCTTTCCTGGCGCCAGGTACCCTTTTTTTTCCTGCACATAGCTTTGAATTCTCTTCTGAAACTCCAGGTCATTGTGCATGGTCAATTTGCCCGAAGCTCTTCTCCCTGAAAGCCGGACCTCGCGCTCACTCTTCCATCTTTTTTAATCCAACGGACCGAGTTTTCCCTACCGCGGAATGCTGACGTCTCTTCCCCTTTCCGGATACGGTTTGCACATTCCCCTGTTGAAATGTCGCCTATTTCTTCTCCCCTTTTTCTCCCTTCTTTGAATAAAAGTAGGGTCCTTTTCCTTTGAGAGAGGGATGCGTGTTTCACTTTTTTTTTCTCCCCCTTTTTTCCCCCGCGTCGCCAACCAGCTTTTCCTCCCCCCCTCTCCCCTCCTCCACGGCTGGGGGAACTTCCCTTTCTCTTTTTGGGGGCACGCACTTTCTGACGCCTGGGCTCCACTTCTCTTCGAGAAGGAAGTTACGTCACGTTCCTTGTCTTCTCCCCTCCCCCTCCGCGGTCAATCAAAACTCGTTCATCCCCTTTTCTCCGGCCAGTAATTTGCCTTTCTGCCGCCGAATTTTTTTTCTCCTGAACTTATTTTTTTTTCCTTTTTTGATTCAAGGCATTGCGCTCTTTCTTCCACTCCAGAAGCAGCCCGGGCGCACTTCTTCCTCCCCTTTAAATGAATTCCAGGGTTTTGCCCCTTTTTTCGAGGAGGTCAAAATTCCCCATCCCCCTTTTTTTCTTTCCGCAGGTCGTCAGATCATTCACGTTTTCTTTTCCCTTTAGTCCGGCTCGGACCGCCGTGTCGTTCTCGATTCCCCCCCCTGCTCCGCGGTGGCAGCATTATATCCAGCGTTCCGAAATGGCTGCGCGCAATGGCCGGCTTCGCGCCCTTTTTCCTCCTCGCGGAAAAAGTGGGCATTCCCTTTTTTCTATGGAGAAAAAGGTCGGTCCCCTTCCCCCCCTTCCCGCCCTATCTGCCGCTGGCTTTCGGCGCTCTTCAGTGTGGAGAACAACTCCTCTTTTTCCGAACGATGGAATCTTCTCCTCCCACCCATGATGCGCCTTTCCCAGGATAAGATGGCCTTCGATCTTTTCTTCCTCCTATCCAGAAGTAGTACCTCTTTCTTTATACCGACGTTTTCCTCTTCCCCTCCCCATGATAGAGGAGTCCTCAAATTTCTTTCCGTCCCCAGGCACTCAGGCTCGGTAATCAACGGAAAGACGCGGATTACACTATTTTTTTCTCCCCTTTCAACTCACCGCGTTTGGGTGGGGTTTTTCTTCCTCCTTCCCTCGGTCCAAAAGAACCGGCGCCCCGTAGGGTTTCCCTGGCTCGAATTAATGCATTGTCTCTTTCATGATTCCCGGAATGTGTTCCCCCTCACCGCAAGTAGGCGTCACCTCCCTCCCCCTTTCCCCCGTCCGGATTAAAGCTCACACACCGTTCCCCGCACCCAAGAAAACCGCCGGTTCTGAAGGACGGGGCGGCGGCCCCCTTTTTCTCACTACTCCGCAGCCGCCCTTCCCCTCCTGAAGCGGGTGCGAAGACTTCTCCCCCTTTCGTCCCGAAATAAGCGGGACACATCCGCCCTCCTCCTTTCCAAAATGGCTGTAACTCTATCTCACAGCCCTACGATGTTTGTTATATATCCGGTACCTCTCTTCCCCTTCATAAACTAATTAAATTTCGTCCCTTGCCACATCCCGGGCCCCAGAGGTTAGCCAGGATTAACAAGAAGCAACCCTTCCCTTTTTTTCCCTGCACATTGCTTTATTTCTCCCTCTTGTTTCTTTTTTCCCCTAGACGAAAATGGCGAGGTGACACGCATTTTCTTTTCCCTTCCCTTTTAGAAGAGTGCAGAAACTTTTGATTCATTCCCCC
>Ga0179593_1653136_pt1 | contig 18008 bp, 27 predicted proteins | sample CZODoug2_1_08_16_FD_185931 | JGI IMG/M metagenome (GOLD analysis project Ga0179593, IMG submission 185931) | Vadose zone soil fungal communities from Angelo Coast Range Reserve, California, USA - CZODoug2_1_08_16fungal (PacBio error correction) | ecosystem: Environmental > Terrestrial > Soil >... | reverse complement strand
TGCGCGTGATCTGGCCGCCCGGTCTCTCGGAAACCCAGCGCTTTTTCTTCCTTTTTTTTTTTTGTGGCGGTTTTTTCAGAAGGATGAATTGTGGCCTTTTTTCCCCCCCTTTCCGAGTCTCTTCCCCTGTAGAGATGCTACTAGGACTTTGGAGAGGTTCTTCTCCCTCCTTTTGTTGACCGGAATTCTCCCCTTGAAAGGGGGTACTTGCTTTTTTCCTTTCTCCTCCCCTCCAACGGTCCCACTGCCCGGCATAGATTTTCCGTCCCCTCGGCTTTTTTTTTTCCGCTCCTGGGCATCTTTTCCCTCCGAACTGAACGGACTGTTTGGGCTCAAAAAGAGAAGGAGCGGACTCCTTCTTCCTTCAGGTGAGCTTTTTTCCCCCCCAGGTAAGACTTTTTCCCTTTCCCTCCCTTCCCCTTTTGAACTAGTTAGGTGAGCGGAAGTCCGGCCCTTCTTTTTCGTGTTATCAGAACTTTTTCCCTTCCTGGCCTTTTTGCATCGCCGACGCTCCTGTTTTTCTGGATGCCGGAAGAAGCGGAGCTGGGCGGTTTCCCTTCCTTTCCTGTTCCATTGGATCTTTCCCCCCCCCTTTTTTTCCCGCCGAAACCGGACTTTCTTCCTCCCTTTTTTCTCCTTTAGTTTTGGCAGGTGCTCCAGAGAGTTTCAAACGCCCCCTCTTTGTCGAGCATTGTTCGTTTTCCCCCCCTTTTCCCTTACCTTCCTTACTTGCGTACCAGCTCCGTTCTCTCTTGGTGACACAAAGGCCACTGCGCCCCCTCCCCCCCCTTTTTTTTTTACCCCGTTGTGTAGCTCTTGTGGGTTTTCGAGGATGTTAGTCAATTTCTTCTTTTCCCCCCTCTCTTCCTTTTCTGCCTCTTTTTTTTGGAGGTTAACACCACGCCCCCCCCCCTTTTAACGTGAGCTTCGGGAATCCGTTCTCTTTTTTTCTTTTTTTTTCTCAAAGGCCCCCCTTTTTTAGTAGTTAAGGTTCTCCCCCCTTCGGAAGAGGAGACCTTTTCCTCCTTTGTCCTTTTCCCCCCCCTGTTTTCGGTCTTTTTGAAGGGGCGTACGGGGCAGGTTCTCTTCCGGTCGAGGGGAGGAGCAGCGCTCTTTTTTTTTTTTTTTTCTCACCACCCTTTTCCGAGCTTTTTCTTGGGATGATGAAGCAGGGATTTCGACTTTTTTAGTGGTAGGTCAAGTTTTCGCGGTGCTTTTCCCCTTTTTCCCCCTGTTGTCCGAGTTTTTCCGCTTACCGGCTTCCCCCCCCCTTTCCCCCCAAGGAAGTGATTCTTGACCACTGGTGGTGGCCACAACCTGTTTTTCCTTTCTCCTGACCCCATGATACAGTGCAGATTCCCTTTCTGGTTTCTCTTCGTGCTTACACCGGCCACCAGCTAAGCGGAACCAGTTTCCCCCCTTTTTTTTCTCCCCACCCCCCCTCCCCTTAGGCCCCCCCCCCCGTTTGGACGATTCACTTTTCTTTAGGCCCTTTCCGAGCGATAGAAGCCTTTTTCGTTGTGAGTGTTGTGTACTTTTTTCTTCCCCCCTTAGATATCGCCAATTCCCTTCCCTTTTTTTGAAAGGGAACCCCTTTTTTACCCTCCCCCCGCAGTAGCTAATTATTGATCTTCCATGGATACCCACCCCTGATTATACGGACCGGGCAACTTTTTCGTCGCTCAAGAGCAGGCTCCGAGTTTTTTCTTTTTTCGTCGCGGGCCCCTCTTTCCATAAGCTAACACTATGAAAAGGAAACCCGAATGGAGATTGGGTTCCTCCCCTGCGTGCTTTTCAGGAGTGTTCATTTCCTATGCCCAAACTCTCGTCCCCCCCCTTGCCGTCTTGTACAATCTTTTTTTTTGTGAACCGCTTCGGTTGTTTTACAGCTTTGCGACCTCTGCGCGACCGAAGGGATCTTCCCCCCCTTTTCACTCTCCCCCGTCCCCCCCCCTTGACACTGAACCGCTGCTTCTGTTTATCAACGCCCCTTTTTCCTTTTTGTTGCCCCCCCCACCCCCACCCCAGCCCCCTTCGCCGACACCCCCCACCCCCCCTTCCTGGTGGGTGTTTTTCCTATCCCTTGAAAAACGATTTGGCTCCCGTCTTCCTGTTCTATTAAATCTTTGAGAATTGAGTGCCTTTCCCCCCTTTTTCACACTTTTTCTTTAGAAATGTGCTGTCCCCCCCCTCAGGCGGAGTGGAAGGCCGCTGAACTCTTTCCGCACATGAAAAACGGATTGTCCTCCCGAGAATTAGTGATTCGGGTAATTTTTTTGTCCCCCTCACGTTTTTTGTCAACGGGGTCTCTCGAGTAGGAAGTCCTCCCCCTTTTTCTTTTTTTCCCCTTTCATGTCAAACCCCCCCCCGACAGATGAGGTTTTTTAAGTTAGAGGGAGCTCCCCCTTTTTCTTTACGGCGAGTGAACTCTTCGGGAGGCGCACTTCCCTCCAGGTTTTTTCGGCAGAGTGCCCCCTTTTTGTTTCGGACTTCCTCAAGTCAGTCCTGTTTGTTCCCCTCCGGGTGGGAGCGCCGTCTTTTTTGGTTTTGCTCGTGATGGGGTTGCTTCCCCCCCCCCTAGCCCCCAGCTTTTTTTATTTTACGCGTTTTTTCGCCCACGGAAGCCCTCTCCTTCCTCTTTTTCAGGGTCCACCACGTAGGTAAAGTTGTCCCCGGTGATTTTTTTTTTTTTTTCCCTCTCACTTTTGCCCTCTTTTTCGGAGCGGAACTGGTCGTTGGATCGCCATCTCTTGTGGGCGTATCTTATGTCGGACTTTAAGCCGAGTGCGGTTCGGAGTAATGGGGATTCCTTTTTCTAGTTACTCTTTGCGGCTTCGGTTTTGTATCCGTTGAGTGGGGTGTACGTTCCCTTCCCTCGTTTTTCCCGGTGGGCTGTGGAATTGGAGAAACAGTGTCCTTTCCCCTTGGGCTTGAAAGTGAAGATTGCCGTGCCCCCTTTCTGTTATTTTTCAAACAGTCCCAAGGACGTTTTCACTCTTTTTTTTATGCCCATTGACCTCGAAAACGTAGGCGCCATCTTATTCCTTTAGCACCCGTAGGGGCCGCTCTCCCCCTCCTTTTTTTTTTTTTTTTTTTCCCCCGATCCCTCCCGGGGTGTCTCACTTGTGCAGCCTGGTTTTTAGGATGAGTATCCCCCTGGTTTGTGTTAGTGGGAAAGATCATCATCCTCCCCTCTCCTTCCCCCCCCCCCCCCCCACCCCCCCCCCCCTCAATAAGTTGTTGTTGTTTTGATATTACTGATGATGAATTCTCTTGTTCCCCCCCCCTTCCCTCGCTGTTCCTAAGTTCAGGGGAGTCTGGGAAAGGAGGACCCTGCTCTTTCCTCCCTTTTTCTTGATTGTGGCTACTGAGATACGCTCCCGAAGTTATGTTCTTTTTTCCCACAAGATAGGAACAAAGGCCTGTGTCTTATGGTCGCAACTGTTCTTTTTTCGAGGCAATTAACGTCACCTTTTCTCCTCCCTCCTTTTTTGTTTCCCCCTTTGAATTTGGACTATGGGGCAAACTACTGCGCAACCCCCCACGATTTATGTGGAAAAAACTTTCTTCTTCGCTTTTTTGGTTTTCTCCCGAACGAACCTTCTCCTTCTGCTTTTAAAGCTACGCTTTTTTTCCTCCCCCCTTCCGTGGTCTGCGATCAACGACAAGTTCGCTTCCCTCCTCCGGCACCACCAAGGTGTTTTCTTTCGTGATGTAACCCGCATAGACTATCCGTCCTTTTCCCCCCTGCGTTTTCCTTTTTTCCGAAATTCCTGGGCGGATCTTCTCCCCCCCCAGCACGAGCAGCCTGTGCCCTCCTTTCTTTGTTTTTCGATCGGCAAGGGCATTCGTGTCCCCCTCTTGTGATCCCCCTTCTTTTTACCCCGCTTCCCGCCGTGGAGCTCCCCGTTCCCGTGCCCGCATATCCGTTTCACGTTTCCGTTCTTCTTGTGTTTCCTCCCCCCCCCAAGGCCAAACCGCATAGACCCCTTCCTACGTGCTCCCCCCCCTTTACCTTTCCCTTCTTTGACGGATGTCGACGTGAGGATGGGGGGACTTTTGATTAACGGATTAGGCTTCGGCCTTTCCCTTTTTCTTGCGCGTGAAAAGGCCGCCGGCGTCTCTTCTGCACGCGAATAGGGGGTCCCTTTTTTTCTCTTTTCGTCTCGGTTTGCCCCCCCCAGCGCGGTTGTTCAAAGGAAAGGGCCTCAAGTGCCCTTTCTTTTCCCTCTTAAATGGCGCCCAACGGGGGCGGGCGTGTTTCCTGATCTTTACTTCGGGCGAAGGAGAGCGTACCCTCCCCCCTTTGTAAGAAAATGGCTTTTCCCCTTTCTCTTCTTAGATTTTGGCTGGGGGTTGGCGGTAAAGGGATAAGAGCTCCTCCGTCTCCGCGGAGGAGGTTCCTTTTTTTGTCTCCCCCTTTTTTGCGGCGGGAAAAGAAAAACTGTTTCCCACCGGTAGGAGTGTGATAGAGGTTGGTTCCCTTTTTCCTTTCTACCGGTTACCCTGGGTGCTGGCGCCAGTGCAGCTTCCTTATTCGATGGAGGAGAAGATTGGAGGGCCCTCTTCCTCTCCTTCGTTCCTCCGTCTTTCTCTGACGAGAACCAAGGAAGCACCCCCCTGCAAGGGGAGTTGGAGGAATGTTGCAAAAGTGTGTCCTTTTTGTACGGCCTATTTTTTCCCCCCCGTGGAATTTCTGCTAAAAAGATCCGTCTTCCTTTTCCAACCCACAGGTTGATCCAAAAAGACTGAGGTTTTTTTTCCCTTACGTGTTTTTGTTTTTTTTTTCCTCAACTAAAGGATGTGATGCTCGAAAGTTGGGGATGGTTTGTTTTGTTCTTCCTTTGAGAGAGTTTTTTGGGGTCCCTCCTTTTCACTTTCTTTACGTGCCGAGTCGCTCGAACTGGATCCAGGGTCATCCTTGGAAGTGGCAAACCACCTTCCCCTCCCCCCCCCCCCTCTTCCTTTTTTGGTTGTGAGGCAGAGTGGGGCCGCCTTTTTTTCAAGACGATCTGGGACGGGACGTTCCCTTCCTTTTTTTCTTCAGCAGACCCTGGGCGCTTTCCGTAGACTCGGGCTTCATTTTTTCCCCCTTGGGCGGCGACCTAAGAGAGTTCGGCCCTCCCCTTTTTTTCCTGTGACCTCCCCAGCTACCCCCCGCACCCCAGGACAAACACTGTCTCCCTTTCGCCGAGTAAGAGACCGGGGTCCCCTCCTGTTCCCCCCTTTCCACAGACCGGTTTGTCGAAGGATAAAGGAAATTTCTGGGTTGGCCTGGGTATGGTTTTTCCTTTTTTTTTCCCTTTCTCCCTAGCTTTTCTTGGTGCCGGCAGATTGACGAAACCGTCCTTTCAGCCGGTGATGTTTCTTTTTCTTTTTTTTGTTTCCGGTCCCTACACGAAACCGGCACAGGGTTGTGTTTCTTTTCCTGGGACACCAAAGGACCCCCTACCATCCATCTTTTTTCTCCCCCCCCTCCTCTTCCTTTTTTTTAAGCGTCCTACAAGATAGAACCCGTTGCCCCCCCTTTATGTTTTTCCAAAGCCCCCCCAATCCGCCCGACGTCTTTTTCACTACAAGAAATTAAACCTAAGTCTTTTTTCCCTCCTTCTTTTGAGGTTACACGGCGTCCATATAACGTGCATCTCCCCTTGGGGGGGACCGCCGCTCCCCCTCCTTCTCCATTTCAATAGCCCCTCCGCGCTGCATAGGGCCCGTGTCCTTCGAAAAAACGTAACTACGGGCTCGGTTTTCCCCCCCCTCCCTCCACGTTTCTGGTCGCAGGAAATGGAGGTTCAACGGGGTCTTTAATTGTGGGAAAAAGCTCACCCCTTTTTCCCTTTTTCCCGCGGTTGTGAGCGGACTTTTTTTCAAGTCGGGAGAAGATGCAAATTTTTTTTTCTGACTTCTCCTGCAGCGTCGATTGGACGGCCTCTTTTGACCGGGGAATGGTCCCCCCCCCTGGCCTCCTAAGTCGGTCGACGAAGCCCCCCTTTCCGGGCACGGCCCTTTTACATTAATCCTCTCTTTACCCATAGACACGGTGTTCCCAAAGGATCCCGGGTGGTTCTTTCCCTCCCACCCGGCCGCCCGGATGACCGATAAGATGGGCTCTTTCTCACGATGCTGATTAGAGGTATTTTCTTCCTTTTTTTGACTCAACTTATTCTGGCGGCAGCCGTTTTTTGATGAGCTTTCCTTGGCCTTCTTGTGGTGTTTCAGTGTACAGGCCGATTGCACTTTTTTTACACACGGTCGATTCTCCTCATCATGTAGGGCTGAGAATGAAAGGCACTCCCAGTCCTTTTCTTGAGGAGATATCTTAACCTCTTCCCCCCTTTGCGGGAAAGGGGGGCCACTTGGTTTCACTTTCTAGGATTTGCCTGTCGGCAGGAAGGCAGGCTGATCTGAGCCGTGACCTTTCCCTTTCCCGTCTCCCCCCCAACCCGAGCGTAAGACATTCGTGACCCCCCTCCTTGGCCACAGGTCCCGGCCGTTTTCCCCTTTCCCCTTAATTTTTGAGGAGGTGAATAGGAAGCCATTTTTTTGTACTTTTAGGGAAGCGCGGCGGTCCCCTTTTCGAGGGACTGCCCCCCTTTTTTCCTCCCGTCTTTCTTGGAGTCCCGTGCCGGGGCTCACTGGGCTGAGTTCTTGAGGGACCGTGCCTTTCGTCCTCTTTTCCCCTTTTTTTCTCTGTTCAGGGTGAAGGGGTTGTATTTTTTTTCCCCGCGCGCAATCTTCCCCCCAGTAGCTGTCCACTTTTGAGGTTTTCAAACGGGTGGTGGAGTTGAGATTCCTTTCTCCCCCGTTTGACGGTTTCAAGCGCCGTGCTTTCCTTTCCTTGCTCGCCGACAATGGGGCCTTAGGTAGTTAGACACCGTTTTTTTTTTCTTCCCCCTTCCACTTCCTTCTTGCTTCCCCCAGGGAGCGGGGATCTCTGGGAAGAGGTACACAGCACCCCCCCTTGGTCCCCCTTGCGCTTCCGGCGACCGGAGGAGGGTAGAACTTTTTTTTTTTCGCCGACGTTCGAGGAATCTGCCTCCTTCTTCACATTTTCCTGGTTTTGGAATGTTGCGTCGGCGGGATCATTCGCGCTCTGGGCGGCGCCGCGATGAGGGGCGCTCCCCCTCTCTTTATATTTACGTAGAAGGAGGGCCCCCTCCTTTAGTGTTGCGGTAGGGATTTGGCAACGTTTTCCACTTCGATCGGGATTTGTCCCCTTTCCCGTTTTTTATCGCCACACGCAGTGGAGGTTCCCTTTTCCGGGGTGGCAACCGTTCGCCGTTCTGCCTTTTTTTTCTTTTTTTCGCCGTAGTAGGACTGCAGGTTTTCTCTCCCACAAGACATCCTTCCCCCTCCTTTTTTCAACACACCCCCGTATCCGTTTCGTCTTCGTTTGACTTTTTTCAGTTCCGCCTTGAGAGCCGGTCGTTTTAGATGTAAGTGTTTTTTTTTCAACCCGTTCTCGTAGCGGTGGAAAGAAAAATTGACCTTCCCAAGTTGGAAAGAAGGACTTCCCTTCTCTTTCCCCCCTTTTTTTTTGCAAATGATCACCGTAGGCGGCGGTCTTTTGCAATAGTAGCTTGCGGGCGCCGAGGTGTCCTTTCCCCTTCTTCCCGGTTCCCCCCCCCTTTCCACGAGCGAAGGAACCCCGCTCCCTTTGTTTTCTTTTTTTTTTTCTCTTTTTGCCCCCTCCCTGTGCAGAGACCGTTGGTCTTTTTCCTTTGTGCCCCCGCGCCTCTCGCCCCTGCGGCCCCGATGAGCCAGGACGGGTCTCCCTGGACGGGGCGTAGGGAGGCCCTTTTTCGCCTTTTTTCCCGATGGACCACTGACAGATTTTTTGCCTCCCCCCCCTTCTCCCAAAGATTTCGGTTTTGCCCCTTCGCAAAGTCGCGTCTGTTTTTGCCCGATTCCTGAACCTGGCCTCTCCCTTTTTTTTTTTTTTTAGCTGTCTATTCACAGAAGGGGGCCTGATTTTAAACACACGGAGATGGATGTTCTTTTTTTTTTCCGTCGTTCCCCCCCTTTTCTCCCTTTTCCTTAGCCGGCGACCCCTCCCTCCTCATTTACGAGGAACAGCATTCCAGTCCCTTTCATGCCCCCCCCCTCTCGTGATCGGACCGCGGTACGTCAATACGAACCGTTCCTTTTTTTCTTGGCTTTTTTACTCCATTTCGTGGCGGGTGGAAAAGTTCAGGTTGCGGTTGGCCCTCACTTTTTTACTTTTCCGGGGTCTTGAAACTGGCGCTTTTCGGGCAAGGTCAAATACGGTGCTTCCTTTCCCCGTTTCTTTTTCTCATTTGTTCCCTGCCGAGCAAGTGAGGTGTAGGGTCTTTTGTCTTTTCCCGTTTTTGTGGGGGTAGAAGCTGATATTTTTTCTGAGAAGGAAGAAGACTTTCTTCTTCGTGTTCGCCGGAAGCTGGATAGTCTTTCGGCGGTTTGACCTTCCACGTGGGCCCGTCTTTGGGTGCCGAGGAAGTCCGGCCCTTTTTTTTTCTTTTGGATTCGCCAGAGAGTTGTGCTCGCCTTTTTCGAGCTGTGATGCGGTCTTTTCCCGTTTTTCATTTGGCGATAGGACGGACGGGCGGCCTCCGTGTCAAAGAAGCCGTGTTTTTTTTTGTCCCCCCCTTCAGTTTTCCCCCTGGTGGGCTGTGCAATTGGGCGGAACAGTTCCAGCTTGGAAAACGTGCGATTTTTCTCGTGTTCCCCACTCTTCTTTTGCTTCCCCGTACGCCCAGACCTCGGTCCCGTTTTTTTTTTTTTTGTAGGAGAAGTAGCCCCCTTCTTTTTTTTTTTCGTGTCCTCTTTTGGCCGCGATCGCCGAAACTTGCGCCTTTCGTAAATGGGTTGTAGTTTCTTTGACCAGCCGTGCCCTCCCCCTTTTTCCCTCGTTTGGTGTTTGTTGTATCTTTTGTCCATTCCAGCTTGTCACACGAACTACAACCAGTACCTCCCTTTTTCCCCTTTTTTCGTCCCTATTGATTTGATTCCCCCGTCCCGGAGGCGAGAGGCCAACGACGGGGTTTTTTGGCCGCCGGAAGTCCGTTGGGGGGTTTTTTTTTCTGGGTCGGACGTGGACCGCAATAAAGTCTCCTCTGAGCACCTTGCTATTCGATGGGGGGGCATCAGGCATCCCTTTAGCATTCCCGGTAACATGTTCGCCAAGGCCACATTCTGAGCGACGACAAACCGATATTCTCCTTTTTCCTCACCCTTCCCCCTTGATTCTTTTTTACCACCTGACGAGCTCGTGCCGCACTCTATCCGAAACGCAAAGTCTTTTGTTTGATTCCCCCCTTTTCTTCCGCCCCCCGGCGAGCAACAAACCTCTTCCTTCGCTCCGGCGGGCGGACTTCCTCTTCTTTTCTCGATGTTTTTTTTTTCGGGGGAACCCTCTCTCGAATATAAGAGGCTCGGTGCTCCCCCCTCTTCCTTTTTATTGTTCTTCCTCTTTGTGCAGCAGAGCAGCACGAGCCTCTTGACGGTTGGACAGCGCTCTTCGCACCTTCTTTTTCCCTTCCTTCGCCCCCTTCCTGGTGAGCTGAACGGAGGGCCTTCCACGCGCAAGTGTTCAAGCCCTTTTTTATCCCTCCCTATCCCCATTGGCCCAAGGACAACCGCCTCCGAAACGTGTCAACAAAGGGCCAACGCTTCCTTTTCTCTCTCCTGTCCTTTCGACTGTTTTCCGTGGCTTTCCGATTTAACGATTCGGTTTTTCCTTTTTCTTCCCCCTTTTTGATTTTTTTTTTACTTGCGTTTTTGGGCGGAGCGGCTTTTTTTTTTCCTTTTTTTGATTACCTTTACTGACCAGAGAGTTTTTTTAACCTTTTCCTTTCCCGGCAAGGAGGTAATAGACATTTTCAAAGGGGAGGAGGCAGGTTTACGGACCTTTCCCATCTCTTTTAGTTTAGCCCCCCTCTCCCCAAGAGAGTGCGATAGGTTGATCATCATGTCCAGTGTCAGGGGGGGTGAGTTAAAGGGATCTGTTTTTTCCTCTTCTCAGCTGACAAGTATGGAGATATCACTTCTCAATTACGCGCGCGGAAAAAATTGTGTAAAAAGACGCACTTTTCTTGATCTTTTTTTTTTTTCAATATGGAGATAGAATCGGGAAAAGACTTGCTCCCGAGTTTTGAGATGCTCGATGGGAGGACGTTCTCCTCTTTCTAGTTTCTCTGATAGAGAAGTTGCCCCAGAACAGGCGGCCCCCCCCGGCTGGTGAAGAATTCCCTTGCCGGATCAAGATGATTTTTCCCTTTTCCTTTTTTTTTTTTCCCCCTTGGTTACTGCCTGGGCACTTTTCCCCCCGCTCTCGGTTCACGGTTCTCCCCCCACCCCCACGTTTGCCCGGCTGCGAGGATTGCTTCCTTCTCGTGAGGCGTCAAACAGCCCAGGGCTGCCCCCTCCGTTGAGGAGGGTTGGGAATCGGCAAGGGCCTTTTTTGGAGTGGTCGTTTTTTTCCCTTTTGTGTTCCCCCCCCTGCAAGCCTGCTTTTTCCTTGGTCGAGCGAACTGTTCCCCCGTGGTCGAAACGGCGACGTGGCCACAACCTTCACTTTGGCGTTTTAGCCCCTTTCTTGGAAGGCGAGTGGCCCCTCCTTTCCGGTCAAGGACGATATGGGCCGATTGTTCCCCTCCCTCACTATTTCCTACAAAAGAGATGCTTTCCTTTCCTTCATCAAGATTCATGGCTCCCCTTTTTCTTCTTCCGGACTCCCCCTCTCCCCCGCCGGACGAAATTACCACTACATCCCCCAACCTTTTCGAACTAAAGGGACGTTTCCAATCCTATTCGGACCCCTTCCTTTTCCCCCCTCCGCAGGCCTTTCTACCGCCTCCTTTTTCTTATTCAAGAAGATTCACGTCCCGTGTTGCCTTTTTTTTTTTCCCCCCCCTTCCCCAGCGTCTTGGCTTTTTTTCCTCTGTGAGAAAACGGCCTCGAAATCTCCCCGCCCCGCTACCACTGTCGGACAAAACGACTTCGTTTTTTGCCTTTGCCATTGTTTCTTTTTCCCGGACGACATAAAAGATGCGATTGTTTAAAGGGGGCAAGAGCAAACGCCACCTTTTTTTCTCGCCCCCCCCCTCCTACACTATTGGGAGTGGAAAACAGCCACTTTCCCTAGCTGGGCCGGTTGGAAGGACACCCCCTTCCCCTCTAAGGCCCCGGTTTCGAGGGTCACGGAAAAGCGGTGTCCCCCTTTTCGCCCTGTTTGGTCGTCAGAAATCCGCTGCTTCCTGGCCCCGCTCGAGGCTGGACCTCCCGTTTTTTTTCCCTGCGCTGAATAGGGCCCTTTCCCGACAAAACCGTAACTTACGGATCTTTCCCCCCCCTCCCCCCCCCTCCCCAAGCCTTTCCTTCCTTCGGACTTGCCCGGATTAAAAGGCGTGTTGCCATTCTTCGTCCTATTTTCCCTCCCGTCGCGGTTTTCCCGACAGTGGGAACCCTTCTTTTTTTTGGGCGTCCCCATTTCTTCTTTTCTTCCCTATAGACAGCCAGCGCGCGACTGCCGGCAAGGAAACCAAGTTCTTTTTCTTTTTTCACCCCTCTCGTTTTTTCACGCGTCGCAGAAGAACGTGCCTTTTCTCCCTTTTCCTACTCACCTTCCCCCTTTTTCCCACTGAAGGGACAACAGGATCCGGCTGCCCTTCCAACACAAAGCACCACCCGGCCGCCCCCCCCTTTTTTTTTTTGGTCCCTCTTGAACCTTTTTTTTCCCCGGATTCAAGCTGCTGATCATCTCTTTTGTTGAGATTCTTTTTTCCTTTTTATGTCCTCCTTTTTTTTCATAGAGAAAAAAGCTGATTCAGGGCGGTGGGAAACGGGATTTCTTTTTTTGCCCCACTCTTCCTGTATCGGTTTGTCCCGGTCGAGGTCGGTAGATCCTTTTTGCGCTTTTTTTCTTCCCCCGTGGATTATGCGATGCTCGCGTGAAAGGGATGCCCCCCCCCCCCCTCTGTCTCACCCTTTTTACTTTCCGGCATCATCGATGTCGGGTCCTTGGCTGGCGCTCGGCTTTCCCTTTTTCTCTTTTCCAGGGTAACGTCGATCACCACGGGAGAGAAGACTCGGACGACGTTTCCCCCCCCCCGTCCCCTCCTTTGAACTCAAATGGTCTGATTGTAGGTGAGCGTCCCGTTTCTTTTCGCCCTGGCCGAGGGCAGGACGTCCTGGGTCGTCAGGGATTTCCTTTTTTCTCCGGTCTGCGGTGAGCGGGAGTTAAACGCCAGGTTTTTCCAGTGGAAGTGGATCTTTTCTCTCTTCCCCTTTTGGAAACTTACCCTTTCCCTGTTTAAGGGGGAGTTGTCGTGGGCCTATCAGGCGGCTCCCCCTCTTTCAGACCCCCCTTTTTCCTTTTTTCCACCGGTCGAGCTTGGCTCCGGCGTTTGAGATTGCCCGTCAGTTTTTAGTTCCTTGTGGGACACAATGCCTTGCGTCCTTCCGTTTCTCCCTTTTCCCCCCTTGGTTAAGGGAGAGGGAGGTCATCCCACTTCTTTCAAGGCGTTCGTTAATAGGATCCAAACAGGCTCTTTTCATCTCACCAGAACATCCTTTACTCCCCTTTTTCTTCTTATCTTGATAAGTTCGACCGTTGTTCGGCGGTAGAAAAGGAAACGTACAGTCCTTGATATTCTCTTTTTTTCCCCTTTTCCTCCCTTTACCGGAATGGAAAGTTCGAACAGGTTGGCCTGGTGCTGTTTTTCCCTTAGTTTCATTTTTCCTTCGTGTCAGAGGGAGGAGCCGTCTTTTTTTTTCTCCCAACCAGCCGAGAAAGAGCGGATCCTTGTTCCTTTTTTTCCTTTTGGGAGAGCCGGCCGTGCTTTTTTCCGCGGTAGGCGTAGGACATCGAACTTCAGTCCCTTCTTTTTTTTCCCGGACAAACCTTTTTTTCCGGCCACAAAAGGCAGTGAGTTTCTCTTTTTGGACGTGTTTTTTTGTTCCGTTTTCGGCACCCAGGATGGCTGACCCTGGATCCCTTTTTTCCAGATCTTCCCTTTTTTTCCCCGTGTCTTTCCAACACGCCACCGCTCTCTTGTCGTCCAACAAAAGACACAAAGCGTAGGCGTTTTCTTCCTTTTGATGTTTGCTTCCTTTCCCCCTCCCCCGATTGACGAGCAGCTCTGATCTTTTTTGGGCGAGGCTTTTTTTTTTTTCCCCCTGAGCTCTCAGGGGTTAGCGCCCGCCCTTTTTGTTAGTACTTTTTTTTTTTCATCTTTATCTGGAAGTAAGTTGCACCTTTTGCAGCTTCCTTTCCTTTTTTCTGGAAAGAGTAGAGGAGCCCCTCCGAGGAGATTAGCGAGCCTTTCCCCTCCCTAGAGAACTCCCCCCCTCCAGTGGGGTTAAAGGTCTTCCCTTTCCTCTTCCCTTTTTCTTTTGAAAAAGATTTTTCCCGGGATGGGGTTTCGGTAAAAAGGACGTAGGATCTTCTTTTCTTTTTCTGCCGACCTTTCTTCCTTGTCGTTGCTTTTCTTTTTTTTCCTCCCCCCCCCCCCCCTTTTTTCTCGAGATAGGAATTCACGACTTTGCTTTTTTGTTCTTCCCTTCCCTGGCGAAATTTTTTGGGATAGACCGCTTTTTCCGTTTCGTTTCTCCCCCCTCTTTCTCCCCCCCTCCGGGCACTTGAGGGGCCTTTCTTCCTTCTGTTTCTTGAGACGTGCTCCCCCTTTTTCGGCCGCTTCTCCGCGCCGCAGCGGGGGCTTTTTCTTCCTCCGCCCACGCTTGCAGGCCGGTTTTTTTTTTTTGACCGTTTCATTTTTCCCTTCTTCTTTTTCTCCCTCGCAAAATTGGCGCGGTCCCTTTCTTTCCTTTTTTTCTGACACGGTTACAGGGCCAACAGCTTTCCCCCCCTTCTTTTTCCCCTTTTTCTGCGTGTGAACGGAGAATAGTTTTTTTCTCTTTTTCCCCCCCCCCCTTTGAGCGCACAGGAGAAGATGCCCCCTCCCTTTCAGCATCCTTTTTTTTTTTTTCCCTCGTCGCCGTTGCCCCCCCCCCTTCCCCCCGTCGGCCGCTTGCTTCGTTTTTTTCCCCTCCCCTTCCTCCCTCCAGAGTACGCGTGTTCCCTCCGGTAATTCTCCTCTTTCTTTTTTTTGACCACGTATGGTCCACCCCTTTTTTTTTTTTTTCCCCCCCCCCCCCCCTTTGGTGTGTCCTCCAATTTTTCTCCCCCGCGGAGTGTGCGCGCCGGGGTGTCTTCCCTTTTTCTTTCTGCTTAAAGGGACGAGGCGGTCTCCGTAGGGGTCCTTTCCTTTGTCCCCGATGCTTAGTCGGTCCTAAATCTTTTTTTCTTTTTTTTTTTTTTTTCCCCCCCCCCCCCATTATTCGGTTCCTTTTCGGCTCGAGCCAACGGTGGGCTGTGCCTCCTTGCAACCCCCTTTTCTCCTCCCCCCTTTTGCTCAACCGTCCAGTTCTTTTTTTTATTTTTTTTCCCACTTCGCACAGAACAGCCACCTTTTTTCCTTTTTCCTTTCCCTCAAGTAGCAAAAGTTAGTTTTCCCTTTTCCTTCGTGATCACGAGCGAAGTCCGTTTTTCTTTCGTCCCTTAACTTTCTTTTTTTCTCTTTCTTTCGTGGAAAAGCGAGATGCATCATTTTTTTTCCTTTCCCTTTTTTTTGTTTATAGGAGATCTGATGAGATTCGCTGTTCCCCCTTTCTTGCCAACCCCTGCTCCTTTCCTTCTCTTTGATAACGCGAGGGGCCGAGCGGCCCCTTTTTTTTTTTTTCCCCTCCTTTCCTCCGAAAGTTTAGGGGTTTTTTTTTCCCAGACAGTACCATCTTCTCCTTTCCCTTTCTCTGGGAGAATCAGAACGTAAAGCCTTTTTTTTTTCCTTTCCCCTTTTTCTCCCCCTTCCCCACCCACAAAAAAAAACAAAAAAAAGAACCCCCCTTTTTCTGCTCCCCCTTCCCCCCCTCCCCCCCCCCCCCCCGAAGGATCAGTGGCCCCGAAGTCCCCTCCCCCTTTCCTCTCTGTGGACAAGGGCTAGGCTAACCTTCCCCCTTAGCCCAACCTCTTTTCTCTTTTCCCCTCCCTTTCTTTTCGGACTACTCGGGCACCCTTTTCCCCTCTGTTCCCAAGTGACCTAAAGTGGTACCCCGGCTTTTTTCCCTTCCCCCCCTTCCCTTCCTTTCCTCGGCGGGCTTTCGAAGCACCCCCCTCCCCTTTTTTCTTCCCCCCCCCCCACAGGGGGAAGGTTGAAGAGCTCTTTTTTTTGATTGTCCCATTCCCCTTTTCCCCCTTTTTTTTCCCCCTTTCGCAAGGTTGCTCCCCCCCTTCCCCCCTTTCTCATTCCGTTAAAGCCGACCAGTTCAAGACTTTTTTCCACTCCCCCCCCCCTCCCTTTCCCGGAAAAAGTGGCCACCCTTCCCCCCTTTCTCCCTTCTCCAAAGGTGCGCTTGAGGAATTTTTCCTTTGTCTTTCCTCTTTTTTTTTTTCCCGAGGTGATGCGGTTTTCTTTTTTGAAAAAGCCACGCGTTTTTTTCCCGATCTCCCCCTTTTCCTTCCCCCTTTCAGCGGCAAGACCCCTTTTTTTTCTTTCCATCCCTCAAAGGCCCGGCGGTTTCCCCCACCTTTCTTCCTTTTTTCCCTCGCGACTTTCGGAAGGGCGTTTTTTCCCTTTTTTTCTCCCCTGCTTTCCTCAGCTAGAGCAAAAAGCGGTTTTCCCCTTTTTCGAGCAACACTTCTCCCTACTCCTTTCTTTTTTTTTCTTTGGCGATTTCGGTTTCCTTCCCCCCCTCTCTTTCAGAGATTTTCCCCCCACCCCCTCGCTTTCCCCCCCCTCTTTTTGATCGAGGTGGGCCCCTTTTTTTTCTTGAAACGGGTCCTTTTTTCCTCCTCCCCATTTTTTTTTTTTTGGGAAGGATGAAGGCCTCCCCTTTTTTTTTTCCTCAATAGTCCTCGGCGCGCGCTTTTTTTCCGGGCGGCCTCTTTCCTCTTTTCCGTGCAAAACGTGTTTTTCCCCTCTTTCTGCGACCCGGCACTCTTTTGCAAATTGGGGCTCTCCCCTTCCGGGCTACAACCCTCCTTTCCCCTTTTTCCCACCGAACGGGACTCGACTATCTTTGTTAAACTCCAAGCTGTTCCCTTCTCCTTCCTTTTTTTTTCCTTTTGATGGTGTTGGCCCTCCCCTTTTTTTTGCGCCCTTTGGGGTGGACCTCCCTGGGACCCCCCCCCTCTTCCCCTTTTTTTCCTTTCTTTCGGACTGGATCCAGGGTCATTTCCCTTCCCCCCCCACACCCGGAAACGCCTCCCCTCCCCACTTCTTTGTGGGCGGAGAACTTCCCCTTTCCTTTTTTCTTTTTGTGGCAGGGAAGGTAAGCTTTTTTCATACGTAGATGGCCCTACGCCTTCCCACGGCGGCTACGTCGACCTCCGGCTTTATCTTTTTTTCTTTCTCGTACCTCACAGAGCGGGGCGCCTTTCCTCGACGACGCCCTTCCCCCCCCTCTTTTTTTTCCAAAACTGGTAGGAATTCCCTTCTTTTCCCCCTTTTGAAAGGCTTCTTCCCCGTACCGCCTCCGGTTTCTCTTCACTGTGTCCCGGTTTTTCCTTTTTTTTTTTGTTGGACCTCTTAAAGGTCCCCTTTTTTCCCTTCCAGCAGTCGGCCGGGGAACGCTCGGCTCCCCCGTGTCGAACGACTCGGGGGGGGGGTTGTTGCCCCCCCCCTTTTTTTTTCCTTCCGAATACAGGCTGGGCGCTGTTTTTCCTTCCCCTTTTTTTTGGTCCGGCCACAGAAAAGCTCGACCCCCTTTTTTTTGAGTTTTTTGAAACCCGTGGCAGAAACTTTTCCCTCCTCTTTCCCCCCCAAGACATTCAAACCTCCCTTTCCTTTTCCTCGCATACACAACGGCGTTTGCCCCCCCCCCTCCCCCTCCAGGAGCCCGAGGGACGTCTTCCCCCCCCCTTTCCCTTGATTAGGAGACTTCCTCCCCCTTCTCCCTTGCCCCCTTGTTCCCGTGAGAGACCGACCCACGTTACCCTTTTCACACTACAGAACACCTCTTTTTTGCACATGGAGGTCCCCTTTTTTTGTACTGTTGGCCACTGTCTTCCCTTTTTCGATCTTTTTCCTCTTTTTTTTCCCCCCGGTGTCCGTCAGGGGAAGGTTCCCTCTCCTTGCTTCATGGATAGTCCCAGCCATCCTTACACGGGAAAGTTAAACCACTTTTCCCTCATTTTTCGTCACTGGAATCCGGTTCTTCCTAATCCCCGTGTCGGGGCCTTTCCGGGGGGCCGACAAGCGATTCCCCATTACTCCCCTCCCTTTTTTCACCCCGACCGTGTTCAATTTTTCTTTTTCCTTTGGCTTTCCCTGTGGGCCACCCTTCCCCCCCCCCCCTCCCGTGAAAGATGAAAGCATAAGGTTCTTTTTCTCTTTTCCTCCCCCCTCTGTGATCTCTCTATTTTAATCCTCCTCTTTTTGCTCTTCAGCCCAGGCGTTTTCTTCGCCCAGCTGAGCGGGGCAGGCGTTTCTTCCCCTTTGTTTGGTTGTGGGAGTTTTCCCCCCTATCCGGGGTGGCCTTTCTTCACCCTTTTCGGTCTTGTGATTCTAGATAATGTTTCTTTGCGCCCTTTTTGGATATGAGGAACGCTCGTCCGTGAAAAAGTGTCTTCATGAATCCCGTGCAAGGGCCTTGGTTTTTTCCCCGATCGGACGAGCTGCTGGCGAGTTCCCTTCCTTCCCGTTTTTGATGATCTGCGCCTATTTTCTTTCCCCCCTTTCGCTTACACAACCGCCCCTGAGCGACGGTCCTCCTGACTGTTTTTTTGTTGAAGATTTGGGGCCCCCGTTTTTCTTCCCGTTGCAAGTGGGATGGACCCCCCTTGACATCCTTTTTTTTTTTTTGCTGTAGGTGGAGCTCCCCTTTTCCCCTCCTGTCACCGGTTGTAGGTACTTTTTTTTCCTGTTGGCAGCGACGGCGGTCACCCTTCCTTTCTCGAGCGGGGCTGGATTTTTTTCCCCCTTACAAGCGGAGCGGCGTACACGCAGGGTCTCTTTTTTCAAGTGGATTTT
>Ga0179593_1652122_pt1 | contig 18008 bp, 15 predicted proteins | sample CZODoug2_1_08_16_FD_185931 | JGI IMG/M metagenome (GOLD analysis project Ga0179593, IMG submission 185931) | Vadose zone soil fungal communities from Angelo Coast Range Reserve, California, USA - CZODoug2_1_08_16fungal (PacBio error correction) | ecosystem: Environmental > Terrestrial > Soil >... | reverse complement strand
TTTCCCCCTGCCGTGGTCTTGTTGAACACGGTCACACGACAATTGCCGCTTTCCCCCGATGGGGCGGTCTCTGTTAATTGTAGTGGACATACCCCCTCCCTGCTGACGCAATTCGCGCCCTTTGTTTTGATGTCGGTCTACCCCGGAACATTGCTGACCTGATACTAGCCTCTGGTTAAGGACCCCAGCCGCTCGTGACGAGCACGCCGTCAAAACCGTCCTCTTGCCTTTCAAACAGACACGCGTGCTACGTTTTACCCACGTAAGACCCTCCCCTCTGCCGTCCCACTGTTGTTCGATCCTTTCCTCGACCAGCCTTGCCCGTAGCGACGGCCCCCTGACCTAATGGCCTGGAACGGTTCCACGTCCGCGGCATCTCGGCCACAGGCGGTGCAATTTTTTTTGGCAAGGGTAAATTGTGTCATAGACGTTATCCCCACTTTCATGCGACTGACAACATCTTCACGTGGTTTTCTATAGCGGATTGGCCTTTATGCGGATGTCCAATCCAGATGAACTTGAGGACGGATTTGGTACCTGAAAAGTGAGTCCCCCAGAGTCAATTCCTTTCTTTCCCTTTTTGTCTGATCGAAGCGTCATTCCGTGGCCAAGTTCCACCTGGATTTTAGTCGGGAGGAATATTTCAACGACGTGACGACCTCATACTGATCTGAAGGACTTGTTTTGGACAGGTTTTCTGTTCCACCGCAGATGATCGTAGGCAAACCCGTTTCCTTGAGTGTGGCATGTTTGTCGTCCGTCTCCCCATGTTTGTTCTTGCCGCCGACTGGTATTCTAGTGAATTTTTAGAACACAATACGGCTGAAGATTTTTGCTGGGGATGATTTTCGACTCATTTAGCTCATCGTAGCGGCCGGCCCCCTCTGCCGGACACGTTGCACATTCCCTATATGATTTTTCCTTCACTCACCCTTCTCTGCATGCGCTTCAAATGATGTCACTTCAAGGTGGGTCGCGAGGGAAGACCCCCTGCCAGGGGTATTTTCCATAAAGGCCCTCCCTCGTTAGTGAATTCCTCCCTCTATTACTCGGAGTTTGCGAACCGATTGAGTTAAAGTGCTCCCATTTCTTGACGGCTTAGCAGCGATTTTTAGCTCTAGGCCTGCCTGCTCGATGACCCTCGAGCTGTGTCTTCTTTTGACTGCGTGATGTGACTTTTTGGACGCCTTTCCCTCCACGGGGGATCTGCGCGACGCGGAAGCGCCTTATGTTTATCCAAGTAGTATTTTTAGAACGGCCCAGCAGCACCCTTCTCCGTAGAGTGACCCTGATATGTGTGCGGATGTTCTTTGTTGAAGGTGTGTTTTCCGTTTGTGTGCTGGATCTTCCTTTTCCCCGGATGTAGCAGAGTATTTCGGCTGTTTGCGAACCCCAGTTAACGATGTAATTCAATGACAGGGCAGCGGTTTCGCGAAGATGAGGATGGCCTAAACGCGGCCACGTGAAGACTGGTTTTTGCCCCTCCCCCCCCTTAGCATTTCTGGTCTTTAAGATGTCGGTTTCGTCCATGGATTCGTAGGTAAATCTGGGCCTCGTCGTGCGGAACGAGAATCCGACCTGGCCATACCTAAATGCTGATGCACCGTTCGCACAAATCATCTCTCCCGAATCCCCATTCCCCCCGAGACGCTGTGTGGCCGAACGCTACTATTTCTCGTGAAGACGGCTTGTTGCCAACCCAAGTGGACCTCCCAGTTTCCCGACGGGATTACAGGCCGTAGCTACCGTGGACCGCCGCGACTTTCATCCCCTACTGGATCTTACCGGCGGAGATAGGCTGTTTGGCCGCCGAACTTCGCCCTGTTAGATATTTAAAGCCAGCACGCGCCCAGAGAGGGTCCTTCTCCCCAAACGCCGCTATGATGTCGATATTAGGCAACGTGTTCCTGCAAGGCTGGGCTATTTTATTTAAAGCGGAGTTTTTTGCTGCCCTCCCCTCTTTCGTCGCGCCTCCCCGGCGCTACCCCTGTGCAAGAGCTTGGTCCTGTCGCGGGCTGTGTGTCAGCAACGGGATCTCGCTGCCTCATACTTCTTTTCCTCACACCGACGCCTTTAAAGGACCGCTACAGTGGCTTTCCCACGCCCGACGCCTCCCTTAGGCCAGTCGAGGACATTACCTCCGACGCCCTGGACCTTGGTACATTAACCCCCGCCCTTTGTTCAAGCCGCCCAGAACCATTTATGGACTATCTTTTTCTTCCAACCTACTATAAAGTTATGTCCACCCCGTAAGGTCCCTACGGCATGGACTTCGGTGGACCTTGGCGTTTGGACGGCCTCCAGCTACTCGTCCTCCGAGTCCCCTGTTCTTTTTTTTCCCTTTTCCCCCTTGAAACTGCTCGTTCCCTGATCTTTCCCCCTCGCGCTTACAGACTGGTTTGCTCAGCCGGGTCTCTCGCGTCGGCTCGTGCGTCCCGCCTTACCCCACAAAAAGTTTTTAGCGTAAGGCATTCGTTCTAACGATTCGAATGCATCACCCTCATTTTGTTGGATTGGTACCGGATTTCTCTTCCCCTCTGCCTATCCCATATGCGCGTCCAGACATTCTTTGCTTACCTGAGATGGTGGTCTGGACGTCCCTTCGTAGGGGAAAGGAAAGGTTCCTTGGACCCTCTCAGATGTCTCGTTGTTGCCCCTTTTCTACGTTGTACGTCTATTATTGCTCTTTTCCCTTAACAAGGCTTGTCTTGCGGTTGGTGAGTGTCTTCCGTGGGCCACCCTCGACGGTGTACTCGCTTACAGACGGTATTGACTGATGTTTTCGGTTGGCGTTGTTACGTTGTGGAATCTCAACTTTCACTTGGCCCCGATCGCGGCGTTTAGACGCCTGCTGCAGGTCCCCCCGGCGTCGCGTCCAAGACCCCCCCCCCCTCTTCCATCACATCACGCCTTCCGGCTGTTCTCCCATGACTGGCACGGTTTTTTTCTGGCGTATTGGAAAAGAGTTTGCCCGAGGGGGCCCTTTCGAAAATCATTTCCCTCCCCGCCCTCGTTTTTCGTTCCGGTACTTACCCAAAGATTTCCTCCTCCCCTCCGTTGTGTTACGTTTTATTCGAATTCCTCCCGTCAGCGTTGGTGCGACATCTGCCCGCTTCTGGCTGGGTATATATCCCGCTAAAAACCCCTTCTTTTCTTACCGGTGCGCCCCCGGGAGCCACCTCAGACACTGTGGACCGCGTCTGAAGCAACACACCTTCCCCATCGGTGGGACTCTGGGACTCTAACCCTCTAGTACGATTTTTTCATGTTATTAGGCTAAAAGGGGGTCGTTCACGCGTTTTGGAATAAAGCTTCCACCCGATGTGTCTTTGATCGCACAACGGACGCCCCCCCCGACGCTTTTCGCCTTTTCGACACCCCCCACGCGTACCCCCGTTCTATTGGGGAGGGCGTGTGTCTCCTAGAACCGCGGGTTAATGCCAAGCAACGCACCTCCACTATATTATTTACTCTTTCCCCCCTGCCTTGAGAGCGGTGCCTGTTTTAACGCCACCTCTTAAACTCTCATAGGGTCTTTTTCTTGTTTAATATTGCTGGCTCAAGAATTCCCCCCTCAAGGCAATTAGTAAGCAAAGTACTGCTAACAGCGAAGACCTCAACTGCATGTGAAATGGAAACGTCTCCTCCCCCTTTTACACGCCTTCCTGCGTGTTCAAATTTACAGTTTCAGCGGACCCGGTGATAGGTGACGTCGCAATGAGACCACTTTTCTTAGCTAAGGACTTTTGTGTTGTAGAATTGCTAAAGTCTTTTTCCATGACGGAGGGTCCTCTTGCCTCACAATTCCGGTTTTTCTCGAGCTGAACTCCGCACTCCCCGGTTTTTTTCCCAGGGCTCGTAGTTGCTGGTTCCCCCCTTAAGATGCTAATCTTTGTGGTAAAGGACTTGCTGTGTACCTGGCAGTCTGGGTTTTTTTTCAAGGTGCAAAGCCCTAGTGAGCCCTTGGCCTTTCTGTTGTTCACACCACACTTGGGTTGAAAAACCCCCAAGGGTTGTGTTTGAAAGGAATCCGCTTGAAAAAGGTCTTTTTTTTCCGGCTGCCCCGCTGAACATTTTAGGCGGCCTCCTCATCGACTGGTTTTTCCGAGGGTGCGCACGGATACGACCTTGCACGACATGTTTCATTTTCCACTGCTCCTTTTAGTTCGCCCCCCCCTGTTCTGGGCGGAATTCGTTGGCAGTCTTCATGGTCAGTTCAGTTCGGGCGGCATGAGCAATTTTTCTTCTCCCTTTAGTCGTTTTTGCAACGGCACTTTAAGGATGCAATTGTTTTAATCGTCCCCGGTCGGAAATCGTCTACGTGGACTCACGGATCGTGTGAACGGATCACCCACTCCCCTTCAGCTTGCGCATGCATTTGTTTGATTTCTTCGTCGCACGAGCTGCTTCTAAACGCTGTCCCGCCTGCTGCCTCCAACATTCGGCCGTCCCGACGCTATGGCTGAAATCTTTCATTCTTTACTTTCCGCTACTGTGTCGTTCTCTCCCGACCTCACCAGCCCTAAGCCTATCGAAACGAGTGTTTGTCTGTCTTTGCGTCGCATTGCCAAATAAGATGCGCTGGCCCCGTCGTTGTGTTGCTTTGGCAATTGCGTTCGCGTCCCGATCGAACCGCGACCTTCGGCCGACTTCCTTTCTAGTGACGTGTTTTTGGCCCGGCCACACAGGCAACCCCCCCCTCCTGGCGCATTTATTTGTTCAAGACGATGATCACAGTCGCCTAGTGGTCTTTCTTTAGTTCTCAGGATTGTCCTTCACCTTCCCCCCTCCTGTCCGTGTCGTAGATGTGCCTGATCCGCAATGATGGCTGGTACATGAAGGACACTCCCTCCAGAAACTGATTCCCGTGCAACACGATTGCTCACTTCCACACTCGACCTGATTGCCTACACTGCTGTCTTCAGGCCGTCCTGTGCGGTCAGGAAAAAAACCCCCCCGAGACGTCACAAGAACCGGGTGAAAATCAGTACCCCAGCCGCCCCCCGCCATCAGGCATCTTCTTGCGTGGCGATTCCTTTCTATTCCGGAACCTCCCGATAGACACTGGGAGACCCTGTCTTCGTTTCTCTCACCCCCCCCTTTTGCTTCACAGCGTGGGGTTTGTTCGCTTGTGACCGGGAAAGAACCGTCGCTTCCGGTTACAACACGCATGCAGAGAGTTCGTTTTGGAATATTCTCTTTCACCTGATCCATCTTAATGAATGATCTCCAGCAATCCCTTAGCATTTAGATTCGGTCGAAGCACCTTACGTTATACAAATACCTCTTCGCATTCCTCGTATTGACAATTTTCCCATCCGTTTCTGACTCTCCGATTCTTCGACCGCGTGTATCACAGGGACTTTGAATATATCCCCGAGGGGGACCTCGAGAGTACCCGAGACTCCCTATTTACAATTGAACTTTCAACCTGGCTGCCATACAGTTTCCGCACCTTCGTGACATTTCATCCGGGCCCCCCCCGTCGGTTTGACATTGCACTTGACGTGGGAACAGGGAAGGCTCGCATTTTTTGGCCTCTGAAGATCCTGGCCCTCCCTCCCGTCGAAAACCCCCTTCTACTCTACTCCGGTGTTGAAACTTTTTCTTTTCTTACGTGGGAATCCTGCCTGGGGCTTGAGGACAGTTGACAGTCATCTCATTCATCCTAAGTCTTTCACCACCACGTTTGCGTACGCTCGTCCATCAGTGTGACACCAACCCCATCTACGTTTGTGAACCACCGCTTTAAAATGGGATGTCGATTCGCCCGACGGCACCCTGCTCTTCAGTTCGTGGCATCGAGAAGCTTTGAGTCGCTTGGCGGCCCTATGCATCTAGGGACTTCCCGTAACGCTCATCCGCGTCTCTGTCCTCGTTGTTTGTTTATCCGTTCCTCCTCTGCTGTTGATCGAACACTGGCCGTCACTAGCGGCTGCGGGTAGACCCAGAGCATTGTAGTTGACATCCATTTGCGTACGCCCTGCTGATGGTGATCATTCGTTGTGCTGAATAACTGGATCGGGTCGCCGATGGTCAGCTTCAACCGGACCCAGACGGACCAGTGTTCGTGTTCCCCTTATCCCTGTCTTCCTCTGACCTAGGTGCCAGTTTGTTGTTCAAACGGTTCCACGCACGGTATTTTAGAAACATGAGAACACGGACCCTCATCCGTGGCCGTTCGATCGTTAAGTTAGTCATCGAGGCGCACAACGTCGCGCGGCCGTAGGATGTTTCCCCCGTCTTCTCCGCCCCATGTCCTTTGTGTCAAAAAAAAATTTACACTTCGCTTGTCCCCGCACACCCCCCCTGAAATGTAAGCCTGGTTGGGCGAAAGCGCCAGGATTGTGTGACAGAAGAGATAGGGACTAAGAGTGGCGCGTTCACGAGCACTCCAGTACATCGTTGATGCCCTGATGGCCACAAAGGGATGAAATGCGACCGCGCCTGTTTCGCATCAGGTTGAGGTCCAAGCGAGTCCGCATTTTTTTTAAATCCTCTCGCCCCCTGTTCGTCTGGCTGATCTGACTTTTTCGTCTGTGGGCCTCACGTACGAGTTGAATGGCCTGTTTTTTTGGGGGTCCCATAGAATTACGTTTTTGTTGTTGGAGAGATGGCCGTGTGTCACGCAGTATTCAGGTCCCTGTCATGCGAAGTGGACGTACAGCTCCAGAACCCGAAACACAGCCCCCCAACACGCGGGGAGCCCTAGAACACGATCATCGTTCCCGTTAGCACTCCGTATGTTCGGTTGGTATGTGTTTCGTTGTGCGTGGTCGCGCACTCGAGTATGTATATTTTAGCCCCCCAATCTTTCCGCTTGATCCCCGCCTCCCCTCCTGCCGCGGGCGGGCGGCGTGACAGTAACAGGCCCGCTTGCTCTTTGCGCTTTGGCTCATGGGGTTTTTTTTTTTCTCTTCTGCTGCTTCCCCTTTTCACGGATGGTGGCTCTACACCGTGTAGGAAGAAGCCGTTCTGTCCCACACGGCACCACCGTAGACGTGTACAAGATTCCTTTTTCCCGTTTTCCCCACCGCTGCAGGTTCAAGAGAAGCACCACACTTTTCCGGCCCTGACGGAATCTTGATTCGCCGAAACTCAACTGTTCTTTTGCTGAGCAGGCCACCTAAGGCCAATTTCTCTTGTAAGACGACATATCTATATGAAGGCATAAGTCGCCGGACTTTTATTCTGACTTCTCCAAGAATGGTGGTATCAGTTTGTTCCCCCCACAGAACTCTCCGGCTTACTCCTCGCGCAGCACCTTGGAGACGACCTATACCCCCACAACGAGTCTCCCCTCCCTCCCCCCCTGACCCCCCCCCCCCCCCCCCCCCCCCCCCCCCCCCAGCCCCCCCCCCCCCCCCGAATCTCGGAACAGACGGCCAAGGTTTTTTTTCCCTTTGTCTTCCAGCTCACCTCTTTTGGTTCCGTGTCTCTCAGGACGCGGTTACAGTTGATTTCGAATGTTCCGTGTCTGTTTCCCCTTGAGGACGTTATTAATCACAAGCCTGCTGGCCGGCGGCTTTTTTTACGTGCGTCCATTCGCACAAGTCCCATGACGATTGTTTTCCTTGTCTTCTTCGACCCGAAACCGAAATTGTCTTGCGGACTGAGGACAGGCCGTTTTCTTAAGATGGACAACGCGCTCGAGGTTTTTTTCGCAAATTGCTCCCTCCTTTTTTTTGCGCGCACATGTTCGGATGCCGTCCCCTTTGTGCTCTTACTATTTACGGCTGTGAGAGCATTGTTTTGCTTTCGCCCCGTCGTACTTCTCCTCGATTTGCAGTTCAGGGGGATGCGCCTTAATATGTGGCCTGCTGCTTACCCTAGACGGTTGTCGCCTAAGCCATGGCCCCTTACCCCTCATTATTCCCTCGGTTTGGACTGCACCTGGTATGCAACGTACCTGGTGTCTCGCCGCGTACAGCTTAAACTACTGTGTTGTTTTTTGACCTTGTTTTGAAAAACCACTTTGTCTCGAGAGAACCACCAGGTCGGAGTATTCCTTTCTGTCTCCACACGTCAATACGATCTGTCGTTTTCTCTGACGCGCCGGGTGAACGTACAAACAGCGCACTCCCACCACACACAGCACCCCGGCGACGGAATCGTGGCGTCCTGTCGTGAAGAAATCGCCACGCCCACTTTATTCGTAAGGCGTTTTGTTCCTCCTTCATGCCTGTACTTGTGTATATCTGTCCAGCAGATCCCGTCTCCCCCCCTCGGGACGCTTATTTTTTTTCGGAGACTCGCAGAACAACGACAGGGGCCGCATCAATGAGTAGAATTTAGCCTCCCCGCTGCCGCGTTGCGAGGTTGGAACACCTTTTTTCTTTGCGGCATGACCTCTTTGAAGGTTCGAGCCAGTAATCGTGTAAATTGAGCCTGCCGCGCTCTGTCACTGCGAGAAGTCTTTTTTTTTTTGACAAGGAACTTGTTCCTCGAAGCCGTGGCGGCGCGGTGAGACACTGGTTACGATCTCGTGACAGTACCTGTGTGAAGCATAAAGGCCGCTCCTTTGCCTGCCGCTGGTTGACGTAGTTCTGATTACTCTTACGTGCATCGTAGTCGATGTACATTACTGCAACAGGAAGAGAAAAAACCTCCCGAGGCCATTGACCCCCGCCTACCGGATCCGGCTAGTGGCCCGACCATTAAAGTATACCAGTCTGGATGCAAGGGAGCAGTGTATTTTTCAGGTGGGAACTGGCTGCTGCACTTTTTCGAGTTATCCCTACAGCGACGGTGCGCATCCCGCCGCCTATTTTCCTAGCGCCTTTTGTAAAATTGTCTTCAGATTTATCTTCATAGAACCATGGGTAGGCCTTTAATTCCCCCCACGCCCGACGGTCCCACGTGCCCCCCTTTCCTCCGATCGGTTCCCCCCCCTGTTCAGGCCCCTGTTAAGTGCCGTTTTGAGGGAGTGCTTGCGAGAGTCGTTTACCTTATCCTGGTCAGCATGATTCTCACGCCGTCGTGTTTTGATTTTGAGGCCATTTCACCATGTTTTATGCTCTCCCCCCCCTCTGACTTTGCGCGAAAGAATTTTTTTGCCCCGTCCCCGCAGCACTAAGACGGCCTCTCCGACTAGTGGCTCGCGCTCTAGTCGTGACTTTCCCGTCCCCCCTCACAACCCTGTTCCCCTTCTACTGTCCGCCTTTTCCTCCAATCAGGCTAATTATTCTGACTGACTTACTAATTCGCTATTTGAGAGTCGAAGCCTGGGCATAATTATTTTACACGGCTGACTGAATTCCTTCTGCTCGCTCTCGTTCTTGGTTGTCCCACAGGGAAAGGCTTGGTAGTCAAGGGTCCTCGGTTTATTACTAATCACTGGTTGGCGTTGCTTGCGTTTTATTCGCTTTGTATTCCCCCCGATTATTTTCCTCCTCCTCCGTTTGTTTTCCTGTGTCTCTCTGTTTTCCTCTTCGTTCTCAGAAAAACAGCGATTCCTGGAGCGGATGCGAAGAATTGATGTCCGCCTCAGTCGAGGTGGCACTACTTTTCTTATTGAATTAACTGACTACGCGCAGGTTACCCTGACCTCCTCGTTGTTAATAGTTACAAACCCCCACGTCTATGATGTTAAGGGACCCTACACTTCGTTGTGAACCGTCTGACTGGATTGTATCCTCTATGAACTAATCCCCGTTGTTGTTTATCATCCCCCCTGTTCCCCTTGTTTTTGGTACCAACGCGATCTGCAATGCGATTCGTTTTGGTAAGATGCACCTTTTTTTTTCCCCTCTACAAACATTTTCCCCTTTTTTTCTGCCATAAAACCTCGCGGGTGCATCCACCACGCCCGCCCCTCGCCACCACGCATGAAGACAATTTTTACCTCCCCCCTTCGGTGGACGGTCGCCGTCCGGGAGGAAAGAGCCCTCCATCCGGCAACTTTAGATTCTGCTAAAGGGGACCCGCCGCGATTCGCAACCCCCCCGACCCACGTTGCAAACCCCGCCCCCCTCCCGTTTTTCCCCCACCTCCTTTTTTTTTTTCCCGACTTTTCAAATGGCCGAAGAGCGCCCTTTCGGGATTTTTTTCGCGCTTACAACCCTTCTCGTATGCTTTTCCGTCTCTCTCCCTTCCCAGTTTGTGAGGCGGGGGGTTTTTGTGTCTTGGGATTCAACCGGTAATTTTTCCTTCCCAGATTATAAACCCCGCCATTGACTCGGCCTTTTCTGGACAGTTGTAAGGGTTAAGATTTCCCGTTTTCTATGCGGATGCCCGCTCAGAACTTTCTCCCCTTCTCCTGTTGGACTCCCCATGTCGTCCGACCGGATGCTCTCGATTCCACGTTTCAAATCCGCCCTTTTTTTTCCCGGAAAACCTCACGCCCTAGTTTCCCTCTATCCCTCTGGCTATACATCAATTTGTGGTTCGTTCGACGAATGTGCCTGCACTCATTTTTGAGCGGTTCAGGCCTTTCGCGCGCACCAAGGTTCTTTAACATCATCAGCATCACCGTACGATGGGATACTTTTAGTTTTCTTCCTGTTCACCTCTTTGTCCGGCGGGTTCTGCCCCGTCCCTTTCGTGGCAAAGTGTACAAAGAAAGAGAATTCCCGTGATCAAAGCATACTCGGGTTACCTTTTTTTCCTCAACGCTCACAATATAGTACAAACACGTCGTCACGTGCGAATCGGTCCCTCGATCGCAGGGCGGGAAGGTCATGTCCCCGATACTGCCGGGTACCACGAATCCCCATTTTCATGTGGCTCCTTGTCTTATCACCCAAATGTCCGTTCTATTTCTAGGGCAGTCTTAGGACAAGTTGGTTGCGTCGTCTGGCTTTTCGTTTTTGCTTACGTCCCCCCCCGTTCGTCGTACGCGTGAGCAATTTCCGAACCGACCTAGAGTTTCACCACTTTTTATTTCCCCGCCCTTGACGTTCGGTGTAGTCAAGTTCTTCCTATTATATATGTTCGCCGTCTTCACGAGTGCGAAATCGTTCTCGACATACGTCGGCTCCGGTGACTCACGGCAACCCTCTGCCCCTCTTCATTCTTAGGCTTCTTTCGTGTAACCGCGACCCCCGTTCTTGCGGCATCGAAATATTCTCGTTCCGCCCCCCCTGAGAACGTTTCGGCCCTTCCCTTGTTGTCACTTCCATTCATACGGATAACATCAAATTCTTGCGGCTATTGTTGTGGTTCAGATCGTTTATGAGCACCGACCTCGAATGAGAATTGTTGTGCTGCGGGCACTTGCAGCTCTACTCTCCCTCCTTCTCTTCCACTCCTGTCTTCGACTTCAGACCAGATCTGTAAAGGAAAACAGTCCTTTCCTCATTCGGAAGTACGAGTGTGGAACGCCTTTCAGTGTAGGCCCTGGGATATCCCCAGTGGGGCTTTCTTCCCTTCCCGAACTGCCTCTTTTCTGGTTATAATGAAGGCGTTCTCGGCATGACTTCACCCGTTCGGACTTAGGATGCTATGGATCATGCGTGGTGACCAACTTCTTTTTTCGTTCAGCCATCAGTATACCTAACAGCGCTCGCTCTCTAGGCCGCTGTTTGTTTTTTTGCTTGGGCGTTCCTCGTTACTCCCCACGGGTTAGACCAGTCAACGCAATGACCTCTCAAAAACTTTTCTGTCCTCTTTGTTCTTATGTCTTTTTGTCATCTCATAGATCTCTCGTTTCTTCATTCGGCATTATAGCACACCGTCGTCCCTTTCGACCGTCTAGGGTAGAGCGCATATGTAATTACTCCCCCTCCTGCCTCTTCCTAATGATCTTCCCCCCCTATCAGCCCCCCTCCTTCTCATCCACTTGACTGAACATCCTCAACGTGCTACCAGGTTTCCCGTCCTAGGTTTTCCAAACAAACCGCCCTCGTTCGCTCTTGTTTCACAATCGCCCGCGCCCTCCTTCCGACGTGCCTACCCCACTTTTTGTGGAAATTCTGTCCTCATTCAGAAAAATTGTAGTGTTTAACCCTAAGAGCTTCTGCTGGCCACTTAAAAAAGGAGGTGACCTTCCGGTGGCTGTATTTTTTTTTTCCCGGGCTGACATGGGTAAATCTTTTTCCTGGTGGAACTTAACCTTCTCCTGCTGATGCGTCTTGTCTTGGACTCCGTGGGAGCACGAGGATCCCAACGGGCAGTCGGTTCTTCCCCGAGGTTAGCGTTTCCTTCCAGAGGATTCATTTCCCCCCACCCGCAAAACAATTTCCCACAATGATCTTCAGGTGGCATCCCCCCCCAATTGCGGGAGCAACCTTTCAGGACCCACGTATATATATCCTTTTCATAATCGACCCTTCCCCCCCCCCTACTTCCTGAGATGATGTTGTTCCAGGCTGTGTAGATTAGAGATGAAACTTTCGTCAAGTCGGTTGAATGAAATTGTCCAGTTGGGACATCCCCTTTAGTCCCGTTTATCGGGTGTAGTGAATAACTGTACCCCTCCCGGCGCACATTAGACCAGTTAGGTCTTGGGGCCTCCCTCAAGTTCATTTCTGGGGTAAGTCAACGTTCGAACACCAATTTTGACTCCACAACCACGGAGTCCCTACTCCCCCGAAACAGTTTTTTTACCCCCACGGTAATCAGGCCTTTCCCCACCCTCTCGCCCCCCCCGACTGATTCTGTAAGTTCCCTATGACTCAGCTTGTGATCCCAAATGGCCTTTGTAGGAGTTCCTAAACACAAACCAAATACCGCCCCAACGCTACTTCCCCCTGTGTTCTTGTGTAATCGTACTGGGGCCTCCCCCTGTGTCGTCACGAGCGTGCTGTTTCTAAAGCGCTTTAGCGTACGGCCCATAAAGTTAAATCGTCTGAAGTCGGACATAGTTCTGCATACCAAAGGGTTATTTCTTTCGTCCCTTTTCCCGGTGACCCCGGTCTTTTGCTATATCTTATATCGGCGTGTCTTAATCATAACGCACGGTGGACCCATCGTTGTGTCTGGATGAATAGTCCCTCCGTTTGAGAGGCCTGGCATCCCAACCGCCTGCGCGTATCCCATTTTGACCCCCCCCTATGATGCATCTACCCCTCCCCGGCGCGCGCCATTCGTCCCGTCCCGAACTGGCGCCGCCGCCCGTCCCACAAAAAAACGCCTTTCCGCACAGGAGTGGCGTGAGCAAAGTTTTTAGGTCTGTGTCCCCCTCTCACATGTCCTGTGCGCCGAGTGCGACCTAAGTCTTATATGAATTTCGCCCACCCTTGACCCCTTTTAGGATTTCCCGCGGAGTATGGGAGCCCTCTCCTCTACTTTTCGTCTCTCACTTCTACGATTTTCCCTTCTTTCTTTTTGGCTGTCGTTCTGGTTGTCGACATAAGGCAGGAAATCGGCTTCCCGTTCTTCTGGACGTTTATGAGACGGTGCTCCTCTCCGTGTTGTTGTTGAGCCACGACTTTTAATTACACCTTGTAATCTCCTGTGTCTTTTTCACTGACAACGACGCCCCTCCGAAGCCCACGGTAAGGTTTTGAAGCCCCTGCTCGGCGGCCGTTGTAGTATCGTGCTGAAGCCGGAGGGCGAGACCACCGCAAATAGTTGTGAAAATAATTTCCGCGCCAATTCGCGGCGCTGCGCTGCTAAGTTTTGACTGCTATCCCCTTCTTTCCCTGTGTCGTCTGTCTGTCCTACCAGCTGGTGGGTTGTTAATTTTTCCCGCGGCGCCTGCGGAGATAAAGTGACCCTTCGCGCCCGGCTGGGGCGGCGTGTGATTGAGAAGAGTTCGCGGATTGTTTACCACGGACCCACTGTGGATTTGGGTCCTGCCTTTTTCCCCGATGCCCCTTCTTTTCCCGCGCAGATTTAAGTTTTTGCCCCCTTTTTTGTTCTTTTCCCTGGCCCCACGCAATGCTACGTGCGCGGCTGTCGACTTTCTTGCCTATTCCCTGTGGGTAATGGTTCGCTCTTTTTTGTAATTCTCACGATAATCACTTCCCCCCCACCCCGAAGAATGCCCTCCTGGCTTCAGCGTGACAATGGTCCGACAGCTTTCCAGTGAGTTTTTAATCTCCTCCTCTCCTCCTCTTACGCCTTTTTCTTGAACAGACCCTTTGGTGATTGCGCGATTTGGCTTAAGGGTGTTCGACGATGATGAGATGCCAGGTTATGTGTTCTTCCCCCCAGATTGGTATCTCCTGTCCCTTGGCCAGCATTATCAAGTTTCTTTCGATTGCAACCGAGATGTATGAATTAGGCAGCCTGGACACGCCCTCGGACGCCCTTATGAAGCGGCTTCCCCCCTTTTGTTCCCTTCTCTCTACCCGGTGGTCGTCTCGTTCTGGAGCTCCTGTTTGTTTGAAGCTCGACGAGCGTTGTAGCCGTTCTCTTCTCCCTTTTTTCTGTGGATGCTGACGACTCTCTCATGTTTTCCCTCTCCCCGTTATACGCCTGTCTGGGCTTTTCAGGAAACTTTTTTTTACATCATTAATTCCTAAGTGAGGGGGTTTCGGTGCCGCCCACGTTGAATTATCTCTTTCCGCGCAGCAGGCTGCTCAAGTTTGTGTTTGGTCTCCTGACCACGTCCTCGGCGGACGCCTTGCATCAGCCTTAGACTTTTGCCGCTGACGCGGACGGTTAAATACACGGAGAACGGCAGCACACAGTGTTTCTTATGGTCTTCCTCTTTCGAGGTCTTCGCATTGTTTTCGCCCCGTACCGGCATGTTCTAAGTGTACCAGATCAGATTATGGCAGTAATTCGGTTTTTCGGGAGAAGTCCCACCACTTGTGCCCCCCCCCACGACGGGTGAATTTGAGATTTTTCGCTGCGCTCAAGACAGCCCCAATTTTGTCCCATGTTTCTTTCCTTTGCGCGGGATGCCCCACCTCGTGATTTGGCACTTCCCCCGAACTGCGACTCCCTTGAGTTAAACCTGAATTCATGAGCAGTCCTTTCCCCCACAATTGGTCCCTCATCTCAATTTTTCCGCAGTATCACGCTTATCCTCGGTTTTGATTACCCAGGGCTAGCGGAGTTTCCATACTCCCCTGTAAGTATGGTCTCTGTTCTCCAGTGAAGTTTCTTTTTCTTTTTCTAGACAGGACCGAGATTTCACGGCAAGACCGACGACGCACATCGGGATCTGCTCCCCCCCCCCCCTTTTTGTTTGCGTTCCCCCCACTCCTATTGTATTGCCCCTCGAATACCTTCCAGGACGGGCCAGTGGGGATGTGTCACCTCAAGTGTTAGTTTTTCTGCTGCACTTCGTCTCGCCGCATCAGCGATCTCTGGTCGTCCCCCGCCCTCCCTTGATCACGATTACGTTTACCTTTGAATTCCCCCCGGTATATACTTTATGCGGTTCTGGTCCTTCCCCCTGAAACGACTTATCACATGGGTGGCGATACCCTTCATCCCCCGGCTGCGAATCACTGGTTCGTTCCCTACCCTAGTGTATCATGCTTTTTCCCTTTTTCCTCGGGCGGACGCTCTTGTTGTTTCCCCGACATTCCGGCTTTCTGATCCACGACCGTCTTATTCCCTCGACCCGGTTTTACTCCCTACGCGTCCCCCTTGTGGAGTTGTATTGGAAATCAGACTGTGAAACACCCTTGGAAACTCTCCTGTCTGCCGCCGGCCAGTACACACTTCCCTTTTTGGTCTCATGGTGTCCCCTTCACAGTAAATTGCGTTTGACCAGTTGGACCGCGTCCTGGTGTTTTGCGCTAGCCCGCCCCCGGGCGGGTTTTCCTGTTTTTAAGCCCAATTTGTTTTAACAAGGCACTAGAATTGTGACGCCGTTAGGCGTTTTGTCCGAAGGGTGTGTAGGCCAAGTCTAATTTACTCGTTGTGTCTCAGTTGTCTTTTTGGTAACTTGGTCGTTCTAGTGAAATAACTCGCGGAGTAACTAAAGAGACTGCAGATTAGACCCCCCCCCCTTATGTCACCCTTTCCCCTTTTGCGCCTTTTTTATTACTCGGCGGACAGCGCAAGATGGTTTTTTTCCCAGCGCTTATTGTCGTCAACGCTGATTTCCCCACCCCCCCCTTCCCTTTGTGTATCCTATCCGTACTTGCCGTTAGCTCTCCCCTTCCCCGACCAGGCTTCGCTCCCCAAAGGCTTCCCCTCCTGACTGGATTATCTACACCCTTTCTTAATGAAGAAAGTCTTCTTTGTTGTTGTTCCCGTCAGAGGTTGTAGCTCTCTATATTTCTCATACTTCTTTTGAGAGAGCCCATAGACTTTTGGAAAAAAAAAGAATACTTTTTATGAGTACACCAAAGAAACCTTTCCCTTAAGAAGATTCATCCCAGAAAGACCCCCCCCTCTTCGACTCTTTTACGGGAAAACGAATGGAGGGGTGGGAATGGTAACTGCAATCGGTAACCCGATTTTCGGTTTCTTTTTCATTTATCAAAGTATTTAACGACTCCCAAAGTTTTCCCCCCCCCCCCGCCGGAGGGACCCCCCCTTTTAGACCGCCTTGAAGACAACATAGGTGGAAAATAGGTGGCCCGATCAGGAGGACCTTCTTTCTCGGTACCAGGGGTCGTTCTGCTTAAAAAGAAAATTTTTCCCAACGGCCGCCCCCTCGGCCCGGTAAGTAAGGTTTCGATGTTTTTTTTCTGGACCTTCTTCAACAGGTCCTTCTACCAGATATTATAACCCTTTCCTTTGTGGAAATATTTGGGTTTACCTCAGATTTCCGTTCCTCCCCTTCGCCAAGCTTTTAGCGCGTCCTGGGCAACGTTCCCTCAAACCCTTCACCTTAAACGATCTAAATTAGTACCTTTTGTTCGAGCCCAAAGATACCTTTATTTGCTCCGGTTTCCAAGGTTAAAGACTTTCTCCGACTTTACTATGGCCATTTCTACAGTATTTTTTTCTTTTCGGTGCCAAGCCCCCCCCCCCCTAACGAGGGTTTACATGTTTTTTTTGCAAAACCCACTAATTTTTTCCCCCCCGTGTTTGGATTTGTTGCGAACGGCCTCCCCGGGAGGGCAGTTCCCACGCTGACTACTTTAGTGACTCCCCCCTGCTTCCCAGTGTTCACAAGCTTAAGCGTGATCAAATTCTTTTCCCATCTGAACTCCCTCCAATCGTTCTTCCCCTCGAAATAGTCTAGTGGGGAATCCCGGAAAACCAACTTTTCCCGGCAGCCTTAGTTCGGGGTTGAAAGAGAAAAGTTCCACCCATTTCCGTGACTACTTCTTTTGAGCTTGTTTCCTTTTTTCTGGTTTCGTTCTCCCAGACATCAGCACGAGTGTAGTCTCGTTCCCCCCTCCGATGCGACTCTGGGGAACTTCTCCCAGACGTACGGCTTCCCGACTCAAGAAAAAATGCCATTGGCCTGGAGGCCTATTTGTCAACTTCCCCAAGATTGCTTGGGGATTCGCTGTTGGTTCAAAAGCAATTTTTAAGAACATCTATCGTCCCCTTTTCCTTAAGCAGTTCCCCCCGGATATGAATCACTGCTGCGTTGACTTTCGACCCCCCAGCTCCCCGAGGGTTGTGCGAGATTCCTTTTCATAAAAATGGGGAGCCCCGGCCATCATCCAACCCCTTTTGATTCCCCGGCTTTTTTCCGATATCTTTTTTCTTTCGAAGACGTGTCCTTTTTTCATATTCGATTCATCCGACTGCTTCATCATTATGCCTTTGCTTCTATAAGCCCCCCTTTCCTTAGGATGACTCCCACCAAACGGTTTAATACATTTGCCCCCACTCCTCTTGCATCCGATGTCCCTTTTTCGCGGGTTTCCTCTTCCACTTGAAAAAATTCCCCCCCCCCTCCGGGGAATTTTACGCCTTGGCTTCCTTTTTTTTTTCCGGGCCTCCCCTTGGGTAAATCCCCCCTTTCCTGGAACTTAAAGTCCACAGTTGCGGAATGATGCCTGTTCAATGGTTTCTCCTTTTCCTCCGTGGGACGCACCTCCCCCCTCTTCCGTTTGACTTCCCCCTTTTTTGAGTCGGAACGAGGTCTTTCCTGTGATCACCGAAATAATGAAACCGCAAACAATGGTTCTTCCCCCCCAACTAAATGATTTCTTTTTTTCATCGATTAAGATTCCCCGTTTTCCTTTTTTTTCCCACAC
>Ga0179593_1561074_pt1 | contig 18008 bp, 17 predicted proteins | sample CZODoug2_1_08_16_FD_185931 | JGI IMG/M metagenome (GOLD analysis project Ga0179593, IMG submission 185931) | Vadose zone soil fungal communities from Angelo Coast Range Reserve, California, USA - CZODoug2_1_08_16fungal (PacBio error correction) | ecosystem: Environmental > Terrestrial > Soil >... | reverse complement strand
TCTCTCTTCCTTTTTTTCCCCCCTTTATAGTCTTTTTCTTTCTTAGACGGCTCTTTTTGCGCCGCACCAATTGTTTCCTTGGGTGAGACCTCCGTCTCGATGGGGTAAGCGTTGTACTTTTTCCTCCCTTGTGAATTCTTCCGTTTTCCCTTTGAAGCTTTTCCTTGTTCAGAGTGTAATTAATCTCACCTCCTTGCCCTTTTTCGAGATGGCCTTTCGGCTCACACCCTCCACGTTCCCCATCCCCGTCATCATACCCATATCTCATAAAGCTACACGTCAAAGGTTCTAACAAGGTTTTCGTGTCCCTTTACGTGGCCTTCACTCTTTACCCCCCAGACGACTTGCACCGTTCATGTAGATGATAGGAGTAACAGAGAAACTGAGCAAACCTAAAAACCTTCTAGCAGGGTCTCGCAGCCCTTTTTTGACATGTTCGAGGTTTTATCCTTCGAGCAAAGAGACCTCCTTCGGAATTTTCCCTTTCCCCCGCTAGTTGGGTCTTTTTCCTCCCCCATGCGAGTCGGCGAGCAATTAGACAGAAGTTTCCGCCTTCCTTGCTTTTTTTTCTTCTTGGCGACCCTTCTTATCCGCATGCCTCGATTCTGCCGGTTCTTGCTAGACTTTTTTGCTGGCTCAGGCCATCTTTCCTTATTTTTCTCTGTGAAAAGTTCACTACTTCGAGAGGTTTTTGTTTTTACTCAGGCACGCTCCTCTCCAGTACATCCCTCCCCAGCGATAGACACCTTCTTCGGTGGTGATGTTTTCCCCTGGCGTCCGGGCCCCGTCCCCCCTGGCCACAGATCGACTGTTCCACCCACGCTACCCTAACTGTAAGCCTCTAGCACCTTTGGGCCTTTGCGAGTCCCCCCCTCATGAGGTATCTTCTGCTTTGCATTGCACTTTTCCCTCCCTTTTCCTGCTGATTGTTCTCAGTTTTTCTTCTCCTTCACTTCGACACTTTCCCTTTCGTAACTCGCGATTTTTGAGCACCGGAAACCTTCGTTCAGGTATGTCTCCCTTTTCCCTTGCTTTGTAGATCCTCCCTCTTTTCCGAAGTCGTTGCTCTTTTGATCCTTTTAGGCAACCGTCCCACTGCGGTGTCTAAATCGTCATCGCTCTGCCTTCTAGAAGAGGACTTTTTTTCGGTTTTTTCCCAAGCCTCCAACTGACTTTTTCTCTCACCCATCATCCCTTTTCCTGTGATTTTTTTTTTCCCATCTGGACAGTTTTCTTTTTCCCTTTCTTAAATGTGGCTGCTGTCCGTCTTTTCAACTGTTACGAGCGTTCGCCTTTCCCCCTCCCCTCCCTCGGTGACCTGTCAACAGTCCTTTGCCGGTTTTATCTTCCCCTCTCTTTTTTGTCATATGACAGTTTCTTTTGGTACCTCTTTAGTTCAACTCAAACGTGGACAACCCCTTCTTTCCCCCCCTTCTCTTGGGGTTATTGTCAGGAATTTTTTTTTTTTGTGCCGTTTCCCTGACGGTCCCTGCGAGAGAGTCCGGCGTGAGTGAACTCGGCTTTTCTTTCTCTCAGTAGGCACTTTCTTTTCCCCCTCAGTTTGGATTTTTCCTCAAGACTTTTTTTTTGACTTCTCGGAACGGGCCCTCTCCCGAAGAGTGACGATCGCTTGTTCCCCGACGCTTTTTTATTTTGACCTGAGGGAGGAACCCCCTTCCTCCCCTTCACGACCCTCGAACGGTTTTTTTTCCGCGAAGATTGATCCGCGGCGCCTCCTCTCTTCCACAGGGCTGTACTCCTTCGGTAACATTGCCCTTTTTTGGCCGCTAACGTGAGGTAGTTCTCTTTCTTTTCCCCCCCTTTTCTCTTGTACCAACTTTGAAGACTTTTTTTCCAAGAGGAGTTCCTCCGGGGCCCCTATCCTTCTCTCCCCCCTAGTGGCCGCGAATCAGCGATCTGGCTCGGTCTCGAACTCCCTTTCTCTCCTCCCGTGTGTTGTTGATCTCCCCTTTTCCTCGAAAGGAGCATCTTTGTCACCGAGGGTTTTCTTGAAGCCGCGCTAGCCTGATGACCTCCCCCTGTACGTCTCTTTCTATACGCGTTTGGAAACTCGACCCCCAACCCCTCTTGATGAACGACCTTCCTTGAGCGGCCACGAATCCTTTCTCGAGTACCTCTTCCTTCACGTAGTATTAGCGGGCTCTGTGACTTCTTCCACTCTGTTTCGCGAGTCGGAGCTTTTCATTTTGTCAAGTGCGTTCTTGAAGGCCTTTTTGTGTCCACTTCACAAAGTAGTTGAACTTTTGTCGAGGTACGTAGAGTCCTTTCTCGTATGGGATGTTTCCTCCCCTTCCCCAAGAACCTCTCGTTGATCTTTTTTTTTTTCAGAGTTCCCCCTTACGCTTGATAAAGGTCGGCGTCCATTCCCATACGCATTTTTCCCCCCCCTGAATCAGTATCCAGAAGTAAATGGATCTCGTTTTTTTCCCGTACCCCCACCTTCCCCCTCTATGGGGACGTAAGACCTTCCCCTTTCCACGCTGTTCAAGGGCAATTTGCGGTGTCGTTCCACGGTCTCCCTCCCCCTTTCCTTTTCACCCAGGGACCCCCCGTGAACCCCTTTTCCCCCTGCGTACCGCACAAGACTTCCCGTTTCTCCTTTTTCCGTCAGTTCATGGGGCTTCCCAAACAGGCTGGATCCTTGTAAGACAGTCATAGTCGAGAACCCCTCTCCTTCCAATGAAGTTTCACGGTGTCCCTTCCCGGAGTCCCTCTATATACTCCATATTCGACTTCCGGCGATGGCGGTTTCTCGGTAAAAAGACGAGTTCGTCTTCTCCCTCCCCCTTCCCTCCAAGATAGTTTCAAGTTCCTTTTCTAAGGTCGCGTTGTCCGGAGGGTTTCTTCTTCTCCCCCGTGAGCGGCGGAATCCCCGGAAGTGTGGGAAACAGCTGCAAGTCTGTCCCTGTGCACTTTTCCCCCTGCCGGCCTCCTCCGTGCTCCTTTGGCCAAACAGGTGGCCCGATTACCCGGCCGTGTTCTTTGTGCCCGTCGATCCTTTGCCCTTTTTGGCCGGACGCCGCGCGCCATTTCACCTAAGAGGCAGCTCGGTTCGAGTTTCCGCCGAACCTATGGCGCGATTCGCTAGTTCTCCCCCCCGCCGGGCACGCCGCCTCGCTCTTCAACGCTGGCAAAGAGTAAGTCTCTCCTCTGTAGTGACCTCGACGACCTTCCCTGTTTTGTTCCACCGGCCGTCTCTCCTCTGAAGTACGTGTTTCTCACGAGTTCGCCGTTTTGCGGCACTTCACTTCTTTTATTATGACCTTTTCTCGTTCATTCTCCGATTGAAATTCCTCTCCGAGCGGACCTTCCTCCTCTGTCCCGAAAGGAAACTCTACCCCCTTCCCTTTTACTCATGTGCGTCAGCCCGTGCCTCTTGTTTCGACAGACGGTCGGTTCACGACGGACAGTCCTTGATATGTTTTGACGAAGATCCCTTCTCCCCCCCAAAGCTTTCGAGCTTTCTTTGTTTTTTATCGTCTCGGACGCGAGGATTCCCCCTTTCCAGAGGAGTTTCCTTCCACATGGTGTCCGTGATTTACGTCCGTACGTTCTCTTTTTTTTTGTTCCGCTTGGGGAACGTGTCCGGTTTTTCTTGTGCCGCGACTTCCTTTTTAGAAGCCCTGCCATGTCCCTGATTTCCGCTTTCCATGTCCCTCCTCAAACGCCCACCTCGCGTGCACAGGCGACCAGAGTACAACTTTCTTCCCCCCCGATGACTCCCAACATTTCTTTTTCTTCGGTTCCTATCTTCTCTCGCGATAAGGCCGAGACTCCGGGCGGAAACTCGGCCATTTACCGCGACGGGCCCCCCCCCCTTCTCTTTCTCCCGTTCATCCTTTTTTTGAGAGATTCTTCCCTTTTTGCGATTTTTCCTCCTTTTCTGCTTCTCTGAGTATCCTATCAATATCGGTGCCGGACCCGATTGGTGGCTGTGGTTGAGAACGAGGCAATAGTTTTTTAAGATTTTCGTGAACTCTCTTCTGTTGTCTTGCCGCTCCCGGTAAGGTTCCAACGTGGAACTCCCCTCTCCATTGGTACTTCCCTTCGAGCCGTCGCTCCTTCTTTTCAAAAACGAGAGCCCCCACTTCGAGAAATTGCGGCGAAGGTCCTTTTTTTGCGATCCGCTGTTTTCTTTTCCTAGCTTACCGGTACCGACGATTCTTCCCAGAAGGAATTTACGTTTTTTCGAGAGTTAGGTTCCACAGCAGCGTGCGGCCTCCTCCGAGTCCCCCCCCCAAGGATCAGATCAAGGTAGCATCTCCTTTAGCGATGGCTTCCCTTTCAGAGGATCCCTCTCCCAGTTCCTCTTCTCGTTTACGTTTTATTGCCTTCGTCATCAGTGAAGATTGCGGCGAATTCTTTTTCCTCAGTGACCCCAGTTCTCCGGCCTGTGCTACACTCGTGAGCAATCGCCCTGCATCAGATATCGTTTCTTGCTTTTTCCGGTAGGCTGGCCTCTCTCCTGCCCTTTTCCTTCTTTTCCAGACAATCTCACTTCTTCCTGTTCCCTTTTTGACCAGAGTTACAACTTAGAGCCTTGTCGTTTTTTCCGTTCTGGTAGGATTCCTATCAGTCCACTCCTTCTTTTTACATTACCCCCTCGAACCGCTCCCTTCTCGTAGCTGTGCTTTTTCTCGGGCGTACGGGCCGAAAAGCTTTCCCCCCTCCGAGGGAAAAACTCCCCTTTTCCCGAGGTTTCTTAGAGGCGTTTCACCCCCATCCAACTTCGGTTCATTCGTGCCCCTTTGAAAAGGGCCCCTAATTACAGCATCTTTTTCCCCCCCCGGTTTGTGTTCAGTACGCCTCCCTTTTTTCAAATGCCGGAACCCCGTTCTTTACCTTCGTCCCCCGCGAGGTTCCCTTGAGCACGAAACTCTCTTCGGTACTTTCCGGCTTTGTACACCCCCCCTTTCAAGTCCTCCCCCCCGCGAAGCCTTTTTGATGATATAGGGGTCCCTTTCATGGTGGCGATTTTCCCGTTCCACTGGCGGTGTCGTATTCTTCCCTTTTCCTTTTTCCTCCCGACGTTTCCCCCGCAACGCGAGTCCCCTCCCCGATTGAGTTCCGCCTTTCTCCCCCTTTGCCGTTGAAGCTGCCCCGTTCCGCGTCGGCATCTGGCCCCGTTTTCCGGTGAGAAGGGGCTGATGCCCTTTTTTCCGGCAAAGGTCGCTCTTCACTGAACAGCTTCTTTTGCACACTTTTTTTTCTTCCGCTCCTTTCTATGCTGTAGTATTCGTTCTTTAACGCTGGAGTTCACCTCACCCACCCCCACCGCCGAGATCCATCTTTTTCTTTTTTTCTCGGTCCTGATTTCCTACTTTTTTTTCCGTGAGAATGCTTTCCGGATTTCCCTCTCTTTTTTCGCTCCGTAGGCACCTCTTCCGCTTTTCCAAAGAAGTTGATTGCTGGTTCGGCAGCCCCCCCCTCCCCCGATCACCCGGCGGACCGCAACTTTTTTCTACCTTGCGTACGCGTTTGTTTTTTTTCAACGCACTTCCTGCCCCTTGCGACCATTCTCGAGAACGGAAATTGCCGGTGGCCTTTCCCCCCCTCTCCCCCCTCGGCCGATTGTCTTTCCCTTAATTTTTTTTCACGCGATCTTTGTCCCCCCATTCATTGCGTGGGCTTCTTGAGGTAGGGCATCTTCGTCCCCTTTCCTCTTTTCCACAAAAGCGGATGGTCTGAATCAGAAGACATTGACAAAGCTCTTTCCCCTTTCCCCCGAATCTCGGCTTTTCCGCCACCCCTTTGCCGCGATTCGGTGTCCCCTCTCTCTTTTCTTTTCCTTGTTGAGATTCCAGAGACCGAGGCAGAGCTTTTGCCCTTCGCGGCTTTTTCTCCTCTCGAAGCCGACTCGTTTGTCAGGCTTCCTTTTTTCCAACTCGATGAAGAGCTGCCGCCTCCTTTCCCCCCGGCCACGCGGCCCTGTGACCGCGATCGCGTCCATCCTTTCAAAGATATTCACTCACCGTAGTATCCCTCGGTGCGGCTCTCTTCAAGGCTGAGTTTGCGAGGTTTTACTTGCGAAGTGGCGTTCCTCCACGCTCACAGAGAGATCCCTCTTATAGTCAATGCAGTCTTACCTTTCCAGTGCGTTTCCTATTTCGATCCGCCGTTTTATTATTTTATCTTCCCTCCAGAAACTTCTTTCCCCGCCCTTGCTAATGGAGCGGACGTCTCCGGTTCATACGGACTTTCCTCTAACGCCTTCCCATCCAGTTCCCCCCTTTTAGCATCGAAGAACCACCCCCCGTCCTCCCCATGGAATCTGGCGGGTTGTAGTTTCCCTTTCCCCTCCAAACCCGAACGTCCCCAGAATCTCTTGGGAATCCCTCCGACCCCCCTTTTCCCTTTTGTTAAAGGTCCCCGAGCGGCTTCTTGTTCTCATGCTGTCCATCTCGACCCAACGTTCTTAGCCAACCTCCCTTTCTAAGGGCCCCCGCTCCTACGCTGTACCCCACTCATCCTTCAAGGAGTTCCCTTTTGGCCGATCAGTGGGGCTTACCTTTAGGCTTTTCAGACTCCTTTCTCCCTCTCTTCTGACGTCTCGAACTCTATTTTACGACATTTTGAACCCCCCCCCTGGAACTCATAACGACTCATATCTCATCTGTCATCGGTTTGTCCTCGTAAAACTCCCCTTTTATTTAGACTAACTTTCTCTAGCCTACATCTGATCACGCTTTTTCCCTAGCGGAAGTGCCTCCTCGCGTTAAGCCCTGATTTCGAGAGTTCCTTCTCTGCTACGATAGTCCTCCACAATCATACTTGCCCCAACCCTTTTTCCATGGGCATGCCGGCAAGCTTCCCTCCCAGTGCGTTCCGTTCTTTTCTTCCCAAACTTTGCCAACCTTTTCGTACGGTTGGACTGCTCGATCTGTGGCCCGGGTGGCGGCCCGGACGCCAGCGCTCATCACCCTTTCCTCGCTTTTATATTGTCCTCGCGGGTCCTGAAAGTCCTTTCATTGATTTACGCCCAGCCTACCCTCCTCCTTCCACGCCGCCGCGAAGTTCCTGCAAAGAAAGGATTTCCCTGTTCGTGATTCCATGGCTTCCGAAGCCCTCCGACCTCCACGCGAGATCAGAGTCAGTCACTTCTCTTCTTTTTTTCAAGATCGCCTTCCACCTTTCCTCAACCGGCGAAGTGGGCCACTTTCTTCGCAGAATGCCTTCTGACGCCCCTCCCCTGAAGTTAGTCCTCCCCGCTTGCAGATTCCGGAATGGGCAGATGAAGACTTTGGTCGAGGTGTTTCGGCGAGAGCAGCCTCTCCCCCCCTCCTAAAGTTTTCGATCTCCCCAACCCGCAAGGCCGAATTTTTCGCTCGGTCGTGGAAACGGCCCGGCCGAACCTCCCATGTTGACGCCGAGATTTTTTGGGTTTTTCAGCCGCGCCAGGCGTTTTTCGAGTTACTCGGCCCCTCACGGAATCGAGTTCCTAAGGGCCTTACAAAATGGTTTTCAATGGGTCCTCCGGGTCCGTTCTCAGAAGCCGTCGAGACTTCCTTCTTCCCCCGAGGTGTTTTTTTGTTTTCTCTCGAAGGCAAAGCTCTGCCTTCTTTAGGCCCTCGTTAGATGTTTCCAATATCTAACGCCCCCCCCGTGCGCTGAACAATACGTACGACCGTTCTCCCTCTTTTACCACGCTTGCAGCTTCTCAGCCAAATTATCGAGTGCCCTGGCGGCACAGATATTCCTCCCTCCCCGAATAAGGACTTCTACTCTGAAAGTCCTTCCCCCCTATATCCTCTATTTCCTCCTTAAGTTGGTTATCCCTTTTCGGTCTTGCCGAGTTTTTTCCATCTTCGCCGGATAGAGGAGATAGTTCTTTCTTGAAGCGATGTCCTGGTGGTTTTCGGCATCGTCCCTTTTTTTCCTTTTTCGTGCACAGATGCCGGTGGCGTTGCCGCGAGTCAGGGTCCAGACTCCTCCTCGACTTCCCCACTTTCGACGTCGCCTCACCCCCGACCTTTTAACCGCGACACCCCTTCCTTCGCGAACTTGCTTCCCCTCCTTGACCAGCTAAAAGCCTTTTCGAGTCCGAACATTTTAGACCTCGCGGTCCGTGGGCTCCTTCGGAAATATACCCCTCCCCCTTTGACAGGATTCTTGTTCTAGGTTCCTCCCAGCGTTCTTCCAACGCGTCGAAACCTCCCTTCCTTTCCGAGCGAACCTTGTCCCGCATCGAAAATTTTTTTTAGAGCTGGCGTCCCCTAAGCCCCAAGGCCCCTGCACATATGACGGTCCTTTGGGCAAGATTTTTCCTTTCCTTAGACTAGATCCTTTTCTAAATTATTTTAATCAGTTGACCCCCGATTAGCCTTCCTTCCTCCAGTTTCGCCTGTTTTATAACCCCCCAAACCTCTTTGAGAACTCGACGTACCCCCCGCTTTCTTCCGTTGTTGTGTCTTTGCTTGTCCACTCCTCCCATTTAGATCTCTGGCATTCACTCTTTTTCCTGAATCTTTCTTTTCCTCTTTCGTAGCTTGCGGCGGCCCCGGCGGTCGGATTGGCAATTATTCGCGCCAGATGACAATTTTTTTCTCCTTTTAATCGAACACCCCCCCCCCTCCGCGTCTGGGCTTTCCTCCCTATGGAGCTGGAGTAAGGGTTAACACCTAAGGGCCCCCCCCTGTCCCCCCCCTGACCGACCAGTCGCTACTTTTTGAACCCCTTTGGCACATCGGCGCCCGGAACCCCCTTCTTTTTCATCTTGAAGGGCCCCCTTTGAACCCCCTTCCTATCCTTTTCCCTATTGAACAAACGTCCGGTTCCTGAAGATAAGGTGTCTCCTCGAGAAACCCCCCCTTTCCCCCCCCTCTGATGTATGAGCACCTCCCCCGAGCTTGCGGTACGGTCTCTTGGCCGAAAGCTCCCTAAACTTCCTTTTTCATCTAATCTCCCAGTTTTGCTTTGTTTCCCCCTTCATGTTGGAGATCCCTGGCGGTGTCGTAATCGTCAGTTCGTAGGAATGTCTTCCGGTCCGCCCCCTGAAGTACGTTTACCGGACTGTTCGTACCCCTTTCTTTCTGAAAGTGAGGTCCGCGTAGGTCTGGCCCGTATGTTAATTCTCCTTTTTTTCCTTTTCTTGGTGAATTCTCGGTAGCCCCCTCCAATTTTCCCCCCTTTTCGCACCCTGGGTTTTTCCCCCGTTTTTTTTCAAAGAGATGACTTGTTTTTTCGTTCTGGGGGTACTTTTTGAGTTCAACTAAAACGACACTCTGATTTTCTTTTCGTTTTTTTCTTCGGATTTTTTCCCCCCTGTGAGCCTTCCAAATTGAGTAAATCGGATCGTAAGGAGTGAACTCCCGTCGTGCTAAAGTAGGGCAACTCTGTCTCTTCAGAAGTTTTGCTGCCAGTCGACTCCCTTCCTCTCCCTGAGGATTTTCTAGCCCTCCCAGCTACGGTTGTTTGCATCAGTGACGATCCCTCTTGCCCTTTTTGAAGCGGGTGGCCCTCCTTTTTTGAGAGGCAGACCATCTTAACTCGAGAACGAAATTCCTTCCCCTTCTCCCAGTCGAAGATCTTTCTACTTTGAGGAAGCTCTTTCCCCTTGTACCTCTCCTGGTAAATTGACCTGCTTGTCTTTTGTTCTTCATATTCTTCTCTTGTACAAAAGGAGGGAAGAATCGCGACAGTTTCCCCCCCTTCCTAGTTAATAAGTTGATTAGCCTTTCCCGTAGTGGCCGCTATGGGAATCCGATCCGGCCCCCCTTCATTCTCTTATTTCTTTTTCATCCTAAGTTGTTGTTGTTTCTTTGCTCTGTCGAGAAAGGATCTCTCTTTTTGAACTTTTCATTGGGTTTCGCTCTTTACTTCGACTTCTAAAAGAGTTTCAGTAGGCGATAGTACCCAGAGTTTGGCAAATAGAACCTCTCCCGAAAGTCCTCGGCTCCTTTCTTAACGCGATTACCTCCTGCTTTTCCTTGTCTTCCTCGGTCCTGGTGCGGCTCTGCGGACTAAACGGCAAGGTATTTTTCGTCCCTGATGGTAGGATTTTCCGAACCCCTTTTCGCGGTCCTTCTTGAACCCCTTACGTCCCGTTTTTTTCCAGTCCGTCGAGTAAGTCCGCTTTTTCGTCTGGGATGCGGCTCCGGCAAGAACTTCATTTCACATTTTTCGCAGGGCTTTTTTCTTCGTCTTTTCTCACTGTGAAGGCTCCGACTTTCCCCTTATCCTTCTCCCTAAGAAACAACCTCCTCAAATGGATCTCGGAGGGTTGTCGTTCTTTCCTCCAGCGTTCCCCCCCCCTTTTTTTTTTAACAGATATTTCAGCCCAGACCGGTCCCCCCTGTTGCCCACGCCTGTCAAGGGATCTTTTCTGAGGTTTCTGTTCTTTAGACCTAAGTTACCCGGACTCCTTTTCCAAACCTAACGGAACAAGAAGGTTTTTCCCCCCCCTCTGAAGGCTTCCGAACTTCCCCTAAGGAGTTGCGCCCATTCTTTTTTCTCTCTTTGGGGCGGAACGGCAAACACGGGTCTTCTTTTTCCATGGCCCTTTAGGACCCTTTAGTTTTCTCTTCTTCTGAAGATGTTGAACGCCCATTACTTTAACCCTGAAGGAGTTCCAACCCCTTTAGCATCCCTCCTTGCATATGGGGTTGAGGCTGGCTTTCGTCCCCCTCCGCGTTCTTTTCCCCCTTTTTAAATACCCGGGGGCCCTAAAGATAGTTTTAGGTGTCCCCTTTTCCCTCGATTTGACGAGGCCGCGTACCGCTTTTGCCTCCCTGTGAGCGGCGGAACACCGCCGGATTTTAAAAAATTCTTACCCAGCCGTCTTGCACTCACATTGCTCGAAGAAGACTTTTCCACAACAGGTGGCTCTCTAGACGTCTTCAGGAGACTTTGTTCCTGTTTCAATTTTTGCGGCTTAAGAAGAGCTCCATAAAAAGAGAAGAGGCCGATCCGTTTGTTTCGGGTCGCTTGATTTACAGCCGAAGAAAGTTTCCCCCCTGCGCTATTAGAGTTTTTCATTTCCCCCCCTTGTGCACGCCTCCTAGTTTTCTTTCACTTTCCTTTCTTCAGGAGCCTGGCCCGATGTAGTGACTTCCAGGAAGAGCTCTGCAGGTCCCCCTTAGCCTAAAAATGGCAGTAGCTCAGTACTTAGTGAAACGAATTTTCCCAGGAAAGGCCCCCCCTTTCCTGGTAGTCCTTTGTCCCCCCCGGCCCTCCTCTCTAATCCTCGTTTTCCCTGGATTAGAATCCTTAAGATCCTCTTAAAGTTGCCTTTAATCCCTCTTTTTCTTTCTAGCAACTCCCCTGAGTCCTCTTAGATGAGCAACCCTTTATCCCTGGGTAGGTGTTCTACGCGGTCGTGGAACTCCGGCACTCCCCCCCCCTGGCTTGGTCCCGAGTCTTCCACCTCTTCACGCCTTTTTGAGGAGTTTGGCTTCGCCACTCCCGCTTCTTTTAGATACTCTTAGACCCGTTCTAAACGGGTTTCAGTGACGGGTCCGGCGCCCTCAATCCAAGCTGTTTTTGGAACTTTCTGTTCAGCGACCTTCAAGATCGCTCTTGTATTCCCGGACCTCTGACTCCCCTGCCCCGCACCTATCACGAACACTTTCTCCCGCGTACAAACTTCCTTCACAAGATTTTCTTTCACACCCCTTCCTTTCTCCCTAGCCCCCCATGCTTCCTCCTTTTGTGACAAGATATTGATCTACTTCGCGAGAAGGCTCGAAGCAGGCGGAAACTCGGCAAGATCCTCTGTCAAAACCCCCTCCGTTGTTTTTTAGCTCTTCTTTTGTTAATCTGTTCTTTTCCTCCTGCTTATTTAGCCTTTCGCGATCGGTTATCGTGACGCCTTCCCTCGAGACTTTCCCGAACGTTTGTTGTCTCGTTACTATGTCTTTCCTTTGGCAAGCAGTTGCCCCGTTGCTTTTCAGCTTTCCCTTTTCCATACGTGACCCTCGACCCTACCTTCTTGATTTTCGTCTTCCCCGAACAAGTCCCCCCCGCCCCTCGCACCTTACTTCTGAAATTGATTACGAGCGGGGAAAAGATTTGTGAAGTCCCTTTGCATTCCTAGCTACCCCCTTTCGTGGAGAAGTCCAAAGATAAGACGACTTTTCCTTCTTGTTCAGAGAGTATCCCCTTCCCCCTAGAATTTGGTTCCACGTCTGCTTTAGCCAACCCTTTCATTTTCAGGAGAAATGTTCCATCGAAATGTCCTGCGCGCTGGGCGGATATATGCCTCTCCAGAGACCCTTTCTGACTCTATGGCCCCGATATGGGGCCGGGGAATGCCTTATCCTTAAGCGAGAGGCGACGGGCAGGTTCTTTTTTGGACCTTTTCGGGACTCGTTTCCCGTGCAGGGTTCCTTCGGAGAAAAGTGAGAATTATTCCCCCTTTTCCCCTGTGTTTTTCTTTTTTCGGATGAATCGCAGATCCAATTTATGACTAGGCTTACCCTCCCCTAGGCCTCAATCCCCCCCTTCCCAGCGTCCATCATTCTAAGCGAGGGCTGAGTGCCCCTAGGTCGGAATGCTTTCAGAGCCCCCACAACTTTTTTCGGCTGACCCGCGTCGACACCTCGACCCGCTCGGCCTTCGATGGCGTTTTTTTTCGGACTTTCCGGAGAAGAAGGGAAAAGCGAACTTACCCCCCTTAAGGCACAGTAAGCGGCTAGAGTGGAAAATTGTTTACTTTTGCCCTTTCCCTTCTCAGCTTGCCTTTGCCCCCGGTCCCCCATTGTGCCGCTGCTTTAACAACGGCCGTCTTCCGTAAGACGGCTCCCGTTCACGCGCGAACCATACTTTGGAAATTTACAATTACCTCTCTTCGACCGAAATTGTCGATTTTCTTTTTTCGAAGACGACACTGTTTACGAGACCGCCAGCTTTGCACGTCCTTTCCTTCTACTCTACCTTGCCCGTAATTGTGGAGAGCCCTTTCTGTTCTGTCCACCATCGTCAGTTAGCTCTTTCTCGACGGAGGCCTTCCCGCATGGGCTCAAGCCACGTCCCTTTATCCGAAAATTTTTCTGGTTTATCCACCCCCCCTAAGTGCGTCACAGTTTTTTGTCCTTTTTTGTCTTGTTCACGGTGATCTTGCTGCTGGCGGGGTGTACCTTCAAAGGTCGAGCCCGTTAGAATTCCTTACCCCTTTTCCCTTGAACATGTGGCCCCCCGTTTTTATTAGCGTCCCCTATGAAGTATTAATTTGTACGATGGAGTTAACCCCCCCCCCCTCCCCCCGCCGAGTTTCTTTTCATTAGGACCTTCTTGAATTGATTTTGGCTTTTCGCGCTTCGCCGCTTCCTTCTTTTTTGCCTTCTAGGAAATCCTTGTGAGTAGCTAAGTACTAAACCCTCTCCCTTAGGGAAAGACTTTCCCTTTGTCGAAGCCTTGCGAGCCTTCTTTAACGCACAGCGCCCAGTTGGGTCTTCAGCCCTATAAGAGTGGACCTTTTCCCTTCTTATGAAGAGGTCGGCCCCAACTTCGCCGAGCGGTCCCCCAGACGTTCCCCTTTTGCCGTTGTTGGAGAAGAGCCGTTTTTCATTCTTCGACGTGAGAAGAGCTTTCCCCTCCGGGCTGTAGCAGATCCTTTTCACCCCCCCCCTTGCCGTTCTTTCTTCTTTGAGGTAGGCCTCTTGTAGACCCCCTTCGCATCCCGTCCGTACCCCACCCGAGAGTTCATTTATCATATCGGATTCGCGGAATCCCTCCTCGTTCCGAGATGGCATCCCCCTTCTGATCCCCCTGTTTTGCCCATATATCTCTCATCATAATCCGTGTTTTGATAGAGATATGTCTCTTTTCCCGAGCCCTTTCTTGCACTTCCTTTCTACTGGTTCAGACTACTCCTTCTCCCTGAATTCAAGAGTTTAAAGTCTGCTCTTCTGAAATAATTGGTTCCCCCCTCCCGCGAGGAGCAAGACTTGCATGACTGCCCCAAAGAACACCCTTTTTCGCGCCCCCCTTAACCCTTCTTGCTCCTTCTTCCTCACGTCGTCCGTTCTACAATCGGCCTTCTGCAACACGCATTTTTAGCGATTTTCTAGGAGATGGTAGGCAAGAATAGGGCTTTTTCTTTTTCGTTTCCTCGAGGTCCTTCACCCTTGCGGCAGCACACCCCCTCCTGCCGTGAGGGTCCCCATAAGTCGAGTCTTTTTTTCTTGGATGATCTCAAGTCTTTTTGTCCACTGGATCTTCCGCCCTCCCCTTTCCCCATCCGGCGGCTCGCGCTCTCACGGTTTTTTCGACCGGCGCCCATACCCCCAAGCCTCTTCTTTTTTTCCATGACACCCCCCGAATAATGGTCTTTCTTTTTTTTCGTTTGAGGTAAACCCTCCCCATTTTACCAACCAGAATCCCATATAGTCTTAAGTTTACCCTTTTTTATATGCTTTTGCACCGAGGGCGGCTGGTTCCGTTCACGGCGGAAAGCCCCCCCCCCTTTGAATTCACCCCATCCCCCCCCCTTCCAAAAGATTTCCTTCCCCCGACACTGTACAGCACTTCAGAACCTCCCCGGCTTGTGGTACTTCCCTTTCCCAGTAAGTGGGTCTTCGGAAAGTTGGGAAAAAGGGTTTTAGCACTGATAAGACCATTCTGACATTGAGGCTCACTGACAATTCCCGACACGCACGTGGCCCCCCTTTCTTCCCCAAAAGGAAGGTTCCTCAACTACTTCTCATCAATGACTTTCCGGCTTCCTTCCTTTTTCCAAAGCCGATTTCGCTCCATACCGGACGCAAGATGCGTCTTCTTTTCTCAAGGCGGGCCCCCCCCTTTTCCCCTTCAAGGTTCCCCCGGGAATGGTCCTCTTCTTCACCGGTTTGTGCCATCCAAAGAGGCAGTTTGTCCCCCCCCCATCTCACAATTTTTTTTGTGCCAGGGGCATCTCTATGACCCTGTGCTGTTAAGCCCCAGATGGAACACGGTGGAGTCCCTTTAGCATTTTACCTCGGCGTTTTTTGGGGGACCCACGGGCAGAAGTAGTGGAAAGGGTGCAGTGGACGTTCTTCAAGCCCCCCCCCCACGAGACTGGCCTAGAGGTTTTCGAGCGTGGGACGAGTCTCTACTAAGGCCGAAATGACTGGTTCCCGATCGTCCTTTAAGCCCCCCGTATATTCGGTCACCCGATTTCAGTCTTTTTAAAATCTTTTGTCCTCTGTCTTTTCCAAGGAAAGGAACTAGAGAAATTGGCCGGATTTCGCATTTTTCCCCCTTTTCACACGGTTTTTTCAAAAAGCCGCATAGAAGCATTTCCGTGAGATGTGCTCAAGATTTCGTCATTTTTCCAGTGTCGTTACGTTTTGCTCTGAGGGTCCCCTTCTGAATTTTATTAGACCCCTCCCCCCTACTCGGCCGTTAGAGGAAAGAGAATCTCGAAGGGAACTTTTAGAGGTGAAGATTTCGTCCTTCCCGAAATCCCGATGCACGTCCCCCTCGCTTATCATGAATGGCATTGGGTTTTTCTCGCCCCTAGGGACGGGCAACTCCGGATTTTCCACGCCCAGTCTTCTGGGACGGCTCGATCCTTCCCCCTTCTTCAATTACTTGAGAGTTCCGCTTCGAACGGAACCGATTTTTCCCCCTACCCCCTGCTTTTTGGCTCTTCCAACCTTGTCTTTTCCCTTTTGGTCGCGGTCCCCTCGCCGCAAGCCCTTTCGAACCTGTGCTTCCCCTTGGGTTCTTTCGGGTGTTCATTCCCCTACGGCCCCGCTCCTTTCCTGGTCTTTTGGTTGAGTCCATCCCTGTACCGCGTACGCCCACCGGTTCCCCCCTCCCGTGCACAATTTTTCCCGAAGGTTCTGATATTTTTTCCCTTGCGGTGTTTCTCCCCCCCCAGACCCCATGCTCGCGTTTTCCGTCGGCGGCACCTGACTACGCCTTCCTGAAGAAGCTTTTCCCTCCAGTAACGATGGACCAACTCTCTCTTTTTACTAATACTTCCGTTTTGTTATCCTTCCTAGTGGGGGACCTCCGTTCCCCTCCCTCTTCCTGGTCATTCTTGCATGATAGTAGATCCGTTGACTGGACCCTGAAAACCCCTCGAGCATTTTTGGGTTGAGACTTTTGCATGTTGACATTGTACCTTTCGTAGAATTGTTCCGCGGAGAAAGTGGTGCGTTTCCCCCTTTTATAGGGTTTTTCAATCTTTCCGACTTTACTAACCCCCCGGATAATTGCCTGATCAAACACCACACACCACAAAACCAACAAAACCCCCCTCAGCCCCCTCCTCCCTCTTCGGATCCGAGGTCCCCGTCACGTCCCTAGAACATGTTTCGACTTCCTGGAAATATTTCCCGTGGAGAATCCCCCCTCTTTTTTCCCCTACGTCTTGAAGGTTTCTTTTGTGCTTATCGGCCGTCCCCTAGCAGAGTTTCTCGCCAACGAGACCCCTTTCCTTTAGTCACCCGCGCCATTGAACTGTAGTTCGTTTGCGGCTTTTTTCTCGCCCTCACAGAAAAGTCTTAATCTTTTTGTACGCCCCCGGCCTTCGGGAATGGCCTTCCAGTGAAGCATAGCCTCTTCACTTTTCCCTCGTAATTCTTTTCTCTTTCTTATTGCCGTTTTTTATTCGGCGCCCGGTGAGCAACTCGCACGTATGCATCGCCTTTTCCCTTCCTTTGTTTTTTGGATGGCCGCCAGAGCAGCCATTCCCTCTTTATGGCCTTAACGACCATCCCTCTTTTTCTCCCTCGTGACTCTCGCGGCGGTGCCTTCTTCCCCCCTTTTTTAGTCGTGTTTTTCTTTTATTTCCTCCAGTCAACTTTCTTTTTCCGTTGACGAGTTCTTCCCCCCCTCGAAACTCCCCGGCCTCGTAGCTTTTGATTCTCGCCCGTTCGGGAAGCACGCCTTTTTCCCAGAGCCCCCAACCCCCCTCCTGTCCTTAGATTTTTTTTTTTCGTAGACAAATGTTGGCCTTTCGGAACAGAAATGATTTCTTTACGGCTTGCAAATTTCCCCCCCCACGTTCCCCCTCCTCTTGACCCTCCTTTTTGGTCCTTTGTAGTGCCCCCCCCGACTCGGTTTTTTTTTCTAGAGATGCACCCCGGGACTTGACACGCGACCTTAGTCACTTACGCTCCTTTCCTTAGTCCACAGACTCGGTCCTTTTCTTTCTAATCCGACGCGGCTTTCTTCTCCCCCAGGCCGCTTGCAGTCATTCTTGCGAATTCGGTGATGATTTTAACTCCGTAATTTTCCGTTTTTTTAGAAACTTCCCTAGGTGAGTTACACTGTCCTTCTTTGATTATAGACTGTTGTATTCCCGTAAGTTCTTCCCTCCAGTGTCCTTTAAGACCTTCCGACCTTTTCTTCCTTGCCCTGAAGGCGCGTACCTTCGGCATCTGGTCTGTTCAATTTGAAGGTTTGCTTGGCTGAATTTTTTTTTTTCCTTCCCCCCGGTAGATTAGTTTTCCCCTCCTTCTCGGTTCCATTGACCCATTCCAAAAGTTTTGTAACGACCTTCTTAGCGTTTCCTATCTTCTGTATTAAGTAGGGGTTTCCCCGGCTGGAGGTCACCCCCAAAGCCCCCCCTTCCTTCGTGGTTTTTTTTCCTCTCTATTGCTTGTTCCCCCGACTTTGGGAGCGTCTCCTTACCGTGAGACTTGCGAGAAGTCCCTTTTCAATGGTTTTTTACCTTCTCAATCTCTTTTCTTGTACCCCTTTACGGTCGCAGCCATCTCTCACGGCGGACCGCGGACTTCTCGCCCGAACTTCCCTCTTCTGAAGCCCTCTCTCCGAGGCCCCGTCTATTTGCCTTTTTTCCTTGTTTTCTCACTTCCGCCGAGGCGTTTTTCCAGAACAATCAAGACCCTGCGAACGACATTCTTTTTTTTTTCGGAGTTCCAGAGGCGGGCACTACTGAAGTCCTTGCCCCCGGGCTTCGATCGCGGTCCCACTTGTGGCCGCTAAGAGTGTCTTCTGGGCATTCTGTCTTCTTTCCCCACAAAGCCTTTTTCGAAGACCCCGTTTTCCGGTCTCCACGGATTTTTTACTCCTGGCGCGAGGGAGAGATCCCGAGTCAG
>Ga0179593_1513068_pt1 | contig 18008 bp, 26 predicted proteins | sample CZODoug2_1_08_16_FD_185931 | JGI IMG/M metagenome (GOLD analysis project Ga0179593, IMG submission 185931) | Vadose zone soil fungal communities from Angelo Coast Range Reserve, California, USA - CZODoug2_1_08_16fungal (PacBio error correction) | ecosystem: Environmental > Terrestrial > Soil >... | reverse complement strand
TTCTCAGGGGCTTTTCTCCCTGGCGGTTCTTTAATTCACAGGCCCAGCACCTTTCCCCCGAGTTAGTTTCTTTTTCCCCTGATCGATATGGGACCCGTTTTGTGTTTTTTGGTTGTTTCCTCCGTTCAGACTTGAAGCGCTCTTTTGCGGCTTTCTCCCAGGGGGGAGTTTACGATTGTTTCTTCTCATCATCCTTTGATCAACCCTTTTTTCTTTTTCACGCCTTCCCTTTTTCGCCCCCTTGAACACAACCATAAAAACGGTTTTTTTCTTTTGGGCCCCCTTTCCCATTGCGATCTAATCTTTTGGGGTCTTTCCTGATGATTTCCCCCCCCTGACCCCTTCCCCTTTTTTAAGCTTTCACTTTTTTCCCCCCCCCTGAACACCGGAGGTTGGTCCAATTCCCCCATTTAAAGCCCCTTCCCCAAACGGCTATGGACCTTTCCCTCCTTGTATTTTCCTTTTCCCCACTTTCTGAAACCTTTCTGTTCAGCCCAGGCTGGTATGTCTATTTGTGCTCCTCTGTTGCCTTTTTTTTCTAAGCCTTGTTTTTACTTCAACTGGAGATGGGACCTCCCCCCGACCCTTCTTCCCCCTAGTCCTCTTTCGTCAGTTGTCCTTTCCTAACTTCCTTCCACTATTTTTGAACGCCTTTTTTCTGGTTTTCACCTTTGCATCCGTTGGGTAGATTTCAAAGCCCCTTTTGGCCCGGACCTTCCTTTTAGACCCTGCTCCCCTGTTTCAATTATTGCTTCCCCTCTCCCCTATCCCTTACAAAGGCAAGTTGTCCCTGTCCCTTGTACCATTTTTTCTTTCCGTCTTTTTCCCTCTTCGCATCTTCCCTCACTGAGTCCTTGCCAGCTTCCCTTTTCACTGGTCGGCCCTTACCAAATGTTTTTTGAACTTTCGCCTGTTCTTGTCGCCCTTCCTCCGACAACTTCGGACGGTTTCGAGGCCTTACGTGGGTGTACAGGATTCTGGGCCTTTTTTTCTTGTGACCACTGCGTCTTCTCCATCAGCTCTACTTTGAATTATTTTTACCTTTTGAAGACTTTCTCTTCTCCCTGATCCCGTTTCCCGTAAATCTCTTTTCTTTTTTCTTTTGCGAGATTTCTTTTTTCATGGCTTTTCACGGTATCTTTTTTTTTTCCCCCTTTTTCTTCATCGAGTGTTTTCTCTTCCCCCAAACTAGCCTCCTTCCCTTTTTTTCGGAATGGTCAAGCGTCTCCCGGTACTCTTCATATCATCCCCTGCCGAACTTTTTCGGGAAGCCTTCTTTCATGGCTTTTTTTTCTTCTGAACATGTCTCACGCTTTTTCAAGCGAATCCCCCTCCCTTGAGGGATATCCTCCCTTTGAACTCGCCCCGAGCTTTTTTTGCCGTGTGAATTTTTTTTTTTTCCCCACGGCGTTCTTTCAAGACCCGGGAACCTTTACGTCAAGCTGGCCTTCCCCCTCCCCTGGTTTTTTCCCCTTTTTCTAGCTCTTGTTTTCCTTTGAAATCATGTCTTTTTTTTCACCCCTGGACATTGGCAGGAAAACTGTGTGTTCTTCTTTTTTCCATCCCTCCCCCTCTTCCTTTCTTGCAACTCAGCGCTCGCTCCCATTGACCTTTGGGTGACTTGCTCGAGATGAGTGCGCCTTTTTCTATGTACTTTTATGGCCCTTTCCCCCATCGTTTAACGGTCTTTTATTGTTATTACTCCCCTACAGGTCTCTCCCCTCCGATGTGACTAATTCAATTCTTCTTCAGTAACCCCTTTGGTTCTCCTTGCCGTTTTTTTCAAACTTTTGGTCTTCTTCGTTGGAGATTCTGGTTTCTAGTATGGAGGACGGGTTGGCTTTTTTTTTCTTCCTTTTTTTTTTTCACTTTTTTCCTTGACGCCCCCCTGCAAGAATCCGCCCAACACCACCTTTTTTGAGATAGACTCCTCTTTTTCACCGAAGACTAAGTGGGATATCAGCTGATGCAGCTTTTCTTCCACGTCACCATATCCCCTGACAAGATTCCCCAGGAGCGATTTTTTGTCCACGCGAACTCCCCAGAAAAATACGGATTGGAGGTTTTGAATTTCTTTAATGAACTCCCCCCTTCCTGGCTAATATCCCAAGATTCCGAATCTCGGCTCCGATTTTTTTTTTTTTTTCTGGTAATGACAGAGTAGGTCAAGGCTCCCCCTCCCTGATTCCTTCATCTCTTCCTCTCCTTGTTTTGAGAGATTCTCTTTGATTTTCGCTTTTTGAGAGTGTTGACCGAACAATCCCCGCCAAAGAATTCCTCTTTCTTCTGCCTTTGTTTGTCCGCTCGCCTTTTTCCCTCCCTCTCACGGGGTAGTTTTCTCGAGAACCACCCTCCTTTTTCTTAGGCATTTTCTTTTGAGTTCTTTTTCCTGAGTTCAATTACACGTTCATCTCTCTGTTTCAACCCCCCCTTTGGTCAAGACTCCCTTTTAGTTTTTAAAACACCCCCCCCACTGGCCGTACTCCCAACAACCTTTACTTAGTTTCCGCGAGGCGCAATTATCTTTTTCCCGCTTCTTTATTTCTTTCAAACGGCTGCTTCGTGACATATGGTGCTTCTTTCTTTCGTTACCCGTTAAGCTCCCCCAAAGGTCCCTTTACCACTTCCCGGTGTTCCCCCCCCTTTTACCTATTAACGGCGCCCTCCCCTTGGGACTTGAATAACCATCTGAGGACCTTCCCACCAGTCTTTTTAGGAAGATTATTTCCGTGGAAGTATGGAGAACAACCCTATACCCTTCAAATTCTTTTTTCCCCAAGCCCCTCTTCTTTCATGTCCCGAGATGGCGGAAAGCTTCTCCCCCTAATTTAGTAATCTATGAGAGCTTTTTCTCCACTACCCCCCCCAACCACAACTCTTCTGTGGCTTTTACATTTCATACGACTTTTTTTATTTCAACGGTGCTTAAAAATTCCGTCCCCCCCTCTCCCTTCCCGTCACAAGCTTTTCAAAGCCCCTTTTTTAACGGGGTTTTCCGGAACTTTCATCGTCACCAGAGAGTTCAACTCCGGTCTCTTTCCAGTTGGGCTTTCTTCTTGCAGGTCCTTCTTTCTCCGTGAGTTTTTTGCGCGCTCCCTTGCATTCCCTGTTCGACATTTTCCTTCACCGACAAATAAGTCTACGTTCTCCCTTTTTCTTATTTCGTTTCCTTGATTTTTATGGTTCTCGGGTTTTCACTTTTTTCTCGCGAGTTTTTTTCTCTTCCACACCGGCCCCTTACAAGTTTTTTTGGATCCCTTTCGGTAAGCCCTATAATCTCTCTTGTTGTTGTGCAAACGGAGTGTTTTGTCCCGTTCTTCACTTTTTTTCCCCCTTCTAAGCAGGTGACTCTCTAGGAGTGTTTTTTTCCGCCACTCTCTTTCCTTTTTTTTGTTTGCTCTTTCCTCCGATCCCTTTCAATGTACGCTTTTTCCAGAATTTTTCTCCTTCCACTCCGAAACACCTCTCATAGTCGAGCTTTTTTTCGGGTGATGTTTGTCATCGTTTTTTTGAAGTTATCAACTTTCCCTGTCTTAAAGCCGCTGCCCCATGTCTCGACCAGACTTTTTCGTTTTGAACTCGATGTTTTTCTCAGAGGAATTTTCCAGATTTCCCCTGACCATTGTTATCTGTTTTTGAACAGGGGCGCGTTTTCCGTTGACCCCCACCTTTTCTTTCCCCTTGTCCCGGTCCTATTTGGGGTTTTCCCTTTGGGTCCCATCTACAGGAGTATTTTTCCTTTGTATTTTCGTTTGTTCTTTTCAATTTCTTGGATTGACCCCTTTTGCCGGTGAGATGCAGAGTCCTAGACTGGAGTCGTCTCTTCCCCCCTGGTAATCCCCAAATCTCACCAATTCCCTTCCTGGCTTTTACCTCGATTCTGCTCCAGGGGCTCCAGGGTTTTTTTGCTTAATCTGCTGGTCCCTTTCGTTGGTCCCTATTTCGTTGGGTCTTTGATTTTCCTTAGTACTGAGACGGGTAGTACCTTGTTTGTTGTACACCTTCTCTATTTTTTTCATACCCCGCTGAAGTCCCTTCTGCCCCTATATTTAGATCGCCTACTGCCCACAAGACTACTGGGTTGATATTTTCTTCAGTTAATTGTTTTTCCTTCCCCTCTTTGGAGCGATCGCCGACACCTTCTCTTCCCCCACTCAACCGTCTGGAGGAGCTTTTGCCAGCCGATACAGTCTTTTGCGGGAACCCTTCGCCCCTTTTTTTCTAAACCCTCTCCGCTGGTTTTCCAGAGTCTCCCTGCAGCTTTAACCCCCACAAGTTTGAGTTTTTTTTTTTTTTTGGGTTTTTGTGGGTTTTTTTGTTTTGGTTTTGGTTTGTTTGGTAGGTTTTCCTGTGTTGGGGGGTGTTTTGTTTTTTTTTTTTTTTTTTTAGGTTTTTTTTTTTGGTTTGGGGTTTTGGGTTGGGGTTTTTTTGTTTTTTTGGTTTTTTGTGGTTGTTTTTGGGTTTTTTTTTTTTTGTTGTTTTTTTTTTGGTTTTTTTTTTTGCGTGGGGTGGTGGTCATTCTCGCTCTTTGTTGTTTCGAGTATCTTGCGGCCCTCAGGGTCTTGCGTTTCTTTGATTTCGCACCTTAGTGCTGGTTTGGTTCCCTTGGCAGGCCTTTTTTTTCCCGACGGCTACCAAAGCCGGTAGGTTTCCCTCTTCTCCCACGCGTTGGTCTTTTTGTTCAACGATGTTTCCCTTGCATAGATCCCCTCTGAGGTGTACTCTTTCTTTTCCATTATTCCCTATGGTTTTTTCCTGGCCTCCAGCCTATTTTTTTTTTTTGCCCTCCAGGTCCTGGGGTTTTTTTCCTCGGTATCCGTCCGCACTTGACAACGTCTGGTTCCCCCACTTCCCCCTTTGAGTCTACCGACCCTCAATCTTACGGAATCCTTTTCCCCCACGTCTCCAGAAGTTTTGACCCCCCAACTGGGAGAACCTTTTGACTGACTTTTTCTGACGTTTTGCACCTCGGATGTGGGTGTTCCTAGGCCCCCCGACTTTGAGCCTACAGACTTTTTCCCCCTGCTTTTCCTCCGTCTCTTTTTCCCCCTGATTCCAGTGCCCCCCGTTTCAATGCGCGATTTCATTGCGGGATTTTTTTGTTTTTGGTTCCCAGTCCCCCTACAGTTTTTCCGGCCAATTCTAACCGTATCCCGTGCCCCTCGCCCCTCTCCCACAGCCCAGGTCATCTCGGTAGTTTTTTTTTCCCGTCTTCCGCAGCTGCCGCCTTTTCAATTCATTTCCTTGGGCCTTGCATCCACAAGTTTTGTCTGTTACTTTTTCCGCTGAGCCCTTGCAGGTCCGACAGAAGCTCTTTAACTCCTAGGCGGTTTCCCTTTCCTTGTCGTTTTGGCTTATTTCCCCCGTGATTTCGCGCGATTCCCCCCACACTTTTCGTGTTGGTCCTACATCAGCTACCAACACTAAGAAGGGCCTCTTTTTAGGGAACCGTTCTCTGTAAGCTTCAATCTCCTCTTTTTTGTTGAGATTTGGATCTGGCTTTCCTTTTTTTTTCTTAAACCCGTATCCGCTGCGCACCTTTAGCCCCAATGTTTTTTTTTTGTCGATTACCCTCAGATGTACACTGAAAGCCCAAGCTCCTCACTCCCTGAATCTTTTCCGAACAGAAGGAAGTATTTGATGTCTTCGCGACATTAAGGCCTTTCCCCTTCGCGCTTCCCGACTCAGCCACTTCCTGGTTTTTCTCCTGAATGCACAGCGTGCCCCAGTCCTTGTTTACGTGGTTTTTTTTTTTGCGTAGTTCCCCCACCGGACTTTTTCCAGATGTACCGTTGTATGTTGTGTGAGCTCTTTCGCTCTAGCTCTTGTTTCTAACTTTTTTTACCTTGATAAGTTCTCCCCTTTGCACGTTATCCCCTTTTACACTTTTTGTGTCTGGGTCTACTATTTTCCTGCCCACAATTTTACCCTCGGAGCTTTCGCCGTTTTTCCTTTTCCTTTGTGCTGAAAGGCTTTTCACAGCAGGTCCACGGTGTTTTTCTTGCCCTTGGCTCACCCTGTCCCAAACAGTTTTATAATCCCCTCTTCTCTGGAGGATTCCTTTTCTGGATTTCACCCTGCGGTCCCCTTTGTTCGCCGAAAGTGCCTGAGCTTACCGTCGTTCCTTTCTTCCCCCGTAGTTTTCTTTTTTTTTATGTACTTTGTGATGGTTCTTGGTTTCCGGTTTTTTCGCCGGTGCTAGGTGCGGACTGGCAACCGCTTCCTCTCGGGAATCCGATCTCTTTTTTCTGCTCCCCGCGAAGACTATTTGTGTGTTCACTCCTGGCTGCCCTCCTAATTGCCCGTGAGGTGACAATACCTTTCGATGATGTGTTTTTTTTCTCGTGACCTCTTTCTCCCCAGAACCTTGCTAGCGCTTGGTTTTTCCACAGTTTTCCTATCTGGAAACCCATTCCCTGAATTTCCGCTTTTTTGCCTCAGTTCTGTCACTTTCCCCAAGGCCCTGAGGATAGCAAGACTCTATTCCGTTGTTGTTGTCCTCGAGGTTTTTGAAGCTTCCTTTGGCATCTACCAGGAGTTTTTTTCACTTCCTTGTTCGGCGTTTTTTTACGACTACTCCTTTCCCTCTCCTTTTAATTTTTCCCAAAGTTCTTCACGAGCTGTTTTTTGTTTGGAAAAAAGTTTATTTGGGCTTTGCGACGCTGCCCCTTGTCCCTTTATCTCTTTTCACCTTGATCCCGCCTGAACCTTTACTGCGTTCTCCCTTACTGGCGTACACCCATCCTGTCGTTCTCTTCCGGTTTTTCTGATCTTCCCTTCAGCGTCCTATTTTTCCGGACATGGCGTTGTCCCACGGACACTTTCATCCTTAATTTTCCCTCCCACGTTACGGCCCCTTTCTCACTTACCCAGCTCGCCCCTTACTCGTGGTCGAACCTGTGCCTTGCCATACAGCCCTTTGAAATCGTCAAATCTGTACACTCTTTTTTATCTGTCCCACGAGGCACTTTCCTGCGATGGCTTCTTTTCCCCAACCCTCTGCACCTGCTTTTTTCTCGCAGTTCTTCTTCTTGCCCTTGCCCCATGACACGTCGCACGGGTTTCCACCGCATCTTTTTAGTTCCCCCCCCCCCCTCCCCCCTTCACGTCAGTCTTCCCTGAACGATTCACACCCGGGTCCCCCAGATCTTCAAAGGCTCCTCCACCGTTAAAGTGGAGGTCACTTTTCGCAGCTTTTCTCACACCATTTCACTGCGGTTTCGCTTCTGACAGTTTTTTTTTCCGCCATTTGTTTCCTTTCCAGGAATTTGTTAACTTCCCCAAGCTTTGTTTCCCCAGGAAGGTCAAGGAAGCTGACTTTCCACAATAATTTCAGGCTTTCTCTGATGATTCGTCTTCCCTTGCTCTGCGTCCCCATTCGTCCACTGCGGGTCATCTTCTCTTCTCATGCTTAAGCAGTTTTCGCAGAGTTCCCTTGAACTCTTCTTTTCGTTTCCGTAATCTCTCTCTTTCATCCCTCGTTTTTTTTCCACTGGCTTTTTTCCGTTCTTTTCTTCCCAACTCTAATTGTTCGTTGCTGTTGGAGACCTACCCCACATCCGGGTTTCTCAATGATCGCTCGTCAGCCACCTGGAATCTCAGAGACTTTCACACCCCTTTTCGGTTGAAGAGTTCTGCAAGGGCTAAAGGCAGGTGAGTAATGACCTCTTCGCGCCCTCCTTCTCAGCGTTTTTTACATTCCGCCGACTTCCCACGTATCGACCCTCCTCCTTTGAAATCTTTTTCTGTAGTATGAGGAAAGAGAATCCTTTTCCTAAAGCTCTTTCTCCTTTGCTTTTCTGTAGGCTCAGAATATTGCCACCTTAAACCCCACTTATAATGTCTGTTTTGGCCCGTTACCGTTTTTCCCCCCTGTTGTAGTTTCTACCATTAAAGTCGTTACAACCTCAACCCTTCATTCGGCGAAGCCAGAGTGCCCTGCACTAGGTGTCTTGTTTTTTCAATTCTTTTTGCGCCCCCCCGTCACCTTGGGCCCAATCTTCTCCAGGTTTCCCAACAGGCCTTCAGCACCTTCTTTGATTTTCCTTGGTCGGTTTTCACCTTGGTGTTTCGACAAGTGGGAAGCCCCGTCTTCTTTTCCTGTTCTCTCTTTTTTTTTCTTCTGGGTGATTCCCGAGAGTTCCGTGCTCTTTGTTTGAAAGCAAGTCAATGGTGGTTACCCCCTTTCGATTTTTCCCCTTTCTTGAAAGCCCAAGATCTTTTGGATCCCCTGGCCCATGAGACCGGAGTTCGAGCCTGGGGCATCCCCTTCATTTGTGACTTCCAGTTGTTCCCCGAGGAGGTCTTATTCCATAGGGACCTTCCCCGGCCTTTTCCCCCCCCCCCCGTTTTCTTTCTGTTTCTTTTTAACCCCTTACGGCGCCATAGCTCCTTTTCCCACGCATACCCTCTCCAAGAGCTTGATGCCCCCCTGACCCAGCCCTTCCCCCCCCTGATTCGAAAGCTCCCCTCCCTCATCCTTTTTGAGCACCATTGGTTTGTGTGAAGTTCCTGACTGGTGACCCCCCTTCCGGCGTTTCAAGAGATCTCGGGCTTTGCCGACATTTGAAGCTTATACAAAACTGGTGGTTTTTTTTTTGTGCTTTATTAGTTTTCCTGTCCTTCTTCTGTTTTTTTCGGTTACGTTTGTCTAAATGTTTTTCTGGTGGTCTCAAGCATACAAGGGCCATCTAGGATTGCTGCCGGATCCCCCGTATCTTTCCTGGGCCCCTTTTTTGCTCCCATTTTCCCCGGTGGGGTGGCTTTCTTTTTTTCCAGATCACCTTACCCGACGTGCCTTTTGCACACCCTATTTTCTCGTCCCTTTTTTCAGCTAGGACCCCCTTCTCTTAGTAGCCCCGTCGAACAGCCGTCACCATGGCTTTAGCTTTGTTTCCCCGTTTTTTCCCGGCCTTCTTTTTGGACAGTTGTCGTCCCTTTATCAGTTTGGCAGATTTTCCAGACCCCTTCTTTCCCCTTCCTGCCTCTCTGGTTCAGCCCCCATTGCATCGTCTTCCTACCGCTGATGGGTAATTTGCAACATTCTATCTTTTTTCCCTTTTTTTTCCCCCCCCCTCCCCCCTTTTGCCACCGAACCTCCCTTCTGGTGGTCCAACGTGGCCTCAAACCTACGAGCGAAATTTTTTCCCTCCACACTACCCCCCCCCAGACACCAGTGTAAGTAGGACCTTTCTTGAAGTCCTCTTCTACCTTACCCCCCATGAGTCCTTTCAGTTTTCCAAGGTCTGTCCTGTAGGACTCACAGGGAATCCCCCCCCTTCCATTGAGCTAGTCCCATGAGGCCTCCTTCCCTGCATGTCCTCCCTCCCCCTATATTTCCCCATTCTTTCTGAGCCTTTCTGGCTTAAAGTTCTTTCTTCGATCTTTTGGACCATCTCGGTCCCCCAATTTTTTTTTTTCTCCCTTTTCCCTCGATCTTCAGCCCCCTCATGCGGATCTCTCCCACGTGCCCCTCCCTCGTTTCTTTCCCTTCCCCTCAGTTTGTTTGAAGATTGCCCCGCTTTGGATGACCTTTTTTTTTTTCCCCCCCGGTCTCCCTGAAGGTGTCGTGTTTGCGTCCCCCCACTCTCTTTGGTTTATCGCAGAGACTGTTCCCTATCCCCCTTCTCATACAGTTCCCTTGAATCCTTCGGTTTTGTCGACATGCCCTTAAACCGTTTCCTCCCCCAAGCCCTCCTTCGTCAATTCTTGTCGGGTTCTGCCGATTCCTCCTGTTCCCGCTGTCCTTTCGCGACTCTTTCCCTCTTTGCTCTTTGCAATTCCTGAAACCTTCTACCTCTTTTTTCTTTGATTGTTGGTACACTCCCCTTTTAGGATCCTTTCATTCAACTTCCTGTCTTTACCTTTTCTTTCCAGGGCCTTATGGTGTTAGTTTGACCGGCCCTCCCCAGTAACGTTTCCCCTGTATTTCGGCTTTTGGGAATACTTCTAGGCTCTCTGCATTTCGAGTGATCCCGGGGTCTCCTCTTCACTTTTTTTATTCCCCCCCTCCATGAGTTTGGACCCGATGCCAGTTTTTCATAACCCCCCTTCCGAACCTTTCCTTCGTGCTGTTTTTTTGTGTGGACTTTTTCCCCAACTTTAAAGTTTTTTCCGTAGAAGTTTAGATTGGTCCCTTCCGAGAGGGTCCCGGGATTATGGTTTCCACCTTCAGGTTTATCTTTTCCTCTGAAATCCCTCCCAAAACCTATACTCATGGGTATCAATCCCTCCCCTTGTGGTTTTGTACTTTCAGAGCTTTTGAGTTTTCAAGTGCCTTCTGTCGTATGCGCTTTTTTTGCCAGCCACGTCCCCCTTCTTTTACCTTGGGGCTTTCTTACCAGCTTTCCCTTTTCCACACTTCCCTCAGAGCGTAAACACAGATAAACCTCCCCTCCTTCTCGATCTCCCTTTTTCGTCCCTTTCCCTTTCACCGCCCGTCCCAGACTTTTTTTCGCTCTATCCTCCTTTTTTGTGCCCTTTGAGTTTTTGCGTTGTCATTTGTTGGGGACCTGAAAGTCCCCCCCTGAGAGTTTTTTTTCCCCATGGATAGGTCCCCTTTCGATCGGCACCCCAGAATTGGTTAAGTTTCTATTCTCCCTCATCTCCGCCGCCCTTTTTCCTGGACTCTGGAATAGTCTCCTTCTAGTCCTTGAGGTTAGGGTCCCTTCTTTTTCCCCCCAATGTTCTTTTTCCTTACTGTGACCCCCCCCCCCCCGCCCTATTCCGGTTGGCTCAGGCTTGGGTGGATTCCTAGCTTTGCAAGCTTTTCCCGGCGCACATATCTCCCTGGTTTGCCCCTTTTCTCCACCCTAAAAACTTTCCACACCCCCCCCCCTATTCCCCCCCGGCTTGTAGGGTCATTCTCCCACCGACCTTTTCCTTTCGTATCCTTCTTCCTCCGCCGAACCCTTGTCTCCAGACCCTTCGCAAGGTTCCCCCCCCACCGTCAGATTTCTTGGGAGTGTTTCCCCCTTCTTCCCCCTTCCCTTTTTATCCCTATGGTCACAGACCTCCTTGACAGTGTCCTCCCTTGAATGTAAGTTCGAATTACCCACTTTCCCCCCACATGAGCTTCCTTTACGCCCCTTTTTACATCCCCGTTTCAAGACTTTCACTACTTCCTTACAGGATACGGCTTTTCCACAGAATTTCCCCCCCCCCTTTGTTTCGTTGATCTCGAGCCAAACGAATACCCTGTTCCAAGTTTACTAGAAGGTAAGTGTCCCCACCTTTTTAGGTCTCTCCGAATCCCCCCCTGAACTCGAGACAGTTTTTGTCTTTGAAGAAAGTTACAAGTTTCGGATTGTCTTTTCCTTTTCTTGGACGTCTCGGTTCCTTTCGGAGCATCTATAGATGACATTTGGGGGGTGGGGATTGGGAGCGGATTTGTCTCCTTCGAACCCTTCCCTTGTATCTTCCCCGTGACCCCAATTCTTCGGTGGTCCCCCCCAGAGAAATGTACGTTTAACTGGTTTGCGTAGAACCTCTCCGTGGGTCCTCCTTGTCAAGCAGCTCCCTCTTTCCGCGCTCTGTTTTTTTTTGTTTTCCCGGGTAGTGCTTTTTCCCCTTGTTACGTTCCCTTCCTTTCTAAGCAAGGAAGTCCCCGTTTCTTCTCTGCTGATTGAGACCACCCCAGCAGTGGGGCTTGTCCGCTCGTCCGACCCTTCTCCAGAAACCTCTTTTCCAGAATACTCCAGGCGAACGCCCCCCCCCCGTCTCTGTCGGTTGCAGATGATCTCCGATCCTTCCAGGGCTATCCTTCACCGTTTCTCTCTCATCTCTCCACCCGGACTTTTCCAGGGACGATTTTTTTACACGATGCCCCACTTTACGTCCAGAGCCCTGTTTGAAAATTTGATGCGGCGTAGCTTGTCTGAAAGGCCCTCCCTGTTCACCTTTCTCACTAAAGATTTTTTCCCCGCATTCCCAGGTGTCTGGTGTGTGGGTATTTTTGGCGCTTTCGTGGACCCAGGATGTAGGTCTTCCACAATTTTCCGTTTTGGCGGGGGCACAGTGGGTGTGATGTTCTGATGCCTCTAACCTTTACTCCCCACGGTATTTTTTTTCCATCCTTCCCCCCTTCCGGCCTTTTGACGGAAAAGGAGTGCCTTTTTGGTCCCTTTTAAGTATCCTCTGTATGGCTTTTTTCCATCTTCCCTTCTGTCCTGTGTTGAAAAGGCTTTCTTTTTTCCCCCTTTGCCCTTTTAGGCGTTTGGCCCATAGCCAAATTCCTTTTTGGAGCCGGTCCCCTTTGTTTCCTTCACGTTCTTTCTGGTTTTGACGTTTGGTCCCCGATCTTGTAACCCGCTTTTTTTTTGGTTAGCCCGAGCTGTCTCACCTTTTTTCTCCTTTTCAAGCCTTTTTCCCTGCCGGTTTTCTTTTACGTTTTCACCTAGACGAGAAGCCCCCACTCCTTAGATTCACTTCGACTCCCTGATGTCCAATTCTTTTTGATTGGTTGTACCTTTGTTCTTTCCGCTTAAGTTTCTCCCCTACAAGTGGTGACCAAGGAGTTTGGCTGCTCTGAGTCCATTTTTCCTCTGTCCCCTTTTCTAAACACCTCCCCCATTCTTCTCTTTTTTTCGATACGCCTTTTTTTTCCTTTCCCGGATTCACCCCCTTTGAGGATTTTTCGGACAAAAAAAATTTTTCCCTGTGAAACCGCTCGCGCTGTCCTTCCTGCCAGATCCGACTTCCCCCACCCCTTCCCTTTCTTCCCCCTCTCTAGTTATTTCCCAAGAGTTGGTTGTTGAGACTGATCTTGCTTTGGGTTTTTCATCTTGGTTTTCCTCCAATCTTTTCAATTTTTTTTTACCTCTCTGTCTTATTGCCCTCAGGCCCCCCCCTTGTTTTACTGTTAATGAGCCGTTCCAAAGCGGTTCTCATAAGTTTCGTTTCTGTTCAGGCCCCCTTTAGCAGGTCACTATGGCTTAAATCGGAATCCTTCTTGGTCAAACCACTGTCTCTTTTTCCCTTTGGGCCCTTTCCCGATTTTTCCTCCGTACAAACCTCCCCATTCGTTTGGGCCCCTGGGGGTCTGTGCTCCCTTCCTCCTCTTGGGGGGGGCTTCCTTATGATATTTTTTCCGCTTCTGGCTTCGTGCCTGAACACCAGAGGTACATCCGGTCCTTTCCCAGGACCCCTGCTTTCACCCAAAAACGTTCTACTCTCTTGCCCCTCGTTAAAATCCCTCCGTTGTTTTCAAGCTTCTTTCCTTAAACACCTTGGGACTGGATAACCGCCCCCTCGAGGTGCACCTCCCCGTTCTCTTTTTTTACGAAGCGTCCCCCTTTCTTTGATCTTTTCCTTCCAAAAACCCAGGCTCCCTATTATACTTTTTTGACATTTAGCTTCCTCCCCCCAATGCCATTCCCTCTCCTTATCCCTCTATTTTTTTTTAACTCCGCCTGACTTCGGCTTCCCCACGCCCCATTCAACCCCCACATCCCCAGTTTTTTTCCCCCTTTTTTTATCTTTCCGTTTCCCTTTTAGTTTTTTTTTATGGTCAACGTGGCCGACCACTTTTTTTTCTCTCATGCTTAACATCCATATGCCTACATCAAGGTTCTTAAGCTTTCTCTTTTTCACGGGTTTTTCCCCTCGAGACTTGTTTTCAAATTCATGTTCGGGTCTGTCTTGGGGCCAGTTTCTTAAGCTTGTTCCCGGCCCTCTCCCTTAGGTTTTCCTTCCCCCTTTTAGCTCTCTGCCTTCTTCCAGCCCCCTTCCCTCCAGCTAGCCTCTCCCTTTTTACAAATAATTGTTCGGGTGTAGTTCCATTCTGTTTGATTTCTGTATTTACATGGTGTTTCATCCCTCCTCCTCAACCCCCACTTTTTCGAGTTTCCCCCCTTCAATCCCTCCCCTTTAAGAGTCAACCTTGCCTCTGACTTTCAGCGGATGTTTTGACGGAACGATTTGTTCCTTTCTAATCCTTCTTCCTTTTTGTTGTCTCCTCTCCTTCTTAGTGTCTTCTTTTCCCAAGTGCTTGCAAACGCATTTTTGCGAACTTAATCCCCTTCCTTCTTAAAGTTGCTTTATTTGATGTGGAGACCATCATATGTCCCCCCCTCCTTTGACGATCTTCTTTCCCCCCCTCTGAATCTCCCATTTCCTGTAAGCCCCTTCCGTTTATCAGAATCCTCCTCATACCGTTCCGACCCCTCCTACTTGTCGGTGAAGCGCTGCATGTCGCCCGGTGTAGTCTTTTTTTTGCCTTCGGTCCCTTCCATTCGTGCTGCCTCCTTTTCACAGACCCGAGGGTAGTTCCTCCCTGCCAACGATGCGTCCTTTTTCCAAAGGTAGCGACTATAGGCAGGTCTTTACCTCCCCCTAGATTTTTTTGTCTGAATCCGTACCCCGTGCCCCCCTTTCCTTCAAACTGTGCCCCTTGCGAGAGGCTTGGGAGAGTTTTTTTTTCTTTTAGAGTGTGGATTTTAAACGTTTCCCCACTGATAATGTTTTTTCCCTGTCCCAGGGAAGTCTAGGGTGTTCTACGGGGCCTTTTATCAGAAAGTTTCTCGGTTCAAGGTACCCTCCCCCTCTTCCCCCCTGCGCATGTGTAACTGTTTCCTTTGACTTCCCCTCTCCCCAAGTCTTCCCTTTGCCTGCAGGGCATCTTGCCGTTTGTGAAGGGCCATGAGGCTCCTAGAAAAAGGTCCTCCTTTAAAGTTTCCCCCTTTCTTTAACATTCTTCGTTTTCTTAGGTCGGCTCTCACTGTGGATGTAGACTTGCTCCCAACTGAGGAGGTTATCTTTCGTGCGTACCTCCTCGTAAATTTCTCCCCCCCCTTTCTATTTTCCCTTATCCTTTTCTGGGGTGTCTCTTCCTTTCTCTTAGACCTTTTGGAGCACATGTTTTTAAGTTTTCACGAACATTTTATGCTGTCGCTGAGTCCTTGACCGCTTTCCAGCATCTATTTTGGCAGACCCCACTCCCTAGTCTCTTCTTTTTCATATGAAGGGCCCCCAAGGCTATTTACTTTGTGGCCTTCCCCCCCCTTGGCTGGCAGCCGTATCATCGTGAGGACTGGACCCCAACCCCCGTGTTTTTTCGAGAGTATGAGGTGCGCCGCTCCCCCCCTCTTCACTCTCCCGTTTTCCCCTTACAACTCAATATTTTCTCCCCCGTGAAGTCCTCTTTGCAGGCTTTCCTGCTAAAAAGTATCTTCTTTTTTTTCGGGAACAACCGATGTTCCCCCCACTCGGAAGTGCCCGCGTTTTCCCTATTTATTTTGAAGGCTTATCCGGTTCCCGCCAGCTCTGCCCCTTTTCCAGATATTCTCTACGTTTGTTTTTTTTATAGGCGAAATCATTTTGGGTTGACTCTTCCGTGTGGACCTAATCTGGCCTTTCAACGTGCCCCCCTACCTTCGCAGAGCGTTTCACTTCCCTTTCTTCTAGGGTGGTTCCTTCTTTCCGCCCCTTCCTTCGTCAGTGAAGCCCCTACCAAAAGACGGTTTTTGTGGTAAGTTTACTGCGCCTCCCCCTTCTTTTTGGTTCTGTTGTTCCGCCTGTAGCGGTTCCACTTCCCATCGATCCATCTTTCATCCCTCTTGCTTTGATTTTTTCTCATCTCACTGAAATTTCGCGTTCATTGAAATCCATTCCTGGCCTTCCACTTCTCCACCACAGTTTCCCGGGGGTTCCGTTGTTCGTCTCCCATTCTTCTCGGGCTTCCCATTCTCTTCTAGCGTTCTTCTGTCGTGGTAAAAAGCCACCGACATGGGAACAGAACGGAAGGGGGAAGAACCCAGCACCGGAAACTATAGAATATGGCGTCTTTACCCCCCCCCCACCTTCTTTCGTTTGTACATCCGGGTCCCTTTCTACTAAGGGCCCTTTTTTCCCCTCAAATCTCCAAACGGCCTTTCTTTTTAGGGCCCCCCTTCTCCCTCCTTGAAACAACATCGCTTACCTTCTCCGGCGAACAGACCGTTTGGGTCCTTTCTCCTCCCCCCTTTTTTGAGGCTACCTCGTAGGTTTCCCCTATTCTATTGTCCCTTTGGGCGGGGAATCCTTCTTTTATCCCCGGTCCTTTTATCCGTTGGATGGCCCTTCCATACAACACCTCCTTTGATTTTCTTCCCGTTTTTTGAATGGTAAGTCTCTCTTAGAACCAATCTCTTGCCCATTCTCTAATGCGCGCTGCCCCCCTGACCTCGCTTGCGCTTTGCAATTCCTCCCCTTTCGGAGGAGACTCCCCCCGTCCCTCCCCCCATACCTTGTTCCAGGACCTTCTTCCAAGGTTTAACTCCGACATCCCTTATGGCACTTTCACAAGAAGCTAGCGCCTTCACCGTTCCCACGTTTTGTGTCCAAGGTCAACGTTGTAAAGCTGTATTTCACGGTGTTCCGTTTTTCCGCCCCTCTTCACATCCTTTTCAACGTCACTGAGTTCGAGAATGGGGCCAGCTCCCATTCGTGCTTTTCTTTTGCCACGTCTTTCGCTGAGGTCTGTTCCCTTTTGCGAAGCGCTGCGTGTTCCTTTAGCCGCATGTCGCCATGCGCTATATCTTCACCGTCCCCCCCGTCTTGTGTTCGGAGTTGTAGTCTTTCTTTCGTTTATTCGTTTTAGTGCCCTTTCTGTCCAGGCGATCTTGACACTCTGATAGACAATGCGGGTCTTCGAGTTGGTCTCCATTTCCCAAACACTCCGCGACTCGACGGCCCTGGGCTTAGTCCTGCCAGCGGATACCGTTAACGGAACGATCGTGTCCTCCCCGCTTGCCGCTCTCTCCGTTGTTGTTTTTGATACGGACCGGGTCCTTTTTACACGATCTTCGTTCTTCTCGTTCCGCTGCGCAGAAAGGTGATTTGTTCGCGGAGGTTTTGAGGCTTTTCTCTTCCAACGCGCATCGTCTGTCTAGGTCAAGATCGCGTTTACGCACTGAAGCCACGGTCTTGAACTAATCCAGAATTCCTACACGCCGAACACCTCCCCCACTTATTTGTCGGTTGAATCCAGCTGCATTCTTTCGGGTGAGCTGAACTGTCCCCTGGCCGCAGCGAAGTTACACAGACCCTTTTTCAATTCCTTGTCGGGTACCCGACCTGCACGAATTTTCGCTGGCCCCACTTTTGACCCGAGACGTGAAGTTGGCCCCCCCGTGAAGAGGGCGAGTAGTCTTCCCCGCCCCTTACCTGTACTACAGCTTTCCCCATGTGACCTTTTTTATGGATAGGTGGGCTGCTTTGAATCAGTTTTTTTTTTAGACGCGGCAACGTTGACCCACCACCCTGATCAAGTTTTCCTTGTTATCCGGCCGGGAACACTGTCTTTGTAGTTTGATGGTTTTTTCTCCTCCTAAAGCTTACCCGGAGGGACAAAGGTACCCTCCTTGGTCGGTCATCTCATTAGAGTGCCCCTGGAATAAGGGTGTTCCTGACCACAAGTCGTATCCCGAAAGCAGTTTGTGACCGGGGTGTGAAGGGCATCTTAAAAGGATGGTACTCCGTCTTTTTCACAGGGCTTATTCCTCCCCACCGCCGGAGGAGTTGGTCCCTCGATGTCGGTCCCCCCTCCCTTGGCTGTTTTTTCCCAAGGGTTTTTTTCCTTTCGACGATACCTTTTCAGAGCTGGGTTCCAACAACCCTTTTACAGTTTGTCCCTCTTCCCCCCCCCCCCCCCCCCCCCCCCCCCCCCCCCCCCCCCCCCCTAAGCCGTGGAGATTTCTTCGCTGTTCACTTAGTATCTTTTAAAGGGATTGTCCGGCCGTGTTCCGGTTCCCCATCCAGTGGCACTGCCTGTCGCTATGTTCGGACGGTTCTCCCCGCTGTGAAAGCATCTCCTCCCTTTGAAGCACCACCCAGTTTAGGATCTACTGGGAGCCCCCGAGGGCCCACAAGACTACGTGGTATGCTGGTTGTGTTACGTCCCAGTAATGGCTTCTTCTAACCAGTACCTTGCCCGTGAGGCTTGACATATAACCTCAAGGCCGGTTTTTGAGCCGATGGCGCGCTTCCTTCTTTTACGCGACAAGGCTTTTCTAAAAAGACAATCAACCGTC